>JADMIO011204617.1_pt1 | contig 67378 bp, 71 predicted proteins | sample 8958161 | NCBI WGS metagenome assembly JADMIO01 (sample SAMN16585339, study PRJNA669376) | soil metagenome | isolation source: Crop rotation soil | place: USA: Cullars Rotation, Alabama | collected 2011 | reverse complement strand
CGCGACAACTTGTCCACGTGGAATTCTAAGCTTAGGATCCCAATGTGCTGGAAAGGGCTCGTTCTCCGTCAGGGTGTGCGCCAGTATGAGAGAAACACGCCCGGAATCTTTCGCGTATTGAACCATTCCCTGCGCGGCCTCCGTTGCGTAACCGCGGCCCTGGCGTGATGGAGAGATCCCGTATGCAATCTCGACCATGCCGTGTTCATCGGGGGGCCCCTTGAATCCCGTCATGCCGACGACCATGTTGGTTTCTTTCTCAACGACTGCGAAGCCCCAGTGCCACGGGTCAGGCTCGGTTGCGTTTTGGAGGCGCTTCTTAAAATCTTCTGAAGCGGCGCTCATGAACGCTTCGAAGCCGTCGGCGAGCGGACGGCCGGAAGCTTCGACGTAAAAGTCGGGGCCTTTTGCCAGTGCGCGCAGATATTCGGGAACGTGAGGAAACAGAATCAGCCGGCTCGTTTCCATGAACCGGCTATTTCATGCCGCTGAACTTCGCCTGTAACGCCTGAATCATTTCTTCCATGGTCTGCGTCGACGCAGGCTTGGTCACTTCGACGGGCTTTGACGGACGATCCTGGCGAGGACGGCCATCAGGCCGCGGCTTGTTGCGGGCCTGCTGAACCGGCCGGGGCCCTTGGTGCGGACGAGGCGGCCGCCGATCATGAGAAGAAAAGCCACTTGCAGTTTCGGTGGCAACCGCGCCCTGAGCGGGAGCAACAGCCACGGTCTTCTCCGGCTTCTTGGGTTTCTTTCGTCGTGGCGGGCGAGGGGGCTTGGGCAGCAGCGCTTTCATCGAAAGACTGATGCGCTTCATCGTTTGATCGACGCCGATGACCTTTACTTTCACGACATCGCCGACCTTTACAGCCTGGCGCGCGTCCTGAATGTATTTGTGCGACAACTCGGAAATGTGCACCAGGCCGTCCTGATGCACTCCAAGATCCACGAAGGCGCCGAAGTTCGTGACGTTCGTCACGCTGCCCTCCAGTTCCATGCCTTCCTGAAGGTCTACTACATCCTTCACATCTTCGCGGAATTTTGGAGCGACAAACTTATCGCGGGGATCGCGACCCGGCCGAAGCAGTTCTTCACGAATATCGTGAACGGTAAACTTGCCGGCTTCCTGCTCCAGGGTTTTGAAGTCGAAGGCGTTCACGCGCTCGGGGTTGCCCACCAACTCGCCGACCGGAACATTCAACGACGCGGCAATCTTCTCCACGATCGGATAGGACTCCGGATGGACAGCGGTCCGATCGAGCGGATTCTCCCCATCCTTGATGCGGAGGAACCCGACAGCCTGCTCGAACGTCTTGTCGCCGAAGCCTTCGATTTCCTTGAGCTGATTCCGTGAACGAAACATTCCGGACTGCGTTCGAAAGGCAATAATGTTTCCGGCGAGCTTGTCTCCGATACCGGAAACATACTTGAGCAAGTCCTGCGATGCCGTGTTCAGATCTACACCCACGCGGTTCACACAGGAGGCGACGGCGCCCTCCAGGCTGTGCTTCAGCTTTTTCTGATCGACATCGTGCTGATATTGACCGACGCCAATGGAGCGAGGTTCGATCTTCACCAGCTCTGCCAGCGGGTCCTGCAGCCTTCGTGCAATGGATATCGCGCCGCGAACCGTGACGTCCAGCTTGGGAAATTCCTCGCGCGCACGCTTCGACGCAGAGTACACAGAAGCGCCGGATTCATTCACCACGACGATAAACAGATCCCACCCATTCTTCTGAGCAATGGAACGAACGAAGGCTTCCGTTTCACGCGAAGCCGTGCCATTGCCGATCGTGATCGCACGAATGTTGTGTTTGGCCACAAGGTCGGTCAGCGTCTTTTCCGCCGCTTCAAGATCCTTGCCGGGATCGGAGAGTTGCAGCACCTGGTTTTCAAGGAACGCGCCTGTCGCATCGACGACAGCCACTTTGCAACCGGTGCGAATTCCCGGATCGATCCCGAGGGTTGCAAGTGCGCCCGCCGGAGGCGAAAGCAACAAGGTCCTCAGGTTCTCTTCGAAAACCTTGATGGCTTCTGATTCCGAACGTTCACGCAGGCCGGATCGAACTTCATTTCGAATCGAAGGCGCCATCAATCGTTCGTAGCTGTCGCGAACAGCGCGGTCGAGGAAAGGAGCGAACTGGGAATTGCTGTCCTTGATCACCTGTGGCAGCAACCAGGCGATGAACTTCTCCGGATCCGTTTCAATCGTGTACGTGAGGATGTTCTCGCGCGTGCCCCTGCGAATGGCAAGCATGCGATGGGAAGGAATCTTCGGAACCGTCTCCTCGAACTTGTAGTACATCTCGTACTTCGTCTTTTCGGATTCCTTGCCCGGCACCACGTGCGCGCGCACCACGCCCTCATGGAGCAACGTATCGCGAAGATGTTTTCGGTAATCCGGATTCTCTGCAATGCGCTCGGCAAGGATATGCAGCGCACCTTCGATCGCCTCTTCGACGTTGTTGATTCTCTTCCTTGGAGCGGGTTTTGGAGGTGCAGGTGCCACGACAGGCGCCGCTTCTGCTGCAGGAGCGGCTTCCTGTACCGGCGACACCACCTGTTCTGTTTCAGCCGTTTCAGGCGCCGGTTCCGCGGAAGCCTCCGCCGGCATTTCAGCTACAGGCGACGCAACAGGCGCCTCAGGCGCCTCTGCAGCAACTTCGGGTGGCGGTTCCGTTGAAGAAGCCTCGGAAACTGGAGTTGGCTCTATCGAAGGCTCCGTTTGAGATTCAGCAGCCTGCAATACTTCGACCACCGGCTCCGGTTCTGGCTCCGGAGGGCTCACAAACTTCTCGGCATAGACTCCGACAGGATCGGTTCCTGTCTGTTCCCATATATAGTCCGCGAGGGGTCCAAGACCGAGGTGAAGGGCGGCGCTGGCCTTGGTCTTTTTCTTCGGTTTGTAAGGCAGATAAAGATCTTCGAGTTCGCCTTTGACGAAGCAGTTCTGAATCTTTTCCCGCAACTCGTCGGTAAGCTTGCCCTGCTTTTCAATGGAAGCCAGAACCGCCGCGCGGCGCTGATCGAGTTCGCCATAGTACAGGCGCCGCTGATCGATATCCTCGATCTTTACTTCATCGAGATTGCCCGTAGCTTCTTTGCGGTATCGCGCGATGAACGGGACAGTCGCGCCGCTCTCGAGCAGCGACACCGTCGCTTCGACGCGGGAAACGGATGCCCCAACTTCTTTACTGATTCGGAAAAGAGTATCGGTGGTCAACATGACGAGAAGAACAAGTATTTCATAAAAGATGCCGGGATAGTCACCTAGTTTGTGTTTTGAATTCCGTAGCGAGATCCCTCGCGGTTCACCCACTCCTCGATCGCCTGTTTGTTGCGTTTGTAACGACTGGATACCGGGGAAGCTCCAATAAAGTCGGACCGTGTCTTGCCGGAACGCTCGACTTCTTCAATATACGCATATTGCTTCTGTAACAAATCCAGAAGCTCGGAACTCAGTTGATCCGCGGGTCCGCTAAGCGACGGAATGTGCTGCATCAACTGGATCGCCTTCGCCAAATCCTCGCGGGATCTCTGCAGATTGCGCACGTTATCTGATGACAGCTCTTCGTCAGATTTCTCAAATGCAGCCTGGCCCGCATTAATGGCCTCAATGAAGCCGCCGATTCCAACACTCCGGTTGCCGGCAAGCCCAGCGGACAGGTTTTGGAAAGACAATCCCGGACCGTTGTAATGGACGGCCACCTCGAGAAAACTAAGCGCGACAAGGAGTACCAGCACGCTCTCGAGCGCTTTATAACCCCGTCCCGAAATTTCTCCAGGGCGTTGATAGGGAACAACCAGCGCAAGCATTCCACCGGCGACGAGTCCTCCAAGATGCGCGGACATGTCGATTTGCGGCAGGAGTCCGATCACGACATTAATCACGATCGTAATCAGAATTCCTCGGCTGAGTGCCTTCGTGAAAAATGCCGGAACCGATTTTCGATATTTGAAGGAGAACACCAGCAACACGCCTAAAAGGCCGAAGATCGCGCCCGAAGCGCCGGCGGAAACATCCGTCGGATGGTAAAAATAACTCGCAACGACACCGGCAATTCCCGTCATCACATAGAGAAAGAGAAATCGCGCCGGTCCGTAAAGTTTCTCCACGTGCGGACCCAGAATCCAGAGCGCGTAAGAATTGAACGCCAGATGCATCAAGCCGAAGTGAATGAAGATCGGCGTCACGAATCGCCAGATCTCGCCATTGTTGATTTCAGGATTGGATTTGACGCCGAAGGCGAGCTGAGTGGCTTCATTGGTCCAGCCGCCGGCAAACGTCATCAGGATGAAGATGAGAATGTTAAGTGCAAAAAGCACATAGGCAACAACGACACGGCGTTCCCAGAATGCACGGAGGAAGTCCTGGTCCTGCTGCTCGATCACAGGTTCAAGCTTAAGCCTTTTTGTAGTCGCTTCGCAGCTTCTCTACGATTTCGCGCGCAGCGGCCCTGGCATTTTCAAGATCTTCAGGCTTGAATGAAATCGCAGCGACGACGGCGTGACCGCCGCCGCCATACTGCTCGCAAAGCTTTGCGAGATTGTGCGTGCGTTCGCGCGAGCTCCACGGATTCGAGCCTACGGATATCTTCGAACGAATGGGAGAACGGCTGACGCCGACCGAGTAGATCGCATCGGGAAAAAGGTAATACGGAATGAACTTGTTTTGTCCTTCGATGTTGCGATCGCTGATGTCGTACTCGATAACTCCGGCCGTGCAGGTGGCGCGCTCCCGCATCAACTCGATCGACTTCAGGTGGCTCTCGTACAACTCCTCGAAGGTCGTACGAATTTGAGGATCGTTCAGGACTTCGAGCAAGGGTTTCTGCTGCATCAGCATGATGATACGGTGAAGAAGGCCGCGGTCCCTCGTCGATTCGATGACGGTCATCAAGCGCATGGCCGGTTCTTTGAGTTCCACGGCGAACTGAGCGCTGGGAAACTGTGCGCCATCGATGATGTCTGCCCAATGGACGAGTTCATGAAGATCGGGGGCCTCGAAGCCAAACGTGTCTCGCGCGACATGAGCGATGAATTTCGTGCATGACTTGAAATCCGGATTGTGGAACTTCCGTCCGCTCGTATCGGAGCGGAAATGGCGCTCGTCGGACTCGGACAGAAACGCACTCTGATGATGATCGAACCACCACGTCAGCTTCGGTGACGCGCTGTATTTAAAGTCGACAATCACATTGTCGGAGGGGCCGAACGCCGCCTCATCGATCAGCTGTCCGGCCTTGTGCGTCAGTCCTTCATATTCGATATCCGCGTCGTTCGAGATCTTTCCCCGGAAGAACGTGGAAAACACCGCCGCCGAAGCGAGCCCATCGAAGCAATTGTCGTGATAGAGAACTCTTAAACTTTTGCCCATTTGAAAACTGGGCATTATACCGGAGTCCGAGCGGAAAAGTTATAATGCTCGTGCATGGAAATGCATCGGCACACTCACGCGGGGAATGCGTTAAAACCCGCCCTCATTATTACGGCGGCGTTCCTGGTGGCCGAATTCATTGGCGCCCTTTATACAAACTCGCTCGCTTTGTTGGCGGACTCCGGGCACATGCTGACGGACGTTGCCGCGCTCTCGATGAGTCTTACGGCCACGTGGTTTGCCACCCGTCGCGCAACTCCGCAGAAGACCTACGGCTTCTACCGCGTGGAAATTCTGGCCACCCTTCTGAATGGGGTTTTCCTGGTTTTGATCGCGCTCTACATCTTCTATGAGGCTTACAGCCGCCTTCGGAACCCACCTGAGATCCGTGCGGGCTGGATGCTCGTCGTCGCGTGTGCCGGTTTGTTTGCGAATCTTCTCAGCGCCTGGCTTCTTTTCGGTGAACACAAACACAGCCTGAACGTTCGAGGCGCTTTCTTTCATGTCATGACCGACGCGATCGGATCCGCGGGCGCCATCGTCGCCAGCTTCGCGATTCTCCTCGGTGGCTATCGGAGCGCCGACCCGGCAATCAGCGTCATCGTGGGATTCTTGATTCTTTCCAGCTCCTGGGTACTGATTCGCGACGCAGTGGACATCCTGCTGGAGGGCACCCCCTCCCATGTCGATATCCATTCTCTTCAGACCAGCCTGAAAGAAATCGGGGGCGTAGAGTCCGTACATGACCTTCATGTATGGACACTCACTTCGGGAGTTCTGGCGATGAGTTGCCATGTCGTCGTTCGGAAGGAGCCGCCGAACCGCAATGTCCTTCTTTCGGCGGTCAGAGAACTTGCCCATAAACGGTTTCAAATTGATCACACCACCGTCCAAGTGGAGGAACCGGGCTCGCCGGAAGCGTACATGGAAGCTTGCGACTGTCATTTCGGGGCCTGGGATTCGCCAAGATAAAGGCTGAGGTAAACCTGAATGGTTCAACTGGGAACGCTCATTCTGACCGCTCTTCTGCTTCAATCGGCATCACTCGACAGCACAAGTCCCAAGGAACGCGCGGAGGCCGTCGAAAGTCTGGCTACTCCGGGGAAAACGGAAAACGTCGCGCCTCTTGCGGAAGCGTTGAAGAAGGAACCGAGAAGCGACGTGCGTGCCACCATCATCGCGGGCCTCGCCCGGATCGGAGGCAAGGCCGTCGTCCCGATACTCACGGCAACGCTCGCTTCCGATCTGGACAAGGACGTTCGTCTCCAAACGATCGACTCCATGCAACGCCTCTACATTCCCACGGAGTCGAATGGCACAATCCGCACGGTTTTCAACAAGGTGAAAAGCGTCTTTGCGGAACCGGACCGGCCCGTCGTCCAGAACGAAGCCGCTGTTGACCCCGCCGTTAACGCGGCCCTCGCCGACGCGATGCAAAAGGACTCCAGCCAGGAAGTTCGCGCCACAGCGGCGCGCGCGCTTGGCTCTTTGAAAGCGAAGGATCGAGTGGCCGTCATGATATCCACTCTCCAGAATCCTCAGAACCAGGAGCATCCGGAAGTTCGACTCGAAATTGTCGAGAGCCTCGGTCTCATTCGCGATGTTGCAGCGGGGCCTGCTTTGCAGCGAGCCCTGACCGACAGTGACAAGCGAATCGGCCAGGCCGCGATTCTGTCGCTTGGCCTCGTGGGATACAAGGATGCCCGGCCTGCGGTCGAAAACATTTTCAAGACCGATCGCAACTCGGAAACGCGAAAACGTGCCATCGAGGCCATTGCTCTCATGCGAGATCCGGGCGCCCTGGCCTTCTTTGAATCGCAACTGGGAAGTTCCGACGACTATTACCGCGAAATGGCAGCGGAAGGCATGGGGCGAATCGAGCACGATTCGAGCGTCATCAAGTCACGCTACGAAACCGAAAAGAAGGCGAACGTAAAAAACGCACTCGCATTTGCACTCGTGGCAGCCGATCAGGACTCATATTTCGAAGATCTCGCCGCTGCGCTGCTCACCCGACAGGACTACCAGGTCGAAGCGTACGTCTTTGAACTCGGGAAATTCGAAGGGAAGCTCCCTTTGATTCACAAATACCTAAAAAGCCCTAACGCTCGTGTTCGCGCTCGCATGGCTCGTATTGCCGGAGACATCGGAGATCCTTCGTCTCGTCCTTTAATCGAGGAATTGACGATGGACAAAGACACGGAAGTCGTCCGCGAAGCCATCGGCGCTCTTCGAAAGCTGTCTTCGCTCTGAGCCGGTTGGAGTAAGATTTAGGGCTCATGTCCTGGTTCAAGCGAGATAAGAAGGCGATTGAAACGTCTGACGAGGAGCGCCGCGTCCTCACAGAGGGCCTCTGGATCAAGTGCGACGGTTGCCGCGAGCCGGTCTGGAAGAAAGACCTCGAAGCGAACCGGCAGGTCTGCCCGAAGTGCGAATTCCATTACAAGATTTCGGCATACGATCGACTGGATCTTCTCCTCGATGAAGGCTGGACGGAATTTGATCAGTCGCTTTACTCCACCGACCCTCTGAATTTCCAGGCCGCCAAAAGCTACAAGGAAAGTATCGATAAACTTCCGTCGAAAATTGGCGTGAAAGATGCCGTCGTCAATGCAGAGGGCACACTCGAAGGCGTAAACATCGTTGTAGCCGCGATGGAGTACAACTTCATCGGAGGGTCCATGGGCTCCGTGGTCGGCGAGAAAATCACGCGGGCCATTGAACGCGCCTCTCAGAAAAATCATCCCCTGGTCATCGTATCGTGTTCGGGTGGTGCGCGGATGCATGAAGGAGCCTTGAGCCTGATGCAGATGGCAAAGATTTCAGCCGCACTCGCGATACTGGATCGGAAAGCCATCCCTTACATTTCCATTCTCACAAACCCGACCACGGGCGGCGTTACGGCAAGCTATGCGATGCTTGGCGACTTGAACATCGCCGAACCCGGTGCCTTGATTGGTTTCGCCGGGCCGCGGGTGATTGAGCAGACGATCCGTCAAACGCTGCCGCCGGGCTTTCAGCGTTCGGAGTTTCTGCTGGACCACGGGATGATCGACGCGATCGTCCATCGTAAAGACCAGAAACCCTACATCGCGACTTCCTTACGCTTCTTTAAAGCATGATCACGGTCGTCGGCGGTGGTCTGGCCGGCTCAGAAGCCGCGTGGCAGATCGCGTCGAGAGGAATTCCCGTACACCTTTATGAAATGCGGCCGGTGCGCTCGACTCCCGCACACACCTCCGATCGCTTGGCCGAAGTTGTTTGCAGCAACTCGCTGAAATCCGACCAGCCCCACAACGCCTCCTGGCTGCTCAAAGAAGAATTGCGGCGAATGGGTTCGCTCCTGATGCGTATTGCGGATAGCGTGCGCGTGCCAGCGGGGAGCGCTCTTGCGGTGGATCGCGAACGCTTTGCCGCGGAAACAACCAGAGCGGTTGAATCGCATGGAAACATTTGGCTGATCCGGGAAGAGGTTCAGTCCATTCCCAACGAAGGGGTCGTCATCGTTGCCAGCGGCCCGCTGACGTCGCCGTCGATGTCCGAATCCATCGGCAGATTCTGCGGTGCGGAACATCTGTACTTCTACGATGCGATCAGCCCGATCGTGAATGCCGACACGCTGGACACCTCCAGGATCTACCGTGCAAGTCGGTACGGCAAGGCAGCAGACGACTACCTGAATTGTCCGATGGACCGCGAAGAATATGACGCATTCTATGAGGCTTTGATTCGTGCCGAAAGTGTCGCATTGCATACGTTCGAGGAACCCCGGTATTTTGAATCGTGCCTGCCAATCGAGGAACTGGCGCGGCGCGGAAAGGAAACGCTGCGGTACGGGCCCATGAGGCCGGTGGGCCTTCAGGATCCTCGTACCGGACGCACCCCTTACGCAGTCGTTCAACTCCGTCAGGAAGATCTGATGCAGTCCAGTTATAACCTTGTGGGATTTCAGAACCACTTGAAGTTCGACGACCAGCGGCGCGTATTCAGAATGATTCCCGGCCTGGAGAACGGCGAATTTCTGCGGCTCGGCCAGATTCACCGAAACACCTATATCAATGCGCCGGATACTCTATTGCCCACCATGGCGGCTCGCAAGGAACCCCGCGTCTTCTTCGCTGGACAACTGGCAGGGACGGAAGGCTACATTGAGAACATCGCGTCGGGGCTCGTGGCAGGAATAAACGCGGTACAGTTTGTTCGCGGTGAGAGCGCGATCGAATTCCCAGCAGAAACCGCAATCGGCTCACTTTGCCGCTACATCTCAACGCCACAGAAAGATTTTGCACCGATGAACATTCATTTCGGGCTGTTGCCGCCTATGGAACTGCCCAGGAAGATTGCGAAAGCCGACAAACAAAAGATGTACTGCGAACGCGCGCTGCAAGCGCTGGATCGGATGGCTCAAAAATGACAATGGCCCAATCAGGGCTTGCCCTCGGCTTTTTCGAGAGGTCAGGCGGGATCAATGCGAACGAAGTGGTTCCCAAGCCAATTCTTTCAGGATTCGTTTCAACCATCTATGACTAGCGGCACTGTCAACATCAATGGCAGCATCATGCCGATCGCCGACGGTCGCGTGTCCGTGCTCGACCACGGTTTCCTCTTCGGCGACAGCATCTACGAAACAATGCGCACGTATGGCGGCAAACCTTTCCTGCTCGCAAGGCACTACGCCCGTCTGGAGCGTTCGGCCCACGCTGTCTTTATGCAGCTGCCGTGGGACTACGCCCGCATTCGCGACGAAGTCCGGAAAACCGTTGAGGCCTCCGGCCCCGGCGAGTACCGCGTTCGCATCACGATCACGCGCGGCGTGGGCGACACCAATCCCGATCCCGACAGTTGTGAATCGCCCACCGCCATCGTCTTTGCCACTCCGTTCAAGGAACTTCCCGACAGCGTCTACGCAAACGGCGTGGAAGTCATCGTTTCGTCGTTCTATCGAAGCCGGCTGCTCGGAGATGCAAAAACCGGCAACCTCCTGCGCTCCGTGCTCGCGATGCGGGAGGCAAAGGCCGCGGGCTCTTTTGAGGCGATTACGCTGACTGCAGACAAGAAGATCTCCGACGGCATCACATCGAACCTCTGGCTTGCGCAGGGTCGCCGGCTGCTCACGCCTTCGTTCGAATCCGGCATTCTTGAAGGAATCACGCGCGGTGTGGTTCTCGAACTCGCACGCCGGGCCGGTATCAAGGTAACGGAAGAGCTGCTGGATTTAAGCGAAGTCGAAAAATCAAATGAGCTGTTCCTCACCAGCTCGACCCGGGGCATCGTTCCCATTGTGCGTGTCGCCGGCAGAACGATAGGAGACGGACAACCAGGATCCGTGACGCGTCAACTGATCGAGGCGTATCGCCAGGAAATACCGGTGCTTCTGAAAGAGGATTGACGTGAATCGCCACACGGAAGATTTCATTGAGTCGTTGAGACGCAAGGCCGCGTCGCGTCACACGATTACGAATTACGAAATTGACTTGAAGCACTTTCTGGAGTTTCTCGATCAGAAAAGGAAAACGATCGAAGCGGCCGATCACATCCTGCTGCGCGACTTTCTCAACCATCTCTACACGCAGCGGCACCTTTCAAAGAGTTCCGTCTCTCGCAAACTTGCATGCCTGAAGACATTCTTCAAGTTCATGGTCCGGGAAGGCCGGCTCAAGGCCAATCCCGCAGAATTGGTGACGTCGCCGCGCTTGCCGAAGAAGCTGCCTTCCTATCTCGGCGAAGCTGAAGCCGCCGCAATGATCGAAGTCCCGAAGGGCGACACTCTGAAAGGTCTTCGCGATCGCGCGATTCTCGAACTTCTCTATGCGAGCGGGCTTCGTGTCAGCGAACTTATCGGGCTGAACGAGGATGAAATCGATTTGCGCCAGGAAACCGTTCGTGTTCTCGGCAAAGGGAACAAGGAACGCATCGTTCCCTTTGGGAGCTACGCGGCAGAAGCGCTGAGGGAGTATTTATCGAAAAAGAAATCACTTCGAATCACGGTGGCTGAAAAGAATGGAAATCTGCCAGCCTTCATCAGCCTGCGCGGTCATCGTCTGACGTCGCGGGATGTTCAGCGGCTTGTTGCGCGCGTCCGACTGAAACTTGCGACAACGCGGCGCGTAACTCCTCACACGCTGCGCCACAGCTTTGCCACTCATCTTCTCGAGCGCGGCGCCGACCTCCGCAGTATTCAGGAAATGCTGGGTCATGAAAGCCTGTCCACGACTCAGAAATACACCCACGTCAGCCTTCAACACCTCCGCAAGGAATACGACAAGGCGCACCCAAAGGCGAAGGACGGCGACTAGTTGAAAAATTATCGCCACGGATTACCGGGATTACACGGAGAAGAACCGCGCAACCCGCGGCGATAATTCTGATATGTTTCTCGTGCACCCATCATGAAACTGCGGCCCTGGTTACTGCTGACATTTTTCGTTGCCACCGTTGTGCTGGGAACGACCGCGCAGAATCCGTCCAGCAGCGACGCACGAACGGCGACGGTCGAGGGTATTGCAAAGAATCTGAAAACCGGTGACCCGCTATCGGATGTCCGTATCACCCTGGCGCCGGATGTTTCCGTTCCCGCAGCAACGAATGGCGTCGCACCCGCCAACCTGACGAAGTCTGCCACGACGGATGCCGACGGCAAGTTCGTCATCACAGGAATACAGCCCGGCCGCTACAACGTCACAGCTGCACGAACCTTGTTTTTCAGGCCGCGCCGCAATACCGGGGCTATCGCTGTGTCTGTCGCAGCGGACCAGCGGTTGAAGGACATCCAGATTCTTTTGATGCCTACTGGCGTTATCGCCGGAAGAATCGTCGATGAGAATAAGGAACCGGTCCGCTCTGTGCGTATCGAAGCGCTGCGTCTCGAATATCGCGATGGAGCGAGAGCCTGGATATCAGCCGGCCAAAACACGACGGACGACCGCGGGGAATACCGTCTTTTCAACCTTCAGCCGGGCACCTACTACGTGCGGGCAACGCCTGCTGGGATTGTTGGTTCGACCACGTCTTTGTTTTATCCCGGTGTTTTCGATGCTCAGGACGCCTCCCCAATACAGATCGAAGCGGGCAGCGAGATCGGCGCCATTGACGTGGCGTTGCGACGAATCGACGAATTCACCGTGAAGTTCAGGCTCGGCGGAGTCCCACCGGGCAGTATTACCAACTTTAACGTCCAGCGCCGGAACAGCAGGATCAACGAGGCCGTCGCGATAAGGCCGGAAACATTGCCCGACAACACGTACCGCATCCCGAAAATCGCGGCCGGCGCGTACGACATGTTCGTGCAGATCGCAACGCCGCCAACCGTACAACCCCGCGCCGTGACTCATGCGGCGAAGATCCCGTTCAATGTCAGCCGGAGTGATGAAGACCTCGGGATTATTGCAGTGCGCGCAACGATCCCAATAACGGGACGGATCAGTGCTGCGACAGCGCTGCCAGGCCCGCTCGATCTGAAGCGGCTGGTTCTGACGCTGCGCCCCCTGGATCTCCCAGCCTCAATGATGGTGAATCTTAGAGGCAGCACAAACCCGCCAGGCTTCAACGACGACGGAACATTCACGGCGCCAAACGTTGCGGTTGGACGTTATCAGGTCCAACTCTCCGGATTGCCCGCGGATACGTATTTGATATCGGCCAAATCGGGAACACGGGAGGTTCTCGATGCGGGGTACACCGTCAGTGCGGATCAGGGCCCGCTTGAATTGGTCATCGGTGGACCCGCCTCCGTCGGATCGGTCGAAGGCGCGGTCGTCAACGCCCGTGGTGAGCCGATGCCTTCCACCACTGTTGCTCTCATTCCTTCAGCAGATCGCCGTGGCAATCCGGGCGCCTTCCGTTCGACCGTCACGGATCAGCAAGGGTCCTTCTCGATTCGTTCGGTATTGAATGGCGATTACAAGATTTTCGCCTGGGAAGATGTTGAGCCGGGGGCGTTTATGGATCCCGATTTCCTGAAGGAATATGAGACTCGGGGGGCAGCCCTTCGAGTGCAGCCAGGTTCCCAGAGTGGAGTCGTGGTCAGGGCCGTTGCGGCCCAGTAGTTCTTTAAAGTTGCCCTCATTACGAAAACTCCTTTAGAATTAGCGTTTGTCTTTACGGAGGAGGATTCATCCATGTACGCCGTGATCAAATCGGGCGGCAAACAACATCGGGTCAAGGCGGGCCAGACACTGCGTCTGGAAAAGCTGAAGGGGGACGTCGGCTCGAAGGTCGAGCTTGGCGACGTGCTTTTGGTCGAAGACGGTGGAGACGTCAAGATCGGCGCGCCCTTGCCCAATGCAAAGGTCGAAGTCACAATTCTGGAAACCGACCGCGCCGACAAAGTTATCGTTTTTAAAAAGAAGCGTAAGAAGCAATACCGACGCACCCGCGGTCATCGCCAGAGCTTTACCGCTGTCCGCGTTGAGAAGATTTCGGTTTAGGGAGTTCAGGCATGGCTCATAAAAAAGGCGTCGGCAGTTCAAGGAACGGCCGCGACAGCAACTCACAGCGGCTTGGCGTGAAGCGCTTTGGCGGACAAGTCGTCAGCGGCGGTTCCATTCTTGTGCGGCAGCGCGGCACGAAATTCAAGCCCGGCGTCAACGTCGGCATCGGCAAAGACGATACTCTGTTTGCCAAAATCACCGGTGTCGTGAAGTTCGAAGACAAGGGCCAGCACGGCCGCTTCATCAGCATCGTTCCTGCCTGAAATCGCTGAAGGCAGGGGAATTTGAAATTCGGGGCCGTGCTGTTCGAGCCCCGATTCTCAAATCGAAAGTGAATTCGGGGTTCGAGTAGCACGGCCCCGAATTTCAAATTCCCGCATCCAAATCCCCTTTTCCCATGTTTATTGACGAAGCCAAGATCACGGTGCGTGCCGGCGACGGCGGGCACGGCTGTATTGCATTTCGCCGCGAAAAATTCGTTCCTCGCGGAGGGCCAAGCGGCGGCGATGGAGGCGACGGTGGCAGCGTGTATCTTGTCGCCGACTCCCAGGAAAACACACTGCTGAAGTTTCGCTACAACCATATCTTCAAGGCGAAGCGCGGCCAGCATGGTCTGGGCAGCAACAAGCAGGGGAAAAGGGGAGAAGATATCGATGTATCCATCCCGCTGGGCACCGTTGTCCACGACGACGAAACGGGTGAGGTGATTCACGACTTCACGGAACCTGGAGAACGATTTCTCATCGCTCAGGGCGGACGCGGGGGGCACGGCAACGCGCACTTCGCGTCCTCAACCAACCGCGCGCCCACGCGCGCTCAGGATGGCCTGCCGGGTGAAGGCAAGGAGTTGCGACTCGAACTGAAGCTGCTGGCCGACGTGGGGCTCGTCGGATTTCCGAATGCGGGCAAGTCCACACTCATCGCCAGTATTTCCGCCGCGCGCCCGAAGATTGCAGATTATCCATTCACGACGCTTGAGCCAAATCTGGGTGTTGTCGCGATCGATGTCGATCGCTCCTTCGTCGTCGCGGACATCCCGGGACTGATCGAAGGCGCGCATTTGGGCCACGGCCTCGGCACACAGTTTCTGCGCCACATCGAACGGACGCGCGTTTTGTTACACCTTGTTGACGTTTCCGGTGCAGAAGATCGGAATCCTGTTCAAGACTTCAAGACGATCGAAAACGAAATGGCAGAACACAACGAAGAGCTGCTGCGCAAACCGCGCATCGCGGTTGCGACAAAGATGGATTCGGCCGATCCGGCAAAGCTTCGGAAGTTCCAGCAATGGTGTAGACAGAGGAGAATCGATTTGGTAAAAATCTCGTCTGTAACAGGTGAGGGTCTCGAGGATTTGAAACAAACCATCATCAGAAAGCTGTCTTCCACCGTTACTGGAGAATCGTGAGGATCGCTATCCTGGGCGGAACTTTCGATCCAATCCACAACGGACACATCGCTGCCGCTCGCTCTGTTTCCAGTGTATTCGCCGCCGACGAGGTTCATTTCATTCCCGCATACTCCGCGCCGCACAAGCAGGCTCGGGAATCGACTTCTGCATTTCACCGTTTCGCGATGGTTGCGCTTGCCATATCGCCCTTCGAGAAGTTTCGTGTTTCAACCATGGAAGTGGACGCACTGGCGAAGCGATATACAGTGGACACGCTGGACGAAATGCGCCGCAGTTACGCCGGCGTTCAAATGGTTTTCGTGATGGGCACGGACATGTATCAGGACTTCGAAACGTGGAAGGACTACCGGCGCATCTTCACACTGACCCACATTGCGGTTGTGCATCGTCCCGGTTACGTTTTCCGGACCGATCTGGCGCCGCACCGGGTCGCGAGGGAAGACGAAGTGATTTCGCTTCCGGAGCAACCGGCGGTCTTTTACCTGCCGTTCGTGGAGCAGCCCGTTTCATCGACAAGTCTGCGCGAAGCGTGCCGTACCGGAAAAGACGTTCGACAGTGGCTAGCGCCCCCGGTATCGAGCTACATTGAAAGAAACAGACTGTATTCGTGAGAAAGGAGAGTCCCATTTCAGAGGAAATCAATCCCACACTGACAGAAGCATTGGAAGCCGCCCTCGACAAGAAGGCGCAGGATGTCGTCGTGATCGAACTTGGAGAAATCTGCTCCTTCACCGATCACTTCATGATCTGCACCGGCACATCGAGCCGCCACAATCAAACGATTGCGGAAGGTATCGACGAAAAACTCCGCAGACTGGGAACACGTCCGCTTCATATTGAAGGCCACTCCGAAGGCGATTGGATCCTGATGGATTATGTCGACTTCGTAGTTCACATTTTTACGGCGCGGGCTCGGGAGTTCTACGATCTCGAACGGCTGTGGCGCGCAGGAAAGCGCCTCGACACGCAAGAATTAATTGGCCAGCGCACTTAAACTCGCATATCCCCTGGCCTGCTCCAGCGATTCGGAAATGATTCCGGTTTACCGGACCCTGGAGAAGGTGCTCGACAGTGATACCACCGTGCTCATCGAAGGCGAGAGCGGCACCGGCAAGGACGCGCTCGCTCAGTGGCTTCACGCGAACAGCTCCCGCAAGCACGGCCCTTTCATCAAGCTCGATCTCGGATCACTCCCTGAAGAACTGGTGGAATCGGAGTTGTTCGGATACGAACGCGGTGCGTTTACCGGCGCTCAGGAAGCCAAGTTGGGCAAACTCGATCTCGCGCAGGGCGGCACCATTGTCATTGACGAGATCGCGAACGTGGATATGCGGATTCAGGCAAAGCTGCTTCATGTCGTCGAAGCCAAACAGTTCTTCAGGCTCGGCGGCGCAAAGCCGGTCACACTCGATGCACGGATCGTCGTGCTGTCGGGAACGCCGCTGGCGACTGCGGTAGAAAGGAAAGCCTTCCGCGAAGATCTTTTCTTCCGGCTGAACTTGATAAACGTACGCGCGCCGTCTCTGCGAGAGAGGAAGAACGAAGTCGTTGAGATCGCACGACGCGCGCTCGTACAACTTGATCGCAAATACGGCGGCTCTACCGAGATCGCTCCGGAGTGCGAAGCGATTCTTAAAAGTTACGACTTCCCTGGGAATGTACGAGAACTGCGAAACGGCCTGGAACGCGCCGTGCTCATCAGCGCAAACGGAAAAATCACGCCCGGCTCGCTGCCGCCAAACTGGCTCGTCGCCCGCGGTACGGGCAAGCTGCCGAGCTTGGAAGACGTCGAACGCGAATATATCGCGCAGGTGCTGAATCAAACGCGGGGGAAAAAGACGAAGGCTGCGGAAGTGTTGGGCATCAGCCGAAAGACATTGCTGGAGAAGCGAAAGAAATACGGGCTGGAGTAGCATGAGGTTTATCGCCACGGATTACACAGATTACACGGATGAAGCTGCGCATAATCTGGATCGGTAAGACAAAGGATCCGTCTCTTTCCGCACTGGCCTCCGATTTCCTCCAGCGCCTGCAGCGTTTCGTTCCCGTCGAAATCACCGAAATCAAGGATCCGCGCACGGGCGACGATCGCCGGCAAATGGCCGTCGAAGAAGAAAGGCTTCTCGCCGCGCTCGACTCCACGGACCGCGTCGTCGTTCTCGATGCCGCCGGCAAAACATGGAACTCTCCGCAGTTCGCCACGTTCCTTGGCAAACACCTCGACTCCGACCCGCGCAGGCTCACCTTTATCATCGGCGGCTACAACGGCCTCACCGGAAATGTGAAGTCCCGCGCCGAGCGAACGCTCTCCCTGTCACCCCTGACCTTCACGCACGAAATGTCGCGCATGATTCTCGCCGAGCAACTCTACCGCGCAATGTGCATCTTGAAGAATCACCCCTACTCGAAGTAAATTACTCGTGCCCTTTGCGTCGACGAAAGGTCGGCATGATCGACGCGATCCTGAATCTGCTTTTTCCGCAGGCGTGTGTTCTCTGCGGCACCCAAGTTTTCGAGCGACGCTGGTCGGCAGTTTGTCCGGAATGCTGGTCCAAACTCGACGCGATTCCCCGGCCATTTTGTCTTCAGTGCGGGACGCATGCTCCAGCCATCGAAACGCTCTGCGGGGAGTGCCGGCGCGGTGATTACGCGTTCGACTTCGCCCGTTCGTTGTTTCAATTCACCGATCCGATGCGCGGCATTATCCATCACTTGAAGTACTCCGACCGTGTGTCTCTTGCCAAACCTTTGGGGACGTTGATGCGAAGCTGCCTGGCAAGCGAACCGTTTCAATCGACGGTTGCCGTGCCCGTTCCACTGCATCGCTCCCGCCTGCGCGAGCGTGGTTTCAATCAAGCCGAATTGCTGGCGCGGGAACTCGGCGTCACGGTCGACACGAAGCTTCTGCGCCGTCGCAAAAACACACCAAGCCAGACGGGGTTGAGCCGCTCGCAGCGCACGTTGAATCTCTCTGCGGCGTTCGAAGTGCGTGGCAGGCTACCGGAGTGCATCCTGATCGTGGACGACGTTTACACAACGGGTTCGACCCTTCATGAGATCGCCAAGACCTTGAAGCGCGCCGGAGCTCAGCGCGTGGAAGTGCTAACCGTGGCTAGAGTGCTTCGACAGGAGTAAGCGTGGTGGCGGACCAATGATCCGTGCTTTCCAGCAATTGGGCGACGAACCGAGTGTGCAGCGCATGACCCGCGCGATTCGCTGTCAGGCGCCCAAGCACGCGCTGTCCGATCAAGGCAAAGTCGCCGAGCAGGTCCAGAATCTTGTGGCGAACGAATTCGTCGGGATAGCGCAAGGAAGTTTCGTTCAGCATTCCGGTCTCGGTCAGCACGATGGCGTTCTCGAGCGTGCCGCCGCGAACAAGGCCGTTCGCCTGCAGGGCCTCAACCTCATGGTAAAAACCGAAAGTTCGCGCGGGCGCGATCAACTTGCAATAGTTCTCCGGGGTGATCTCGACCTCAAGTTTCTGGTGTCCGATCAAGGGATGCTTGAATCCAATTTCGTATTCGAGGCTAAGCGTGTCGGCAGGATAGATCGCGATCGACTTCCCGTTTTCTTCCAGCGCAAAAGGCTTATCGATGCGGATATAGTTGCGTGGCGCCGAAAGCTGGGCGATCCCCACGCGCTGAATGGCTTCCGTATAGCGCAGCGCGCTGCCGTCGAGAATGGGAACCTCGAAGTTGTCGAGCTCGATGTAAGCGTTGTCGATTCCGAGTGCGTAAAGAGCCGAAAGCAAATGTTCGACTGTAGAAATCCAGACGCCCCGATTCATGAGCGTGGTCGCGTAGGCGACGCGCTCGACAGACCCCACGTCCGCGCGAAGCTCGAAGTTGTCGAGGTCTGTGCGGCGAAAGACGATGCCCTTTCCGGCAGGGGCCGGCAGGACCCGCATCGATGCCGCTTCACCCGTGTGAAGCCCGACGCCATTGAACTCGATCGAAGCCGCAAGAGTCTGTTCCCGCATCTGCGTCGAAGTTGTGCAATTGCGCGGCCTACTCCACGTCGCTTCCATATCAGCAACTTAGCAGATCACTTGCGCGCTAAAGCGTGTACATTTGTCCACAGCTGTTGTTAATAGGCAATGATCAAACATCCAATCCTTCTCATCATTGACGGCATGTCGCAGGCGTACCGCGCATATTTTGCGACTCCGCCGCTGTCGACAAGCCAGGGTATTCCCACCAACGCGGTCTACGTATTCGTGACGATGCTGAAGCGCGTGCTGCAGAAATATCCACCGGAGTACATCGCCGTCGCCCTCGACAGTTCTGCGCCGACGCTGCGTCATGCGCAGTTCGACGGCTACAAGGCAACGCGGAAGAAAATGCCCCCGGATTTGTCCGACCAGATTCCTTATATTCGTCAGTTCTGCGCGGCCATGCGAGTGCCCGTGCTCGCGATTCCCGGCTATGAAGCCGACGATATCATCGCCACGCTTTCGACAAGGGCGGTCGCCGAAGGTTTACATCCGCTGGTCGTCACGCTCGACAAGGATCTGTATCAACTCGTCGACACTACCTTGATCTTGAATACGTCGAAAGACGATCTGCTGGTCGATCGCGACAAGGTGAAAGAAATCTTTGGTGTTACCCCGGAACAGATTCCGGACTTGCTCGGTCTCTGGGGTGATACTTCCGACAACATTCCCGGCGCTCCCGGTATCGGCGAGAAGACGGCAAAAGATCTCATTCAACGGTTCGGATCGATCGAGGCCTGCCTCGAACACGCCGAAGAAGTGAAGAATGCGCGGCAACGCGCCTCTCTTATGGAGAACCGGGAGCAGATTCTCCTCAGCAAGAAGCTCGTTGTGGCGGATCGCGATGTTCCGATGGAGATCGTCTGGGAGCAGTTTCGAGTTCAGGAGCCGGATCGAGGGGCGTTGATGCCCCTGCTGAAGGAACTCGAATTCAATAACCTTATTAAAGATTACCTGCCGGAAGATACGACACCTGCGGCAGAGGTCTTGCAACAGGACGGCCTGCCGGATGTTGGCGAAACTGTCTTTCTCGACGTGCACGGCGACCGGCTTTCCATTTGGAACGGCAGCGGCAGTGTCTCCAGCATCCCCCTGGATCCACGGGCGGCAACACTGCTGACGAGTCCGTCGGCAACGAAAGTTGTCTACGACGTGAAGAACACGATCGTTCGCCTTCGCGCGCTCGGGCTTGAGCTCTCACCGCCTTACGAAGACGTGTTGCTGATGGCATACTTGCTTAATCCGAATCGCGGCAAGTACGAGCTGACCGAGATTGTGTTTGATGCCTTTGGCCAGGCGATGACCGGCGATCGCACTCCCTGGATTCAAAAGCTCTACGACTACTTCCGTCCGAACGTGGCAAAAGAAACAGAACACGTGTATCGACACATCGACCTGCCGCTCTGCGCTGTTCTCGCAGGCATAGAACAGAACGGCATCGCGATCGACACGGCGGTTTTGGCGCGCATGTCCTCGGAAATGGGCTTCCAGTTGGACGATTTGACGAAGCGTATTTACGCAGGCGCCGGCTGTGAGTTCAATCTCAATTCGCCGAAGCAACTCGGCGAAGTCCTGTTTGAAAAGATGAACCTGCCGCAACCGAAGAAGTTGAAGAAATCGGGACAGTACTCCACAGCGGTTGAAGTCCTCGAAGAACTGGCGCAGAGCTACGAACTTCCGAGGTGGATTCTCGAGTACCGGCAGTTTTCAAAGTTCAAATCGACGTATGTCGATGCGATCCCGCCGCTCATTAATCCGGCGACCGGGCGCCTGCACACGGTTCTAAATCAGACCGTCGCCGCAACGGGACGCCTTTCGAGCAGCAATCCGAATCTCCAAAATATTCCCGTTCGCTCGGAGCTCGGCAGAAAGATTCGCAGCGCGTTTGTTCCGGAACCGGGATGGTGGTTCGTCTCTGCCGACTACTCTCAAGTGGAACTCCGCATCGTGGCGCATCTTTCGAGTGATCCCGGCTTTGTCGATGCCTTCCTTGCAGGCGAAGACATCCACCGCCGGACCGCCGCTGAAGTATTGGGACTGCCGCTCGAGTCCGTGACGTCCGATCAACGTGAACGCGCGAAAGCCGTGAACTTCGGCATCGTTTACGGTCAAACGCCTTTCGGCCTCGCGCAGCAACTCGGCATCAGCAACGAGGAAGCCGCGCACTTTATCGCGCGTTACTTCGAACGGTATCAAGGCGTGCAGCGGTACATGTCAGAAAACCTAAGCATGGCCCGCGACACCGGCGTCACCCGCACCTTGTTCGGCCGACTTCGCCAGCATCCCGAGATCAATTCCAAAAACGGCCTCCGCCGAAGCATGGCCGAACGCACGGCGATCAATTCCCCGATTCAAGGCACCGCTGCCGACATCATCAAGCTGGCCATGATCCGCATCGCCGAAGATTTACGTCGCGACAAGCTCCGCACTCGCATGGTCCTGCAAGTCCACGACGAGCTGATCTTCGAGGTTCCCGAAGACGAGCTCTATATAAAGGATAGAATCCGTCAGCAGATGCAGGACGTCGTCCAACTCCGCGTCCCCCTGACTGTCAACGTCAAACACGGCCGCAACTGGCAAGATCTCAAATGACTTCCAAATTTCGGGACGTTCTCCAATTTCGCGGCCCTCGTTTGACAGGTATTCGCAACCGTCCTATAGTTTCAAGGTCCTCACGGGCGCGTAGCTCAGTTGGAATGAGCGCTACCTTGACACGGTAGAGGTCATCGGTTCGATCCCGGTCGCGCCCATTGAATTGACAGAACTTAGCTCAGCCTCACCGCTGGGCTTTTTTGTTGGGTGCGGATTGGGTGCGGAATGCAATTCATACAGCATGACTTGGGACAACGCAGAGGGGGTGAGATCGTCGAGATTACGCTCTCAGGAAACGCGGCGAATGTCCGGCTAATGGACAGTTCCAACTTTCAGAGTTTTCGAAACGGTCGCCAGCACCGCTACGTCGGGGGACTTGCGAGACAGTCGCCGGTACGGTTACAGATTCCAAGTTCCGGTCATTGGTACGTCACGGTAGACATGCAAGGGCTCGGCGGCAGCGTTCGTTCGTCGGCACGCATACTCCCTGGAGCCCTGCCGGAGATGCGCCAGGCGCCTTTGTCATCCATGCCGTCGTTAGTGCAGCCGGAAGCGCCGCCTGGCCTGGACACCTTCCGCAAGGAATACGATGTCTTCATCTCACACGCGAGCGAAGACAAAGATGTTGTCGTTCGCCCCCTCGCGCATGCACTGAGCGATGGCGGACTAAACGTCTGGTTCGACGAATTCGAGCTGCGGATCGGCGACAGTCTTCGGCGAAAGATCGACTCCGGGCTGGCGAAAAGTCGCTTTGGCGTCGTTGTGCTTTCTCGTTCTTTCTTTAAGAAGGGTTGGACTAACTACGAGCTCGACGGGTTGGTTACGCGTGCGGTTTCAGGAGAACAGATACTGCTGCCAGTTTGGCACGAGATCACGAAACAAGAAGTGATTGATTACAGTCCCTCGCTTGCAGACAGACTCGCTCGCAGCACTGGGACTTCTACAGTGGACGAAATAGCTCGTGAGATCATCGAAGTCATTCGCGGATGAGTCTCCATTCAAGCTTCAGCGGCCATCGCGGCAGCAGCTGAATTTATTGTGGGCAGCCGATTGACCGCCTCCCGATTCGCTCCAGGCACCAGGTGGCCGTACACGTCGACCGTCATCTTGATACTCGCATGTCCGAGCTGTTCCTTCACGTACGCCAGTGATTCCCCGTTCTGGATCAGCAGCGAAGCGAATGTGTGCCGCAGGTCGTGGAACCGGATCCGGCGCAGCTTCGCCTTCTCGAGGCATTTGTAGAAGTGCCGATTCTTGACGTTATACATCTCGACCCGTTTACCTGCTTCTCGCTTCAGCTTCCCGGGGTTGTCTTCATCTTTTACAAGCCGCCCGGGCCCGAGGAACACCCAGTCCGGAATCTCGTTCTTTCCTGCAGCCAGGTAGTCGGTCTGCCGGTTTCGCTTCAGCGCCTGGAATTCCGCCAGGAGCGCGTCCGAAACGTCGACGCGTCGGCTCTTACTGGTCTTCGTCTTCTCGATTCGGCCGCGTACCACATTCCGGCGCACGATCAGGAACTTTCCCGCGAAATCGATGTCGCCCCACTGCAGGCCGGCAAGTTCGCCCGATCTTAGTCCGGTATGAATGGCGCAAAGGAACAGAACATAGTACTCGGGCCAATACTCCTGCGCGACGGCCAGGAAGACGGGGACCTCAGCGGCCGTGAGGGGCTGAACCTCTTCATGGACAACCTTGGCCTGTCGATAGAGATCGCTGACGCCAGATGCTGGGTTCTCCGTAATGATTCGGTGCTTCCGAGCGTGATTGAACAGCTTGCATAGTTCCTTCACGATGGTGGCGATCGTTGCCCTCGCCTTCTTCTTGACGGTAACGAGATCAGCGATGAATGCCTCAACGTGTGCCGGCCGGACCTCGTCTAACGGCAGCGCACCCAACGCCGGGATGATGTGCGTTTTGAAATTCGAGGCGTAGCTCTTCCCGGTGCTGATGCGCAAAGCCGAGTCGACATAGTTCCTTTTGAAAGTTTCGTAGTACTGCTCGACCGTCGGCACTCGAGCCTTTTCCTGGGGCAAGGCATCCTGGCCGAGTTTTAACCGCGCCTCGATCTGCTCCTTCACCTTGTTGGCAGCTTTGAGGGATCCGATTTGCCGGGACGTGCGCTTTCGCTTGTAGTTGATGAATACCCACCAGTCACCGGAACCCTTGACCTTCTCGCGAACTTTAACGCCCACGAGGCACCTCCCTTCGCTGATGGTCGCGCTTCCGCGCTTGTCGCGCTTCGTGGATGCGATTCATGAGCGCCTCATACGTTGTTCGGATTGAGAGTCGGACACTCTGCTGCAAATCAGCGTGAACCTCCGGCGCGGCCAGGATTGCTCCCAGCCGCTGAAACGTTTCGTGTCGTTCCTTCTTTGGATCGTCGATCACCGGCGTCCCTCCAGAGGAAGAGCAACGAAGTTGCCGGCCAGAACGTAATCTCCACCTCCGCGGCGGCACTCGGTGCAAACGAAGTCTCGACCAAGAGGCGCCAGGAGTATCGCTGCCGGTTCCCCGCATTTTGAGCACACCCAGCGCCAACCAATACTTTCGAGCCTCGAATGCGGCCGAGGCGTCCCGACCGCCTCCAGTGCCTGTTGAAAGTAGTGTCCGGTGAGCGTGACGTGCTGGAAATGCTGCCCGCGATGGCTCGACACCTCAACGCGGTAGGCCAGCGCCAAGCGTTCCCGCCGGAAAGACTTAGGTAGCTTCTGCAACTCAGCGTTCCGACCCACCTGAAAAGACAGCCGGCCGCTATGAGGGACATAGGCGAAAAAGTTCCTGAACTTCAGCCAATGACAATCGAGAGATAGATCGATTGTCTGAATGAGTCGCTCCCCAAAGGAAACCGTAGGGACGTGCAGGCCGGCTCCGGATCCCCGTTTTCGTCCTGCGGATTGAAGGGTTGTGGGAATCACTTCGCCACCGCCTTTTCCGCCGCAATGGCTTTGCCACGAGCTTTTACGGCATTCCGGCGGAGCATCTTGATATAGACCGAGATGCCTTTCTTCTGAGCCTCTGCGCCGTGCTTCCATATGAAATGGAGATCCTCAACAAGGGAATCCGCCTCCCGGCTGAGCGGTTTCTCGATGTCGTCTTCTTCGTCGGCTAACGCTATGGAGGTCTGGCCGTACACCTTCAGCTTCTTCTTGAGCTCTACGAGGGCGTTTCGGTGAGGATTCATCAGTGCGTACAGTTCCTCGCCGCTGAGATCAATGTCTGCGCAGAAGATAAACATCAGCGTCCCGATCGCTTCAATCGCGTCATACGCAGGATCGTCTGGGTCAACGAAGTCAAAGAAGTTGAGGACTGGTGGCCTTTTCTTCGGCTGCTTGATCGTCGGCACGGCGGCGGCAACTTTCTTGTTGGAGCCCGTTTTTGTTTTCATCGAGAGCCGCCTTTCCGGACACTGGACCTTGAGTGTTTCTGTGTAACCTTGAATATGGCCTTAACGGTGATGCAGGCCGTCACCCACAGCTCATGACGGCTGTTGTCGTGATCGTGGATGAACCGCAGCTGCTTACACGCGGCGTCGTACTCGGAAAGGAAATTCTCAGCAGGGGCTCGGTTGGTAGCCTTAAGTTCGGTTTTCGTTTTCATGCGGCACCTCCCGCTTGCTTGAATCGATCTGTGATTTCGAGCCGGAAGTTGTTGGCTCGCTCGTAGCCCGGGCTCATCAAGTCGGAGATGCCCTGCATTTCGACACTGTGCCCAATCTCTCCGACATCGAACGTGGCTGTAAACGCGAGCATGAAATTGACGATCTCATCCAGCCGCTCAAGGTCTTCTCTCGTGAAGAAAATTGAATTCGGCGCCGGCCTCTCTGCCTTCCCCTGATGGGGGGTTCTCTTTGGCGACTTCATGCGGCACCTGCCTTCTTGTCTGCCACGACGTATTCTCGGTTCTTTTCATACCGCTCCATGGCCGAGTCAGAGTCCCAGGTCTGGCAAGCGACGCAGGCGAATGCCATAAGAAGCCCGTACTCCACGAAATCGATATAGAGCTCCGGCGTGGCGCAGCCGCAGAACCCACATCGGAAAAGATGTTGTTTCTTGACGGTTAGAATTTCCACGCGTTGTTCACATCCAAACAGATCGTCGTCGATGTAGGTGCTGCTGCCAGCGCCAACTTTCGTCGCATAGTAGACGAGAAAAGATGAACCGTCTTTCCGGTATGAGACGTAGGCGTGGCTGCTTCTGATCACCCTCAGTTCCTTCGCGTGGCTGAGGGGTTGACCGAGAGCGAAGTCCTGCGGGCGTATCGCCAGGCAAGCATGTTCGGAGCTCAGAGGGAACTTCGTCCACTCGTTGCTCTGAAGTTCGCGCAGCAGTTTTCGCTTCCACAAGAACCAACCGACCGCCCTTCGATACTCAATTCCGATTTGTTGAAAGATGTCATCACCGATCGACTCCATTCCGTCAACGCCGCCTGTTTCGGCATAAGCCCGGGCAGTCAGATCGATCATCGAATGGATTTTCTCGAGACGCTTGGCAGACAAGATGACGCTGTTGTTCTCCGCCACCTGTTCTGTGGGGTGCGTTTTTGTGGAAGGTAGTCGTGTAGTAGTCTTCTTCGTAGCCATTCGGTCACCTCATAAATGAATCGATGGTTAGGGCCGGAATGCTGCTCTAACAGCGAACCGGCCCGTTCGATTTTTGTTGCTAAGTTGTTTTTACCTGCCGCATCCGGTCACGCATCTCGCGAACGAATCCGGTCATACGGTCATCCACCATTTTCAGAAACACAGTGAGGACGTTGTTCGTACCTTTGCCGGTCTTCTCGCTGGCCGACTTACATGCGGACAGCTGAGAAGAGATGTCTTCCAACGCTTTCAGATCAGCAGCACCGAACTGTACAGGTTCGAGTGCTTCTTCCTTCGCCATTCAAAAGCTCCTTTCGATTTAATCCAACGTCTAATCGTTGGATTTATGACGAGATGTTCGCATCCACCTTTTCGTGTGTCAAGGAAAGTCGTCTACTTTGTTTGTTTTCTCTTTGCGGGAGGGCGGCCGCCGCGGGTTCCGCCGGACCGTTTTTTGCGCTTCGCCTGGAGCTGCCGGAAGTAGTCCGGATCCTTATCCTTCATGAGAGCCTTGTTGGCGATTTGCGCGCAGCGACTCAATACAACCTTGTCCTGAATCGGCTCGCCGCAATGTGGACACTTCAACATCAATCGTCCCTACCTCACTTCAAAAGAGCATCCAGCTTCGTCTCGATCCGCTGGAGTTGCTCCGTCACGATGCGCTGCCGGGGATTCTGGGAACTCCAGGCGGCCATCCTGCACGTTGCACTACAAAAACGCTGCCACTGCCGGTTTCGCTTAAACGGCTTGCCACAATTAGAGCAGGGAGACTCCTCGCCACGAGCGGCCGCTTCAGCTGACATAAGGCTGTAGCCCGGAAAGAATGCGTTGCAACGCATATTTAAGCAACACTCGCGCCGTCACTGTCCTGATTCCGCCGGTTTCGACTCGATCCACCACTGACGAACGTAGCCTCGCTGCTTCATGGCGAGCCGGACCGAGTCGTTTACATTTGCCTGGATGACAGCGTGCTCCTTCTCGATCCAGTACCACTTTCCGGTTGCGGTGCGGACGTGGTAATGGCGTACGGTAACTTCGACAACTTCCGCATCTTGAACCATCGGGATTCGCATTTCAGTTGCGCGTCACTTCGAAGAACGTCAGCCGTTCCCTTGAGGGTAGATTTACAACCAAACATGTCACGTAGTCGCAGTCCGGGAGATCGCCAGGGTCATTCTCGAATGTTGCGCTTTCTGTCGCCGCGGCCAATACCATCTCGCCGTTCTCATCGTACATTCTGATAATTCGCGCTCCCTCTCGGCAAAAACTCAAGATGCCGAACGCTTTCGCGTGCACGCCTTTGGTTTCAACCCATGCCCTCAAAAATGTTTTTTCCTTCGTCCATCGAGTGAGTACTTTTGTCGCCTTGCGGTTCGAGATGGGAAAGTAGGGTGGTCCCGCCAAAGGCACGTCGTTCGTTAGCCCGAGTAGTTTCTTCAAGCCCCCGCTCTCAAACAAGGCCCCACTCGTAAACCAGCCCATGCGAGTCCCTTCAGAAATCAGAGCAATTAGATACCCCTCGATCTTGAGAAAGGAGTCGAGACTGGCGCGCCCAAGGACTCGCATGATGTGGCCAGCAACTACTGCCACTCGAATCCTCATTGGAGCTGAACTCTCGTAAAGGCCGATCATGTGGCTGATGTCACCGGCATACTCTGAGTAGCGAGTCTCCTCGTCGATGACGCCATCACGGGTATCATCAGCTGAGCAGAACGCCTCCAGTAGTTCCGGAGTCAGCCTCAGAAAGGATGATTCCCCCGCTGCAGGGAATTCGTTCATAGACACGAGTCCTCCTGTCCGTTGGTCGCTATCCTGCCAAACAGCTTTTCCATTTCGGCCGCCGCGTCTACGGCGCCACGACAGAACCATCCAGCCCGTAACCCCTCAGCAAACAGCGTCAGGAGAGGCAGTTCTATCTGCTTGATCATGAAAGTACGCTGCTCCTGTTGGAGGTCGAGGCCCAGCCCGCGAGGAACGCTAACGATCTCGCCAGCCGCAACAGATAGACGTTTCCTCACTTCGGGCGACAGAGCGTAGATATCGAGAATGTGATCCGAGTCCGCCAAGATGCGATCGTGAGAAGGCGCCGAAGGCGAGCCCGGCGTTTCGCTCGCCAAGAAGGCTTCGACGGCATGATGCGCGAGAGACAACAACGATGATCTATTGTCGTCCATTGTTCTGCGCTCCCGATGTTGACGTGCCCAGGTAGATGTTCCTGAGAAGTGGAACGGCCTTTGCCGCTGCGGTCTTCTCGGCCGGCGACAAACTGGCGAACTGAACGGCAGCGCGACTCAGTGCCGGCGTGGACCCCAGCAATTTCGCCAACCCGCCAGTTGTAAGTCCGGCGCCGAAGCCTGCGGCCGCAGATTTGCTCACGTCACCAGTACTGATGAATGTCGCGACCGCCGTAGCTACTCCGGTTGCTTTTGCAGTCAGCCCGACGATATTGAGCTTGTTGACGGCGTCGATCCTGGCATTGATTGCTTTCTCTGCGGTCAACAGGTTCGCATAGTGGGCGTTCATCTCCTTCGTGCCGGGAACGGCGTTGTCGATCAGCTCGTTGAGATTTCGGTAAATCTTCTGGCGCACCTCGTTGAGAGTTCCCTCGATCGGGTCTTCGGTCCATCTGGTCACGTCGCCGATGTCGGTCTTCAGTTTTCGAGCATCCAAAGGGGAAAGACGAACGCTTTTGACATTGCCAGACGCATCGAATCGGTTGTTGAGAAGGGCCTCTCGCATATCCTCCAAACCGGAAACGACCGATCGATTCCCGCTGGTCGTTCTTGCAAGGTTGATCGCCTCATCGATCGGGCCGTTGATGGCGGGAGCAACGTCTACTCGTTTTGCTGAGTTCGCAGCCTGGCCGAGGGACTTGTCGATGAGGGATCCAAGCTGATTCTTTCGCTGGGAGATTTCCTTCTCCAGGCCCTCCAGGCTGTTCGCTTTCAGCCCTTGGACTGCAACTTCCTGGCCGGGAGTCCTACCGAATCGCATCTGGCTCTTCGAAGGTTTGATGAGACTTTCGATGAGCCGCCCGGGAAGCTTTTCGGCAATGAACGCCTTCGCGGCATTCGCAGCGGGTTCGATGATCTTCCCGGCGACTGGGATGGCGCCAGCGATTAACGCGGCATTTCGAGTAGCCTCCGCATCGCCGCCGGTCTGAGCCGCGGTCACCGCTCCAGCTGCACCGGCTTCGAGTCCGGCTCGAGCCCCGACGTTCAGTACCGTCTTCGCCAGCGCCGGAAGCTTTGACGCGGCAGTCATCCCCTCGACGGCTTTCGCGCCCTTACTGACCACGCCCGCTGGAATAAAGAATTCCCCGACCTGCTCTGCACCCATTCCAATCTTCTGTGCCGTGTTGGTTGGCGCGAGGTCTAGATCCTCAAGAGTTGTCGAGCCTGGCACGCCGATGTACTTCCCGACGCCAGGAATCCGGCCTGTGAGCTTGGTAAGTCCGAGCATCGTGGAGATCGCCCCCTTACCAACACCCTCGCGGATGTCCCCGATCGTGGCCAGAACATCCTCCGGCTGAATGCCGGACTGCGGTCGCGGCTGGTTCTTGAGCTTCGCCTCAACCCGATCGAAGATATCGCCGGCCGCTCCCTGTTCCGGAGGAAGCGGCCTCTTATTCAATTTCGCTTCGACACGATCAAATATGTCCTGCGGCATCACTTCACCTCGTATCCGGCTTCGCGTGCGAGCCGACGCGCTTCGTCCTTATTGCCCTTGGCCTGAATCAGAAATCGAGTGGCAGTCTGATCGTCGAGCGTCTGGAGCTGCTGTGGAGCGTAAGGAGATCCGGGCGTCACGCCAGCTGGCTGCGATGTCAGGATCGAGTTTCGCCGGATGGCAAGGTTCGTGCGAATCTGACCAAGGGCACGATTGAACGTCGCGTCGTTCCAATCTGCTTTGAGATTCTCGCTGGCAAGCCGCAGGCTTTCGTCCGTGGACCCGTTGCCGCCCTTGTAAACCGTACCCAACTCCGAGGTGAGGTCATTGATTTGCGCCTCGAGGTTCTGTGCGATCTCGCCAGCTTTCCCGGGGAGTTGCTTTGACGCCGCCAGGTTGGCCCGGTTGAGCACGCGATAACCCGACACTCTCGCGGCGTCCTTCCACTCCTCGTAGAGGTTTTCGATGATCTCCAGTGAGTCATACGTGAAAGTGATCGCCTGACGCAGTCGTTCCTGCTGGGGCCCGTTCAGAGTGGCAAGGTGCTTTTGGACCGCTTGCCAGTCGCGCGTCGCTGTCGTGAGGTCATAACCGCGGCGGGCCAACTCCGCTCGCACAGGCGCCGCATTCCGATAAAGCCCGGTCAATGTCGGCGGCTGCAATCCGTCGATGATTGCGCCGGCGATCGATTTCGCATCATTCGGATCGGTGACCGCTCTTCCCGCCTGGCCGATGCGGGTTCGTTGAGCTTCGACGTCGGGCGAGAGCGGTACGTCACGTCCGGGAATCTGCTGCTGTTTGGATCGGGCGAACTCGATGTATCCCGCGTATTGCTCCTGGGGAGTAAGCTGAGTCGCGGGCTTGCCGAGCTTTTCCGCGTAGGCGGGCAAGCCGATCGAGAGGAACTCTCGAATCTCTGCCGGCGGTTCCGGCGCCGCTTTCGGATTGTCGCTGATCGTCTGAGCGCCTATCTTCCTGACGTCTCCCGGATTGAGCGTGTAGGGCTCTTGCAGCTTTGCCACGAGCGCGGCCTTCCGTTGCAAGTCCGCACGCCGAAATCCTTCCTGTAGGGACACCGGTTGCACATTGAATGACGTATCGAAGCCTTCGTCTGGACCGAATTCAACGCCCGGCAGCGGCATCTCGATTGGAGGATCCTGCACGGCCGGGATGCAAGCCGAATACATGGGTGCCCTCCGGTTCGAAATCTGCTGCAACGCCGAAGCGATACCTCCAGAGACGTCGATCGGTGTGGACTCGCCAATTTGTTCGCCAGGCGTTTCCGAAGCCTGGAATCCCGGCCGTTCTTCGGCGGGCTGGTTCTGCAGTAGACCGAGCTTTTCTTTCTTCATCTCATACCGGAGACGACGCCGTTCCAGCTCCAAGCCTTCCAGCTTTAACTTTCGGTCTTCCTGCTCACGCTGTCGCTGCTGCCGAGCGTTGTACTCGGCCATGCCCGCCTGATGTGCGGCAATGATGTCCTGAACAAATGAGTTGTCAACCGGCATATACACCTCCTGGGAACGTAAGAGGCCGGCCACTCTGGCCTCTGAGATAGGCGAGCGTGCTCGCGATGCCTTTAAAAGCGCCTCCAGCAACATTCCCCGGCGTTCGAGTAGTCGTCGCGGTTCCGCGGCCAGCGTTGTACAACTGCATCCCCTGAGCGATGCTCTGGTTTTGCAGATCGTTTTCAACGAGCGGGATGTTGTTGCGGAAGGTCGCTATGTCTCCGCCGCGACGGAGGGCCAGCTGGGTTTCCGCGTTGCCCGCGATTGGAGAAGTCGACAGTCCGCGCGCGGTGAGATTATTGTGAAGACCCTGCCCGATCGACTCGTAAGTGTCGTTGATGGTTTTGATGCCGTTGGTTTCGTAGGCATCCGGCAAGGGCTGATTCAGCCGTTTCCCAACCATCTGACGAAGAGTTTCACCGATGCCGGCGAACTCAGGAGATTCCACCGGCGTTGACGTCTGCGTCGCCGTTTGAGAACGATTTGATAGCGCGCTCCCGGCTCCCATCAGACCCAGCGTTGCTAGCTCGGCCACACTCAGACCACCGATGTTGAATCCCCCACCAGCCCCACCACCAGAAAGTCCCGGAATACCGAAGCCACCGCCTCCTGGAGATGAAGCAACTCCACCGGGCAGCCTCTCACTCATGGGCCCGCCGGCGTTGCCTCCCTTCATTCCGCCGATCACAAGAGGCGCGGCAATCGCAGCGGCTTTCATCAGCGCGCCCGCGATCCCTGTCCCGCCGCCCTTCGAGTTTCCCGACTCGATACCGCTCGAGACAAAGCGTGTGAACGCTGGATCCAGTGCGTTCCTTCCGAGCAGTGACGAAACTGTGTTGGTGAGGTCCGGTGTCTGGTACACCGCCTGGTGCACCACTTTCGCCGGCGTCTTTCCCTGAGAAGCAAACTCGTTGGCCGACTGCAGAAATTCCGTCCACGCCTTCGCAGTCGCCTGCGATTTCATTTCCGGCGTCGCCCCCGAGGCAGCGATCGTAGCCAATTGCTTGTTCAAGACGTCTTGCAGAGACCCGGGCCCGGTAAGCTTGTTCGCCGTCTTCCGCCCCTGTCCGATCTTGTCGACCATTGAAAGGAGCATGAGTCCCGCAGAGATCCCGGCCGTCACCGGATTCGAGAGACCTGCGAGTTTCAATCCGATCGACGCGATCGGTGCCGCAGCCGAAGAAATCTGTCCTACTGTTGGCATAACGTTCCACTCCTTCCAAATTCCGAACGATTCAATTCACTCGGCTTCACTACGACCGATCCGCCGGGACCGCCGATTGTCCTGAGGCGATGCATCACGCGAATCTCATCAGGAGACAAACCTGCGAGCATTCGAACGTCATACGCTGTACCTACTTCGCCGCGAATCCCCTCCGCGCCGTGCTTTCCGAACACCAACCACACTCGCCCAAATTCGTTCGAGTCGATTGCGACAGCTCCATATGTCCCGTCGAGGCGCTTCAACTCTGCATCGGTGCGAGCCTCCTCACGCAGGGCTTCGAGGAGCATCGGTTTCCTAACCCGCAGGTCGGCCTTCTGTTCGTCTGTCAACGAATCGGCGGGGACGCGGATCGTCAAGTCGTCGCCCTTGATCTCAAAAGATCCGCCCAGGTCTCGAACAGCACGGATGGTCTCGACGGCTGTCATCGCGCACCTCTGATGGCTGTGCCGAAATGCCCAGAACTGGCCGAAAAAAATTTCAGAAAGCCATTCGAGTTTTTAGAAACGGCAATTGCGGGTGTGTTGGGCCGGAGTAGTGTTCGCTGGGTAAGTACCGTCTTTCGGAGGGGGGTACCCCGGGGGTGCCGGTCGCGGCCGCGCGTTCCTGGTTCTCCGCGAACTGCCGCCGCCATTCGGTCTGCTCCGAACCAAGGTGTCCCCAGTCCTCTTTTCGTACCGCCGGCGCATCCGGGCCCGCCGATCAACCCCACGCACAATATTCCCAATGCCTTTGGTGACATGACCTCTACCCTGACGGTTCTCGCGCCCTTCATCCCATCACCGCCTTCAGCGCATCATTCGCCAAAGCATCGACGTCGACGTCCGTCTCTTCCCGGTGGGCCTGCACCCAATGATCGAGTTCGCTACGCTTGAACAGGATCCGGCCGCCTACCCGGTAGTGCGGGATCTCTGCCAGATGAGACTCGAGGGTTCGAATCGAGAGGCCAATGTAGTTGCTGGCATCTGGCTTCTGCATGTAACGGTCGGTCTCGAGGTACTGGAGAACCTCAGCCATGCTGACGACCGAGGTGGAGAAAGCGTTCATACTGCAACCACCTCCGCCTCAATATCGATCGGCGAGTTTCCGGCAGATTTTGAGTCTGCTGCAGCCTGGCTGATCGTGACATTAACCGTTGTGCCCATGGGAAGGACGAACATCGGCTGCGTGGGACGTCCCAGATCCTTCTCGGTCAACGAACCGTCGGCTCGACCGCGCAGTTCAAGCAGTCGGGCGATTTCACGAACGCCCATTAACGCGGTACGAAGGTCGCCGGTCTTTTCGGCTGCCTGCAGCAGTTCGCGAGCTTTTTGCATTACAGCCTGGATGTCGACAAGGAGATCCGTGCCTAAAGCGAGCTCCTTCGCTGCACTCGCCGCGGCCAGGGACGTGGAGATGTGTTTCTTGTGCCGACGAAGCGTAGTCGGACTGGTTTCGAAGGTTGCCGCGATCCCGCGAAGCGATGCTCCATTAACGAGAGCTTGCTCGATTTTTTGCCGGTCGGGACTGGAGCAAAGGGTGCACGTTTTCACGGTTGCACCGCCAATCTGGAGCGGAACGATATGGGCCGATTGCTGGCAGTTGTCGCGTGAATCGCCCGTTTCAGTGGTCTCGAAACGATAATCAGGAATTCAGGTCTAGAAGGAACACTATGACGTGACTGACGGATCGAGACAGTTTTTCCATATAACACCGTCACACCCGCGCGCGCCCTACGTACCAAAATAGGGAATGCGTCAAAACGTGTCATACGTCATTTCCCCCTGTTCGGCTGGGTCTGCGATCGCTCGATCCTGTGGGCTGGCAGGAGCCTGCTTAACGAGTTCGACGGAGACACGCTCCTCGTCAGTAAGACGGAGTCCACGGATCCGCCGGGCGGAGCTGGTGCGCTCGAGGATGAAGCCTCGATTTGATAGCGTGCCGCTGAACTTCTTCTGACTTCCCGGGTGTTCGCCGCGACTCTCCTTCCAGCGGCGGTAGCTCGCAAAGAGAGCGCCCGACGGCTCATCGAAACCGGGACCGACGAGACAGCTGTGTTTCAACCACTGGCCGAGTACGTCCTCGTCTTCCAGATAGTTTTTCGTTGCTTCGAGCACGGCCGCGGGGGGATTGAGTCCATACCGCTGCCACTCGAGACACCCTTGCACTGCCCAGGCGAGGATCCCGTCGGCCTCGCTGCGAAGGGAACTCTTCAGATCCTTGTCGCGCTGTTCCAAAGGGATTGAGATCGTGAAAGGTACCAGGTGAAGCCGGCGCCGGATCGCATCATCTACGGTCTTGAGTGCCGGCTTGTGGTTTCCGGCGATCAGCAGAGAGAACTGCGGTCGAAAGTCGAAGTAGTCCTTCCGCATGAATCGCGCGCTGATCACATCGCGGCCAGTCAGCGACTTCAGCCGAGCCTCGTCCCATCTCTTCCCCTCGTCAACTTCCTGAGCGACGACGAGGCGTTTCCCTGCAAGCTTTGCGATGTCGGTGGGATGCCGCTCGCCCTGCGCTTGGGTGAACGTGTCCATGCTGGCAGTTGTCGCGTATTCACCGAACGCGTGCTGCACCGCATCAAGGAAAGTGCCTTTCCCGTTTCCTCCTGGCCCGTAAAGGAAGATCACCACTTCTTCGCTCGGATCGCCGGCGAGCGCGTATCCGACAACCCTTCGCAGGTAGTCCTGTATCTCCGTGCTTCCACCGGTGACCTGGGACAGAAAGGCATTCCAAAGCGGGCAGGTTCCTCGAGGAGTGGAGTTGGAGATTTTCGTTATCTGGTCGGACTGCTTGTGGTAACGCAGTGTCCCGGTCCGAAGATCGATGGTCCCGCCAGGCGTGTTGAACAGCCAGAGATCCGCGTCCCACTGTGCTGACCGCGAAAGGTGCCGGGCGTCTCCGCAGGCGAGTCTCGACACAGCGGCGATGGTTTTGACCGATAAGATCGTCCGGTTAAGAGCATCTTTCTTGTGAACGCTCAGGGTGGGATCGACGGAGCAATGAAGCGCCACCGATCGACAAATGACGCGCGCCAGGTCGAAGACCTTTACGTCAGGAATTACGTTCCAATGCGTCCCTTGCCACTCGACCCAGCCCCACTCTGGAACGTATCGGAGCTTGTCTGCATGATGGTTTGAGAACACGAGGGTGATCGCATCGTCTGTATAGCCAGACGGGCGGATATCATCGCCTTCCTCACCTCGTCGGGGCCGCGTGCGTGGTGGAACTGCTTCGCTGTTGTTGGCTGACTCGATTGCAGATTTCTGATCGCCGACTGGTTTAGCCGCGTCGATTGCTGTCTTAACGCGCTCGAGCCCGTGCACCAACGCGAGATCGTTGAAATCAGAGCCGGCTTGGTCGGTCCCAAACTCTGGCACCGCCAAGGCTCCTCCGACAGCTTTCGCCGCTTCAGTGGCTTTTGTAAGGCCCGGGTTCCCTTCGGTGGCAGTGTCGTTGTCGGCGCAGAGAACCAATTGATAGTCTGGGAATCGCTTACGCAGGTCCTTGGTAACAGGTAGGAGGTTCCCGGTATTGAATGCCACTACGGTTGTGTGTCCGGTGGCGGCATGAATCGTCGCCGCCGTTGCGAAACCTTCGGCTACGCACAGCAACCGTTCCTCATCGGCTCGCGCCTTGTCGCCGATGACGAAGTAGCAGCCAGAAACCCGGCCGCCAGGGAAGAACAGCTTCCGGCCATCTCCATCGATGGTTTGCAACGAGTGCAGGTCACCGGCAACCCGTAGAGGAACAAGCAGGCGCCCCTTTTGATCGACACGCAAGCCGCATGGTCGTACTTGCTTACGTGCCAAGTAGGGATGGTCATCGGGAGCCGCCGTTGCGGAATCCCACAGCGCAGCGCACTCCTGTCGCGCTTCCGTCCGGCGCCGGTCCTCTTCGGCCTTGCGGGTTCGGCGCATCTCTTCCACCCGAGAAGCGTGGGCCGCCTCTTCCGCGGCTGTCAGGCGCCGGCCAATATCAGCGCGCCATGTGTGGTGGGCGTTCGTTCGCCAATCTCCGAAGCTGCCGGCGGGGACGCCGTCCGGGAACAACATGTACCACCCGGCTTTGTCGCCTACACGTCCATTGGATGAAAACCGATGGATCGCGCCGTCAGCGATCACCTCGACCGGCGGAGTGATCCCCTCCTGCTGAATCGCGCGCTGGAACTGCTCAACGTACTGCTGTGTCACCAACAGCGGAGATTGATGGGATGGCACGACAGCCGCGCTCAAAGCTACGCCTCAACTTCCTGAGTGAGTTCGTCGGGAGTCAGTCCGAGGACGGTGGCGAGACGTTCAGCGTATGAGGGGTAAGGTCGCGATTGACCTGTTTCGATGCGGCTGAGCTCGGACAATGGAACATTCGCTTTGTAGGCCAGGTCGATCTGCCTGAGCCCTTGCCGTTGCCGCTCCGCTCGAATTCTTAAAACTAGTTTTCGTTCTAGTTGAAGTGACATGGGCGCACAATCTCACGCCCGTTGAGTTGCTGGAAGAGGGTAGATTTCGTTCTACTGCGTTTCGTTTCGTTTTATTTCGCCGTTTCTGGAGGGACGTATTTCTTAAGTGAATCCGTGACAATTTTTTTGTGGATGCCGCGGCCTTCGGTGTCGAGAGTGCCATCCTTCACGAGTTGTTGCACGCGCCGCTTACCGACTCCGAGATAGATCTGGGCGGTTTGCATGGCTACGAGGCGCTTTCCATTGAGAAGAAACGGATCACCAACTCTGCTCGATTGTTTGGTTGTTCCTTCGGTCTGAGGCGCCGCTTGCTTGAACTGTAAATACCCCCTCGCCGTGGCAGTAACGGCATCAAGGGCACCTTTCCGATAGACTTCCGTCTCGTGAAGGGCCTTATCCATCCTTTCGAGCATAGACATGTTCGCGTCCCCGATCTGGCTGTTCTGTTGTAGGTCAGCTATCTCAGATCGCAACTGCGCTACCTTTTGAGGATGCAAATTTCCGCGCTCTATCTCCTTGAGGATGCCTCCGACGCGCTGCGTCGCGACGGCTCGTATCGCTTCTGGGGAAGATAGTGAGGGAACGACGAATCGCTCTAGCTTTACAGCTTTCGCCAACGCCTGGGCGAGTTGTCCGTAGGATTCAAAGTCGGGGAATGATCGGTCGTCAGGCATGCTTCACTCCTGCGGGTGAATTCCTGCTCTGAGAATCGGAAGGGGCGGGCAGGTCCGCCCCGTTCGCCTGGCCGGGCTATCCGAATCAAACACGAGAATGGTCCCGCAGTACCCGGCCAAGTCCGGTCCGGCAGTTGTGAGACTGGCTGGGAAAGACCTTTGAGGCTCCGGTTGCAATCGGATTGAAGCTCGAGCGGGCTCGTCATCCCAACTTGTCACCTGAAGAGAAGACCTGAAGTGCGGCCCAGAAACTCTTCAGGTTTCTCTTCAGGTTTCGTTTTGAAGGGGGTCGCGCCCGCTTCCACCGACACCACCGACGGCACCACCACCGGCAAGCAAGCCAGGGATCGCTCGGGTTTGAACGGCCATACGACGACACCACCGACACCTGCAACATCGACTTGACCGCCGCTGGAATGGTCGCTCTCCCACCCGCTGCTTCTGCTCGGTCCCTGCAAACGGAGCCGGCCTGCGGATCGTCAACTCACGCTTACGTAAGTATCGTCGTACGCACCTTATGCGGTACAAAACACGCCGTTTAGCCTTCATTTTAGCCGTTCTGCTTACGCGCACTTACGCGGGTGTTCTCAGCGGCGCGCACGGAAAGGTAGTAGGTTCACAGAAAAATGATTGGCCCCAGGATCAACCAGCCCCACCTGATCGCGTACCGAAATCTGGTTTCTGCCAGTCCTGATACCTCACCAGTTCTACGATGAGAGCTTCGACAGTCGCCACTTTCGGTCGGATGAATTCGATGAGGGCGAGTCGCCGCGCTTCGAGCTTCTGGTCCTTCGCATACATGATGTCAGCGTCTGACAGAGGTTCGATTGGCATGCGTAGCAGCCGAGCGAAACGCTGGGAATAGTAGTCTCCCATCTTCAGGACCTCAGTAAAGGCGATCAGGTCTTGGATGCGAGCAAAGGTCTCATCGAATCCAGCATCGTCTTTGATCGATGTCAGGAACGCGAACCGCAGGAACAAAGGATGAAACTGAGGACCCAGAATAACGGGATCCTTATACCGCCGGAACAACTTCAGCTTCGCTGGATCGATTCGTGCCGTGGGGTTGTGTTGGTCGGTAATATGGTGATTGGCGCACAAAGGCAGGAGATTGGCGGGATCAGAATTGGAAGGGTCCTCGTCGATATGGTGTAACTGTGGTTTTACGGAGCCGCACAACGCGCAGAGGTAGTTGAACTCCCTCAGTACCTTTTCCTTGACGGCCGCAGGAACAGATTCGCGTTTCTTTTTCATCCGGAGCACGATATCACCGACTCAGAATCGCTGCCCGGGGGATCCAAAGCAATAGAATGAGGGGACTATCCTTGACGCTGCCACGCAAAGGCCGTGTCGAGACCCTTGTTTCGCCCGTCCGCCAAAACTTTAAAAGTTAGGGACCTGCCCTGACCAACTCTCTGAGATCATTGGCATAATTCTCGGCCCCGTCCTAAATTTCTTTTTGTTGTTTTTTTAGCAATGATTTCCCCGATGGAATGATTGCTACACTGGAATTTCTGCGAGACAATCGTCGTTTTTTTGATCATTAAGGAGATCAGGGATGGCCAGAAACGCCGAGCCGATGCCAAAGGATTTCGAATATTGGGATATGGAAGGAGATCTACGGTCTGTTGCAAACCAAGCTGCGATAGAAATCGACAACGTGATTATTGACCACGCGAACCGACTTGAAGCCGTCCGGCGCCTTGGACAAATGCTCTCTTCGGCCGTCTCTCAGGTTGAGAACCCAGATGCACCTAATTCGAATCTGAATCCCACAACCGCTATCGCTGTTACTTGCGCACTTTCAGATTCTCGCCAGCTGCACATCACACAGTTGAACGAACTGATGCTTCATACAAATGAGATCACGCAAGACCTTCAACGTTTGGCAACTGATCCAGTGCGCTTCAAGGCCGGTGAAATGGAAAATCTCGTAAAAATGCGCTCGTTCTGTCTGGCTTTGTCTAAGCGAGCCGCTGCAATTGGCGGCGCGCTCATTGATAGAAAGCCGGAGCATCCATTCCGGAGATAAGTGAAGCAAACACTTGAGTACGCCTGCGGCAGAATCGAAGGCTTTATCGAGGAACTGGAGCGACTGGAAGAGATTGAGTTTCCGTACGCACATTCCAAAAACGGCCTTGATCAACTAAAGCAACTCTTCGAGCGAAAACTCCTGCGGTTACGGGGGTTTTCGTCGAAGAGCAATCCTGGAATCGTGAAGCAAGAGTGCTCGCTGGCTCTTGAGTCTCTATTCAACTACCTCCCGCTCGCAGGGTTTATCCTTCGGTCAACAAACGTCAGAAATGCTTTCGAAGTCTACCGGCCGTTACTTCGACTCGCCGCCGATGTTCTGGAGTCAACGATACCTGCCGATCAGAGGCAAACAAAACTGATCCTCTCCTCAGAGTGGGACTACTCTCCGCTGACGTATCCTGATGTCCCTGAGCTACCACACTTCGTATTAATAGGTATCCCAGCGCCTGAATCGTCCAATCCACTCTTAGTTCCACTGGCAGGCCACGAGCTTGGTCACTCACTTTGCGCAAAACACAGACTCCCAGATACTTGGCGCCCACAGGCGAAAGCCGCGGTGATTGCGGAAATTTTAAACCGGTGGTCTGAATACCAAACAAAGTTTCCAGTCAACATCAAGCAAACCGAAGTTACTACCAATCTATTCGCGGTCGAGACTTGGACACCGGCAGTTGAGTGGTGTTTGAAACAGGCAGAGGAAACTTTCTGCGATTTCGTCGGAATCCGCATCTTTGGAACGTCGTATTTTCACGCTTTTGCTTATCTTCTCTCGCCGAGTTTAGGCGCCAGATCGGTGCTATATCCGAGCATGCAGGTACGCGTCGCAAACATGGAGTGGGTGGCTCGTGAATACAAAGTATCCGCACCCAAAGATTACAACTCGGCCTTCGACGACGACGTATTCCCGACGCTTCTTGAGAGCGATAAATTCCGCGCAGAGATCGCCGATAAAGCCCTGCAGCAACTCACCAAGCAACTGGCCAGCGACGCAAATCGATTGTTGGACCAGGCGCACGTCGGATTACCCAAAGACAGCGAGTGCACCAGAATCTATGATTGCTTCAAGCGGGCAGTGCCGGCGGAAAACTGCCAGACACTTTCGGAACTCGTTGACGCCGCGTGGAAAGCGGAATTGGATCCAGACTTCTGGCGCGACTTTCCTGTCTTGGCCAAAAATCGGGGGCGAATCTTGAAAGAGCTCGTATTGAAGAACTTCGAAGTTTTCGATATCGAATACATTTTGAAATCAACATGATCTTAAAAGCTGAACGTATCGCAGAACTTCTCGAAGCCGCACAGAACACCACGACCACAGATCCACTGGTGATCACTCCCCAACCGAATCTGAAGGCTCTTCGTGAAAGTGGCTCAGCTTCGGTAGATATACGGCTGGGAACGTGGTTCATGAACCTGCGGCCGGCCAGGATGAGCCTTCTCGATATCGACGAAAAGAAACAAAATGCGCAGCTAACAAAAACCCATTACGTACGATTCGGAGACAAATACATCCTTCACCCAAGGAGTTTTGTTCTCGGCGTGACACTCGAGTGGATCAGATTGCCCGGAAACGTCGCGGCCTACGTCATAGGAAGATCCAGCTGGGGCCGCAGGGGCTTGATCATTGCTACTGCCACGGGCGTCCACCCCGGATTCAAAGGGTGTCTGACGCTGGAACTGACTAATGTTGGTGAAATACCCATCGCCATTAAACCCGGCATGACAATCTGCCAACTGTTTCTTCATTTGGTCGACGGTTCAGGCTCTAGCGAGATAGATAAGAGTAGATTTGTTGGAATGAGAAAGCCGGCACTCGGAACGATCGAAGAAGATGCGTTTGCGAAGAAACTCGGAGAGTCTCAATAGCGGGGCGCGTCGCGGGTGCGGAATCGCGTTTTTGTTGCGTGGTTCTGCGGACCTTTGCGGACAGCGATGCCAGTAAATCCTTACGGTTCAATCAACGCAGTGTACTTGACACGGTAGAGGTCATCGGTTCGATCCCGGTCGCGCCCACTTTAGACCCCAGGAGCATTACCAAGCCAGAGGCGGTAGCGACGCCATGAGTTCCCCTCAGCTGCAAGGAAATAGAGTTCCTTCCGGCTGGGTCGCGATCTCCGGTCTTAGCCCCGGGGGATCACCCCATCTGGCGTCATCTTATCAACGTTCGCCGGAAGCAATTCGGACAGCTTGTTCAGTAACTCCTGCGGACTCACGTTCAACTTTCCAGCGAGCTGCGCGACATTGTCTGAACCAAGCACGTGGAGCAACTGATCTGCAGACACCGGCTGATTCGGCCCCGTGCTCACCCAGGATTGCGCGATACCGCCCAGTCCCTTTTGCTCGAACTGACTCACGAGCCCCTGCACACCGCCGTGGCGCTGAATCATTTGAGTGATTCCCGCGCCGACCAAACCACCCAACACTCCGTCAAATAGTCCCATAAGTGTCTCCCACTTGCTTTGCGATGAATTGTACACTGCTGGCGACAGCGATATCGGCCATCCCTCTTGACACCGTGACTGGGTTGCTTGAGTATAGCGCCCATGAAAAATATCCTTACTGCTGGACTGCTCCTCGCGTTGGCGTGCGTCAATCTGTTCGCACAGGCCGCTCCTGTTGTGGGAGTCGCCGATCCCACATCCCTGTTTACCGATAAAGATCCGGTTCTCAACAAGAACAAGCAGGCCGCGATGCATATCGTCATCGACCTGCTGGCGTATGGCCATTGGAACGAAGCCGATAAGTGGCTGACTGAGCGCTACATTCAACACAATCCGGGGTTCGCTTCGGGACGCGCCACCGTGATGCAGGCCTTTGGCGCCCGCGGGGGCGGGCGTCCAATTCCAGCCGATCCGAAGGAGTGGAGCACCAAGATCGTCGCCGTGACGACGCAAGGAAATGACATCGTGTGCGTGGCTTCCGTCAGCACGCGTCCGGATCCGCGCAATCCGGGACAAAATTACACGACGACACATTTCGACATGTGGCGGTTCGTCGACGGCAAAGCCGACGAGCATTGGGACGAAGGCCAGATCACCGCTCCTGCCGGCGGTCGCGGCCCTGGTGGAGCTGGCGGGCCGGGCGGTCCTGCGCCAGGTGGCGCCAGGCAGTAATCCCGAACTCGGGAAATCCCTTCCGTCGACAAACCCAACCCTGGGGAGAGCGTTGCAACCTCACAAGAGGACGATCTCCCCATTTCTATTTACACAACATTATTCCACGATGGCGCAAAGCTCCATACCCGCGGCTGAGATTGGCATCACGCAAGCGCTGGTGCGCGCGCTTCTCGTCGAACAGCATCCGGATTTGGCCGACCTTTCTATTTCTGAAATCGCCAGTGGTTGGGACAACGCACTTTTTCGCATTGGTGATTTCCTGGTCGTACGATTGCCACGGCGCGCGATCGCGGTGCCGCTCGTAGAACATGAGCATCGTTGGCTACCGCAATTGGCTCAACGGCTGCCGCTCCCAATACCGGTTGCACGGCGCATGGGCAGGCCGGGCTGCGGCTATCCCTGGCCGTGGAGCGTTCTGGAGTGGATCGAAGGTGAGACGGCTGTGCGCTCGGTGCCGATTCGCAACGCGGAGATTGCCCACTCGCTCGGCGCGTTTCTGCGCGCACTCCACGTGCCTGCCCCTACGGACGCGCCGACCAACACAGTGCGAGGTGTCGCGCTCGCGGCCCGCACGCCGCGAATGCTGGGCTACGTCGATGCGGTGCGTGACATGGTAGACGCAAAGAAGATCCTTGCCGGCTGGGAACGGGCGATTGCCGTGCCTGGGTGGTTAGGTCCGAAGGTCTGGCTGCACGGCGACTTACATCCCGCAAATGTGATTCTTTCGAAAGGGCGGATCGCCGCCGTGATCGATTTCGGAGACCTGACATCGGGCGATCCCGCCACCGACCTGGCTGCTGCGTGGATGCTCTTTTCACCCGAAGTTCGCGGAGTTTTCAGACAAGCCGCGGACAGCCCGGCTCGACCCATCGACGATCATATGTGGATGAGGGCACGGGCGTGGGCATTGACGATGAACGTGGGATGGCTTTCAATGTCCGCGAACGATGCCGAAACGACCGCGATGACACAGGCTGCCATTGCCGCTGTTCTCGCGGACGAGTGACTGCCGGCAAGCGAGATGTTCAACATATCGATTTCATTCGTGGAGGCATATGCACGAAACCGATTCCGTTTTTCAGCGTGCTGTTTGCAAACTGTTGAAGGAAGTCTTCGATGGTCCTGCGACAGAAGAGGCGTACATCCTCAACCCGGGTGATCCTGGTCTTCACCGGCAACTCAACTCGATTTCCGCAGCGACGGCGTCAAAGCAACCGATTGACGGAAAAACTTCCATTGCAGCGCATGTCGACCACGTGGATTTCGGGTTGACTCTGCTCACACGATGGGTGTCCGGAGAGGAAAATCCATGGGCAGATGCGGACTGGAATGGTAGCTGGCAACGTGTCACCGTTGACGACGAACAGTGGCGGAGGCTGCGCAATAATCTCCGCGAGAAGGCGGATATCTGGCAGAACGCCATGGCTGCTCGCGGCGACTGGGACGATATCCACGCAGCCGGCGCGCTTTCTACCATTGCTCACACGGCCTATCACCTGGGCGCGATCCGTCAGATTCTCGCAGCGGCGAAGTAGGACGGTGTCTGGCGCAGCGAGTCCGGCGCTTGAAACCCAAAAGCAATGACGCGTTATTGACCGAATAACTTTTTCCGGATTCAATACCCGGCATCCATGGCTTACAAAAGAAAAACGTGGCGTGAGAAACTCGCTGACCATAAAGACCTGCCCAAAGTCTGCGTCATCGAGGGAACAATGAGCAAACGATGGGGCGAAGGCACGTTCGTCATTCCCTCACCACAGGAAGTCGACAATCTTATGGCGCACGTCCCAAAAGGCAAGATCACGACGATCGATGAACTTCGAAAGACGCTGGCCCGCCGTCATGGGGCAACGATTGCCTGTCCTATCACAACCGGTATCTTTGCCTGGATCGCGGCAAACGCCGCGAGCGAAGCCGCGGTCGAAGGAGCAAAGAAGATCACGCCGTTTTGGCGGACGCTGAAGTCGAAAGGCGAATTGAATCCGAAATACCCTGGAGGGCTCGAAGCACTGAAACGCGCCCTTACGGCAGAGGGACACAAGGTGATTCAAAAAGGTGAACGCCTGTACGTCGAAAACTTCGAACGAAGGCTCGCCGCACTGGATTAGGCAAGCCGGCGGGTCCAGCCTCAGGCGCGGCCTCGTATCTTGGCCACCCACCACCGCAGACCGACAAACAGGAAGCGCCAATCCTTGAAGAACTCCGGCGGTTTTCCCTCAAAGCAATGTCCGGTGAATTGAAGAAGCCATCCCACAACAAAGAGCGAGACCGGCAAAGGCCAGAGTGCCGGAGCGACAATCAGAATCAGAAAAAGCGGAATGGAAACGACGATAAGGGGAATGCCGATGGTATGGCACATCCGATTGACCGGATGCTGATGGGTTTGACTGTAGAGAACGATCCAATCCTGAGCGGTTCTCACTGCGTTTTCAACCGGCCGGATCCGGACTGTCGGCCGTCGTCGCATGATGCCGCTTCATTGTCGCTTCGGAAGCGCAAAGCTGAGAATGAGGTCTCCTCCACGCCGGCCTCGATCTCCTCCTCCGGAAGCGACGGTCACAAATTCTTCGCCATTGACCATATAGACTGACGGTGACCCAAAAACACCGGAGCCAGTATTGAATTTCCAGAGAAGCGCGCCGGTCCTCGCGTCGTACGCATAAAAATTGCCGGCGACATTGCTGCCGGCGCCGGCGAAGACCAGACCACTCGACGTCACCAGCGGTCCGGCCTGTCCATAACCTTCGAACTTCTGTTGCCAGGCAATCTCGGCAGTTGTGGGATCAACGGCAGTTAAGAATCCCCGGGCAGAGCGGACGGAGTTTGTCGGGCTGTCGATCGCCTCGACGTACAGCAGTCGCGTTTGCGGGCTGTACGCGATGGGACCGTAATTGGCGCCGCCGCCAATCCCCGGCGCGCGAATCTGATCGAGCCCGACGAACGCGTTGGGATCGGGCGTCGCCGAAGGAGGCTCATACATCGAAACGATCTTGCCTTTCGCCAGCGCTTCCGGAGGAATCTCTTCGGGCGTGACAGGGCACACCGGACTCATCTGTTTTCCGGATGCCGCGAAAGGAATCGGCTGCGTCGGCCACGGCTGATCGCCGGCACGAGGATTGGCGGTGGGAACCGGCATCTCCTTTATGGAATGGATGGGCTGGCCGGTCTCGCGATTCAGTATATAGAGGTAGCAGTTCTTGCTCGCTTCGGCGAGCGCCTTGACGGTCTGCCCGCGAAGCTGCATATCGAAAAGGACGGGCTGATTCGCGGAATCGTAATCCCAGACGTCGTGATGAACCTGCTGGAAATGCCACTTGAGTTCGCCCGTCTTCAACGATATCGCGATGAGGGAGTTTGTGAAGAGATTCATGCCGAGACGCTTCGGAGGATCCCCCCAGGGATTGCCGACGGCGGCGTAGAGCATTCCAAGCTGTGGATCGATGGAAAACGTTTCCCACACGCCTCCGCCGTTGCGCTCGCCGCCAACCCACGTCGGTCCGGCAATCTGCCAGCCCTGATCCTTCTCGTCCTGAGGAACTGTGTTGAAATGCCAGAGAACTCTTCCGGTCTCCGCATCGACGGCCATGATGTATCCGCCGCGGATGTGACTTTCACTCCGCGTCGTACCGACATAAACAACCCCGTTATAAACCTGAGGCGCCGCAGTGAACCAATAACCCGCCGAGATTGCCGTCTTTGCATTCGGATCGCGCGCCTTGATGACATCCAGGATCACGCTCGCTTTTCCATTGCTGCCGAATCCGGTGACAGGCTTCCCGGTTTTCGCGTCGAGAGCGAAGAGAAACGACCCTGCAGCCGTGTAGATTTTGCCGTCGGCATAAGCGACACCGCGATTTCGAAAAACATACCCCTCTTCTTTTCCGCCACCGATGAGATTCGTGGCGTCGAACGTCCACAAAAGATCGCCTTCCGCCGCATCAAGCGCATAAACGCTGCCGCGTGGATCGGTGACATACATCACTCGGTCGACGACGATTGGCGTTGTCTGGTTGCTGACGCCGTCAATGATTCCGGTTTGGAAGAGCCATCGTGGCGCGAGGGTCCTTACGTTCGATCGAGTGATTTGGTCGAGCGTCGAATACCGCGTACCTGCAAGATCGAAATTATGCAGTGGCCAATTCACCGAGGTACCCGCCTTCGGCGCCTGAACGGCAATGCTCGTTATCGACAAAACAATCAGCAAACCCAACATGACGACCATGGCTGTGACGCTCGAACGCGTTCTCATTTAGACTCCTTATGAATTCGGCTCTGAGTTGCGGGCATCGTAGTGGCGCCCTGTTGAGGATGTCAAGGCAAGGGGCGAGGCAGGCGACGGATGCGGCGTCTTATTTCCCCGGAATCAGCTTCACGTTGGCGCACCCGGCTTCTGCTTAAAGCCGCCGCTTTGCCAAAGTCCGAGGCAGCGTTGGAAGAGGACCCTTGATGATTAAACGAATTGGCATTTCATTAATAGCCGCGGTGTTCGGAGCAGGTTTGCTGACTTCCGTGGCGATGGTGGCACGGACCTGGGGCGCGCAGACGACGGCGTCGCCGGCAATAAAGGTGACATTGCTCGGTACTGCTGCCGGACCGCCGGTGTATTTGGATCGCTACGAGGCGGCGACGCTGATCGAAGCGGGAAGCCAGAAGCTGCTCTTCGATTGTGGGCGCGGAGTCACGTTCCGTCTGACACAGGCGGGGGTCAATCTGGGACAAGTTCGCAGACTCTTCCTGACCCACCTGCATTCGGATCACGTCATTGGCATTCCCGATTTGTTTCTCACACCATGGTCCGCCGGCACGGCACGGCAACAGCGATTCGAAGTATGGGGCCCGGCCGGTACAGCCGATATGATGAGCCATCTGCAGAAGGCCTTTGCTTTCGACATTCACATGCGGCGCGATGTGGACGAGAAGTTTTCGGCGGAAGGCATCTCCGTATCAAGCCACGACGTTAAAGAAGGGAAAGTCTTCGACGAGGACGGCGTCGCTGTCACAGCGTTTTTTGTCGAACATGGTCCTGTCAAGCCGGCGCTTGGCTATCGGGTTGACTACCTCGGTCATTCCATCGTGCTGTCCGGAGACACGCGTTTTTCGGAAAACCTGATTCGCCACGCACAAAACGTTGATCTTCTGATCCACGAAACCATGGATGGAGATGCGTTCCGCGCCAACCCGGGAAATCGAACTCGCGATCAGGTCGAAAGCATCATCGCGCACCACACGACGCCTCAGGATGCGGGCACGGTCTTCAACCGCGTCAAACCGAAGTTGGCCGTCTATTCCCACATCCTCGGGAAAGAGACGGATTTGATCGCCGCCACACGAAAAACGTATTCCGGGCCGGTCGAAGTCGGAGAGGACCTAATGACGATTGCCGTCGGGGATCGCGTCGATATTCAACGTCCAAAGCGATAATCCGTGGAAACGTCAACTGTATCTGTTGGAGAGCGTGCGGACGCTCGTTCAAAAACTTTCCGTCGAATGTGTGTTAGCATCCGCGCTATCGCACGACGGACTATGCGGATTACAAAACCAGATCGGCGCCTGGCACGGACTACGACTGCAGCAACGATCGGTCTCACACTGCTGTTGACGGGTGTGGCAGTTTGGGGACCGCTGGAGACTGTGGCGGCGCAGACGGCCGCCACGGCGGGAAACACGAACTTCGAGATCCTCGAGGTTCGTCCCTCGTTCTTCGTCATCGCCGGCGCGGGCGCCAATGTCGGTGTACAGATCGGGGAGGACGGTGTGGTTGTCGTGGACGCAGGCACTGCGGCCGAGGCGCCGGGTATTCTGGCTGCGATTAAACGTATCTCACCCAAACCCATTCGTTACATCATCGATACCGGCCCCGATCTCGATCATGTAGGGGCCAACGAAGCGCTCGCGAAAGCGGGCGAAAGAGTCCTCAGTGGTGCCAGCGGAAGAAATGCCAGTCTGACGACACCAATCGTTGCGGTCGAAAATGTGCTGCGTCACCTGACGAAGTTGCCCCCCGATGCCCTGCCCAATGAAGTGTTCAACTACGCTCGCAAAGCGATGTACCTGAACGGTGAGGCGATCGAAGTTTTCAGCCAGCCTGAGGCCCACACCGATGGCGATGCGTTTGTTTTCTTCAGACGATCCGATGTCGTCGTAGCCGGCGACGTACTCGATACGCGGCAGTTTCCCGTCATCGACGTCGCTCGCGGCGGCAGCATCCAGGGCGAAATTGCGGCGCTGAATCGTCTTGTCGAACTTGCGGTGCCCTCCGTACCCATCGTGTCGCGCGAGGCCGGCACAATCGTTGTTCCAGGGCACGGCCGTTTGTGCGATCAATACGATGTCATCGAATACAGGGACATGGTGGTTGTCATTCGAGACCGTGTCCGTGAATTGATTAAGGCAGGGCGATCGCTCGCCGAAGTGAAAGCGGCCCAACCGGCCAAAGGATACGTCGGCCGCTACGGCAATCTAACTGGCGCTGGGACGACGGATCGCTTTATCGAGGCTGTCTATCAGGGCCTCGTCAAGGAGAAGCCATGAGAATGCGATTGGCCGCCGCTGCGGTCGCGCTTGCCGTCACGCTGACTCCACTCGCGGGACCGATAGTCGCTCGCGCGCAACAACGCGGTGGGGGTAATGCGGCGAGGTCGGCGCGAGACGCAGCACCGATCGATCTCACAGGGTATTGGGTTGCGTACGTGACGGAAAACTGGCGGTACCGAATGGTGACGCCTGCCAAGGGAGAGTACCGCCGCATTCCTTCTTCGGCCGCTGCTGTGCCTCTCATCAATGCCTGGGATCCGGTTGCCGACGAGCGCGCAGGCAACCAATGCAAGTCCTACGGCGCAGCCGCCATCATGAGCGTGCCCGGACGCCTCCACATCACATGGCAGGATGCGAACACACTGCGCATCGACACGGACGCCGGCACGCAGACTCGCCTCTTCCGTTTCACACCTTCTTCTGCAACTACCGTTACAGGGCCTCCCAGTTGGCAAGGCGAATCGACAGCCGCATGGGAACGCGCGGCGGGACCCGACGGCGGAGGCAGTCTTCGCGTCGTCACATCGAATCTGCGCGCGGGTTATCTCCGAAAGAATGGCGTGCCGTACAGCGATCGCACGACGATGACGGAACACCTCGATCTGGCAACGCTTCCCGACGGCGGCAAACTTCTGCTCGTCACCACCATCGTGGAAGACCCCGTGTACTTGACCGGCCCTTACGTTGTCAGCCCGCACTTCAAAAAAGAAGCGGATGGATCCAAATGGGAGGCTACGCCATGTTCATCCACCTGGTAGCCCGCCGCATCATTCCCGTTCTCGCACTGGCCGCTCTCACGGCTTGCGAGGCGTGGGCGCAATTCGACTTTGTCGGATCCTGGGCGCCCATCGGTACTGAAGACGTCCAGAACGACTCTGTGCCTGTGGACTACCTCGGACTCGCCCTCACCGAGGAAGGCCGGGCGCGAGCCCTGTCCTACAATGAGTCACAAAAATCGATGCTGGAGCGGCAGTGCGAGGGCTGGGGCGCCGCGTATCTGGTGCTTGGGCCTTTTGGTCTTCGAGTCTCAACGGAAACAGACCCGGTAACGAAACGCGTCGTGTCGTACACCATCGCCGCATGGGAGGATTGGAGCGAGATGGTTATTTGGATGGATGACCGGCCGCGGCCTTCCGAGCACGCGCTCCACACGCAGGCCGGCTTCACCGTGGGCCACTGGGAAGGTGCGTCTCTCGTAGCGCGAACCACGCACGTAAAGGCGGGCTTTATTCGCAAGACGGGCGTGCCGCTCACCGATCAAGCTTCCATCGATTGGCGTTTTTACCGCCATGACGATCTCTTGACCATACTCATGGTCGCGACAGATCCGGTGTACCTGGTCGAACCGGAAATCGTCTCGAAGAGCTTTCGCCTTTCACGAACTCCGCTCGATTACCGGCAAGAGTGCGTTCCGGCATTCGAAGGCCGGGAACCGGGCGACAGCTTGCCCCATTACCTTCCGGATAAGAATCCATTCGTCGATGAGTTCGTAAAGCTCTATCACCTTCCAACGGAGGCCGTGCTCGGCTACCGCGAGACGCTCTATCCAGAGTACCGGAAAAAAATCAAAGACACGTACGTTCCTCCGCCGCCGTGCACCCAGGCGTGCGGGCAGGCCGGCAACTTCGTCCTTCGGCCCTGATGCAGAAACCGCGGGAGTCCACTAGTTATCGATGAATCCGCCGAAAACGTGAGCGCAGGCTTATAATCCCGGCCATGAGCAACAAACGTTGGTGGCTCGGCGTCGTCGTGCTCGCGATCGCTGGCGCATGGAGCGTGGCCGGCAAAGACGAGAAAATCCACAACTGGCCGGCTTACTCAGGGGACAACGGCAGCACGAAGTATTCGCCGCTAGACCAGATCAATAAGGACAATGTCGGCAAGTTACGCATTGCCTGGCAGCAATCCGCCGTGCCGGCGGAGCTCAAAGCGATGTGGACCGGTGCTAATGCTCCGACGAACTGGCAGAACACGCCGATCATGGTTGATGGTTTGATCTACATGAGCTCGGGTGTGGGCAACGTAGTGGCGCTGGACGCAACAACCGGCAAAGTCGTTTGGTTCGATGTTCCGCCGTACGACGCGGGCAGAACGCCGCCTCGCGGCACATCGACGCGAAGCGTTGCATACTGGGCCAACGGCAACGACTCTCGCATATTCGCGATGAACGGCGGAAACCTGATCGCCCTGAACGCCAAGACCGGCAAGCGCTATCCGGATTGGGGTTCTAACGGCGCGATCGATCTCGCGAAGGTAGGCTACGACCGCGGTGGCGTCACCGGCTATCGCAACAGCAGCGGTCCGATCGTCGTCCGCGATGTCGTCATCGTCGCCGGTATTCCCGCTCCCGCAACCGATTACCTCAACGAACGAGTGAAGGCGACAAAAGAAGCGCCGCCCGACGACGTCCGCGGCTTCGATGCGCGCACCGGCAAACACCTCTGGACGTTCCATGTCGTGCCACGGGCGGGAGAGTACGGCGAAGAATCGTGGCTCAATGGATCGAATCTCTACTCGGGTAACAGCGGTGCGTGGTCGCTCCTGAGCGGCGACGAAGAACTCGGCTACGTTTATCTTCCATTTGAAGAAGCTACGGGCGACTACTTTGGCGGCGCGCGTCCTGGCAACAACCTGTTCGCGGAAACCATCGTGTGTCTTGATGCGAAGACGGGCAAGCGCGTCTGGCACTTCCAAACGTTGCATCACGGCCTTTGGGATTACGACCTTCCCGCCGCGCCGATCCTCACAGATATCCGCGTCGGAGGCCGCACGATCAAGGCTCTCGCCCAGGTCACAAAACAGGCCTACACATTCGTCCTTGATCGCACGAACGGCAAGCCGATCTTCCCAATCGAGGAGCGTCCGGCCCCGAAGGGCGAAGTCCCCGGCGAATGGTATTCGCCTACTCAACCGATTCCTACGAAGCCGCCGGCTTTCGATCAGCAGGGCGTTGCAGACAAGGATCTTCTCGACTACACGCCGGAATTGAAGGCAGCCTCCAGGAAGATTGTTGAGGAGTACAACTACGGCCCTGTTTATACTCCACCGGAAGTTGCAGGCACAGACAAGGGCAAGAAAGGCACGATCCTCGTACCCGGGACCAACGGTGGCGCGGACTGGGGCGGAGCGGCGTTCGATCCGGAAACAGGCATTCTTTACGTGCCGTCGACGCACATGCCGGATATCGTCGGGCTTGTGCATTCGGAGAACCCTGAATCGAACCTGCAATGGGTCAGACGCACGTCGCAGAAAATGCTCGGACCGCAGGGACTTCCGGATCCGTTCAAACCGCCGTACGCGAGACTGACGGCGATCGATCTAAACAAGGGCGATATCCTTTGGTCGGTTGCCAACGGCGCGGGACTCAAGAATCATCCGGCATTCCAGGGTTTGAATCTTCCAAACATCGGTACTCCGGGACGAAACTCCGCGATTGTAACGAAAACACTTGTGTTCATGGGCGAGGGCAGCGACACAGGCGTCGGAGTACCTGCGGGATTTGGCGGCAGGATGTTTCGCGCCTTCGACAAAAAGACCGGAAAGATTGTCTGGGAAATGGAACTGCCTGCCGGAGTCAGCAACTCGCCGATGACGTACATGGTCAACGGAAAGCAATACATCGTGGTTGCGGTCTCGGGCCGTCAGTACCCCGGCGAATTCATCGCACTGGCGCTGCCGTAACGCAGAGGACGACGATTTCAAGCGCCGACTTCTGTCTAGGCACCGGAGAGCAGAATGATTCTCGCGGCGTAGGCTCCATCCGGCGCATCAAGGGCGATTGTCCCCGCAGCTTCCTTCGTGACAACGAGCGATTTGCCGGTCGCGGTTTTGCCTTTGATATTCACCTCGTAGTCGACTTCAACCTTGCCCCCAGCCACTTTCGTCGGTGTCACCTTCAATCTGTAGAGATTCTCCCGCACGACGATCGCGGGAATGCCTTCAGCAGTGATGAGTCGCGGCCGCGCGAGTAGGAGTCCATCCTGAAGAAGGTCCATGTCGAAAACGATCCGGCCCTGCGGAATTCCCTGGGGCTTCGAAGTGACCCGTAAAGAGTTTCCCTGTCTTTGTATTCCTATCTGCTGATTGTTCGCCACAGAGTCCAAAGTCTGATCCCACGGTGCATCCTTCACGAAGAGCGACAAACTCCCGCGAACTTCCTTTTCGAGAGTGACATCCAAACCGCTGATGCTGCCAATCAGCTCAAAGAAATCCTTAATGTCGACATTCGTGAGTTCGAAACTGACCTGTTCTCCCTTGTAAGGCGAGGAAGTGGACTGTACTGGGGTGGTTTGAGCCAGGAGCGGCAGCACGACAAAGAACAGCACTAAGGCGCGACTTGCAGTTTTCACGGATTTACCAAGCACACCTTAAGGAGGTTGGGCTGCGGTGTCAAGATCCCGCGCCTTCGATCAGAAGGCGCGGGATTTGGGAAAGGCTGTTAACGGCGCCGGTTCGTATAGCTCCGGCCGTTGTTGTAATTGTTGTTTCCGCCGATTTCGAGCGAGGAAATCTGGTTATCCCACGTGCGGTTGTTGTTACGCAGCCGGAAATTTCTCAAATCGGGGATGTCCTGATTAATGACCAGGCGTTCACCGTTGTAGCCGGTGTCCAGAAACGCCACAGCGCGACCGTTGCCGATGATCCTGATGGACGAGATTCGATCACTCCATCCGGATTGGCCGAGATCCGAAATGTCGGCACCGGAATCAAAACACTGCATGCGTCCGCTATAGTTCGCATTTTCATATACGCAAACACTGCTGGAGTTGCGGCCATTGCCGTTTCGATACCCATTGTCGCGGCGGTTATTGTAGCGATCGTCGGATTCCGAATAATAGTTATTCGAAGGCGTCACTCGGAACGATTCAATCCTGTCATTCCACGTCCCTCGCCCGCCAAATACACCGCCGGACCCGAGAGACGTTTGACCGAGATCCCTTACCTCGGAACTGACTTCCATGGAGTTGCCACGGAAGTTCTTGTTGTCATATATGGTGGCCATGGCATTTCCGTAAATCCGGATTGAGGAGAAATTGTGCGAGGGGACATCGGCGACCTCTTCTCCCGGCCGGTAGCATTGTTCCGACCCCTGAAAATAATTATCTGCGTAGAAGCACACACGATCCGCGTCTCTGCGGTTGTTTTGCCGAAACTGCGCCTGTGCGCCGGTCGGGATAAACCCGACTAGCAAAAGAGATAATCCGAAAATCCCATATAGTTTCTTCATAATGGCACTCCTTTGGCACCCTCTATGGGTAGACGGGTGGCAGCGGCGTTCGATAGGGGAAAGATAGCCCGAGGAAATGGAATAGTTGCAATTCGACAGAGAATGGATCGACATGCGGAAAAACTAGCGTCCGCGTCGCGTGCCGTCTATTATCGCGTCAATATGAAAGTCGAAGCTGCGGCAGGGTTCCTTCTTATTCTCGTCTGCGGAACGGTCCTGCTCTCCCAGAACAATCCGGCTCCGGTTTCCGATGTCACAATCGCGATGAGTGCAGGCGCGACGGACTATTGCAAGGGGCAGAACATTCATAACGAGCAACAACCGGACGACATCACGCTTCTATTGCGTCTGAAGCTGCTTTATCAGAACCATCGATCCCAGACACTCCTTGTTCCGCTCGGGTTTAATTTCACGGTGCGCGTGACTACGGCTGGACAGAGCGAGCCGATCAGCCTGCGGCAAGGGGGAGGCGGGGCGTCAGGGCTGGATGTGAAGACGCTCACGGCAGCCTCTCGTCCCACAGAAGGATTTATGAGTCTGGCCGCCGGGAAGGACGCTTCGTCCAAGATCCCTGATTATTCCGTTCTGAAATTCAAAGATTCCGTCGACGATACGGACTTTGTTCGGATTCCTGTGGTGGACCGCTCCAGCGGGATCGACCTGCGCGGCAAGAGCGTTCAGATCGTCCTGACGCGGGACTACCGCTCCGCGCTACCGGCGGACCTGGTACCGAAGCTCAACGATAAATGGAAAGAATATGGACTCGTCTGGGCAGGAGTCGCGGAATCCGAAACCGTGACGTTCCAGATTCCGCGAGATCCGTTAATGAGAGACTGCAGGACCCCGCCCCCGAACGTCCGTCCGCAATAGCGCTGCTTCAGCAGATGATTTTTTCCGCACCTTCCTGAACTCCTCGCTGTTGCTCACCTCTCAGAATTTCGTCCGTCAGTTTTCAACGGAACAAAATTCTAAACGCCATCGGAGGTCGAACTATGTGGCAACGCACGCTGCGACTTCCCTACTGGCTAAGCGCTTCTATTCTTTTGCTGACTTTAGCCATAGGGACAGCCGCTGGCTCTCTTTCTAATGATCACCATTTGTTTGCAGCTACTGCGGTAAAGGCGACAGCCCCCGCAGCGCCTGAAACATCCGGCCCGGCAACTTCTCTGTCGAATGACGCCAATAAGTCCGGAGCAGTAAACAGTTATGCATCGGCGGTGCAAAAGGTAATGCCGTCAATCGTCAATGTCTTTTCATCGAAAAAGGTTCCCAATGAACGCATCGTCCAGCCCTTTCTGGACGATCCGTTTTTCCGTCGGTTTTTCGGAGATGACCTGCCGAACAACCGGCAGCCGCGGGAACGGCAGGAACGAAGCCTCGGATCGGGCGTAATCGTCTCGAAAGACGGCTACATCCTGACCAACAACCATGTTGTGGACGACGCGACAGACGTAAAAGTGTCCCTCAACGACAAGCGCGAGTTCACGGCAAAGGTTGTGGGTCGAGACAGCAAGACGGATCTCGCGGTTTTGAAGATCGATCAAGGCGGGCTTCCGACGGTCGCGTTTGGGGACTCGACGAAACTCCAGGTCGGCGATGTCGTCCTTGCGATCGGCAACCCGTTTGGCGTCGGCCAGACTGTAACCATGGGTGTCGTCAGTGCGATGGGACGCGGCGGTCTTGGTATCGAGGAATACGAAGACTTCATTCAGACCGATGCGGCAATCAATCCCGGAAATTCCGGCGGCGCGTTGATCAATCCCCAAGGTGAACTCGTCGGGATTAATACCGCCATCCTCAGCCGGTCCGGCGGAAATCAAGGTATCGGATTTGCGATCCCGGCAAGTCTCGCACGTAACGTCATGGATCAGATCATCACGGGAGGCAAAGTCACTCGCGCGTTTCTCGGCGTGATGATCCAGCCGGTGACGCCGGATATTGCAAAGGCGTTCAAAGTTCCACGGAACGAAGGGGCTTTGATCGCCGATGTCAGTCCGAGCAGTCCCGCAGAGCGCGCCGGCTTGAAGGCGGGAGACGTCATCACGAAAGTCGATGGGCAATCCATTAGCGATTCGCGGGCACTGCAGTTGCTGATTGCGCAAATGAAGCCCGGACGCAGCGTCCATGTGTCGATACTACGGGACGGAAGCGAACGCGATTACTCCGTGACACTGGGCGAACAACCTGGAGATAAAAGCGAAGCTTCCTCAACCCAGGGTAACGCGAGCCCTTCAGACCGCGTCCTCGACGGCGTATCGCTTGAAGCCATGACTCCGGAGTTGGGACGCGAGTTCGGCAACAGGTCGGCGGAACGCGGAGTTCTTGTGCGACGCATCGACCGGGACTCTGCCGCTGCGGAAGCGGGTCTTGCTCAAGGTGATGTCATTCTGGAAGTGAATCGACATGCCGTCAGCACTCCAGCGGACGTCAAAAAATACATTGAGGAATCGAACGCGGATTCGACAATTCTGTTCGTCAATCGGGACGGCAGAACACATTACGTCGTCGTCCCCTCGCATTGATTCATTGCCCGGCGGACACGGGCTCGGAATGGCTGGCCTCCTCAGCGGTCGTTCGTAGATAGTGCATCCGCCGGGCATTGATCTCCGATTCAGAACAAAGCCCGAAAAATGTGGAAATTTATTGCCGGGACAGGAGGCACGTTGCCTGCTGCAGCAGTTCGCGCCCCCGTGACAATACCGCCGAACGCCATCGCTCGCTATTTGGGCAAAATGCTTCCTTGATGTTCTTCTTCGTGTAATGGTCGAGCGTCGCATTGCCGAAATGGTGCCAGCGGTTTTCTTCCCTCAGCGCGTGCAGCACCTTGAGTCCGCCGTATGTCCCGAATTCCTGACCGATGAATACTGGACGTCTCTTTGGAAAGAGTCGAAATAGCATCGATTCGATCCCGCCTTCGATTCGGTAGGCGGAGCTGTCTTGCGGCTGCATAGCCGTGACGCGTTCGCCGAACGTGCGGCGTAGTTGGTCGAGATCCTCATATTCAACGAGAAGCAAGTCATCGCCAAACTTACCGAGTCCGGTATGAACATCGATAAAGATCGCTTGCTCGGCCGTTACCAGCATCTCTTGGAGAAACGTCGTATACCTCGCCGGGCCCTCTTCCAGTTTGCTTCCGCCGAAGAAGAGTCCCCTGGGAAAGTCGCACTGACCGCCGGCGATACTCTGCTTGAGAGCTGCCATGCCGTGACGGGCGACAAGGAACGCGGCTCGCGCGCGAAAGAAGTCGAATGACGGAGCGCTCGCTGGATTGAGAAACGAATTGAAATACAGAGGGGGCGCACCGGAATAGGAACCGGGATTGCGAAAATTCCTGTTCAAGTCGACATTGCTCTCATTGACGCGACGTAGGTACACCATACCGTATGGATTCAAAATGTGAACGAGCACGACAGCGGCATCGGGCGGGAGTTGTGGCGCGTCGTTCAGAAATTGCATCTGAATAGCCGAGCCCGCAAAGCCTTCGACGCCATGTAATCCGGACGAATGAACCAACACTCGCTTTGGCGCCTGTGCGCCAAACCAGGCAATGTCAATGCCGAGGGATTCGCCATTCGGACCGCGAGCTGCAATCTCAATGCGATGCATGCGGGCGCCGGCGGCGCGAGCGTGTTCGCAAAAACGGTGAGACGCGGCGGCGTAGTCGGGAGAAAAAAAACGATGGCTGAAGGACATGTTACCGATCATACAGCGTCAGGTGGAGTGGCCCTGTGGACAGTGTGACAGTTTGGGGAGTGTGCTGACTCGCGGATGCCGGAGCCGAGGATCAACGCATCGTTCGAACGTCGGAAAGCCGCAGAAGCCGCGACGTGCCGGACTGGGCGTGAGGAATTGCTTAGTATCCTCTCATCCAGAGGCCCCATACAACCCGAACGAGGTAATCGATCGGCGAACCGTACTTGTATGGCAGCAACACGGCATTCCTTAACGAATGTGCAGCGTTCTCCGTATGGGCTTTGTAGGCAACTTGCTGAATGATCGCCTGGCCAAGGATTTCCTGGGCCGCTTCGGGCAGCTGCGGCACTTTGGCCAGACCCGACCGTTTGGTGAATCTTTCGATCTCTCCTGCATCGAGCCATACAAATTGGCATCGGCAGCATACGTCCACGCGCAGGGCGGAAGCGGCGGCAACTTCCTGCATGGGCTTATTGCAGGCCGGGCAATCGCAGACCGTGTTGCCATTCCCGTCGACCGCGTTCGCCCACAGAAGTTGTGTGGACTCTTCAGTAAACATCCGACGCAGCAGCCCTAGTCCAATCGCGATTCCCTTACAAGCGTCACATTTCCAGAGCGTGCCAAGAGGTTCGCTCTGGGCTTTGAGCGTATAACGGCATCGCGGACACGTGAAATCGGAGCCGGTTGCGCTATCCACTGCAAGTTCCAGCCGGGAGCGCACCTTTTGGCCATACATTGTCGCCTGGATCGCGATCGGGGAATCGGCAGGATGGATCGAGTTGAATTGAGGTGATCGTTTTACCGCCCGTATCCAGCACAGCCTGGAAGGTACGACTTCCGTTGAACCAGACATCGACCGGCCATTTCTGCACGTTGGATGTTCCATCGGCGAAGGTAACTTTGAGCACAACGGGAGACGGCATCTGTCCCGCCTGCCTGACGGTAACGGTTGTTCGCGGACCAGTTGTCGCGACCTGAGCGATCGAGCCATCCACGGAGTCCGTCGTCCAGAGCCAGTAGTACCAGAACCAATTCAGATCCTGTTTCAGTTCGTTATTCATGAAGTTGACGTAGTCCCACGGCGAGGGATGCTTGAACGCCCAAACCTTCGCATACTCGCTCATCGCGCGCTGAACCGCGTCATCACCGACAATGCCACCGAGCATCGAGAGCATCATTGGCGTTTTCTGGTACGTCTGAAAGCTGTACATCGTCTGGCCGGCGTAGTTCGCATTCCACATCATGGGAGGCTCGTCTTCGTTACCACTCGTTGCGCCGTACTGCTGTCCCAAGCGAGCGAGGTTCGCGGCAGTGCCGCTTCTATCGGCGGCAGAGAGCAGGTTCATGTATTGATCGAACCCTTCGTCCATCCAGCCGTACATCGTCTCGTTCGTGCCGACCATCATGGGCCACCACTGATGTCCCGCCTCGTGGTCGGCGCCGCCCTGATTGGCGTTGATCACCATGGGGTATTCCATTCCGGTACTCGGCCCGTCAAGCATCGTGAACTGCGGGAACGGATACGGCGTCCAGAGCTTCGAATAAAATTCCAACGCATGCCGTGCGATCGGTCCGGCGTTCGCATAAAGGTTGGCGCGTTCCGGGAGATGATACATGTAGATCGGAACGGGGCCTTTTCCCGGAATGGTGGCACGCGTTGCGCGCCAGTCGTATTTCCGGGCGGTAGCGAAGGCAAAGTCATTCACCATGTCGGCGACAAAGTGCCATGTCAATCTATCCCCTGGTGCGGTCGCCTGACCGGGACCGACTTCGGTGTCGTCGATGATGGTGATGACATTATCCGATTCGAGTACGTGCGTCAGTCGTTCTCTGGCCGTAGCCGTCAGCACTTCCTGCGGATTCTGAAGCATGCCGGTTCCGCCAACGATCCAACCGCCGGGCACGTCGATGCGAACATCAAACCTGCCGAAGTTGTTATAGAACTCCGAAGGACCGAGGTAGAGATTGTTGTCCCAACCACGAAGATCGTCGTACTTGGAGATACGGGGATACCATTGCGTCGGCTGAAACAACGTGTCGTCAAAGCGCTGCGTCATGCGATGATTGCGACCGTTTGGCCCTCCGGGAATCTTCGTATGCCAGGAAATCTCCACGGTTCCCGTCGACTTCGCGGCAATCGGATTAACGAGGACGACTGCCGCCAGTGTTTGATCGAGTCCCAAAGCCGAAAGTTGTCGCGGCCCGCCCACACCGCGCGCTCCAGTTGCAGGCGCAAGCGAGACCGCCTCGCCATTGACCGCGATTCGAGTGATCACCATGCCCTCCGTGACCTCTGCAGGAACCCATGGCGCGGCATGCGGCGACGACGCGCGGAAGATGTTGTGATCTAAGCGCAGCCCGATCTGACTCAGCGGTTGGGGACTGTTGTTGTGAACAACGACGGTTTCCGTCCCGGCCAGCGTCTGTGTCCCAGGATCAATTCGAGCGTTGATGCTGTAGTCGGTTTGCAATTGCCAGTAGTTCGGACCCGGCCGTCCGCTTGCGTCACGGGTGCCCGCGTCAAAAGCGCGCCGGATCGAATTCGTCATCGGAAGATCGCGGCGAATGGCGCGCGGCATTTCGACTGGAGTTTGGGCAAGCAATGGAGAAAAGACGGCGATCAGAGCGAACGAGCAGAGGGCTGAGCGTTTCATAATTTGGATGCCGCCAGAATACTACTCTTTCACCTCAACGATCATTTCGATCTCGACAGGGATATTCATGGGCAACGAACTCATGCCGACCGCGGAACGCGCGTGGCGGCCGCTTTCCCCGAAGACCTCGACCATCAGATCCGAACATCCGTTGATGACGTAAGGATGCTCGGCAAACTCCGGAACCGCATTGACCATTCCCAGCACCTTCACGACGCGACGAACGCGGCGCAGTGAACCGAGTTCGCGCTTGATAACCGAAAGCAGGATCAGCCCTGTCTCGCGCGCAAACTGATAAGCCTGGTCCCTGGTGAACTCGCGGCCTACTTTGCCCGCAACGTGAACGCCTTTCCCTGCAAGAAACAGCAGATGCCCGGTCTGAACGGCGTCAACGTAGGTGCCGCCGGGCGGCGGCACCGCCGGCAGAGAATTTTCGATGGCTTCGAGTTTGTCCATGCTGTGATTGTACGAATTTCACATTCTCTCCTCCTAACTCGGGACGTTCTCGAAACTCGCGGCCAAAGTAGCCAAGTATCTTTTAGGTGATTGGAAACACCTTGAATCGCCTATACGCTTTTGTCCTGGAGGGTTCCGATGAAGAAAACAGCCGTGGGCTGGCTTGCCTTATTCCTATTCCTTGCTTCAGCAGGGCCGCTGCCTGCTCATCACTCCTTGACGAATTACGACACAACAAAGGCCGTTCGCGTGAAAGGAGCGATCGTTCAGATTAACTTGATCAATCCTCACAGCATCATTTACCTGGAAGAGCGTGGCGCTGACGGACAGAGTCGAAGGTGGGCTGCCGAAGGCCCCGGCGTCCTTCAACTCGCTCGAACCGGTTTTGACAAGAGCACCCTCAAAGCCGGCGACGTCATCGAAATTTGCGGATACCTGCCGAAGGAACCCATTATGTGGCAGGTTGCCAGTCCAGACTCCAGGACAGCCAGCTTCGCGGGTCGATTGATCAATGGCGAAATGATGGTAATGCCTGACGGTACGCAGAGGAACTGGGGCGATTACGGAGTGCACAAGTGCTTCGCTCCCGGATACAGCGATCAACACTCAAAGTGAAAAACCAGAAGTGCCGGTACTCGATCAGGTAGATCATCTCGTTTATGCAACAGCAGATCTCGAAAAAACGGTTTCAGATCTCGAAAGACTCCTTGGTATAAGCGCCACGCCGGGAGGGCGGCATCCTGGACGCGGCACGCGTAACGCGCTGCTCGGAATCGGTCCGACGTCTTACCTGGAGATTGTCGGACCGGACGAAGAACAGGAGTCATCGAGCCCCTTGTGGTTCGGCATTGGCGAATTGACGCAAGCCCGCCTTGTAACATGGGCCGCGAAAGCTTCCAACCTTCAACAAGTGATTCGCCGTGCCGCCTCGGCCGGGCTGAGATTAGGACCGATCACAAGTGGCAGTCGCCAGCGACCCGACGGCGTGCGATTGAGTTGGCAATTCACCGAGCCCGTTCAGGATCAGGAGAGCGGCATCCTTCCCTTCTTCATCGACTGGCACGACAGCCCGCATCCGGCCACCACGGCTGTTCGAGGAATCACGATGACAGCTTTTCGCGCAGAACATCCGGACCCTGAACGCGTTGAGCGCCAGCTTCGCGCCCTTGGTCTGAATCTCGATGTCGAATTCGGCGCAGTGCCAGTCCTGATTGCCACACTGCAAACTCCTTCAGGCGAAATAATGCTGCGCTGATTTGTGGATCGATCAAGTGTGATCTTTGAACAACCACTGAGAAAGTGGTTTCAAGACTTCCTCTTCACCTCCGCTCGCGCACAGCGCTGCTATTTGTCCGCGGGCCAGACCGGACCTTGCACGCGACCGCCGAATACGGCATTGATCCAATAGACCTGGCCGTCGGCGTTGAACTTGAAAATGTGGACGTCGGGCATTGAACCGCCGAAATTTATAAAACCGGCCGTGATGCCGAGTTCGAGATCGGTAACCGGGAAGCGTCGCTCGGTGTGATTCAGAACGAGCCCTAGCCCCTGAGGCGTGCAAGTTGGATTTCGTAAAGTGGTCTGAAGTCCGCCTTCCCATCGATGGCACGGCGTCGCATAGGGTCCGTCCTGCACCTTCTCGTTGGTGAAAGCGCTGAAGTACTTGTTGGCGACGTCATTCATATAGTCGCGGCTCTTGCGCTTTGCGGGCGGAAGCGGCGTGGTCCAATCCTGATCCTTCGTGTCGAGCATAGCCTTCGGATTGTAGAAGCGGGCCTGTTCTTTCTCGCGGGTCACAATCGTCTCGATCTCGCTGACTTTGCCGGAGACTACCTTTAACCGAACCGCCATCACGGCCTGGGTGAGCTTGCCTTCGACAGTTTCTTCGGTTACGGCTTCAGTAACGGTTGCGCAGCGTTCGGTGTCGATCACATCACGACGCATCTGAACTTTGCCGCCGCTCATGAGAAATCCTTCACCAGGCTTCATGTCTTTGCCGTTTTCAGTAATACGCACGTTTGTTGCAGTCTGCATTGCCGACATATTGTGCGTCTCCGCGGCCTTGAAGTAGTTGTCGATCACACCCTTCAGGCTTTCGCGTGTGCAGTTTTGCGCCTGCGCCGAGACGCCGATCGCCATGAGCGCGAAAGTCCATGCAAGTCTTTTCATTGTTTTCTCCTGGCGAGGCATTCTACATCACCGGAATGCGATAAGAAGTATCCCGAGGACGGCAAGCACAAAGCCCCCGAGTGATTGCAGATTGAAAGGCTCTTTCAGAACGAAGATTCCCAGAATGGCGGCGAAAGCGATGCCGCCCAGACGGATAATCGGTGTCCCAAGCGAAAGGTTTATGCCGTGCGAGAAAAGAAAGAAAAGGAGCCCGGCAAAGACGCCAAACGCAAGACCTGTCGCAATAGACCAGCCGATGCCCGCGCGCGTCACCACGAGAGGCGCGTGAGCGCGCGTCCACAGCGTCCAGATTAGCGCGGGCACGACGGCGGAAGTGGCGTATACGAGTGTTCCGACTGCAGGACTGACGCGGCCGGAAGCTTGTTTGGTCGCGAAGTCGGCGAAACCCAGCGTTGCCATGCTTGCAATGAACAGCACCACCGTCGAGAAAGTCATGTGGGAACCCTTCACTCTTTTACGGCTGCGGATCCCATCGGCCGAGCGTCTTGGCATCCGCAAATTTCACGCCCACAAATAGACCTGCTGGCGTGCCGTCGCGCATGGGATTCACACGCATTGTGACTTTTTCTCCGGCCTTGAAACTGGTCGGACGCCAGCCCTGACGCGACAATGCATTCGGCCCGCCGCCTTCGATGCTCCATTCCTCACGGACCTCTCCAGGTTTCTGAACGACAATCTGGATCCAGACATGAGGATTAGTCCACTGGAACTCCTTGACGGTCCCGGTGATCTCCACCACCTTTGTGCTGTCGAACATTGCAGCAGAGTGATGAGCGGTAAGCGGCACGGAAGCGACGGCCACTAACGCAACGACGCAAGGGATGTGTTTGAGTCTCATGCAGTCTTCTCCTTAGTCGACGACCTTGTCGATCGGCTTGCCATCCGCTCCCAGCGTCAGCGTCTTTCCGGAAGACGTTACCGGGTTGCGATTATTCTCCGCGCACGAATAGTCGTACGCACGCGTGCCATCCGGCTGCTTGCGGTAGCGTTTTGTGACGCGCCACGGTGTCTTCAGCGCTTTCGAGTCTTCGATGACGATCTGCGCCTCGATAGTTTCGGCGTCGATCTTTCGCATGCGGACGGTAGCCGTCATCTTGTCGCTCAGGATCAAGCCGGTGCGATCGACCACCACGTCGCCATTGCCGTCCGCTGCCCCCTTGACGCTGACCGTATCGAACACCAGCGTGTCGCCTTCCCAATGTCCGACAGAATCGCCGGAATAAGTCGGCCACATGTCCTCGGCTGCCGGATGCTTGCGGCCATCGGTATAAATGCGAAGGATGTTGGGACCATTCTCACCAAGGATCCAGACCTGCTTCGGCGTGATCGCGAATTCATAAACATCCGGCAGATTGAGAAGACGCGGGAAACCATGCGGTGTGCCGCAAGTGTTCACCGGATCCGGAAATCGGCCCGCGCGGATCGCGGCAATGTTGCGCTGATACAAAGCCTCCCATTTGTCGTTGTAGGGAGGATGCTCCCGCACACCGGGATCTCCCGCGCGACCGTTCTGCGGTTCCACCGTGGACGTATCGAACACCGTCGGTCCCACCATTTGCCAAATACCCGACCAGTCGGGAAGCGCGGCCGGCACAGCCGCGGCAGCTCGGCGCTGCTGCAACAAAAGACCCCTGAAAAAGTGTTAAAAGCGCGATGCCGGCGATCCACCCTCGCATCCTCATGACACGCCCCTTTCCGAGCCGCCAGTATATTGCGAGCGCCTCCTGATTGCGCGCCTAAAGCACCTCACACTATGCTGTGCGCCGGGAGAACCCAACATGAAGCGAATTGCTTACGTCGTGTTGTCGACTTTCGCAGGAGCCGGATGGATCGCCGCCCAGATTGCCGGCAATCCGATTCCTGCGCCCATCATGAAACGCGGGATTGCGGTGGAGATCCAGGATCTCGTACGACTTCCCGAGACAAGAGGAATGCGGCCCATCGAGCAGGACGTGAACCCTTCCGGCTGGGCCCGCGTCAGCTATGTTCGAGATCTTCCCGACGGGCGAAGGTTCGCGAATGATTCCCGCGGACTCCTTTACCTGATCAGCGCGAATAACCAGCCACAGATATATGCAAACGTCGCGGCCGTATTTCCGCACTCAAATTACAACCGGCTCGAGAGCGGGTTCATCGGCTTTGTCTTTCATCCGGATTTCGCGCGCAATGGCCTGTTCTATACGGTGCACTCGGAGAGCGGCCCGAATAATCCGAAAACACCGGATTTCATCCCGCCGGGTTTCTCGCTAAAAGACGTCACGTATCACAACGTCATTACGGAGTGGCATGCGGCAAATCCTTCCGCCAATGTGTTTGAAGGAACACGACGGGAGCTTCTCCGGGAGGCGCACGTTGTGATGAATCTCACGCATCCCATGGGCGCGGTGGAATTCAATACTTCGGCGAAGCGCGGCGATGCAGATTACGGGCTTCTTTATACCAGCGGCACCGACCACGGCTTCAGCAACGGCGGAGGTCCCAACGCCAGCAGTCCAACGCAAACGCAACGTCTCGATTCGATCATGACGGCGATTCTTCGCTTTGATCCCCGCAGTCCAAAGGTAAGCGGCGGCGTCAAGGGCATCGGCGATTACACGATTCCGATGGCCAACAGGTTCGCCGCCGACAACGATCCCAAAACACTCGGCGAGATCTATGCATACGGCTTCCGGAACGCGCATCGACTCTCATGGGATAGCGACGGGACGATGTTCGCCTCCGATATCGGCATGAGTCAGATCGAGGAAATCAATATCATCCGCAACGGCGAAAACTACGGCTGGATGAAACGTGAAGGTTACTGGGAGAACGGCCGCTGGCGCGGCGGCGATCTGAACGAGCTCTTTCCTCTGCCGATGGAAATCCTCACTGGCCGCGTCAAGGATGGCTTCACGTATCCCGTCGCTATTTACGATCACGACGAAGGCCGCGCGGTTACGGATGGCTTTGCCTATCACGGTAAAATCGCCGCGCTTCGCGGCAAGTTTGTCTTCGGCGATATTCAGAACGGCCGCGTCTTTGTCGCCGACCTTGCCGAAATGAAGAAAGCAGATGACGGCATTCCCCAAACCGTCGCTCCCGTTGAAGAGGTTCAGCTCTTCGTTCGAGATTCCGGCGGGAAGCGAACCGACGTCACGATGCAACAACTGATCGACAAGACGATGGGAGCAAGCATTCCCCGCGCCGATCTGCACATCAGCCGGACGGCGGACGGGGAGTTGCTTCTCACTTCGCGGCAAGACGGCATGATCCGCCGGCTCGTTCCGTGAGGCAGGGGATCATGTTGCGCCCGTACGAATCTCAAACGTCAGGATCACCGCCGTCGTGCTCCAGACTTCCGAATGGTATTCTTTGCGCTTTCAAGTTTAAGGAGCCACACATGAGAACTTCGCTTTCCATCACTCTTACCGCCACACTGGCGCTTTTGCTCGGCGTTTCGATCGGTGTTGCCGGTTTCGGACAAGATACGAAGGTTGCTCCCGTGCGGCTCGATCGCGACAAAATGGCCGGCCTGAACCTGAGCGCCATTCCTCCACTTTCCAGCACAGTGGGATCCGAAGCTTGGAATTCACGTGACTTGAAGTCGCGGC
>JADMIO011460601.1_pt1 | contig 67394 bp, 62 predicted proteins | sample 8958161 | NCBI WGS metagenome assembly JADMIO01 (sample SAMN16585339, study PRJNA669376) | soil metagenome | isolation source: Crop rotation soil | place: USA: Cullars Rotation, Alabama | collected 2011 | reverse complement strand
GCCGCGACTTCAAGTCACGTGAATTCCAAGCTTCGGATCCCACTGTGCTGGAAAGAGTTGGACTCGCCGCTTGCGCATTGGGCGGCGCCGCCGTGGCGGCCAAAGTGCTGCACAAGCGTTGGCAGCGGGCGCGCTTCGCGGAGTATGGCTACGAGGTGCGCAGCTTCGAACTGGCAACCGAAGGCCGCGTCGACTATGCCCAGTGGCTGCACCCGAAGGAATCGCCCAAGACAATCCTGCAGGAGGACGTGACCGCCATGCGGCGCTTCGTTCGTCCTGGCGACACGGTGCTGGACATTGGGGCGCACACCGGCGCGGTCACTTTGCCGTTGGCCCTGGCGGCCGGACGCGAGGGACTGGTCCTGGCGCTCGAGCCGAACCCCTACGTGTTCAAAGTGCTCTCGAAGAACGCCAGCTTGAACCGGGACAAGACCAACATCGTTCCCTTGAACTTCGCCGCCACGGCCACTGACGGCGAATTCACGTTTCATTATTCAGACGGGGCCTACTGCAACGGCGGATTTCTCGACAAGATCGAGAACCGTCGACACCGCCACCGTTCGCCGCTCAAGGTCGTTGGCCGAAATCTGGAAGAACTCTTGCGCAAGCAATACGCCAACCGTTTGCACCGGCTGAGCTGGGTCAAAGTCGACACCGAGGGCTACGATCGCCACGTGATCGATTCCATCGCGGGCATTCTGCGGCAATACCAGCCGGTGGTGATGACCGAAGTCTACAAACGCATCAATCAGGCCGAGCGCGAAGCCCAATTCGACGCGCTGGCCAGGCTCGGCTATCAGTGCTACTTGCACACCGGCGGGCCAGCCGTGATGGGCGAAGCCGTCACGCGCAAAGACCTGACGCGGCGCGAGCATTACGACCTGGTCGCCTTGCCGCGCCGGTTGCAACTGGCGGCCGCTTGACGTGCCTTTCAGGAGAAGCTGTTGGTGAGCGCCGACGCGGACAACTTGTCGCAGCCAGGCTCGACCAGACGCATGGCGTTGCCGCTGGCGCTGGTGGCCGCTTGGCTGTTCGGCCCGACCGCGTTCGGCCAGACCGTTCCTCTGCCGCCGATCGGCCCGCAGGACACGGCCCTGGCTTCCGATCCCAGCTCCTCGTCCGGCAGCGTGCCGTTTTACTCGACGGGCCCACAGCGCGTGCTGCCGGCGATGTACCCCGAGGACCTGGTCAAGAGCCCCGTGCCTCCGGATGAACCTTCGGCCGCCGACACGCGACCGCCGGGCTCAAAGCCGGGCGTGTTTCAGCAGGTCGCCGTCACGGCCACGTACTTGCCGCGCTTTCATGGCGACTTGGGCATGACCGATTTGGCGACTTCCGCCACGTTTGGTTTTCCCTTTCCAACCGCCAAGAGTCCGCTGGTCGTGACACCGAGCTTCGAGACGCATTGGCTCGATGGCCCCAACAGCCCCGCCGACCTACCGCCGGAGATTTACGACGGCGCGATTGGGTTTCGCTATTTGCGCAAACTTTCGGACCGCTGGGGGATGGATCTGGGCGTTGCGCCGGGCTGGCACGGTGATTTGGAACCGGGCAGCGGCCGGGCGTTTCGCCTGCCGAGCCGAGCCATTCTGGCCTACGACTGGGCACCCGACCTGCAGCTCATCGGCGGCATCGCCTATCTCGATCGCGAAGACGTGAATTTTCTGCCCGTGGCCGGCGTGATCTGGACGCCCAACGACGACACGCGCTTCGAGCTGATTGTGCCGCGCCCGCGAATCGCGCGAAGATTCTTTGTTGACGGCAATATCGAGAACTGGCTCTACCTGGCCGGCGAGTTCGGCGGCGGCTCCTACGGCATCACCCGCGCCAGCGGAATCCCCGACGTCGTCACCTCGAGCGATCTGCGCGTGATCCTGGGCTTCGAGCGCAAGGCGATTGGCGGGATCAATCTAAAGATCGAGTCGGGCTATGTCTTCGCCCGCAATCTCGAGTACCTCAGCGGCACGCCGGACTTCAAGCCCGACGACACCTTCATGACCCGCGTGGGCTTGTGGTATTAGCGCGAGGTGCTTTGGGCCGCCGTCGGTCCACCGCCGGCGCGCGTGGTGTAATCGGACAGCGTGCCGCCGATCAGGATCGAGAGCCAGAAGAATCCGGCGGCGGCGGCCAGCCAAACCAACGGCTCGCTGCGGCGCAGGTTCATGAAGACCACGCCCACCAAGAGCGCCTTGGCCAAGGCAATTGCTCCGGCCGCCGGCAGGTTCCAGGGGCCCAGGTCCAGCTCCGCCAAATACAGCGTCAGGCCCAACAGCGCCAAGAGCAGCGCGTACACCGCCAGCAGCGACCGCGTCGACGGGTGTTCGCTCATGTCCGCGCTCCGATCAGATACAGCAGCGGATACAGAAAAATCCAAACTACGTCGACGAAGTGCCAGTAGAGGCCGGCCATCTCGACGCTTGTTGCCCGCTCGGCTAGCGGCCGGCCGTCGCTGGCCAACACCGTCAGGACTGCCAACACGCCCAGCCCGATGATCATGTGCGCGGCGTGCAACCCCGTCATGAAAAAGAACAGCGTGAAGTAGAGCGCCGCATGCGCCGGTTCAGGGCCGTCGTACACGAACGCCCAGCCGAAAAACGGCACGTGCGAGTGTTCGTAATCCTCGTAGTACTCGTAGAACTTGATCCCCAGAAAGGCGGCGCCGAGCAGCATGGTGATGGTTAGCCAGAGCAGTAGCGCGCGGCGCTGGCCGCTGGCCGCGGCGCCCACCGCCAGCGCCATCGAAAGGCTGCTGGTTAGCAGCACGAGCGTGTTGATGCTGCCGAGCATCAGGTTGGCGTGGCCGCTGGCGGCGGCGAAAGCCTCGGCATACCGCCAGCGAAAGACGGCATAGCTGGCCAACAGCCCGCCGAAGAACAGCACCTCGGTGGCCAAAAACACCCACATGCCAAGCTCGGCCGCGCGATGCTGCTGCGCCGCGTCATCGAATTGCGGCGCGATGGTGGGGGTGGCGGTCTTCATGACGGCTCTCCGACGGTTTGCTCGCCGTCCAACGCCGCAAAATCATAGGCGCCGGAAGTCACCGCGGGCGCCACGGCAAAATTGTGCGTTGGCGGCGGCGAACTGGTCTGCCATTCCAGGCCGGTCGTCCACCAGGGATTGGCCGGCGCCAGCTTGCCGTAGCGCAGCGACCAGATCAAATAGGTCAGCGGAAACAAATAGCCCACCGCCAGAATCGATGCGCCGGCCGATGACATTACGTTGAGCACCTGGAACTCCTCGGGATAAACGTGGTACCGGCGCGGCATCCCCAGGTATCCGAGCAGGAACTGCGGAAAGAACGTCAGGTTGAAGCCGACAAAAATCAACACGGCCGAGAACCTCGCCCACGACTCCGGATACATTCGCCCGCTGATCTTGGGCCACCAATAGTGAATGCCGCCCAGGTACGCCATCACGGTGCCGCCGACCATGATGTAGTGGAAATGGGCGACCACGAAATACGTGTCGGTAACGTGCACGTCCACCGCCAGCGCCGCCAGAAACAGGCCGGTGAGGCCGCCCAGCGTGAACAGGCCGATGAACCCCAGCGCGTAGAGCATGGGCGTGCGATAACTGATCTGGGCTTTATGAAGCGTGGCCGTCCAATTGAACACCTTGATCGCCGAGGGGATCGCCACCAGATAACTGAGCGCCGAAAACACCAGGCCGGCGTACGCCGACTGGCCGGCAATGAACATGTGGTGTCCCCAAACCAGAAAGCCCAAGACGGCAATCGCCAGGCTCGAGAAGGCGACAAAGGCGTAACCGAACACGGGCCGACGCGAGAACGTCGCCACCAGCTCGCTCACCACGCCCATCGCGGGCAGCACCATGATGTACACGGCCGGGTGCGAATAAAACCAAAACAGGTGCTGAAACAGCACCGGGTCGCCGCCCAGCTTGGGATCGAACACGCCGACGCCAAACACCCTCTCGGCGGCCACCAGCAGCAGCGTCACCGCCAGCACCGGCGTGCCCAGGATCATTACCAGCGAGGTCGCGTACATCGACCACACGAACAGCGGCAGCCGATACCACGTCAGACCGGGCGCGCGCATCTTATGGACGGTGACGATGAAGTTCAGACCAGTCAGAATCGAGGAAAAGCCGGTGATGAACACGCCCACGGCGGTCAGCATCACGTAGGTGTTGGTGTAGGTCGTGCTGTAGGGCGTGTAAAACGTCCAGCCCGTGTCGACGCCGCCGCCCAGCGTCACCGAGAGCGTGAACGCGCCGCCGATCATGTACAGATACCAGCTTGCCAGGTTTAACTTCGGAAACGCCAGGTCGCGTGCCCCGATCGCCAAGGGAATGACGAAATTTCCCAGCACGGCGGGAATCGCGGGGATCAAGAAGAAGAACACCATCACGATGCCGTGCAACGAAAACATCTTGTTGTAGGTTTCCGCGAGCAGCAGATCGGCCTCGGGCGTCATCAGCTCCAAGCGCACGAGCGTCGCCGCCACTCCGCCGATCACGAAAAATAGCGTCACCCCCGCCAGATACAGCAGCGCGATTCGCTTGTGGTCGCGCGTCAGCAGCCACGAGCGGACGGTGTAGCCGTCGTTGAGATAGTGGTGGCGCGGCGGTGGCGCGGCAGGTGGCAAGGCTTGCTCGTTCATGGTTGCTCGCCCCCCTGCTGCGCGGAAAGCGACTTCAAATAGGCCAACAGATCGATGATCCCCTGCTCGCTGATCTGCCCTTCGAACGAGGGCATGATCAAAGGATAACCGGCCACGTGTTTGGCGGCCGGCCGCAGGATCGACTCGCGCAGATAGTTTTCGTCCGCCAGCACGTTTTCGCCCCCTTCGAGCGGCACGCGCGAGCCGTATACGTTCGCCAGCTTCGGGCCGCGGCTGCGCTCGCCTTGATGGCAGCCATCGCAGCGCAATTGCGTGAACAGCCGCTCGCCGGCCTGAGCGGGACTTTCGCCGGGCGTGCCCCCCTCCAGCCAGGCCTGATATTGACTGGGGGTCTGCACCACCACACGGCCCCCCATCCGCGAATGGTCCGTACCGCAGTATTCGGCGCAAAACAGGTGATACTCGCCCGGCTGCGTGGCCTCGAACCAACTTTGAACATACCGTCCGGGCAAGACGTCCTGCTTGCAGCGAAAGTCGGGCACGAACAGGCTGTGAATCACGTCCTCGGAAATCATCGTCAACCGCACCGGCTGCCCGGCCGGCACGTGCAGTTCGTTGATCTCGCGCCTGCCGGAGGGATGCTGGAATTTCCACATCCACTGCTTGCCCACCACGTGAATTTCCATCGCGCCGGCGGGCACCTCGACCGCGGAAAAGTACAACTTCGCGCCCCAGATGAACATCACGAGCTCCAGCGCCAGCGGCACGCCGATTGAAACGGCCTCGATCCAGCGCTTGTAACGATCCTTGCCGTCCACCCGATTTGCCCGGCTGCCATGCCGATATTTGATCGCGAAATACAGGATCAATCCGGCAATCAGCAGCGTGAAGAACGTGCTCACGCCGAGCAGATAGAAATACAAATCGTCCACGCGGCCGGCCATGGTCGAAGCTTGCTCGGGAAACAAGCGAAAGCCGCGGTCCATCAGTGGGCGCCTCGGTCGTTGGACTGCGGGCCGCCGGGCGGCTGCTGATCGATCGCCGCCGGGCCAAGCAGATTCTCTTTCGCCCGTCGCCGCTCCTGTCGCAGCATCAGCCCGATAAAGCTGCCGAGCGCTAAGACGGTCAGCGAGCCGGCGGCCCGCACGATGTTGGCAATCGCCAGGCCGTACTTGCCAGTCTTTGGATCGTAGTGGTAGCAAAGCAGCAGCACCTGGTCGACCACCGAACCGATTTGGCCCGCCGCACTTTCCACCAGGCTCAGCCGCAAGTGGCCGGGCGGATAGTCGATACCGTAAAAATACTGCGCGAGCCGCCCCTGGGGCGTCGCCACGATGATGCCGCTGGGATGGGCAAATTGATCCGACGCCGCGTCATATCGATAGCGGTATCCCACGGCCGCGGTAAGCTGCTCCACGCTTTCGCGCGAGCCAACCAGGAAATGCCAGCCCTCGGCGGCGCCAGCGCGGCGATAAGCGCGCACGTAGCGATCCTTCTTGGCCGCGGCCAATTCGGGCCCCTCGCGCTCGTCGATGCTCACGGTGACGATCTGGTAGTCCTGCCCTAGCTCGAGCGGCATCGCCTGGCTGGCCTTCAACATGCCGTTGAGCACCTGCGTGCACAACATCGGGCAGCGATAATAGGCAAATACCAGGATCACAGGCCGCTGAGCAAAATAATCTCCCAGCCGCACGGCCCGTCCAGTCTCGTCGACCAGTGGCAAATCCAACGGCAACTGCTGGTTCAGATGCTGTTCCAAACCGACGCCGGATAAAATGGTCGAGATCGGCGCATCGGCATTGGCGGACCTGAGTCCCAGCAGCAAAATGGCCATCGCCAACAAACCAGGGTGACGAGAGCAGGTCATGGCGACGGGCCCTCCGTGGCTTCTGCCGACCGACGAGGCAAGTTGCCGTGTCGTTCCACCGTCAGCTCGATGGCGCGCTCGATCGGAATTCGCAGCAAGTTCGGCCGCTCGATCCAGGCGTAACCCGCCAGCCGCGCGCGCTCGGCGCGCAGATAGCTCGCCAAATCGGCTTGGGGCGTCGCTTGCAGCACCGGCCCGCCAGCGCCCTGGATTTCGGGCGCCGCGATGGGTGGTTGCGGCTGGCCGGCGATGAAAAAATCTTGAACCCACCAGACGGCGCCGGCGACGCCGACGACGACACCGGCCAGAACGATTGCCGTTGCCAACACCGCGCGCGGGCTGGCATCGCGCGTCTCGTGGCCGGTGACCTCGTGGTTCTCAAGCGCCATGCGCGGCTCCTTGCGGCGAATTCGTCGCGGCTTCGGCTTCGCCCCATTGGAAAGGCCCCAGCCGAAGGCGAATTTCGAGCTGCCAGGCGTACATCGCCAGCCACAGTCCTCCGATCGCCAACATGGGCAGCAGCGTCAAACCCAGGACAGAGCCAGCGGATTCGCCAAACGCCGGCACGATCAGCCAAACGTCCTCCAATGCGCGGATGGCCAAGATCCAGCCGGCGACCAACGCCAGCCGGCCGCCGTGCCGCTTCATGTCGCGAGACAACAGCGCCGCGAACGGTAGTGCAAATCCCCCGCCCATCAAGGCCGCGACCGCGGCGCGCCACCAACCGGTCGATCTCCGCAAATACCAGGCAATTTCTTCCGGCAGGTTGCCCGACCAGATGATCAGGAATTGCATGTAGCCGACGTACGCCCAAAACATCAGAAAGGCCAGCAGCAAATTGCCCAGGTCGTGCCAGCGATCGTCCGAAATCGAGTCGGGCCCAGGGAATGGTTCCGTAGCCGCGCGGGACGAGACAAAATAGCTCGCCACGATGGCCAGCGACAAAGCGGAAATGGCATGGCCGGCGACGTGAATCACGCCGTACATCGTCGAAGCCCAGCGCGGCTCGAGCGACATGCCCCAATCGACGGCCGAAAAAGTCGCCGCCAATCCATACAGCACCAGCCCTGGACCACTGACGGCGGCAAGCAATCGCCGCGCAGGCAATCCGGGTTCCAACGCGTGCCCAGCGCGGCGCGAGCAGCGATTGATCACCGCGCCCAGCAGCAGCCACAGCAGCCAATAACCGGCACCGCGCCCCAGAAAAAAGTCGGTCTGGAAGTATTGCCGCTTGAAGTCGAGTTCCGCGGAATCAGCGAACGTCGTGGCTTGCGTCCAGGGGTAAACGAAACTCAAGCTTGCCGCGAGTGGCACGCCCAGCACGGCCAACAGCGGCAGCGTGGCGATCGCTGCCTCGAGCGGCCGATGAATGGCCGCGCCCCAGGCGCCCCCCGAAAGCGCATGAATCATCGCGATGGCCAACGAGCCCAGCGCCAGCGCCAAAAAATACAAGTACGCCGTCAAGTAGGCCGGATAAAAGATGGCTGGATTCGCCAGGGCCTGCCACGCGGCAATGGCGCTTGCCGCCAGGCCGACGATCATTGCGCCGCGCCGCACGCGGCGCAATCGTTCCCAGCTTGCCGAAGGCGTCATGGAAGAGGCCTTTCGAATTCGGCGCGGCGCTCGTACGGCACGTCCTCGATCGTCGCATGCTGGCTCAATTGCAGGGCTCGGATATACGCGATGATTGCCCAACGATCTTCAGGCTCGACTTGATTGGCGTACGAGGGCATCGCCCCCAGGCCGTGAGTGATTACGTCGAAAAAATGTCCGGCGGGCGCGTTTCGCAGTCGCTCCGAATGATACGACGGCGGTGCGCGGAAGCCCCGCTGCACGACAGGTCCATTGCCATAGCCGGCCAATCCGTGACAGACGGCGCAATAAATCTCGAAACGTTCGCGCCCGCGTTCGACCGTGCGCCGATCGAGCTGGATCGGCAAATCCGTGAGCGGCTTGCCGTCGCGCAGCCCCGTTTCCAGAGCGTCTTGCGAGTGAAGCTGCCCGCGAGCCACGGTATGCGCGACCTGAGGGCGGGCCGATGAGCCGTCCGCAAAAAACGTGCTTTCCTCATACGATTCCAGCCGCGGCTGGTCGACCATGTGCAGCGATCTTGGCCCGCAAGCGCCGCAAAAGTTCAGCAGCGCCAAAAGCGTGCAGACCGAGCGCGCGCGACAAACTTTGCGCCCAAGCTCGAAATCTTGCTGAGAGCGCACCGGCGTCACGGTTCCACCTCGTAAACTTGCTGCGCGCCGACTCCCCAGAGAAATCCACGCGTGGCGGAGAGCTCGAATTGCGGATCGCGGGCTTCGATCGCCAGGAAAAAATGCGTCTGGCTGGCAAGCTTGAACCGCGGAACGTTAAACACCGGGTGGTAGGGCCTGGGCAATCCGTTCAGCGCCAGCATCCCCAGGAACGCAAAAAGCGAGGCCCCCAGCACGGCTAGCTCGAATCCGATCGGCACGTAGGTCGGCCAGCTTGCCAAGGGCCGCCCGCCAACATTCAACGGATAACTCACCGCCGAGGCGTAGTACATCATTCCGCAGGCCGCCAGGAACCCGCCGATCCCGCCCAACAAGGTCAACAGCGACACGCCGCGGGAGCGCCCGTGGCCCAGCGCTTCGGCCAGGCCGTGGATTGGAAAGTGCGTGTAGGCTTCGACGCGCCGAAAGCCGGCGGCCCGCGCCGCGCGCGCCGCTGAGAGCAGATCGTCCGCCGCGACGAACTCGGCCAACAGGCCATACAAGGGTGCTGGGGAAGCGCTTGTCATGTTGCTTCTTCGTTCGTCTCGTGGACCAAGCTGCGCAATTCGGCGATGGAAATCATCGGCAAAAACCGCAAGAACAACAGGAACAGCACCAAGAACAACCCAATCGAGCCGATGAACTCCGTGAAATCCCAAAACGTCGGATAGTACATCCGCCAGCTCGACGGCAAATAATCGCGGTGCAGGCTGGTGACCACGATCACGAACCGTTCCAGCCACATGCCAAGTTGCACCACCAGCGACACGACAAACAGCACGTAGACATTTTCTCGCGCTCGCCGCCACCAGAAGATTTGCGGCGCGCCGATATTGCACGCCAACAGGCACCAGTAGGTCCAAGCATAGGGACCGAAGGCCCGATTGAGCGTCACATACAATTCGTAGCGATTGCCGCTGTAGAAGGCGTTGAAAACTTCCATCAGGTAGCCGTAGCCCACGACGAACGAAGTCACGAGCATGATCTTGGCCATGTTCGCCAGGTGCCGCGTTGTCACCAGCCCATGCAGGCCGTAGACGTAGCGCAGCGGAATCGACAGCGTCGTGACCATGGCAAATCCGGACAGAATTGCCCCGCCGACAAAATACGGCGGGAAGATCGTGCTGTGCCAGCCCGGCACGATGGCCACGGCGAAGTCCATGCCGACGATGCTGTGCACGGAAATCACCAGCGGCGTCGCCAGACCGGCCAACAGCAAGTACGCCATTTCGTAGCGCTGCCAGTGCGTGGCCGAACCGCGCCAACCCATCGCCAGAGCGCCATAGATCATCGCCGCGCGACGGCTGCGGGCCCGATCGCGGAGCGTGCCGAAATCGGGGATCAGGCCGGCGTACCAGAACACCAAGGACACGGTGAAGTACGTCAGCACGGCGAAGACGTCCCACACCAGCGGGCTGCGAAACTGCGGCCAAAGGTCCATCGTGTTCGGATACGGCAACAACCAGTAGAACAGCCACGCCCGCCCCAGGTGCAATAGCGGGAACATTCCCGCGCAAGTGACGGCAAACAGCGTCATCGCTTCCGCGAAACGGTTGATGCTGGTGCGCCAGTGCTGCTTGAGCAGCAGCAGGATGGCCGAGATCAAAGTGCCGGCATGGCCGATGCCAATCCACCACACGAAATTCACGATCGGAAAGGCCCAAGCCACCGGGACGTTGGTGCCCCAGATGCCAATGCCCGTGGCCAACAGGTGCCAGGTGGTCACCGCGAACAACGAAAACATTGCCAGCGCGATCCCCAACAGCAGCCACCACGACAGCGGCGTCGGCGCGGAGAGCACGATGAAGCTGATCTTGTCGGTGACCGAGCCATACGTCTGACCGGGGGCCAAGACGGACGCGGATTCGGAGGCGGCGGAGCGCTCGCTCATGCCTGTTCCTTTGTCCGTTCGGTCGCGGCCAGCGAAGGATGGGGATTTCGCGTGCGCGGCAGGTACGTCGTGCGCGGCCGGGTGCCCAATTCTTCCAACAGAGCGTAATTGAGCGGCGAGCCTTTGAGCGCGGCCACGCGGCTCGACGGATCGTTGATGTTGCCGAAGACGATTGCCCGAGTCGGGCATGCACCCTGGCAGGCCGTCACGACGTCGCCGTCGGCCACGGGCCGATTTTGCAGTTCGGCCGCGATCTTGCCGGCATTGATGCGCTGCACGCAGTAGGTGCATTTCTCGATCACGCCGCGGCTGCGAACCGTCACATCGGGATTGCGCAGCAGCTTCAGCACGGGCTCGTGCGTGTCGGTGTAAGCCAGAAAGTTGAACCGCCGCACTTTGTACGGGCAATTGTTGGAGCAGTACCGCGTGCCGACGCAGCGGTTGTAGACCATCTGGTTGAGCCCTTCGTGGCTGTGGGTGGTTGCGGCCACGGGACAAACCAATTCGCACGGCGCATTTTCGCAGTGCATGCAGGGAACCGGCTGGAAGGCCGCCTCGGGATTGGCGAGCTCCCCCTGGTAATAGCGATCCACGCGCAGCCAGTGCATTTCGCGTCCCATGCCGACCTGGGCCTTGCCCACGATCGGTGTATTGTTCTCCGCCTGGCAGGCGACGACGCAGGCGTTGCAGCCGATGCACGCGGCTTGATCGATGACCATGCCCCAGGCGTTGCCTTCGTACGCGAACGGCTCGTAAAGCGACGGCTCCTCGCCCGCGTCGTCAACTTTTTCAGTCTCTCCGCGCGGCGGTTGATCCAGCGGCGTCGCCGTGCGCACGAGGTCTCGCCCTTCGGTGCTCCAGTGGTGATGGGTGCTCACGAAGGCGTACGGCTCGCCGGTGTTCTTCAAGCTCACGCCGGTCTCGATCCACGGCTGCGACGAGGTTCGCACGGCATAAGCATTGAAGCCGACGTTGCTGCCAACCCGGCCGGCGCGAGTGCGGCCGTAACCCAAGGCGAGCGTGACGCAACCCTCGGCCTGCCCCGGCATGATCCAGATCGGGGCGCGAAGCGTGCCTCGAGCGAAGCCCCATTCGACAACGTCGCCATTGGCAAGCCCCCGGCGCTCGGCGTCGGCGGGGCTGACCAGCGCCGCGTTGTCCCACACCAACTTGGTCAGCGGTCGGGGCAACTCTTGCAGCCAGCCGTTATTGGCGAAGCGTCCATCGAACGTCGCTTCATCGGCCGAGAACACCAGCTCGATCGCATCGGCTTCCGAGGGCGTTTCGGGCGTGATCTCGTCGTTGAGCTCCAAGGAAGCGTTCACGCTTTTGGCGGCGCTGTCGACGACCACGCCGTCGTGCAACGCTCTTTGCCAGGCGTCCGCGAAATCCTCATTGCCGAATTCCCGCCGCCAGTGCGCTTCGACGATCTCGAAGCCCGCCCGATCTGCGCGGCCGGCCAGCACCGACAGCAGCTCGTGCGCCGATTTACCGCCGTAGAGCGGAGCAATCAATGGCTGCTGGATGGACGCCGTGCCGTCGTAGGCGCGGCCGTCGCTCCAGGTTTCCAAATAGTGGGCCGCCGGGACGTGCCAGGTACAGCGCTCGCTCGTCTCGTCCGCGTACTCGGCCAGGTGCACGCTCAAGGGCACCTTCGCCAGCGCCGCGCTGAATTCCAGGTCGGCTGGCGCGTCGTAGGCCGGGTTGCCGCCCAGCAGCAAGAGCAACGACACCCGGCCCGCGCGCATCTCCTCGACCAAGTCGACGAGCGATTGATCGTTTTCGGTTGGCCGCGCCACCGGCTCGATGTAACGCACGCCACGGCCGACATTCTCCAACCGCGCGTTGATTGCGTGGGCCAGCGCGTGCACCGCCGCGGGCTGGCGCTGGCCCGCCAGCACCAGGCTTCTGCCTCGCGCGGATTCAAGGTCGGACACCACCGCATCGATCCAAGCCGCGCTGACCCCCGCGATTTCAGTTTCATAGCCCTCGGCAACTTCGACGCCCAACCGCGCGGCGATCAGGCGTGCCAAGGGCTCGATCCGCGTCGGCGGAAGCGGCAAGCGATGATCGGCCATCGAGCCGGTCAGGCTCGGCGTGCTCTCGGCCACGTACAATCGGTTCATCGCCGTCGCAGTCGCATCGGACACCAGTCGTCGCCGCTGGGTGAATTGCCGGGCATACGCCAGGCTGCCGGGCAAGGCCCAAAGAAAATCGGCGTCCAGCGACAACACCACGTCGGCCGCTTCGAAGTCGTAAACCGCGTCCAGCGGCCGGCCGAATGCGCGCTGACTTCCGGTGAGCGACGATTCGCTCCCCAGCGGCTCGTACTGGCAAACGCGGCAGTTCGGCAAGCGCTCCGCAAGTTCCGCGAATTGTCGCACGAGCGTCGGCGAGGTAACCCGCCCGCTGACGATTCGCAGTCCGGCGCCCCCATCGGCCTGCTGCCGCGACATTTCCGCGGTGAGCCTGGTCACGAGCCGCTCCCAGGTGTCGATCGCGCCCTTGTGCAGCACCGTTTGCGAGCGATCGGGATCGTAGAGCGACAGGATCGAAGCCTGCATGAAGGCATCGGTGCCCCCCAAGCTGGCCGGATGCAGCGAGTTGCCTTCGATCTTGGTCGGCCGCCCCAGATGGCTTTCCACCAACACTCCGCGCGCGTAGCCCGCCAGCGGCATACTGCTGGCAAACACCAGCGGCTGCCCCGGAACAAAATCTTCCGGTTGCCGGACATAGGGGATGATCTTCTCCTCGGGCTGCACAATACACCCGGTCGCGCCGGCCAGCGCCAACGAAGCGCCCATCAGTTTCAAGAACCCTCGCCGGCCCACGCCCTCGGGCCACTCGGAAGCCTGGAGCGGGAACTCGCGCTCGAGGAACTGACGAAATTCCGGCGTCTCGGCCAGTTCCTCCAAGCTGCGCCAGTATTCGGCGCTGCTTGTCGCAGCCAGGCGCTGTCGCACAGCAGCCAGGTCCAAGGGCGCGTTGGTCGTTTGGCTTGTCATCGGTGGCAGGTCCAACAATCGACGAGCGATTCCGGATCGATGCGGTTGCGCGTCGCCAGGTATTGCCCTTGTTCAAGCGAGTGCACGGATTTGCCGAACTGAAAAATCTCTTCCTGCGGGCGAAGGTGTTGCTCCGGATGACGATGGCAATCCAGGCACCATTCCATTTGCAGCGACGCGGCCTTGAACATCAGCGGCATCTGGTCCACGCGGCCGTGGCAGCTCTCGCAGCCGACGCCTTTGTTCACGTGGATGTGATGATCGAAGTACACGTGGTCCGGCAGATCGTGCACGCGCGTCCAAGCCAAGGGCTTCCCGCTACGGAAACTGGCCCGCACCGGTTCGAGCATCGGGCTGTCCGCCCAAATCTGCGAATGGCAGTGCATGCAGACTTCCGTGGCCGGCATGCCCGCGAAGCTCGAATGCTCGACCGACGTGTGGCAATATCGGCAATCGATCCCCAACCCGCTGACGTGATGCTCGTGACTGAACGGAACCGGCTGGTTGTGCACGACTCCCACTTTGGTCACGTAGGGAGAGCGGGTAAAGACTCCGACGACCCAAGCCAGAAAGGCCAACACGAACACGCCGCCAAAGATCGTGGCCTTGGCGATTGGGTTCGTCGCGGGATGAAACAACTGAGGCATGACGATCCATCGGCCATGCGAGAAACGCGCCCGCCATAAACGCCAGGCATGTGGCGCGCGGTCGCCGCCAAAAAGGGTGAGCTCAGTACCCGCTCATTCTAGCGGGCTGGCTCAAAGCCGACAGAGGATGCACCGGCGCCGGCGCGAAACAAAAAGTGCCCGGATTCCAGCGCGGTGAATTGAGCCGCGCGAACCGAGCCCATTCACCGGACTTAGCGAGGCCGCGGGGCGGGTTCCCGGACTTGCAGCCGGTCGCAAATGCGCAGTACGCCCGCGACGCGCTTGGTCAATTCGTTGGCCAACTGCTTCTCGTGGAAGCTGCCCAGTTGGCCGTTGAGCCGAACGGTGTCGCCATCGACGGAGACTTCCACGCGCCGCAATCCCGGCCAGTTGCTCGAAGACAGAAAAAGCTGAATCCGCCGTCGAAGTTCATCGTCGGATTTGGCCGCCGCTTGCCTGCGGGGTTGGTCGTTGGAACTTTGCCGGACTGGCTGCTCGAGCGTCGCTCGTTTCATGATCTACCGCCATTTTGAAATTACCGGGCTCGCGGTCGTCGCGAACCTGCCCCGACTTGGAAGCGCCAAGATCAAGTTGACCGATTCACTACCAGCGCGAACCAGACTGCCGAATCTTGCCTAAGCTGCATGCCATCAAAGGATTCCGGACCTCTGGCTGGCAAAACGCGGGCCGCCAAAGTCGGCCCCAACGGCAAGAACAGCAAATCACGTGCGAATAGATATTCGTTTTATATAAGATGTGTGGCGCCGACCGGCAGCCTGCGCATCTCGAGCATGCGCTCCCTTTTCAGGTCATATCTTCGAACAAGTAGTCCGGGTAGGCCCGCACTTCCTGCTCGTCATCCAGGACAAACCGATGGTTCGGCTTCGGTGGACCGGGGACTTGCGTATAGGTTTCGCCAATTGTCAGTGGCACCCAGCGCGGGGCGAATAGCTCCTCGGCCCGGCCGGTTTGCACGATGATGCAGTTGCTGATGCAGCGTACTTGAGTCATGGCAGTGATCTTCCTTTTCAGCTTACGCGCCACTTATTATCAGCAACTCTTGGGGCGCCGTTCGGAAAAAAAATCTTTCAGCCGGCCCGCGGCCAGTGTTAGGATACCGTCGGCATCCGCTCGGTTCACGCCAGGGAAACTGGGCAGGATCGACGAATCCCGATTTAACTCCCAATGGAAAAAGGGGTTGCCATGCGGCATCCAATGCGAAGGGCCGTTGCGCTAAGTTGCTCCCTTGCCTTGTTTTCGTGCGCGGCCGCCGCCGAGGACTGGCCAGCCTGGCGAGGCCCGCGGAGCGACGGCACTTCAGAGGAAACCAATCTCCCGGTTCGCTGGAGCACCACGGACAACGTCAAATGGAAAATCCCCTTGCCGGATCGCGGCAATTCAACGCCCATCGTGCTCAAAGACCGCATTTTCTTGACCCAGGCCACCGCAAAAGGGGCCGAGCGAAGCGTATTGGCCCTTGATCGCGCCTCCGGCACGCTGCTGTGGCGAAAGTCGATCGCCTTCGACGCGAAGGAACCCACGCACGAGGGCAACCCCTATTGTTCCGCCTCGCCCGTCACCGATGGCAAGGCCGTGTACGCCTGGCACGGTTCGGCCGGCGTGGTCGCCTATGACTTGGACGGCAAAGAGCTGTGGCAACGCGACCTGGGCAAGTTCACCCATATCTGGGGCAACGCCGGCAGCCCGGTCGTCTACAAAAACCTGTTGATCCTCAACGCCTCGCCGGGCGAGCGGGCGTTTGTCGTCGCCTTGGATAAGACCAACGGGCAAACCGTTTGGGAACAGCAAGGCGTAAGCGGCAAGGCCGACGCCTTTCTGGGAAGCTGGAGCTCTCCGCAGTTGGTCTCGGTCGACGGCCAGGACCTGGTGCTCGTGGCGCATCCGCATGCGCTCGTGGCTTATGAAGCCGCCAGTGGCAAGGAAGTCTTCAAGTGCAGCGGCCTGACCGATCTGGTTTATACCACGCCGGTCGTCCGCGACAAGATTGTTGTGGCCATGAGCGGCTACACTGGCCGCGCCCTGGCGATGCGGCTGGGGGGCACGGGCGACGTCACCGACGAGCGGCGGCTGTGGATCACTCCCGAAGGCAAGAAAGAACAGCAGCGGATCGGCTCGGGCATCATTCGCAACGAGCACATGATGATGGTCAACGAACCCGGCGTCGGCGAGCTGATTGACCTGGCCTCGGGTGACGTCGTCTGGAAAGACCGCGTCTCGGGCACGACCTGGAGCTCATTGGTTTGGGCGGACGGCCGTTATTACATCCTCGACCAAAAGGGAACGACGACCGTTTTCACCGCCGAGCCGAAACTGCAAATCGTCGCCACCAATGCATTGGGCGAGGCGACGAATGCTTCGCATGCCATCAGCCAGGGCAATCTCTATATCCGCACCGACAAGCACCTCTGGTGCATTGGCCCCTGAACTCGGCACCGCCGGAAAAACCGCTTCGCTATCGCAAATTGCCTATCCAGGCGCCGGCGATTTGAGATTGCCGTCAAACCGCTGGCGGCCTAAAATGGTCGTATCTGCATAGTGCAGAGCACTTTCACCCTCCTTTGGCACAGCCATGCTGATCACGATTGGATCACTCGTGCGAACCGGCGCGTTCGCCCTGGCTGCGCATCCTCCGGCCGCTCGTTAGAGCCGCCTTTTTGCTGGCCGTGTTGCTGGTCGACGCATTGGCGTTGAACCCGGCAAGTTCCCGGCAGCGAGCCATTTGCCACCATGAAACCAGACGCTGATTCTGTTGCCGAAATGCCCAATTCCGTCCGCCGTAGCGACCTGCGAAATATCGCCATCATCGCCCACGTCGACCATGGCAAGACGACGCTGGTCGATTGCCTGCTGCGCCAAAGCGGCGAATTCCGCGAAAGCCAGCTTCAGGGGGACTGCATCCTCGACTCGAACGAGCTCGAGCGGGAGCGCGGGATCACGATTCTGGCCAAGAACATCGCCATTCCGTACCGCGGCGTGAAGATCAACATCATCGACACGCCTGGCCACGCCGATTTCGGCGGCGAGGTCGAACGCGTGCTGAGCATGGCCGACGGGGCGCTGGTGCTGGTCGACGCCGCCGAGGGCCCGATGCCCCAAACCCGCTTCGTGCTTTCCAAGGCCCTCGAGAACAAGCTGCAGCCGATCGTGGTCATCAACAAGATCGACCGTTCGGACGCCCGCGCCGAGGAAGTGCTCGGCGAGGTGTTCGATCTGTTCATCGAGCTGGGCGCCAGCGACGAGCTGGCCGACTTTCCCTACATTTTCGCCAGCGGGCGGGCGGGCTACGCCACCGACGATCCCACGACGCCCGGCGATTCGATTCGCCCTTTGCTGGATCTGGTGCTGGACAAGATTCCCGGGCCGGAGATCGACGTGGCCTCGCCCTTGCAAATGTTGGTCACCACGCTCGACTGGTCGGACTATGTCGGCCGGATCGCCGTCGGCCGGATTCGCGCCGGGCACATCGACGTCGGCCAGCAAGTGGCGCTCGTCAAGTCGCACGACGAAATCGCCCAGGGCAAGGTCAAGGCGCTCTACATCTTCGACAAGCTCGGGCGCAAGGAAGTCGAGCGGGCCGAAGCGGGCGAGATCGTGGCCGTGGTCGGCCTCGAGGATTTCGAAATCGGCGACACGATCGCCGACGTCGAGAATCCGCGCGCCTTGCCTCGCCTTGCGGTCGACGAGCCAACGCTCAAGATGGTCTTCAGCATCAACAGCTCGCCGCTGGCCGGCCGCGAAGGCAAATATGTCACCAGCCGCCACCTGCGCGACCGGCTGATGAAAGAACTGGAAAAGAACGTCGCCTTGCGCGTCGAGCAGGTGACGGGCACCGATTCGTACTGCGTCTCCGGGCGCGGCCTGTTGCACCTGTCGGTGCTGATCGAAACCATGCGCCGCGAGGGTTACGAGCTGTCGATCGGCAAGCCGCACGTGATCCTGCGCGAGCACGACGGCGTCACCGAAGAGCCCTTCGAGTCGCTGGTGATCGAAGTGCCCCACGAACGTTTGGGCGCCGTGATGGAGATGGTCGGCGCCCGGCGCGGCCAACTGCTGGAAATGAACAACCGCGGGCAATATGCGTCCGTGGCCTTCTCGATTCCCGCCCGCGGCCTGATCGGACTGCGAACCAAGTTGCTCAACGCCACCGGCGGCCTGGCGATCATGCACCACCGCTTCGAGCGTTACCGGCCGATGGAGGCCGACATCGCCGGACGCCCCAACGGCGTCTTGGTGTCGATGATTTCCGGCAAGTCCGTGGCTTTTGGCTTGGACGGCCTGCAAGATCGGGCGGAGCTGTTCGTCGGCCCCGGCGAAACGATCTACGAAGGGATGATCGTCGGCGAGAACAGCCGCGGCGAGGACATGACCGTCAATCCCACCAAGGAAAAGAAGCTCACCAACATGCGCGCCAGCGGCAGCGACCGCAACATCCTGCTCAAGCCGCCGCGCGAGTTGACGCTGGAATCGGCGCTCGAGTACATCGAAGAGGACGAGCTGGTCGAAGTCACCCCCGGCTCGATCCGCCTGCGCAAAATCATCCTGAACGAAGCCGACCGCCGCAAAGCCGCCCGCCGCGGCGCGTAAGGGCGCGCGTCATGAAGTAACCCGACGCGTGAGCGAGGGTCTTCCTTTCGCATCGCCACCAGCCCGACCCGTCAGCGAGGGTCTTTCCGCGCTTCGCGCGGGACGCCCGATCGAACCCGAAAGAGTCCTCGCTCACGCGTCGGGTTAGTACGATGCGCGGCGACCAGCCTGAAGTCTGCGCCCCTCGATGCCCAACACAAGCCTGACGCGCCAGCGAAGGATACTCCGCGACCTAAGCATTCTTCCGCTTGCCAGTTCCTGCTGCGTTCTTCTCCGCGTCTCTGCGCCGCCGCGGTTTTCCTTCCTGCGACGAAGCCTGCCGCGCACATAAAGCGGGGCGGACGCAGATAAACCCGCCACATTTATCTTCGCCGGAATCGGCGGCTGGCCAGCAGCACGCCCACGCCAATGGCGGCCAGCAACCACGACGACGGCTCGGGCACCAGCGTCAACCCATGCGCGACCGGGTCGAAGCCGATTGGAAACACGGTTTGCGAGTCATAAATCGTCGTGGCGTCGTAAATTGCCAGGTCGAAGCCTTGCTGTTCGGCGGGGGCATGCGGGTTGCGCAAGTTGGCACCGCGAAGATTGACTCCGCGCAGGTCGCTAAACTGCATGGCGGCCACGAACAACTCCAGCCCGCTGAAGTCCTGCCCGCGCAGATCGGAGTTGATGACGAATGCCCCCAATAAGGTGCGGGGCCCATCCCGAAAGATAGTTCCGCGCAGGTCGGAGTTTTCGAGGGTCAACTCGCTGAGTTGCGAACCCACGAAACTCGCCCCGCGCAAGTCGGATTGAAAGAAGACGGTGTCGTCGAAATTGACGTTGCGCAGGTCGGCATTGACGAAAATGTCATTACTGAAGGTCGAGTTGCGCAATAGCGCGCCGTTGAAACTTGCGCCGGTCGCGTCGACCCCGCTGAAACTGCCGTGATCATGTCCCGAGTGATCCTCGTTCACATGGTTCGTGCCATTGAGAATCGGATCGACCGGCGGCAGCAAGCCCGCGCGAACACTGCCGGTGAGCAGCAAGCAGGTTGCCGCGAACGCGGCGAGAATAGAAGTGTTCACGTCCGCCACCACCTTGTTCCGAGGATCGGGGCGCCACTGGAGTCATTCTAAGGCCGGCAGTCGTCAAGACTCAAAGGAATTTCCTGATGGCTGCCCGTGTCGTTCTTTGTTTCCCGAATCCCGTCCACATGCTCGTCTGTCACTGCTGCCTGGCTGCTGGGCAGCCCAGTAAAACAGTCCACGCTCGCAATTAATAGGGCACGCGAATCGCGCCGGCCGGAATCGCACTCCTGTTGCAAGGTCCGCCTGGGAGTCCGGCCAGGCGAGAGCACCCGGCGGCGATTCGTAGACTGAACGGCGCGCAGCTCACAGCAGAAGAGGCTAGCCGGGGAGTGCAGAGGGGCGGCAATGAGCGCCCTCTGCAAGAACCCGCCCTTAGGCGCTGAGCGCCTGCCTGGAAGGGGCCAAGTGTAACTTTGCTAAACCCCAAGAGCCTTCACGAATCCCGCTTCCTGCAAACCGGGGAAATTTGGGCGAGGTGGGACTTTGGTGGGCAATGCCCGTGCAGGGACCAATTCGTTTTTGAACTGCGACAAACACAGCTGAACGCATCAGCGAGACTGCTTTCCAGGGCTGTACTTACGACAAAAAGTGTCTGTCTGTCGAATGAATCGAACGAATGTGACAGGCGTGATGGGCCGCGCAGGGGGATATCAAAATCCGAGCCCCGGCCCGCACAGTACGTCGGTGCCCAGCGTGCCGTCGCGCACCGTGAACATGCTGGGGTAGCGCTCGGACCAGCCGCGATTGCCGGCAGGGCAATACTGGCGGGCGTTGCCCTCGATGGCCGCCACGGTGGGAATCCGCGCCGCCAGGCTGGCCGAATGTAGGAAGGAATAGCCGGGGCAGGTCAGGTCCTGCACGCATAGGAACATGCCGAACTTCTGCGCGGCGGCGCCCATCAACAGCGCCTCGGTGTGCCCCTTGCAGGCTTTGAGCGCCACGCCCGTGTAGCCCAATTCGCGGCACAGCAGCAGGCTGTCCAGACCGAGCAGGGATTCATCGATCACCACCGGCTTGATTTTGGCGGCGGCATGCATGCGATTTTCCGGATGCGCGGCCAGGTCGCGGTGCGTCGGCTGCTCGATGTAGTGGATCCGATCGAAAGCCCGCGGCGCGAGCTCGCGAATCTTCGCCAAGAATTCGATCACGTACTGGACGCTGGCGCAGCGCTCGTTGAAGTCGAGCGAGTAGCGCCAATCGAAGCAACCGCGCTGCTGTTGGGCGGCCACGGCCACTTGCTCCACCGCCACGACCCGCTGGACGTCCCAAGCCAGATTGTCGCCGGCCAGCTTGATTTTCAGATGGGTTAGTCCATCGGCCAGAATCCACTGATGCAGCGTTTCGGGCAAGCCGTCGGCGACCGGCGTGGCGACATCCGCGTCCGTTATCGGATCGAGGGCGCCGACGAGGTGGTAGAGCGGCATCCGCGGCTTCGGCGCGCGAAGCGTGTAGCGATCCAAGTACTCGCCCGCGAAGTCCGCCGTGAGGAATTGGGCCAAATCCTCGCTGACGAATTCCGGCCCGAGCAAGTCGTAAGAGTTCGCCGCCAAGGCTTTGCCGTGCGCGTCGTGAATGGCCGCCTCGATCGGGCTGGCCGCGACCAATTGCGCCAGCTTCGGCATGACGGCGGCGTGCCCCTGGTCGGCCATCACCTGGCCAGCCGTTGATTCGTAGGCGGCCGCGAGGTGATGCGTAATCGCCAGCGGATGGCCGCTGTCGCGGTATGTGGCGGCCTGCCGCGCGAGCCGTTCGGCCAATTCGAGCATTGCGGCGAGCGTGGCCTCGCCGGATAGCTCGCCCGTCGGCCAGGCCCAGGCGTTGCCCAGCGGCATTTCGCCATGCCCCGTGCCGCGCCGGCCGGAGCGCGTCTCAACGTCCACGTCGACCGAAAAGATTAACGCGCTGCTCACCACGCGGCCACCAAACTTGATCGGCGTGCGATAAGCGATCGACGTTGCCTGCGTGCGGACGTCGAGCAGGCGAATGTCGGTCGGCTTGGACATGTGGCGAGTGGGCGTCGGAGGTTGAATTCACGCCAGCGTCGGGCAGGACCGTGCCGACGCGCCCTCAGACCAGACCTTTGCGCACGGCCCAGACGGCGGCCTGCGTGCGATCCGAAACTCCGAGCTTGCGCAGAATATGCTGTACGTGTTCCTTCACGGTCTCGTAGCTGATGTGCAGCGCCAGGGCGATCTCTTTGTTGGTCAACCCGAAGGCCAACTGCCTGAGCACTTCACTTTCGCGCTGCGTCAGCGGCACTTCCACGTCGGCCGCCAGGCGCGGCGTGGCCAGCGCACCGGTCACTCGGCGCAGTTCCTCGCGCGTCCAGACGCTTTGCCCGTTGGCGGACAATTTAATCGCCTCGATTAGCTTGTCCTTCGAAGTCCCCTTCAACAGGTAGCCACTGGCCCCCAACGCGACCGCGCGAGCGATGTAAGTCGGATTGTCGTAGGTCGATAAGATCAAAATCGGCATGTTCGGCCGATCGAGCTTGATACGTCCCAGCGTGTTCAGGCCATCCCCCTCCGGCATCCGGATATCCAGCAGCACCACGTCCGGCTCGAGCTTCAACGCCAGCTTCACCGCTTGTTCACCGGTGGCTGCTTCGCCGACGACCTTGATTTCTGTTCCGCTCAGCAGGCTCTTGAGCCCCGAGCGGACGACCTCGTGGTCGTCGGCTATCAACACTTTGATACTCATCAGTTACCTCTGCACCTCACTCTCGTCGCGCCGCCTGACCTCGCGAGGGTTTTACAACCTTGTCGCGGAATCCCCCTCGGCGCGGGTCCCAAAAGGTCATAATAGCAAGCAGTTCCCCCCGCGCGGGAGCCCCCCGGAGCAGTTTTTGGACCGGCAATCGCTTTGAGCCGTCGTTTTGAGTCAGCCGCTTCGGAACTTGAAGCTAACCTCTAACCGCTCCGCGTTTGTGGCTTACATGTTTGTAAGCCCATGGATACTTTGTGCGCTTCATTTTTTTCGGGGGGGTTGATTTTGGACTTGAGCAAACGCACCTTGAGCGCGACTCAAGAAGTTTTTCCTGAAAACAATCCTCGCGGCGAAAGCGAGCAGCGCCTCGGCCGGTCGATTTGCCAAGTCATCGGTGAGCGGTTTCTCCCTGTGGAAATCTGAGCGGAACATGGCTTCCAATCCCGAACGCACACCCGAAGGAATGCTCGCCGCGCTGCGCGAATCCGAGGAGAAGTGGCGCACCCTGGTGCAGTGTGCTCCGGACGTCGTCATGACGGTGGATCGCGACTACCGGATCACTTTTGTCAATCATGTCACGGCGGGACACACGCCGGAGGAAGTGCTCGGAAAGAGCGTCTTGAACTATACGCTGGCCGATCATCGGGCAGTGCTACAGGCGGCGCTCGATGACATTTTTGATCGTGGCAGGACGGATACTTTCGAGTTCCCAGGCATTCGGCTCGACGGCACGCAGGGTTGGTATGTATGTCGAATGGGGCCCGTGCGCCGCGAAAGCCAAATCGATTCCGCAATCATCCTTTGCACGGACGTCACGGATCGAAAAGCCGTCGAGCAGGACTTGCTCAAGGAGCAGCAATTGCTCAAGCAACTGCTCGAGTTTCAGGAGCGCGAGCGAAAGCTGGCGGCTTTCGAAATTCACGATGGGCTAGCGCAGTACGTGACTGGCGCGCTGATGCACGTCGAGGCCTGCAGAGCCGCACAACCGCCTACTGGAAAGGCCGAGCAAGAAATGGAACGCGCGGTGGCGCTGTTGCGCGAAGCGGTGGCCGAATCGCGCCGCCTGATCAGCGGCTTGCGCCCGCCCGTATTGGACGAGTCGGGCATTCTGCCGGCCCTCGAGTTCTTGATCAACGAAACGCGCCGCGAAATCCCGCAGTTCGACTTCGAGCCACCCAAGGGATTGCCGCGCCTGAATTCCCAGCTCGAAAGCGCGATTTTCCGAATCGTCCAAGAAGCCCTGACGAACATTCGCCGTCACAGCCATACCGAACGGGCGCACCTCAGGTTCACCGTCGAAGGGAGCAGGCTGCGGCTGGAAATTCGCGACTGGGGCGTCGGATTCGATTTAAAACAAGTGCGAGAGGGAAGTTTTGGCCTGCAGGGAATTCGCGAGCGAGCGCGTCTGCTTGGCGGTTCAGCGACGATCCATGCGGTACCCGGCGACGGCACGACGCTTTCGATCGAGCTTCCCTTGCTAGTCAAGCAATGAAACCGCGTTCTTGCGTGCTTTTCAAATTGCGGCGCGCAAAGTCACCACGGCCGGCTTTTGCTGTGCCCACTCGCGCACCAGACGCTGCCAACGGTGCGGTGAACCGCAATGAATGCGCCCTAGGACACGCGGCGCGCGGGCACCGCTCAAATGCGGCAAATTCGCCGGCGTTTGATCGATATGCAGCAAGGCTAACGATGCCGCCGCGGCGGCAAGCAAGCCCTCCGATATCGCGTGCTCGGCGTGCTCGATCAGGGTAATTCCCGGCATCCGCTCTACACATGCGGCTCGAAGCGCAGAATTGCGAAACTCCTCGCCCGCGAACAGCAGTTGTTTTGGCGCCGGAAACGAGCCTGGCAGTCGTTCAAGCGATTTCACAATCGCGTCAGCAATGCTTGCATGCGCCTCCGTTCGCCGCGCTGCTCTGCCTGAAAACTGACCCTCGGCGATTAGCGAACACATGGTCGCGCGACAAGAGAATTGCCAGGCCAGGATCCGCTCGGACAAAATCGCGCCATCGCCCGCAGGCAAATATAAGAGCTGCACGACTTCGCCCAGGCTTACTGAAGCGCGGGTGTGGCGCGGGTGTCGCAACATGAGCCAAAGCGGTAATGCGGTGGTCCATTGACCGTCGCCATTTTGAGCAACGTCCCGTGCCGGGAATGCATCGATGACCGACAGGCCACATAGCTCGGCCACTGCGGCGCCGTCACAAATGCTCTGGTAGCCGAGCAGACCGTCCGGCGCGCGATGCCACAGTCCGGGGTCGACGACGCCGACCACCAACACACGGTCCCACACGCGCGATGCGACTGCCGCCATTTCCGCGACGACGGACGCTTGCAGCTCCGCCAGCCGTGTGGCGAGTACGCCGATTTCTGCGGCGTGACGATGGCGACCTCGGGTCAGGCGCAAGAATAACGCGCGGATGTCACGCGGCACGTCAACGGTGTGCACCGCAGCCGGTTGCGGGCGGCAATCGAGGCCCTGCCCCTCGAAGGCCACGAGCGCCGATTCGAGCCGACGACAATCCTGCGTCACTGCCAATCCCAGCAGCCAGCGGCGACGGTCGGTCTCGGCACGAAAATGCCGTAGCGTCGACAACTCTTGCATCACGAGCCTCGGGCTGAATTGATTCGCATCGTTCCATCGTGCCACAAGGCGCCGGCGACGGCCCACGTCGAAGTGGCCGCCGCCGGCGCTGTAGCCTGAAGGTAGCGAGTGCTAAGCAACCAGCTTCATCTCGGCGACGTCGCCGGTAATGCCGCAGATGAACTCCTCGAAAATCCGCGTGTCGAGGGCTGACGCGGATTCGCTTTCCGGGTGGAATTGGGTGCCGAAGGCAAACCAATCCGTGGTGCTCTCGATTGCTTCCACGACGCCATCCGGACAGCGCGCCGTGACGCGGAATCCCGGCGCCACCTCATCGACCGCCATATGGTGCACGCTGTTGACCCGGATTTCGCCATCGCCATAGACGCGCTCCATCAGCGAATTGCCGACGACTTCCAAACCGTGCCGATGGGCAGGATCGATCAGGTCCTTGTGCGGCAGAGCCTTCGGTAGATCCTCGGGAATGTGCAACAGCAGATTGCCACCTTGGGAGACGTTGAGCAATTGCATGCCGACGCCAATGCCGAAGAAAGGCAACTTGCGCTTGGCGACGAGCTTCATCAGAAGACGATCGAAATCCTCGCGGCGAGATTCCAATGGGCGGACCGAGGGATGCAACATGAAGCCATCGCGGCGCGGGTCGAGATCGGCCCCGCCGACCATCACGATGCCGTCGAACGTGTCGAGCACGCGCTTCAAGTCCGCTTCATCGGCCAAAGGAGGCAACACCAGCGGAATGCCCCCACTAGCCAAGATCGAATCGTAGTAGCCCGAGCAGATGTAGCTGAACGCGGGGGCGTCCTTCTTGGCGGAACGGAAGTCGGCATTCAGACCAATCAACGGTTTGGATCGCATGAAAAACACTCCTTACGAGGACACTTCCTGTGTCGTGATAGAAACTGGCCCAAGCTATCCTGCGCGAGGTGATTCCAGTCGGCTGTGCCCGCCGAGGAAGCAGCGCTACGAACCAGGCGGCGATTGGTCCTGGAGCATCATCGGCGAATCCAAGAGTTCGCCGCGCGCCAAGGTGCAAAGAGAGCTAGCCGATTTTCCAGCATCGTCCCTAATGCTGACCTGACGCCCCAGGTTGCTGCCGGCCGTTGTCGCTCATCCCAAGCGAGCACCACGCCGGAATCGATTTCCTTATCGAATGACCTCGTTCGTTCTCCTCCGGCCCCTATTCGAGGCCGCTCGGCTAACCGCAGGTGGTTGCAAGTGAACAGGAGTTTTATTGCCGCGCGCGTCGTTTTCAAGCGGGGGCACTCATTTTGGAAAGCCCCCGTTTCGCTAGCACAAAATCAAGTAATTGCCGTCTGAACGACGATCCGCGCTGGGTCCGCTGCCAACTGCAATTTCGGCTTTACGATCTTATGCTAGCGCGCTAAGCTGATCTTGTTAGCCAACAGCTACTTGCGCCCCTTTGAACGGCGATGAAATACACCAATGTTTGTTTGGAATCCTGGGGCTACTCGCTGCCCGAGGAGCGCGTGACCAGCGACGAGCTGGAAGCGCGGCTGGCTCCGCTCTACGAGCGGCTGCACCTGCCCGCCGGCCGGCTCGAATTGATGACCGGAATTCGCGAGCGGCGCTTCTGGCCCCCAGGGATGCTGCCCAGCGAGCAGAGCATCGTAAGCGGGCGTCGTGCGATCGCCGCTGCGGAAATCGATCCGGCGCAAATCGGCGCCCTGGTTCATGCATCGGTTTGCCGCGACCACTTGGAACCGGCCACGGCCTGCGCCGTGCATCACGCGCTGGGGCTGCCAGCGGATTGCCTCGTGTACGACGTCTCGAACGCCTGCCTAGGCATTCTCGACGGCATCGTGCAAGTCGCCAACATGATCGAATTGGGCCAAATCCGCGCGGGGCTCGTCGTCGGCACCGAAGGCAGCCGGCAACTCGTGGAAACCACGGTCGAGGCATTGAACCGCGACACCTCGCTCACCCGCCAGCAAGTCAAGCTTGCCGTGGCATCGTTGACGATCGGCTCTGGCAGCGCGGCCGTGCTCGTGGTGGATCGGCACTTCAGCCGCACTCAAAACCGGCTGCTGGCCGCGACAGCCCGCGCAAACACCGACCACCATCGTCTCTGCCACAGCGGACGCGACGAAGCGGCAGCCGAAGGCATGCAGCCGCTGATGCAAACGGATTCCGAGCAATTGATGCGCGAAGGCATCGCTACCGGCGCGACCACCTTCGCGGCCTTCCTGGAAGAGTCCGGCTGGGCCCGCGAGGATCTGCAAAAGACATTCTGTCACCAGGTTGGCGTGGCCCATCGCAAGCTGCTCTTGGAAACGCTCGGGCTGGATCCGAAGATCGACTTCACGACTGTCGAGTGGCTGGGCAACACCGGCTCAGTGGCCCTGCCGCTGACCATGGCCTTGGGCATCGAGCGGGGCCATCTATCACCCGGGGACCATGTGGCGATGCTCGGCATCGGCTCAGGCATCAATTGCCTGATGTTGGCAGTCGACTGGCAGCAAAGCCCAGTTGCTACTGACGCGGTTCCGCCGATGCAATCGCGCAGCACCGTCAAGCGGGCTCGCCTGGTCGCCCCGCCACGAAGTTGACTTTGCTGGCGAAGCCAAGCGACAATAAAGTCGATATCCAGCGTGCTGCGTAGCCCGGCCGAGGAGAGCTTGCGATGACGACAATCTTAACTGGGCCGTCAAACAATCTCGATCCGCCGCCGGTTTCTCTGCGGCGATTTTCCGTAGCGGAGTATCACCGCCTTGGTGAAGTCGGCGTGCTGACGGAACAGGACCGTGTCGAACTCATCGAAGGCTGGATTGTCAACAAAATGAATCGCAATCCGCAGCACGATTGGTGCTTGCACCAGTGCCTTTCGATCTGGCAAAAGTATTTGCCGGCGGAATTTTTAATCCGAATTCAATCCGCAAGCACGACCTCAGACAGCGAACCTGAGCCAGATTTAGCGATTGTCACTGGTCCTGCCGAGCGGTACCGTCAGACTCGCCCGGCGGCGGCCGACGTCCAACTGGTCATCGAAGTCTCCGAATCGTCATTGCGTTACGACCAAACCGTCAAGTCCCGCGTGTACGCGCGTGCCGGAATTCCGGCGTACTGGGTCATCAATCTGGTCCAGCGTCAGATCGAACTCTATGGGAGGCCGAGCACCACGGAGCCAGCGAGTTATCTCGATCGTACGGTACTGACTGCCTCGGATACGCTCTCGCTGACGGTTGCCGGCGCTCAGCATGGGCGGATCGTCGTCTCAGACCTGGTGCCCTAACGGCGTGCCGCGGCGTTAAATCGCGACGCGTTAGCCGTCTGGCCGCATTGCTTTGCGCACCAGCTCCCGGTCGAAATAATTTACGCTCATGCCGGCGTCGACGACGATGCTTTGGGCATTGATGCCGCTGGCGCGGGGGCTCAGCAGGAACGCGGCCGCGTGCGCTGCTTCCTCTGTGCGGATGGCCGCTTTGCGGAGCGTCGCTTGCTCGGCGTACAAATAGGAATCTACGTAGCCAGGGATGCCGGCCGAGGCGGACGTTTTCAGCAGACCAGGCGCCACGGCGTTGAAGCGGACGCGCGAGAACTGGCTGAACGACTTGGCCAGAAACACGAGCGTCGAATCGAGCGCTGCCTTGATCGGGGCCATAAAGCCATAGTTCTCGCTGGCCATGCGGGTCGTCGAGATCGAAATCGCGACCACCGAAGCGTCGACGTCCAATTGATCGCGAAGCGCGTTCGCAAATGCAATTAGCGAATAACAGGAAATGTCAACGGCCTGCAGGAACGCGGCCTTGGGCGTTTCGTGGAATGGCTTTGGTCCGCCCGAATAATCGGCAAACGCAATCGAATGCACGAGGCCATGAATCGGCCGTGCGGTGCGCCCGCAACGCTCCGCCAGGGCGCCGGCCAAGGCTGTAATTTCCTCCTCGCGCTCGACGTCGCAGACGAACACGTCGGACTTCTCGGCTAATGCCGATGTTGACTGCCGGCGCTCAGGCGAGCGGACGACGTAAACTACGTCGGCGCCAGCCTGCCGCAGCACCGACCCAATGTGATAGGCCACGCTTTTGCGATTGGCCAGCCCCGTCACCACGATCGTCTTGTCGGCAAGCTGTAGAAAGTCCATGCGCTCGCTGGTCACTCCGCCTCGGCCGAGGCCAGGACGCAGGCAAACTCGAAACGCACGGCCACTTTTCCGGCGCAGGTCACCTTGGCGTCGAGATAGTACGCCTCGCGTATCTTCTCTTTGATCGACACTTCCATTTCGATCGTCTCGCCGGGGCGTACCATGCGCTTGAAGCGGACGTCGTTCATGCGTGCTGCCACGGGCACCTTTCCGGGTGTCGCCGTCATCTTACTTGACAGCAGCACCGCGCCGGCCTGCATCGCCGCTTCGCAGAGCAACACACCGGGCGTCAACGGAAATTCTGGGTAGTGCCCCGCGTAAAAATACTCATCCGGTTGAAATGTTTTCCGACAAATGATCCGTTCTTCCTCGCGCAACACGATTTCGTCCACCAACAAGAACGGCGGCCGATGCGGTATCGCGGCTTTGATTTCGTCGAGGCTCATGGCACGCTTGTGGCGGCTGAAGCGGAGGATTTGAGCAGTACGGCGTCCGCGTCATTTGCCACGATGACGCCGTAATTCATGGCCCCCAACCAGCCAGACATGATGATGCCCACGCTGCCGGCGTGAAACAAGCCGGAGATTTGCGAAGGAATTGCCCTGCTGACCGCCAAACCTTCGAATTTCGTGCCGAAGCTCGCTCCCTGCACGTGCTTGGTGTAATGGCGGAAAGTCAACGGCGTGGCGGCTTCGGCGTGGTCGAGCTGTTCGCGAATTCTCGGCAGATAGCGAGACAGCGCGTCGAGCGTGGATTCCACGAGATCGCGCTTGCTGGCCGCGTAATCTTGCTCGGACAGATTGGCCCAATCCTCGTAATTCGCGTTCGTGCTCGAGACCACCAGGCAGCGATCGCTTCCGGGCCGCGTGCGCGGATAATAGAACGAATAGGTGCGGCTCGTAACGTCGCGGCTAAGTAGCGCCGCCGTGCGAAACAACGGCGCCGTCGAGCTGAACAGCAAATCGCCGTGGCTTTCGTCGATCGACTCGCCGGGCTTAAGCGCCATGTAAACCTGGCAGCTTGAATTGTTCAGCCGCACGGCCCGGGCTTCGTCGAGAAATTGCTTGTCGAAGTGCTCCGCGCCGACCAGGTTGAAGATCGTAGCCTTGAGATTCGAGTTCGAGATCACGGTGCGGGCTTTGATGGTGCGGCCATTGACCACCACGCCTCGCACGCGACTCGCTTCCACCAGGATCTTCTCGACGTCGCACTTGATCCGCACGTCAACGCCGCTGCGCAGCAGTTCCTCGTGCATCAGGCGAATTAGCCGGTCGGTGCCCCCTTCGAACGTGAACACGCCCTTGGACATGAAATTCGAAAACACGATCCCGTAGCTGATAGCCGGGTCCTCGAGCGTCGATCCGTTGGCGTAGGTAATCGGCTCCATCAATAAGCGAATGACGTCCTCGCGGCCGGGAAAGAATCGCTCGAACAGCTCGCCGACCGTCGTTTTTTGGTCGTCGAAAAAGTTCATGCCGCGAGCGGTGTCGAAAAAAGCCTGCACGCTTTCCCCACTCACGCGGAATTGTTCGATCAATAGCCGCGTGAAGTCCTCGCGATTGAACGTCGTGGTCAGCGAGAACATTGGGTTGTCGAAGCGAATGTTCTTGAGCTGCACGATTGAGTCGGCGATTTCGGCCGTCCAATAGCGTCGGCAGCTTTTGATCATGCCGACGGGGAAGCCGTGCAGCGAAATATCGAAAATGTGCCCGCCTGGGCGCTTGAACCAAGTGGCCATGCCGCCGAGCTTGTAATGCTGCTCGAGCAGCAATACGCGATGCCCGCCGCGCGCGAGCGTGTTGGCGGCGGTGAGTCCGGCGAGGCCGCTGCCGATCACGATCGTGTCGTACTCGTCGTGGACGCCTTTGAGAAAATCTTTCGGCATGCTTATGGCACGATTAACTTCGAACAATGGGCGCCGTGCGTCATTCGCCGCGGGAAAGCAGGTGCGTGTTGGCCATTGAAATTCCGCTGATCATCGCGCCGATAATGCCGACGAAGCCCTGGTCGGTGCCGCAAATGAACAGGTTCTTGAGGTGCGTCGTGCCATTCCAGCGCTTCTCGGGCGCGCCGTAAACGGCGCCATTTTCGTGTCCGGTAAAACGACGAATCGTGGTCGGAGTAAACACGTCCGTGTCGATCACCGCGCCGCGGAAATCGGGAATAAAGCGGACGGCGGAACTGGCGATCTGGTCGTAGGCCCGCAGTTTCTCCACGCGGTAGCTGTGCTCGGGCAGCGCCTGCCAGCGGTCGAAATTGGCCAGGGACGTGATGCGAATCATTCCTTCGCCCGACGGCTGATCGTAGACAAAGTTATTCGGCGAGCAAACGACGCCGCAACGCACGTCGATCAATTCCGCTGGCTTTTCCCAGTGAAAATTCGGCGAGTCGTTGTAGAACACGATGGTTTCATTGTACCCCAGCTCGCGCGGCTGCACGTTCAGCACGGATACCGTTTCCACGAACGACAGTTGTCCGGCATGCTCGCGGTCCGGAGCGCTGACGTCGTCGCACATGCGCATCGTCTCGAGCCAGCCGGCCGACGAGAGCACGCGCTTCGCGGCCAGTTCCGTACCGTCGTCGAGCACAACCCCGCGGACCTGTCCAGAGTCGATGTGCATCCGGTTGACGCCGGCCCGCAGGCGAAGCTCGCCGCCAAGCTGCTTGAATTTGCGCACCAGATTCTTGAGGATCACGCGCACGCCGGCGATCGGGCGACCAAAGCCCTCGAAAAAGATGCTGCGGAACATGATCGAGAACTGAGCAAAATCCATGTCGTTCTGTCGAGCGCTGCCGTAGAACATCAGCGGCGCGAAGATCATCTCCACCAGCAACGGATCGCGTATGTGTTGGCTGACGAATTGCCGTGCCGAGACATTCGCCTGCGCTTCGTCCAAATCGTCGTAGTCCAGCACTCCCGCGATCAGACGCTCGAAGTTGTCGACTTCGCGCGGGAACTGCCGCGCAACCTCGGAGCGGAACAATTCAAAATCGTTGTCGAAGCGCAGGATCGCGCCGGGGAACATGATCTTCGAGCCGATTTGCGGGCTGAGCGAAAAATCGTCCCAACTAAAGCGCAACTGTCGCAGCAGCCGCGCGAGCGGACCCTTCTTGGTCCCCTTGGGAGAGAAATTCGTCACCGCGTGCAGCCCAACGTCGTAGTTGCGACCGCCCAGCCGGTAGAAGGAATTCAGCCCGCCAATCGTGGTGTGCCGTTCCAGGATGCACACGCGCTGGTCGTAGTACGCCAGTCGAATTCCGGCCGCCAGGCCCGACATCCCCGCGCCGATAATGATCGTGTCGTACATGGCGGGCAGGTCGAAAATCGCGGTACAGGGCGAGGCCGGAACGCCTGCCCGGCCTGTCTCAGGCCTTTTGCAGATCCTTCATCAGCGGCGCAAGATAGCGCACCGTGCTGTTCATGCTGGCCAGCTCAACGTAATCGTCCTCGGGCACTTGCACGCGGTATCGCTTGCGCAATTCCATGACAATGTCGAGAAAGTCCATGCTGTCCAGCTCGAGCTGCTCGCGAAAGGAAACGTCGTCCTTCAGATCGCTCAGATCTTCATCCGGCGCGATGTTTTTCAGAATATCGAGCACGGCGGCCCTGATCTCGTCGGAAGTCATTCGATCGCTGCCTCGCGCGTGGAGGATTAGATTTTCTTAATGATCACAACTGAATTAATGCCCAACATGCCGAACGAATTGTTCAGGATGTACTCGACGTGGCCCAGTTCCTGCGGCTCGTTAAGCACCAATCCCGCGAGGTCGCACTCCGGGTCGAGCTCTTCGACGTTAATCGTGGCGTGGCAAACGCCATCGTCAAAGGCGGGCAAATTTCCGCCCAATTCCAGGGCCCCCGCGGCTCCCATCGTGTGGCCGATGAAGCTCTTGGAATTGTTGAATCGCGTTCGCTTGCTGCCTGCGAATGCCTTTCGCAGGGCCAGGCATTCTTGCGCGTCCCCGGTCGAAGTCCCGGTGGCATGTGTGCTGACGATGTCCACTTGATCCGCGTTGATCCTGGCCCGCGCCAAGGCCTTCGACACGCACTCGGCTTGCCGGTCGGCATTGGGAAGCACGAAGTCGCTGGCGTCGCTGTTCATCGCGTAGCCTGCCAGCTCGCCGTAGATTTTTGCGCCCCGCGCTCGCGCGTCGCTAAGCCGTTCGAGCACGTACATGCAGCCTCCTTCGGAGACCACGATCCCATTGCGCTCTCTATCAAAGGGGCGCGAAGCGCGTGTCGGATCGTCGTGGCTGGCCAGAGCCCCTTGGCTTTTGAAGCTGGCAAAGATGCCAAATGTGTGAATGCTCTCCGAGACTCCGCCGGCCAGCGCTACGTCACACTCGCCGAGACGCAGCATTTGCGCGCCTTGGATCAACCCCGCGTTCCCGGCCGCACAAGCAGCGCCAATCGTGTAATGCGGGCCCGTGATCCCCAGGTTCAGCGAAATCTCGCCGGCCGGATTGTTCGCCACGGTGCGCGGATTGTGGTGATGCGACCAGAACTGGGTGTCGTAATCAAAACCCTTGAGTTCATAGATCTCGTTTTCGGTCTCGACGTTTCCGTGCTCGGTCACGCCGACATAGATTCCCACCATCGACTTATCGACATTTGGCCAATCCAGTCCGGCGTTAGCCACTGCTTCGGCCGCGCAATAGATACCCACGCTGCCGGCCCGAGTGCCACGGCGCAGGTCCTTGCGCTTCTGGTAACGGAGCTCGTCAAAGTTGCAAATGCCGGCCACGGTCTGGCCGATGTAGCGAATTTCATAGGCGCTGACGCCGCTCCGCCCGGCCAACAGGCTCTCGCGGAATTCTCCCAAATTATTGCCATTGGGCGCGGCCAAGCCGACGCCTGTAATGACAATCCGGTCGCGATCATCCAGCAAGGAAATCATCGAGCCGTCCGTGAAATTGGAAGTGCCGCGACTGCGAAGCATTCGCCGGTCGCGGCCGGAATTACCGGGGCAAATCACGCCAGGGGGGAATGGCCTGTAAAACCTTTGAAATTAGCCGGTTGCGGAGAGATTGGCAAGCGGCCGCGGCACCCGTCCTGTCGGTGGCTGCTCGAAGCTAACTCCCCGAACCACGGGCCAGCGATTCGCCTAACCGGCGCATGCCTTCGGCCGTGGTTATTGTAGGGCCGAATCCGAAATCGGCCACCGCCCGATCGATGCGGAAATAATGCGACAGCCCCAATTGCGCCGCCAGGAAACGAGTCATCGGCGGTTCGCTTCGTAGCCGCAGCGTTCCATAGACGGCTTCCAGCGCTGCGCCGACTCGCCATGCCGTGCGCAAAGAAACAGATTTGCGCACCGGCGCCAACGACGCCAGCGCCAGCAGTTGATCGATCCACTGCCAGCAATTCACTGGGGAGCCCTGGCTAATGAAGTACGCCCGGCCGGCGACGGGCGAGCCGGGGAACAGCGCCTTGGCGGCCTGCAGGTGCGCCTGGGCCGCGTTGTCGACGTAGATCATGTCGACGAGGTTTTGCCCAATTCCCACGCGGCGGAGCCGACCGCTTCTGGCCCGCGCCAACAGCCGCGGCACCAGTTGCCGGTCGCCGGGGCCCCAGATCAAATGCGGCCGAAGAGCGCACGTGGCCAACTGGACACTGTTGGCCGCCAGCACGGCCTGCTCGGCCAAGGCCTTGGTGTGAGGATAATGGCAGAGCCAGCGCTCAGGATAGGGGGCGGTTTCGTCGATCCCGCACTGCTCTTGCCCATCAAACGTCACGCTGGGGCTGCTGGTGTACACCAGTCGAGGGACCCGATGTTTGCGGCAGCCTGCCAGGATATTGTGCGTCCCTTGCGTGTTGATCGAATAGTAATGCTCCCAAGGTCCCCAGATGCCGGACACTGCGGCGACGTGGTAGACAGTGTCCACTGCCGCGCAGGCGGCCGCCGCGAACTCCGCGTCACGTATGTCTCCGTAAACGCTCTCGACGCCAGGTATGTCGAGTTCGGCGGTCGGACGGCGCACTAGCGCTCGCACGCGCGTGCCCCCGGCGACCAAAGCTCGGACAATCGCCAGCCCTAACAATCCGCTGGCGCCAGTAACCAGGGCCGATTCGCTCACTTGAGTTGCTCGGCGGCCCAAACAGCCAGCCGTTCGCGAAAGATTTTGGCATTGTGGCGAATATCAACCGGTAGCGAAGGATGCAGCAAGAAGTCTTTGATTTCGGCTGTAAGCGGGTTCGCCGCGGCACGCTGGCGCAACTGCGCGACGAGCCGATCTCGCGCCGCCCATCCGCGTGGTCTCCGCTCCGGCCAGGTCTCGACGACGACCACTGGTCGCGCCTTGCCCGGCGGCCCTACGCCTACCAACGCGGAACGAAACACGTCCGGGTGGGCATTGAAAATTGCCTCGCAGCGAATCGTATACAGCGTGCCGCTCGCCGTGATCACGCGGTGGGCCACGCGGCCGCAAAACCAAAACCGTTCTTGCGCGTCGAGATAGCCCGAGTCTCCCATCCGATGCCAGAAGCTCGCGCCATCACGAATTTTGGCGAGCGCGTTAGCCTCGGTTCGCGTGACATATTCGGTGGTCACCACAGGCCCCGAGACGATCAACTCGCCGATCTCGCCAGCGGGCAATTCGACGACATCGCTTAGCGCAGCGATCGGACCATCAACGATCCGCACGACTTTCCAATGAATGCCAGCGAAACGGCGGCCGACACACACTCCCGCGCCGTTGGCCGTTTTATCCGCGGTCTCAGCCAATACTTCGCTGGCGGCGATCGAAGCGACTGGCAGCGCTTCGGTCGCGCCATAAGGTGTGTGCATCTCGGCCGCCGGCTCGAGCGCGGCCTTCATGCGCCTCAGCACATGCGCCGGCACGGGCGCGCCAGCCGACAACACGCGCTGCAATGACGGCAGTTGGATGCGCTGCCGCTCGCAGTATGCGCCGACACGATTGAAGATCGCCGGCGAGCCGAAGGCTTGCGTCACGCGGCATTGCTGAATCGCGGCCACGAACTTACGAGGACCAACCTCGGCCGGCCGTGCGGGATTCATGTCCGGCACCACCGTCGTCACGCCGAGCGCCGCATTGAACAGGCCGAACAACGGAAAGCCGGCCAGGTCAATTTCGCCCGGCCGAATTCCGAAGCGGTCGCGCAACTGCGTTACCTGCTCGTCGAAATTTCCATGCCGATAGAGCACTCCTTTGGGCGGGCCGGTGCTTCCGGTGGTAAAGATGATCGCGGCCGGATCGTCGGCATTCGCGACCAGCGGCACAAAGTTCGCGCTGGCGATTTCACGCAATCGTTCGAGTGTCACACCGCCACCGAACCACGATCGACCGACCACGACGTTGAGCGTCGCCTTGGCAAAGCGACGGCGCATCAGCCGGCGGACCGCGTGAACCAACGGGATGGCCACGAACCCCCGCGGCTCAGCGTCCGCTAGACAGTTCACGAGGTTGCCGCGCCCCAAGCCCGGGTCGATCAACACGATCACCGCGCCCGCTTTGAACAGCGCGAACACGAGCGTGATGAATGCGATGCCTGGCCGCACCAAGAGGGCAATTCGCATTCCTCGCTGCACCCCCAAGCCGGCCAGGCCCGCCGCCAAAAGAGTACTGTCGGCATCCAACTCGCGAAATGTAATGCGCCGATACTCCCCAAGCGAGCGTTGCACCAATATCGCCGGCGCATCGGGCATCACGGCGGCCATCGCCGAAAGACGTCGTGCGACGTTGCTGTCCGCGGCGAGCGCAACTAAGAGTACATCCGTCGACATGGCCGGCTCGTTAAACCAGAAAGGTTCGACACGACTCTACATAGTTCAGCAATTCGGCCGCGACGTCCACACCCGTCACACGGCCGAGCGCTTGCCAGCCTGGCACCGCGTTGACTTCAATCACGAACAATTCACCGCTGCGAGCGGGCAACAAATCCACGCCGGCAACCGGCGCTCCAATAGCCGCGGCGGCCCGTCGCGCCAACTCGATCAATTCGCCGGGAAGCTCGAGCGGCTCGGGCGTAGCCCCGCGACTGACGTTGGTGCGCCAATCGAGCGGATTGCGTCTCCGCATGCCCCAGACCTTTTTCCCGACAATCAGCACGCGCAGATCGAAACCTTCGTGCTCCACATACTCTTGCAGGTACAGCACGCCGCCGTGGCCGGCAATCAGGCTGAAAGTCCGCTGGGCAATGGCCTCGTCATTGATCCGCGCGATCCCGCGGCCTTCTGCGCCGAATAGCGGTTTGAGCACGACGTCGCCGCCGAGTTCGGCAAACCCGGCCAGGGCGTCCTCAGCCGTTTGGGCAACCCAAGTGCGCGGCGTCGGCAGGCCGGCCGCCGAAAGCAGGGCGCTGGCCAAATACTTGTCCACCGCCGCCTCGATCGCCCGCGCAGGGTTGATCACTGGCACGCCGGACTCGGCCAAGCGCCCCAGCACGTCCATGCGGAACACAACCTGTTCGAGCGAGGCCGGCGGCATCGTGCGCACTAACACCGCGTCGAGCTTCGTGAAGTCAACTTCGGCACCGGCGAATGCTGTGCGGTCGCCCAGAATTGCAGCATTGAGCTGGCGAAAAGTAACTGGCTTGATGCGATGCCGCTCACCCGCGGCGCGCAGCAAGTCTTTCAGGTACCAGCTTTCGGAATTGGCGAGCACGGCAACGTGCATGGGGGTTAACGGGTCCAGAACTTGCGAACCGTTAAAAGCCGAGTTGACGAACGTCGAACGACTCGTGGATCACCCGCGGCAGCGTGTGGCCAAAGCGAAACGAACGGCCCGTGTCCAAATTCTGCAGCGTGAGCTGCGCTGGACTGAACAGGTGCGGATCGATGGCATAGAAGTCGCGATTGTAGCGCTCGAAGATCGCGGCAAAGGGTTGCCCGTGATCGCTCGAGGCGCTGCTGGGCACCCGCGGACCGATCGCCTGCAGGCTTTCGTCGTCGCCGCGCACCCAGAGCGTGACTTGTCCTCCATAAAGGATCGCGTCATTCGTGCGCCCGATGGCGGCCAGATCATTCGCGGCCACCGGCGGCAACGGCGCCACGCCACAGCCGCTCTCCACTCGCGACAGGTCAAAGCCGAGCTCGAACAACTTGTGCAGGGCCGTTTCGAGGCTTCGCGCCACGACTTGCACCGTGCCGGCCTGGCTGGCCGTCGGCGCTACAAGCAAGGTCAATCTATCCGATGTCAGGTTGCATTGTCCGGCGATTTCACGGCACAAATCCTCGGGCGGCAACAAACGCGATTCAAGCACTCCCACCGCGGACCGGGCTGACTCGCCGAGCCCCAACCGCGCGAGAATTTCCTCTTTGCCGGCCGCGGCGCGCATCGGGCCGGAACCCATCGCGAAAAACTTGCCGCTTTTCAACTGCCAGCCGGCGTATTGAGCGCCCATGCAGGCGGCCACCGGATGATCGCTCCGCACCATCACCGACAGGCCATCGATCAATTCCACGTCGGCGGGGGCGAATTCGACGCTGGCCAGGCCCGCCGTGCAAATTTCCGCCAGCCTGCGACCGGCCTCCAACCCACCGTGCTCATCGATGCCGCAATCGATGATCCGCGCGCCGCTGGCAGAATGCGCTGGCGCGATTCGCAATTGCTCGGCGTCGGCCAGCAAACGTTCCACGAGCACGACGGCGCGATCATTCAGATTCAATGCAAACAACCCTCGGGCGCGAACGACATCTGGCGCCAGTATCATCGCGGCTCGGTTTTACGGTGGCAATGGGCTCTTGGCTGGGCCGCATCGATGGACTTACAATGCGCTACAGCGCAGCAGCTTCGCCCCAGCCCCTCAGTCAAATAGGCCCCTTCGCTTGCCAAGCCTGACCGTCGAAAACTACGTCAAGACGATCTTTCAGATCTGCGCCGAAAGCGGCGGTCAGCCAGCCGCTACCGGGTCGCTTGCAGCTTCTTTGGGCGTCTCGCCCGGCACGGTTACCAGCATGCTCAAAACGCTCAGCGAGAGCAATCTGGCGACCTACACGCCGTACGAAGGCGTTTGGCTGACGCCGGCCGGCACGGCGCTTGCGCTGCGCGTGGTGCGTCGGCATCGGCTGATCGAGCTGTTCCTGGTAAAGACGCTGGAGCTCAATTGGGACGAGGTTCACGAAGAAGCCGAGCACATGGAACACGCGGTAAGCGACCGGCTGGTGGATCGGATTGATAAGTTCCTGGGCTATCCGGAAGTCGATCCCCACGGCGATCCGATCCCCAAGCGCGACGGTTCGCTGGCCAGTTCCTCCGGCTGCACCCTGGCGGAGTGCCCCGTGGGTGCCCGCTTTCGACTTGCCCGGGTGCTGGATCAATCCCCGGAATTCCTGCGCTATCTGAGCGGCGCCGGGTTGCCCCTGGGGAGCGCCGGCGAGGTGCTGGCCAACCGCACCGAGGCGGGCATTGTGACGATCGAAATCAACGGCCACGAGACCACGCTAGGGCGCGAGGCCGCCGAGAAATTGCTCGTCGGGCCCTGTGAGCCGGCGCGGAAGTAAGCGGAAGTAATACGTCACAAAAAAAACCACCGTCCCGGATACGCCAGGACGGTGGCTCAATTCTACTTTCAACTCGAAGACGATCGACGCTAACTGTCCAAGCCGGTCGGCGTACCAGTCGTCTGAGCTTCCGGTTGCGGCGGAACCGCCGGCGGATTGGCAGCCGGCGCCTTTTCGGTGGCGGGGCTGGTATCCTTCAACTTCGCCGACATCATGTTCCTAAGGTTTTCGGCGATCTTGTCCTTCGGCTCGAGCTCCAGACACTTGTTCAACTCGCGGACCGACTGCTTTGGATAGCCCAAGAAACCGAAGTGATAACCGAGCAGGAACCGCAATCCAGCCGAATCCGGCTTGGCGTCGCGAGCCTTCTCGAGTTGCTTGAGCTGATCGGTGTAATTCTGCACGTTGCCGTAGAGCTGCTCGTAGTTCTTTACCACGCCGGCCCATTGATCCTGCGGCAACAGAGCCAAAGCATGCTGCGTTGCGCCAGCCGCTTCGTCGAACTCACCTTTTTGAAACAGCGCTTGGCCCAGTAGCAAGACCACGGCGCCGTTGTTCGGCTCGTCGACCAAGGCGTGCCGCCAATTCCGAATCGCCGCATCGTAATTTCCGGACTTAAAATCGGATTCACCTTGCGCGGCGAAGTCGATGGAGTCGCTTTGAGCCGCATCGTCGGCGTTCGGACCCAGCACCGCATCCACCGGCACCTGCGCGTTCGGATCGGTAACCGCCACGGGAGGCGTGTAATTGGCGTAATAGTCTGGCTGGTACGAGTAGTACGGGTAGCCGGCGCCGTAGCTGCCATAGCCGCCGAAACCGTAACCGCCGTAACCGCCGAGCAAGCCGAGACCCAGGCCGTAGCCGAACCACGGAAAACCGCCGTAGCCGTAGCGGTAATAAGGATAGCCGTAGCCGCCGAAGCCGGGATAGCCAAGGTAACCACCGAACGGCGACAAGCCGCCGAAGAAGAACGAACGGTTTCGCCAGTAGTTGTAGCGATTGCCGCCGTACCAATGGTTGCCGTGGTTCCAGTTGCCGTTGTGGTTCCAGTTACCGTTGTGGTTCCAGTTACCGTTGTGCGCCACGCTGTTGCGCAAACTGTGGTTGTTGTGCAGGTTGGCGTTCGTGGCGTTGCGGAAATTCGCGTTGTTGCGAATGTTCGTGTTCGCAAAGTTGCGCTGCACGAATGACGACTGGCGATTGCCGACGTTGCCGCGAAGGTTGGAGCTGAGGCTCGACGTGCCGCGATTGTAATTCAAGCTAGTCGTGCCGCGGTTTAAACCCGAAGGGCCGCGGTTCAGGCTCGCCGTGCCGCGGTTGATGTTCCCGCTGCGGACCATGCTGTTGCCTCGTACCGAACCGCCGCCTGGGAAGGTGGAGCCACGCATACCGCTTCCCGCGGAGAACCCGCCGCCGCCCCGCGAAAAGCCCCCGCCGGAAAATCCACCGCCGCCGCGAGAGAACCCGCCACCGCCGCCGCCACGGGAGAAGCCACCGCCGCCGCCACCACCGTGGCCGCCGCCACCCCCGCCCCCGTGGCCGCCACCACCTCGAGCGAATGCCAAGTCCCCAGGAAATGCCAACGCCGCTAACAATGTCAGGCACAAGCCAAAACTTTGATGGGTCATCACGGAACCCCCCTTTGCAGCACAAGAGACCATAGACGCTAGTCGCCACATGCAATTCTAAAGGGCCGAGCCGAAGGAGCGAGGAAAAAATTAATTTGACTGTCGATTTTTTAATGGACCGCTCGCCGGTCGAATTAGTTGCCAAAAGCCAAAGGGTTACGGCAGCTCGACCCATTGGCGAAGAGTCATCGATTTTATGCCTGCTCCGTTGGACACTGCGACGAGTTGAATCGGCGCCTTAGGTTGAGGGAACAAGAAACGGCCCAAAAGCGGCATACGCCTGCCCGCCGAAATCAAACGGCGTGGTGATCTGGAAACGTTCCAGTTTGCAACAAATGAAAGTGCTTCTCCGGCCTCGATTCGGGCGCTCCCCCTCTTTGACGCTCCGCCTTTCACACCGTACAATAGTAGCAACATCGCGCCGGCTTCCGATGAGGGGCCCCCGCAATGGGGACCTGTGAACCTGGTCAGGGACGAAAGTCAGCAGCCATAAACAGCCATCTCTTTGTGCGGTGGGTCTCTCATCGTTAGCCGGCGCGCCGGTGCTCGGGGCGCGCCGCTTCACGTCGGCCTCCGTCGGTCCGGCGACACTCCATTTCTTAGCACCGTCTGGGACGACAGGACCGCGAGATGTCCTCCGCGAAAAGCGCCAGCGCCGACGCCATGCCGGCCGATGGGGATGCGGGCGAGTACGTCGTCGTCGCCCGCCGCTATCGCCCCCAAAGCTTTGCCGAGTTGGTTGGACAGGAGCACGTCGCCAAGGCGCTCTCGAACGCCATCGCGACGGGCCGGGTGGGTCACGCCTATTTGTTCACGGGCGCACGCGGCGTGGGCAAGACCTCGGCGGCCCGCATCCTGGCCAAGGCGCTCGACTGCGTGCATGGCCCGACCGTCACGCCTTGCAACGAGTGCGATGTCTGCCTGGGAGTTAACGCCGGCGCGGACGTGGACGTAATCGAAATCGACGGCGCCAGCAATCGCGGCATCGACGAGATTCGGCAACTGCGGCAAAACGCCGGCGTGCGCCCCAGCCGCGCGCGTTTCAAAATTTACATCATCGATGAAGTCCACATGCTCACGGCGCCGGCGTTCAACGCGCTGTTGAAAACGTTGGAGGAACCGCCGGAACACGTCAAATTCATCTTTTGCACGACCGAAGCGGCCAAGATTCCGATCACGATCCTGTCGCGTTGCCAACGGTATGACTTTGCCGGCATCGCCACTCCGGCGATCGTCGACCGGCTGGCGCAGATCGTGGCGGCCGAAGGCGTCTCAGCTGAACCGGCTGCTCTGGCGATGCTCGCCCGACGCGCCGGCGGTTCGATGCGCGACAGCCAATCGCTGCTTGAACAGTTATTGTCGTTCTGCGACAAGTCGATCAAGGTCGAGGACGTCAACACTCTGCTGGGGACGGCCGGCGACGACCGCCTGGCAAAATTGGCGGCAACGCTCGCTGATCGCCAAGCGTCCGCGGCCCTCGCCGAACTCGACGCAGCGCTCGCCGAAGGAGTCGACGTCGGACAACTCCTCGAGCAATTGCTGGGTTATTTCCGTGATTGTATGGTGGCCGCGGTTGGCGGAGGACCCGATCAATTCCTGCACGCCGGCTCCGACGAGGCGGCGGCAATCGCCGCCATCGGCAAGCAATGGGGGCTCGAAACCGTGCTGGCGGCGATTCAGATCCTCGACCACACGTTGGGCCGGTTGCGTTCCAGCACGCAAGGTCGGGTTCTGGCGGAGCTGGCGCTGGTGCGCATCGCGAGCCTGGAGAATCTAGAATCCCTATCGCAACTGATCGCCGAGTTGCGCGGCGAAAATGGTTCGTCTGCTTCCTCGCCACCCGCGGTTCCGACGCGAGCGGCGATCGGCGTCGAAGCGGCAAAAAAAAAAGCTGAACTAGCCGTCGGGCATGCCACAAACGAAAGCGAGACTTCAAGGAGTGCCATCGACGCCGCCCAAGGATCGACGGCCAACGGCGCACGACCCGCGTTGCGCCTCTCGGACGAGAACGTCCTCGAGGTCTGGCAAGGTGCCCTCGCACTGTTGCCCGCGCTGCTAGCCGAGCAGCTTGGAATCGCCGAGCGGGTCGCCTGCTTAGCAAATTCCGCGCCAAACAGACTGGTCGTTTCGTTTCGGCCGAAGTATACTTCGCTCAGGGCATTTTGCGAGCGGCCAGAACAGCTTGGAAAGCTCGAAAAAGCCCTGGCGGACGTCGTTGGTGCCCCGGTCAAAGTCGAGTTTTCCGAGATCTCGGGAGGCTCCGACGACGAAAAGCCGGCACCGGCGCTGCGGCCACAGCAGCAGCGACAAAGAGCGGCTGAAAAAGTCGAGCATCCGCTGGTCAAAAGAGCGACTGAATTGTTTGACGCCCGATTGGTTCGGATCGACGAGCCACCGGCGACTCCGAGTGTGTAAGGAGCAAGATGCGTGTTCAAGGGACTGGGCAATCTCGCGAATCTGGGCTCCATGTTGCGCGACGCGCAACAAATTGGCGGCAAGCTTGAAGGACTCAACGACCAGCTTAGGGCCAAGCGGGCCACAGGCAACGCGGCCGGCGGACTGCTGTCGGTCGACGTCAATGGCCTCGGCGAAGTCCTGGCTTGCCGGGTTGATCCATCGCTGGACCGCGAGATCGTGGAAGATTTGCTGCCCGCGGCGATCAATCAAGCGCTGGCGAAAGCCCGCCAATTACATGCCGAGCAAATGCAGTCGCTGGCAGCTGGTTTCGATTTGCCGGGGCTGGGTCAAATGATGTCGCAATTCATGGGCGCGGGGCCTCTCGGTCCCGGCGCCGGTTCGGGGCCGAAGTGAACCAGAGTCGGTACAAGCGTCGTATTGAACTCGGGCTGACCCACCGGTCATCCGCCGTTGTGGACGAAATCGCGTGCTAAGTGAATCGGTCGTCAAACTGGTTGAGGAGTTCGCCCGGCTGCCGGGCGTGGGCAAGAAATCAGCCGAACGATTGGCTTATCACGTGTTGCGAGTGCACAAGAGCGAAGCATTGGCATTGGCCGATGCGATTCGCAACGTCAAGGAAAACGTTCACTACTGTCAGGTTTGCTACAATTTAGCCGAAGGCGAGAAATGTGAGATTTGCCGCGATCCGCGCCGCGATCCAAGCGTACTCTGCGTGGTCGAACAGCCTCGCGATCTGATGGCCCTGGAACAGCCGGGGACTTACCACGGGCTATATCACGTGCTGCTCGGTCGCATCGCACCACTGGAGGGCGTTGGGCCAGAGCAATTGACGATCGACGCGCTCGTGGAGCGGGTGCGCGGCGGAACGTTTCGGGAAGTGATCATGGGCACGAATCCAACGCTCGAAGGCGACGGCACGGCGCTCTATATTTCTCACCTTTTGGCCGAGTTTCCCGTCGCAGTCACCCGCTTGGCGCGGGGCATCACCGTGGGCAGCGTGCTAGAGTTTGCTAATAAAGAGATTCTGGCCGACGCTTTGGCCGGCCGGCAAAAATTCTGATTTTGAAGTAAGTCGAATCCTGCTCATCGCTAAGTTATCTCAATCCTGATATCGCACGCCCAAACTTCGGCGGCAGCAAGCTAGAGCCCAAATGCGACTATCGTTCGGTCAAGAACTGCGGATGACCCAGAAGCAGGTGCTGGCTCCGCGGATGATCCAATCCATGGAAATCCTGCAACTGCCGGTGATGGCGTTGCAGGAACGCATCGAGCAAGAGCTGCAAGAAAATCCGCTGTTGGACGTGCAGGAAGAAGACCTCGACAATCCCGAGGAAACGCCGGTTGCCGAGAACCCCGACGCGCCCACGGTGGAAGAGCGCGAGCTTGTCGTCGATGAGAACAAGAACAACGAAGAGGATTTCGAACGCCTGTTGAACATGGACGAGGAGTGGCCCGACCACTTCGAGGAGCGGTCGCGGCCGTCGTCCAGTCGGATGGAAGAGGAAGGCGCGCGTCAGCACGACGCAATGGCCAACATGGTCTCGCGTCCGCAAACGCTGCACGACTACCTGCACGATCAGCTTGGCTGGTTCGAACTCGATCCGGCCGTGCGCGCGATGTGCGACCGGATTATCTACAACCTCGACGCGAATGGTTACTTGCAAGGTCGGATCGAGGACCTGGTTGACCCGAGCGCGGGTCCCGAGCAGTTAATGCTTGCTCAAAAGGCTTTGGCGCTCGTGCAAAAGCTCGACCCGCCCGGAGTCGGAGCGCGCGATCTGCGCGAATGCCTGCTGCTGCAACTCGTGCCGGGCATGCCGTATTACGAACAACTCAAATCGTTGATCACGAATCACCTCGAGGACCTCGAGCATAACCGACTACCGGTCATCGAGCGCCGCACGGGCTTTTCGATCGCCTTGATCCAGAAGACGCTGGCTGAGCTGCGCAAGCTCAACCCTAAGCCGGGCGCCGATTATGGCGAAGTGTTCGTGCCCAACGTCACGCCGGACGTGTTCGTGGAGATGGACGACGACGGCCACTACAAGGTGCGGCTCGAAGACGGCCGCACGCCGAGCCTGTTCATCAGCAACACCTATCGGCAGATGCTGCAAAACAACCCCGACGCGCAGACAAAGGAATTCATCAAGCGGAAGATCAATTCGGCTCAGTGGCTGATCGAAGCCATCGAACAGCGCCGCAACACGCTGACACGCGTGGCGCAAGCGATCGTCGACCACCAGACGGAATTCCTGGCCAAGGGCCCCGAAGCGATCGAGCCCTTGAAAATGCAGCAAATTGCCGACAAGGTGAAAGTCCACGTAACCACGGTCAGCCGGGCCGTGGACGACAAATGGATCCAAACGCCGCGAGGCATTTTTCCGCTCAAGCGGTTCTTCTGTGGCGGCACCGTGAGCGCCGACGGCGAGGAAGTCGCCTGGGACGCCGTGCGGCTCAAGCTGCAAGAGATCATCGACAACGAAAGCAAGCAACAGCCGCTGAGCGACGACGAGTTGGTCAAAGAACTGGCGAAGCACGGCCTGACCGTCGCGCGGCGCACGGTGACCAAGTATCGCAAGGCGATGAAGATCCCCAGCTCGCGCCAGCGGCGAGATTGGAGCTTGGGCGAAAAGTCCGCCGCCGCGCCGAACAAGAACGGCGCGTCGATTTCAGATCATGAAGACGCCGACGCGCAGCACGAAGCGGCTTCGGCCGAAGTCGACTCGCAGGACCCGCACTTCCCGCCTGGCGAAGGGCACGCGACGCTTTAGTTGGCGGCCAAGCGATCCGCACGTCAAACGCTTTGCACGCTGACGCCCCGCCGCAGCCGTTCGGCCCGGCGAGCGCTGTCCAGCAGCGAGAACACCTTCTGCACGTCGGCGATCCCATCGACGACCAGTTCGCGGTTGGTTTCGTCGCTGGAGACGATCTTCAATCGGCCCACGCCGACCATCCGCTCGACAAGCCCTTGCGATAGCTCGATGTCGTCAACGTCGATGACTTCGATGCGATTGGTGACGCGTCGCAAGATGCCTCGCTCGTGAAAAAAGCGCTGATTGGTGAGTCGATAGGAGATCGCCATTCGCTTGTAGCCCAGGTGCAAGCCCAGACCGATCCAAAGCACGGCGATCGCGAGCAAGGCGAAGAGCCAGTTGCCGCTCGATTGCGCCAGCGTGGCAAAAATCAGCAGGCCGACGCTCGCCACGGCGGCCGCGATCCAGGTGCCCAGCATCGCGCGCGGGGAATATCCGCCCTCCCAGAGTACTTCTTCCGGCACGTCGGCAATTTGGCGCGGGGCCAGCCCTGCACGTTGCGCCACGCTGGCTGGCTCATGCGTCGCCGCCTCATGAACCGGCCGGCCGCAATGCTGACAAAACTCGGCATTCGCCGGCAATTCCGTGCCGCAGGCGGCGCATTTCATGTTTCGCATCCTTTGATTCAGCGAACGCGGTAGCTAGCGGCCGGCATTATACGACGCGCGCCGGGCGCGGCCAGCGCGATTCGCGGCCTTCCGACGGCGTTCCATGGACCACCACCCGCTGGGCAGAGCCGAGCAGCGTGCGTTATAGTTAACCCACACAATCCCCGGCTCGCTTTCTTTACCATTGGCCACGCGGCATGAAGTGTCCTCAATGCGGCTTGGACAACGACCGCGTGATCGATTCGCGAGCCAGCCACGATGGCTATGCCATCCGCCGGCGCCGCGAATGCCTGGGTTGCCAGAATCGCTATAACACGTACGAGCGCTTGGACGACGCGATCAAGTGCCCTTTCTGCCACGACGAGGCCAATCGAGTGCTGGAGTCGACGGCGAGCGAAGGAGGCTTCGCGATCGTTCGCCGCCGCGAATGCTCGGCCTGCCGCCGTCAGTTCACCACCAGCGAACGCAGCGAGGAGCGCACGCTGCACGTGGTCAAGAAGTCCGACGTGCGCGAGCCGTTCGAGCGGCAAAAGCTCAAGCGCGGGCTGGAAAAGGCCTGCTGGAAACGGCCCATCAGCGACCAGCAGATCGAGGCCATTGTCACCGAGATCGAAACCGACGTGCATGCCAAATTCGACGCCGAGGTGCCGACCTCCTACCTGGGCGACATCTCGATGCAGCACCTGCGGAAGCTCGATCAGGTAGCTTTCGTGCGATTCGCCAGCGTTTATCGCGAATTCAAAGACGTGCGCGACTTCGTCGACGAATTGCAGCCCATGCTGGCGGAAAAGAACCGGCCCGGCGAGTAGCGGCGGCCGGCGAAACATTCGCGTTTAAAATCAATCTCAACTAAAAGAATCCATCCAGGAGCAAAGCGGGCATGGCATTCGACCTTACCGGCCGCGTGGCCTTGGTCACCGGCAGCACGACCGGACTGGGCAAGGGCATTGCCCTGGAGTTGGCCCGGGCGGGGGCCAAAGTAGCGATGACCTATCACCGCAGCGAAGCGCGCGCCGCGGCGGCCTTCGACGAGTTTCGAGCGGCCGGCTGCAGCGGCAAGCTTTATCGCTCAGATGCGAGCGATCCGGACCAGGTAAATGCCTTGGTGCGGCAGATTGCCGGCGACCTGGGCCCCGTGGACATCCTGGTTCCCAATGCCACGCCGGACCAGCCGCAAATGCCCATCGAGCAGTACACCTGGCAACATTATGAGACGATGCTCAATTTCTTCATCAAGAGCCCTTACCTGTTGACCCGTGCTTGCCTGGAATCGATGAAGGCGCGTCGTTGGGGGCGGATCATCAACATTACCAGCGAAGTGTTCCCGCGCGCGGTGGGCAACTTCAGCGCTTATGTTTCCGCCAAGGGTGGCCAAATCGGCTTCACGCGGAGCATGGCCACCGAACTCGCGCCCCACGGCATTACCGTCAACCAGGTGATGCCGGGCTGGATTCCGGTCGAACGGCACGAGAACGACCCGCAATCGCAAAAGGACGCCTATTTCGCGTTAATCCCGGCTCGACGATGGGGCACGCCGGCGGACGTGGCGGCGGCGGTGCTGTACTTTGCCAGTCCGGAAGCTTCGTTCGTCACCGGACAAAGCCTGGCGGTGAACGGCGGCATGACGACTTCGGCGGACTAAAGGGGAAGCAGCCGGCGGGCCGACAGCCGGTCCGGATTGGCCTGCGTACGCAAAAAAGTCGAATTTGCCTTGCGGAGCCCCTGGCGGTCTGTGGTATTATTGGGCTAGCAAGGGGCGATCGGCGGGGCACTTCTCATCGGGATCGCGTTGCCGTGGCAGGCCAGCGCGAAAGGAGAGCATTCTTTATGCGGCGTCGAGCGCATGCATTTGGCGGTTTCACCCTGGTCGAGCTGCTGGTGGTGATTGCCATCATCGGGGTTTTGATCGCCTTGCTTCTACCGGCGGTCCAAGCGGCGCGAGAGGCGGGCCGACGCGCCACGTGCAGCAGCAACCTGACCCAGATCAACAAGGCGCTGCAGCACCACCACCAGGCGTTCGAATGCTTTCCGCCGGGATTGCCCAGTTGCACCAGCCCAGACAACCAATGGCACACTGGCGGCACGCAGACGGGGGCGTTTTGCGAGGGACCGAATTGGGCCAGCGCGATTCTAGCTCAGATGGACTTACCCGTGATGGCCGACTATTTGCGTCGTTGCATGGAGGGTCCTGCCGCAGAACTTAACGCATGTGACGAATGCGAACATTACAACGCTGCTGGCCAGAATACTCACGACTCGGGCGTTACGGACGACGAAGCGGGTGTGGGACGCATTACGCCGCCGCCTTATTTGTGCCCCAGCGCTCCAACGATGACACCTGACAACCGCCTTGGCGTTGGCAACAATGTTGATTCCTGGAGCCTGGAAGTTCTCTCGAAAGGAAACTATGCCGCTAATTTCGGCAGCGATACTTACATGTCGTTCCGAGACCCTAAAAAACGCGGAGCCTTTGGCGTTGTGACTTTCACTGTAGCTCGGTCCACGCCCAGTGAATCTCCTCCAGGCGGAGAGTTTGGTTGGCAACATGTTCAACAGTCGAACCATACAGGAAGTCCGTCTGATAAGTGGCTGCTCGGTCAAAAGTATGCCTCGAAGCAAGGGTACTCTACGGCTTCGTTCAAGGATGGTACCGGCACAACCCTCTAGTAAGCGAAGTCATCGGCTACAACAGCGGCAACGATATTCGCGGCGTTTGGATGGCGAGTTCCGCGGGGGGGTCAACATTCAATGGTCGGATTGGCCCTAATGCGAACGATCACGACAAACTCGCAATGTGCGAATCGAATATCCCAACGCAAGATCCCTTGTATTGCGGCTCGAATAATCGTAGCGACCCAGGCACTGACATTAGCGCTGCCATCTACGCAGCCGCTCGCAGCTCGCATCCTGGCGGCGTGAACTCGGCCATGGCCGATGGCTCGGTGCGCTGGTTCGCCGATTCCGTCGATTTGAATGTGTGGCGGGCCATGTGCACGTTGGCTGGCGGCGACACAGTGACGAATCAGGATTGACAGGGCCAAACTGACTAATCTCCTCACCGAGCGCTGCAGAACGCTCCAGTTGCTTTCTAATGAATCAAGATCGATCTGCCATGCGTCGTGTTCACGCTTCTGTAAATCCGACTTTATTTGTGCTCCTGGTCGCTCTGCTGCCGGGTTGTTCGGACAACAAAGCCAACTGGTCGAACACCGACGATGGCAAGATTGGCATGCTGATGGCCGGGTTTGAGGATGCAACGGGCAGGGTCGAAACACTTCAGTCAGCTTTTACCGCTGATGCCAAGATCACCGAAGCAGATCGCATCAAATATGCCGAGAACAGGGTCGTCATGGGCGGCCCGGTTCGCTTCGAAAACGGCCAGGCCATCATCCCGGTAAAAATCAAGAACAGAGAAGGCAAGGAACTAGGCCAAAAGGAATGGATCGCCGTCAAGGACGGCGAAAGCTGGAAGCTCAAGTCGGCCCCGCTTTAAAGCGCGATCCGTCATCTTGGCTGTGAATCGGTTGGCCGTGAATCGGAAATTGTTTTCGCATCCTGAACGAATTCTTACACCTGGTTAGCGAAGGGACTTCGCGTGAAAAATTCGGCGCGGCAGATTTGCCTAGGTTTGTTATTGCTCGTGGTGGCCTATGGAACCGGTTGCAACAACAAAAAAGATTCGCCCGGCGGCGGCGGCGAAGACGCGGGAAAAATAAGACTCCTGATCAGCAATACGGCCGACATGTCGCGCAACATCGATCAGCTCAAGCCGCTGTTTACCTCGGACGTCAAGCTGACCGAAGAGCAACGCAAGAAATTCCACGACTACACCATCTTGACGTCCACGGAGAAGCCGCCCCGCTTCGATGGCAATACCTGCACGGTTGGGGTCGTCATCAAGGACGCGGCCGGCAAGGAACTGCCCTCGCAAGAATGGACCGCCGTGAAAGAGGGCGATAAGTGGCTGCTCAAATCCGCGCCGCTCCCGTAACATTCAAGCGAGCTTCGCCGGCCGAGCGGCTGGCCTGAGATTCTGGTGGCAAAGGCTCCACGCACTTCGGAAAGTACCGCCTCGCCGGGCGGAGGCTCCGCCACGCCAGTCCTTTCTCCCTGGCTCGTTTCGGCCTGGTTCGATTTGCCGCTCCTGGCAAACCTGGGCTGGCTGGTGTTCTGCATCCCGGCGGTGGCCGCTTCCACCGCGCCGATGCACTTGCAATTCTGGCAAGTGTATTTCCTCACCACGCCCCACCGCTGGCTGACGCTTTGGCTCGTGGCTACCGATCCCGATCGTCGCGCGGGCCGAGACCGGTTATTCCTGGGCATTGCAGTCATTGCGGCGCTCATCGTCGTTGGCACGCGGTTGGCCAGCGGCGCGTTCATGTGCCTGGCGCTGGTGGATTTCGTCTGGAATTACTGGCACTACGCGGCTCAACACGGCGGCGTCTTGCGGATGTACGCCCGCAAGGCCGGCGGCGGCCGCCCGCGCCTGGAAACCTGGTCGATTCGCGCCTTCGTCTTTTATGCCGCCATGCGACTGGCCGGCTGGAGCACGGGCTGGACCGAAGAAGTCCCTTGGGCGCAAACCGCGGTCGGCGTGCTCGACGTGGCCATCTGCATGTTGCCTTTGATGTTGCTGATCGTCGAGCTTGTCGGCTGGACGCGTCCGCGAATCGGCAAACTCGTTTATCTGTCCAGCGTCACCGGGCTGTATGGCGGGTTGCTATGGGCTTTGTCGACGAGTCAAGTCGCGCTGGTGACCTCGCTCACGATGGCGGCCGCTGTCTTCCACGCCGTCGAATATATGGCCGTCGTCACCCACTACGCGATGCGACGTCAGCAGCAAGGGTCACGGAGCCTGTTTCAGCAGTTAGCCCGGCAATGGACGCTTGTCTTGGCCAGTTTTGTTGTCATTTGGGGGCTTTGGGCGTATCTGGCCGAAAGCGGTTCGCCCGAGCTGCGCGAGTTCTGGCTCGGCGCCAACCTGTGGGCAGCCGCGTTGCACTACGCCTTCGACGGTCTGATCTGGAAGTTGCGGCGACCGCAAACGGCTAAAGCGCTCGGCGTGGAGATCACCCCGCCGACGTCCGCGGCAAAAGTCTTCGGTTCCCAACAGGCGTTGCCTTCCGTCGTGTCCGCTGAATCCGTTTGATCGCACGTCGATTGCAGCTCGCCATGACCCATCACGGTTCCACATCCGCCGCCCGCCACCACACGATCGTGCTGGGCACGATTGCAGCGACCGCGAGCCTGATCAGTCTGGGCGACTGGACCGACGGGGCGAAAACGCCGTTTGTGTTTTGGCACGTGGTGGTGGTTCATGGCCTGATGACGCTGCCGCTGGCTTGGATTCTCACTGGCGCGCTCATGCGCTTTCTTCCGGACTCCGCAAGATTGCGTGTTGTTGCCGCCGGAACTGCCTTAGGGCTGCTGACGTTTGCTTTATCCGCGGCGAGCGGTCCAATCGGACAATGGCTCGCCGGATTGCTTTGGGAGCCAGCCGGATCGCCGCGCGGCACTGTCGAGCTAGATCATTTGACTTGGCGATTTCTTTTTTATTCGACCTGGCGCACGCTCTGGTGTCTGGCTCTGGAATTCCCCTGGTGCCTGGCAGCGGCCGCTTGGAATCCCCAGCCGATCGGGTTCGGCCGTCGTTCGGCCGCCACTTTTCTAGCGCTGCTTGCCGCGATCGCGATCCCCTGGGCCTACGTGAGCCGGGAAACTGCTCGGCAAACCAGCGCGCTGCTTGCCGCTCTTGACCAGGAGGACTACCTGAGCGCCTCGAAGCAGTTGCCGAACTTGATTGCCTTAGGCAGCGACATTCCTATTTTGCGCGAAACGCCCGTGGCAACGCTCCGTCGCCTGGAAGCAGAACTGAAAGCAATGAAACAGCGGGTCGCTGATCCGCTGCAATCCGATGCGACGCTGGAGCAAGTGCTCGAGCGCGGCAGTCTGTTAGCTCGGCTTGACCGGCGCGCCGACGCGCGCGCTTTGCTCGAAAAGCCGGCGAAGTCTGAGCCCGCGGCGGCCCTGATGCTGGCCGCCTTGTGGCAACAGGACGAAGCCTATGACGAGAGTGATCGCGCTTATCGCCACGCCGAGCAATTGCTGCGCAGTTCCACGGATTCCCTGGCCCAGGTCAGCCGCATCAGAGTTGTCAAAGGGCTCGCGTACAACGCCCGGGCAAGACATGAACCGCGTTTGGCGGAAGCCATCTATCGTCAGGCGCTTACAGACCTTCCCGGGGCCGCTGCCGACCTGCACTTTCAATTGGGTCAGCATTATCGGCTCGGGGGCCGCCCTACGGACGCGATCGCCGAGCTGCAATTGGCTGCCAGGCTGGCGCCCAAGGAACTGGCCCGCCCGGCCGCGGCAATGATGCGAGAGATTCAACTCGACACGCCGGCCTGCGTGCTCACGCCCCCGGTCGTGCTGGAGCAAGTCCGCTAAAAGAGCCAATGCGGAAGCTAGCGCACCCGTCGAATCGACTGCACGACGACAGGCTCGGCCGGCAGGTGCGGAAACTCTTCCGTTTCGTCAGTCCGCACTTTGGAGATCTTTTCGGCGACCTCCAAACCTTCGACAATCTTGCCAAACACGCAATAGCCGTACTGCTCGGGCGATCGGTCGACAAAATCAAGATTCGCGTTATCCGCCAGGTTGATGAAGAATTCGCGAGCCGCCCCATCGATCACGTCAGAGGGGCGGCCCATCGCAATCGTGCCGCGCAGGTTCTTGCCGGCCAGGTCCGCCTCGTTGCGGACGCATTGATCGGCTGGCTTCGGCTTGAGGTCCTTGTCGTAGCCGCCGCCCAAGATCATGAAGCCGGGCTCGACATCGTGAAACACCGTTTGGTCGTACGCGCCGCGATCGACGTAATACAGAAAATTGTGAACTGTCAGCGGAGTGTGCGCCGGATCGAGTTCAATGCGAATATCGCCCTGCGTCGTCTTCATCAGGACGACCGGCGGAGCAGCAGGCGCAGCGGGCGCCAAATCGCCTTGGCTGGCGGCATCATCCCCAGCGATATTGGCAGTCACCGGGTCGCCACCCGACGAGCCGCAACCGGAGGCACTCAATCCCAAAAAAGCCGCAGCCGCAAAGACTTTCCAGCTCGTTTGCATTATAATCACCAACTAAGGAGTGCGCGATTGCGGAGGACAACTCGGCGAGGGGCGGCATCATCCGCGTCCGCCGGACTTTGTGCAATGCCGATTTCGTGACGGCCAGAGCTTGTTGATCGCGTCAAGCCGGGCTAACTGGGCAATCCGCGAGCTTGCTTTCGCAATGCGAATTTCGTTATCGTAAAGTCTGTCTGATACGACCACGTCTTCGTACAGCCACGTCGTTGCCAGGCGGGCAACCACTTCCGACGCGACGGAGTAAGGCACGTCATGGGAAGTAAACCCTTCAACGTGATCGTGGTCCTGTTCTGGCTGGCCACGATGAGCTGGCTGGTCTCGGACAAAGTGCTGCCGCTGTTGCGCGTCGGCGAGCCCCCCAGCTATCGCTCGATCCTCGCCAACGAGCACGACCAGCCGCCGGTTTGCTGGAGCATCTTGTGGAACGACCACTTGATGGGCTGGGCCGCAAGCCAGGTGACGGACCGGCCGGATGGCATGAACGAAATGCATTCGCGCGTGTATATCGGCGAATTGCCACTCGACGAGATCGCACCGGGACTGCTGGGCTTTTTGGTTCGCCCTCTGCTGGATCAGATTGGCAGCCACGATTTGGATGCTCGCAGCCGGCTGGAAGTCGATCCGCTGGGCCGGCTGGTGGGCTTCGAATCCAAAATTCGCCTGGCCAAGCTGCGCGACGCGATCAAGATGCAGGGCCGTATCGAAGGCGCACAGCTCAAGCTGCACGTGCAATCGGGCGAATGGCTCTATAAAACGGAGCGTTATCTGCCGTCGAATGCGCTCGTAGGCGATGCGCTCTCCCCTCAGGCCCGGCTGCCCGAATTGCGTGTCGGCCAAACCTGGACGATGCCGGTTTACAATGCCTTTCGACCGTACAACAGCCCGATCGAGATTCTGCAAGCCCGAGTCGAACGCAACGAGCCACTGGTGTGGAACGGCCGCTCCATCAGCGCGCAGGTAGTCGTTTATCGGGCCGATTCTGGTTCGGCGCTGGTGGCGGCGCGCGAGGCCCGGGGGAAGCTCTGGGTCGATCCCGACGAAGGCACGGTGCTCAAACAAGAGGTGACGGTGTTTAGTTCGCGGCTGCAGTTCGTGCGTCTGCCCCGCTCACACGCTCAAATATTCGTGGCCGCCTTGGGGGAGGATTGGGGAGTGGATCTGCCGCGCGAACGGGAAGCCCAGTTGCTGCGAGAGCTGCGCCGGCTTGCGGTCGCGGAGTAAGTGCTCTTCCCGCGCGAATGGGAGGGATCGGGCGTGTCGGCTCAGGGCGAGTTGGTGATAACGCGGCGCCAAAGTAATCCATGATTCAATTCGACAACGTCGTGCGAAGATACGGCCAGCGCGTGGCGGTGGCCGGCTTGACGCTGGAAATCCCCGCCGGCGAATTATTTGCCCTGTTGGGCCCCAATGGCGCCGGCAAAACCACGACGATCAAGATGATCGTAGGCCTCTTGCGGCCAAATTCAGGCACGATCCGCCTGTGCGGTTACGACGTCGTCCGCGAGAGCCGTCAAGCGAATGCAAACCTGGGTTACGTGCCCGACGAACCGCAGCTCTACGACAAGCTGACCGGCCGCGAGTTTTTGCTGTTCATTGCCGACATGTACGGCCTGGCGCCGAAAGCGCGCGCCGGCCGTCTGGAGCAAGTCCTGGCCGATTTCGGCCTGGCGGATTTTGTCGACGATCTGACCGAGAGTTATTCGCATGGCATGAAGCAACGGCTGGCCTTCGCGGCCGCGCTGCTGCACGATCCGGCCGTGCTGGTGATCGACGAGCCGATGGTGGGACTCGACCCGCGCAGCGTGCGGACGGTCAAAGATCTTTTGCGCGCCAAGGCCGCCGGCGGCACGACGATTTTCATGTCCACCCACATGCTCTCGGTCGCCGAAGAGATCGCCGACCGCGTGGGCATCGTCGATCAAGGGGAATTGAAGTTTCTGGGCAGCACCCAATCGCTGCGCAGCGAATTGGCGCTGCGCAACAAGACGCTTGAAGAGCTGTACCTGAACATCACGGGCGATCCGCAGCCCGTCCAATCGGGCAAGGCAGGCGACCGATGAGCGACGCCTTAAGCCTTGGTTCGGGCGTGCAGCCAGTCGTCTCGCGCGGCGAAGATTTGGCTCGCCTGGGCAGTCATCACGAGGAAGCGCAGGCTTTTTGGCGAATCCGGCGCTGGTCGCTGCACACCGTGCTGCGGCAGACGCTGCAAAAATCTCGCCTGCGCGTCACGCTGGTCGTCGTGCTGAGCGTGTTGTTCTGGATCGGGTTATATCTCTTGTTCTCGCGCGGCTTTCGCTTTCTCGAAGCCGCGATCGGCCACCCGGCGACGCACGAACAAACCGTGCAAGCGATTTACAACGTGTTTTTCGCCTCGCTGATGCTGATGCTGGTGTTTTCCAGCGCCATCATTCTCTATAGCGGCCTGTATTGCTCGAGCGAAGCGACTTTCCTGCTCACTACGCCCGCGCGACCCGAGCGGATCGTGCTGCATAAATTCCAGGAGGCGCTGGCGTTTTCCAGTTGGGGCTGTTTGCTGCTGGGCACGCCGATGCTCGTGGCCAACGGCGTGGAATCCGACGCTCCCTGGCACTACTACGCGCTGCTGTTGCCATTCCTGTGCGCATTCATCTACATTCCCGGCGCGATCGGGGGCATCGTGTGCATGCTCATCGTGCATCGGGTGCCGCAAGTCCGCATGCACGCCACGCCGCTGGTGATGTTCGGCGCGGTGCTGTTGGTGGTGCTGCTCGGTTGGTCGATTTTGAGCGGCGCCGAGAGCAACATCCTGACGCCCTCCTGGTTTCAGGAAATGCTCGGCCGGCTGCAGTTCAGCGAACACCGATTGCTGCCAAGCTGGTGGCTCAGCTCCGGCCTGTTGGAAGCCTCGCGCAGCCAGGCCACGGCCGCGTTTGACCGGCAGCCCTGGAGTGAAAGTCTGATGTTCCTGGCCGTGTTGACCTCCAACGCCCTGTTCTTCCACGTGGTCATGGTTTGGATTGCCAGTGGTGTCTATCGAGCGAGCTACAGCGCCTTGCACGGTCAGGCGACGACGAAGCGCCGCCGGCCAATGGGTTGGATCGATTGGTTCGTGATGAATGGCACACCGTTTTTATCCGCCAAGCTGCGCTTGCTGATCGTCAAGGATTTGCGGCTGTTTCGCCGCGACCCGGTGCAGTGGTCGCAGTTCTTGATCTTCTTCGGTCTGTTGGCCTTGTATTTCGTCAATATCCGTCGTTTCAGCTACGACGTGAATTACGTCGGCTGGGTGAACATGATCAGCTTTCTGAACCTGGCCGTGGTGGGCCTGATTCTTTCGACGTTCACGACCCGGTTCATCTTTCCGATGATCAGCCTCGAGGGACGACGATTTTGGATCCTAGGGCTATTGCCGATCAGCCGCGGCTCCATTTTGTGGGGAAAGTTTTTGTTCGCCGGCATCGGTTCGGCAATTCCCTGCACGCTGTTGATCTTCCTCAGCGATTTCATGCTGCAAATTGATTCGCTGGTGCTGGTGATCCACCAAGTGACCTGCCTTTTGCTGTGCTTGGGTCTTTCCGGCATTGCGGTTGGGCTCGGTGCGAAAATGCCGGACCTGCGCGAACAAAGCCCTTCTAAAATTGCGGCCGGCTTCGGCGGCACGTTGAACCTCGTCCTGAGCGCAATGTACATTCTGGCGGTCGTGCTGCTGACCGCGCTGCCGAGCCACTTCTACCTGCAGGGGGAAGGAGATATCACGACCGTGCAATCCTGGCTTGCCGGCGGCACCGCGGCTGCCGTGCTGCTGGGCATCATTGCCGTCGTGCTGCCGATGCGGCTCGGCCTGAAGGCTTTCCGTGCCATCGAATTCTAGGCAACGGCTCGGCTGTCGCTAAAATCCAGCCCGGATGTTCTCTCTCTACCACTCTTCAACGAAGGTACCCCGCCGTGAATCGCTTGCGCAAAACCGTCGTCTGGGCATCGATTGCCGCCGCCGTTGTATTTGGAATCGAATGGTCGCTACGCGCAGAACCGGTACGTCCCATTGAAAACCCGCCCGTCACCGCGGCTCGCTTCGCGTTTGTCGTGCTCACAGGCACCGATGCCAAGTACCTGGGCGACACTCCTTCGTTCGAAGGGCGCAATGGCCTCAAAGGACTCGCGCCAAAGCTGGCGCTGGGCGACCCCGTGTTCCGCGATAAACATCAAATCGGCACGATCAGCAGCGTGACTTGGGATCGCGGCAAGGATGGGCTGGATATCGAATTCTCGCCGCGCCCATTGGAGAACATTTATGTCGGCGAGACCGTGTGGGTGGCGCTCGACGGCTCGAAGGCCTCGCACGAGAACTAGAGAGTCCGTTGCTCCGGCGCGAAGCTCAGTCCGGCCAATATTGATCGATCTTTTCGCGCAGAAACTGCGCGCTGCGGCGAAGTTGCTCGATGCCATCGACGCCGTCCTCGATGCTGATCCAACCGTCGAAGCCGACCCCCGACAGCTCTCGAAAGATGGCGTCGTAGTCGTTCATGCCCTGGCCGATTTCGCCGTGCCGCAACCGCTTGGCATAACCCACACTGTCTTCCTCGCGGCGCAAGTCCTCGATCGTCCCCTCGGCCAGATAGCGGTCGGAAGCGTGCATCGTCACCACGCGCTTTTTCACGCGCCGCAAGAGGTCCAACGGGTCTTCGCCGGCCAGAATCGTGTTGCTGGGATCGTAATTGACCCCGAAGTGGGGCGAGTGGATCGAATCGACCAATTCGCAAAACACGTCCATCCGCTGCGCGAACTCGGGGAACTGCCAGAAGTTGTCCTTGTAGTGGTTTTCCAGGATCAGCGTCACCCCGCGCTCGGCCGCGTGTGGCAAACATGCCTGAATGCATTGCGAGGCAAAAAGAATTCCATCGGCGCGCGAAACTTCCGGTCGGCGCTGGCCCGAAAGCACGCGGCAGAAGCTGGCTCCCAGACCGGCGGCCATATCAATCCAGTGGAGCTGTGAATCGACCTGTTGCTGGCGAAAAGCCGGATCGGGATGCGTGAAATCGGGCGAGCAGCAAAGCATGGGGATCACGAGGCCGTGGTCTTCGACCACCTTGCGGTGCGTCGCCCAATGGCCTGGATCCTCCAGCCCCAAAATGCCGCTATAGAATTCCAGGCCGTCGATATCCAGCGTCGACGCCAGTTCCACCCATTGGCGGATCGACATCGTGCCGTCGACACAGAGCTGATCCATGTAAGGTTTGGGAAACGCTGCCAGACGCGGCATGGCATACCACTCGCAAAGGCAAAAGTTTGATATTCACGCGCGAGGCCAGGCGGGCCCGCTTACTCGACTTCCTTGCTGGGATTGCGACCGACGAGCGGATATTGCTCCAAGTCGATCACACTGCCGCTGATTGGGCGGCTCTCGTCGCTGATCCAATGCACGGCCAAGGCCGCGATCTCCTCCGGCTTCATCAGCCGGCCAATCGGAGCCGTCTGACGATCGATGTGCTGCGGCCAATCCGGCGGCAACCCGTCGGCCAATTTGTACTGGTACTCGTTGGCCGTCAGCACCCAGCCGACATTGAAGTGGTTGACGCGGACCCGCTTGAGGCCCAACGCGTCGGCCAGGTTGCGCGACATCGTCATCAGCGCCCCCTTGGAAAGGCTATAGGCGAGCAAATTCCGTTCGCCGCAATAGCCGTTGAGCGAACCGATGTTAAGAACGCTCCCTTGGCTGCGAACCAATGCGCCCAGCGCCGCTTGGATCAGCAGCAGCGGAGCCCGCACGTTGATGGCCATGACTTTGTCCAGCAGGGCAGCGTCCGTATTCTCGAGCGTGCTGCGCACGACCCAAGCGGCATTGTTCACCACCGCGTCGAGCCGGCCAAAATTCGCAAGCGCCGCTTCCACCAGCCGCGGAGCCGAGGCAGGATCTGCCAAATCGTCGACGTGCAGCACGGCTCGGCCGGCAAAGGTCTTCACCAGCGCCTCGCCGCGCTCGGCATCGCGACCGTGAATCAAGACGCGAGCGCCTTCCGCGATGGCCCGCCGGGCAATCGCCTCGCCAATGCCGGTCGTGCTGCCGGTTACCAGAACGACTTTGTCTTCCAGAAGCATCCGCGAGCTCTCTGCCAACGTAGGGTCGATACGATCCGGCAGGGACTAGTTTCCCGGCCTCAAGACGGCTTTGACGATTTGACCGGAGTGCATTTTTTCGAAGGCGTCGTGCCACTCGTCGAGCGGCCAGACGCCGCCAATGATTTGCGCCACGTCGAGCGCGCCGCTGGTCAGCAGGCGCAGGACGCGTTCCCAAATTGGCCAGTTGTGGCTATAGCTGCCACGTAGCGTCACGTTCTTCTGCACCAACGGATCGAGCGAATGTCCGAAGGGCTGCTTGCCCCAACCCACTTTTGTAATCCAGCCATTGGGGCGCACAATGTCGATTGCCGTCTTGAGCGTGGCGGAGATGCCAGCCGCGTCGACCACGCCATCCACGCCCAGTCCATCGCCGGCGGCCGCCCACGCGCCTAGCCCATCGACCAGCGGTTGACAGCCAAAACGTTTGGCGACTTCCAGGCGGGTTCGATCGCGCTCCAGGCCCACCACGGCGACATCCGCCCCCTGCAGCCGGGCCATCGCCGCGCACAACAGGCCAATCGGACCCGGGCCGAGCACGACGACGCGGTCGCCGGGCTTCACCGCGGAATTCATGACCACCGCGTTATAGGCCACGCAACATGGCTCGGTCAGTCCGGCCTTCTCGAAGGGCAACGCATCCGGCACGTGGTGCAAACAGCGCGCGGGCACTCGCACGAATCGCGTCATCGCCCCGTCCACGCCGTAACCGAATCCTTTGCGCGTGGGATCGAGATTGTACAACCCCTGCCGCGTCAGCGGGCTGTCAGGATCGATCACCGCGGCCGTTTCGCTCACGGTCCGGTCGCCTTCGCGAAAGCCCCGCACCTGGGCACCGGTCTCCGCCACGACGCCGGCAAACTCGTGCCCCAAGATTACGGGGTAGTTCACGCTCCAGCTATGCTCGGCCGTCCATTGGTGCAAATCGCTGCCGCAGACACCGACCGCGGCCACTTCCAACAGCACGTCGTCGGGCCCGATCGTCGGTCGCTCGACCTCGCGAAGCTCGACGCTGTGCTTTTGCGGACCGAAATTAACCACCGCTGGTTGTTTCATGGTTGTCCTGGGCGGTTTTGAAAGGAGATGGCGCGCGGGCGGCGTTTTACTTGCCCGACTTACCGACGGGCACGTCGCCATAGGCGTGCACGCGATCGCAGATCAACTTCAGGGAATCTTCCAAACTGCCGCTGGCCGTCTTAAAGGAATCGGCGTCGATCGCGAGCGGCGCGCCAAGCACAACTAGCGGCGCACCGTACTCGGGCGTGCGAATCGCCTGCTCCAACGACAGCCCACCCACCGCCTGCACGGGCACGTTGACCGCATCGACGACTTGCTTAAGTTGGTCCAACGGGCTGGGCATGCGCATGCCGCGCGCCGCGATTCCGCGCCGCTCGTCATAGCCGACGTGGTGAATGACAAAGTCGCAGCCCAGTTCCTCCAGCCAACGGGCTGCCGCGACCATGTCGTCGGCCACCATGTTGTCCCCCATGACCTCGATCCCGAAATCGCGTCCCGCCTTGACGACACAGCGAATCGTTTCTTCGTGGGCCCGCGCCATGACCACGACGTGCGTCGCGCCGGCCTTGGCCATCATTTGGGCTTCCAGGTACCCGCCATCCATGGTCTTCAGATCGGCCACGATCGGCGTGTCCGGAAACTCCGCACGCAGAGCGCGCACGCCGTTCATGCCTTCGGCAATGATCAGCGGCGTCCCCGCTTCGAGCCAATCGACGCCTGCCCGAATAGCCATATGCGCCGTTTGAAGGGCCTCGGGAATCGAGATCAAGTCCAGCGAGATTTGCACAATCGGTTTCATGGACCAGAGCATAGTGGCGTGCGCAGCGGGTTGTCAAATCGCGCGGGAATGCTGGAAAAACTCGCGGTGTTAACCGCAGCGAGCGCGTTGCGGTTATTGAATTAGCACGCGGCGCCTCGCTGTCACGCCCTTGGCGAGCGCTCTGGGGCGGCACTTGATAATGAGGGCAAAAACCTGCACGATATTGCGATGGCCATGACCCACCACGCTAAGCTGCGCATCGGCGCCGTCAGTTACCTGAACACCAAGCCGCTGGTGTACGGCTTACCCCAGCTTTGCCCCGAAGCCGAGCTGGTATTTGATTATCCCAGCCGCCTGGCCGACGATTTGGCCAGCGGTCGGTTGGACATTGCGCTGATTCCTTCGATCGAATTCTTCCAGGATCCAGGCTACACGATCGTTTCCGACGCTTGCATCGCTTGCCGGGGACCGGTACTGAGCGTGAAGCTATTTAGCCGCGTGGCGCTTGCCGAAATTCGCACGCTGGCGCTCGATGCAGGCTCGCGCACGAGCGTCGCCTTGGTGCGCGTGTTGCTCAAGGCGCGGTTCGGTATCGAGCCCCGGCTCGAGCCGCTTCCGGTCGACGCCAAGCTGGCCGACACGCAAGCCGACGCGATCCTGCTGATCGGCGATCGCGCGATGCACTCGCCCGAGGGTCGCTTCGTGGAGGTTTGGGACCTGGGCGATCAGTGGTGCCGCTGGGCCGAGCTGCCATTTGTATTCGCGATGTGGACGGCCAGGGCGGGGCGCGATTTTAGCGAGTTCGCCGCCGCGTTGTCAGCAGCTCGAGATGCGGGAGTGGCGAACCTAGAGGAAATTGCGGCTCGCGAGGCGGCCCCCTTGGCATTGACCGAGCCGCAGTGTCTTGCCTACCTGCGCGACAATTTACATTTTCAACTCGGCCCGCGCGAACAGCGCGGCTTGGAGCTGTTTTATCGGCGCGCGGCCGCTATGAACCTCGCGCCAGCGGGAGTGGAATTTGGTTTCAAAAATTGCTCCGCTGCTCGATAAGGCCGTGGCCGGCGAGCGGCTTAGCTTCGACGAGGGGCTGGCGCTCTTGGAGTCGCACGACTTGGCGGCAATTGGCCGCGCGGCCGACGCCGTTACGCGCCGACTGCACCCCGAGCCCTACCGCACCTACAACATCGACCGCAACATCAACTACACGAATGTCTGTACCGCGGTCTGCGATTTCTGCGCATTTTATCGTCCGCCGAAGGACGACGAAGGCTACGTGCTGGACCGGCAGGTATTGCTCGACAAGATCCGCGAGACGGTCGAGCTCGGCGGTGATCAGATCCTGATGCAGGGCGGGCTGCACCCGGAATTCAAGCTCGAGTGGTACGAAGAGCTGCTTGTGGACATCAAGCGGCATTTTCCGCAGGTGAATATTCACGGCTTTAGCCCCCCGGAAATCTATCACTTCACCAAGGTTTCCAAGTTGCCCTTGCGCACGGTGCTCCAGCGGCTGCGTGCCGCGGGCTTGGGCAGTTTGCCAGGTGGCGGGGCGGAGATTCTGGTCGATCGCGTGCGCAAGGACATTACGCGCGGCAAAGTACTCACCGATGACTGGCTGGATGTGAACCGGGTCTGGCACGACTTGGGGGGACGCAGCACGGCGACCATGATGTTTGGTCACGTCGAAACGCTGGGCGAGCGGATCGAGCATTTGGAGCGTCTGCGACAGTTGCAAGACGAAACCGGCGGTTTCACGGCATTCATCTGCTGGACCTTCCAGCCGGGCCATTTGATGGCCCAGGTGCCGGCAGCCGGGTCGTTCGAATATCTGAAGACGCAAGCAGTCAGCCGCTTGTACCTCGACAACTTTCCCAATATCCAATCGAGCTGGGTCACGCAGGGCCTGAAGATCGGCCAGCTCGCACTCGTTCATGGCGCGAATGACATGGGCAGCCTGATGATCGAGGAGAACGTCGTTGCCGCCGCCGGGACGGTACACTACCTCTCATTGGAACAGATGAAGGACGCTATTCGCGAGTTGGGCTACACTCCTCGCCGCCGCAATGTTTTCTATGAACTGGTGGACGAAGAACCCGCGACGGCGGCTGGCTGCGGCGACTGATGGTCCCGATTGCGTCAGCGCGGCATGCGTGCTGCCACCACGACCGCCAAGCTGGTCATTCACAGACCGCCCATCTCGCTCTTGCCTTCGTCGAATCCGCAGTTCCGTGCCGCCTTTTTGATGGCACGAGTTTAGCTCCCCAACGCGCAAATTAAACCAAGCTGCTGTGCTGGTTTTGCGTATCTCAGTTTCCCCGAAGAAGGAGCGTAACATGAACATGAGTGGACTATTAGCAGCACTGCGCGCCCACACGCTGCTAGCGGGCTCGGCCGCCGTAGTTTGCGGCGGATTGTTAGTTGGCAATCTGGCCGCGGAAGATACCCCGACGAAAGAACGCAGCTCCGACGCTGCCGAAGCATCGAAGAAGAGCGATACTTCGACCAAGAACAGCGATACGACCTCGAAAAAGAGCGAATCGAGCGAAGATGAGGCCAGCGATTCGGCCAAATCGAACGATGACTCCAAACAATCCAGCGACAAGTCGAGCGCCAGCCAACGTGATCACTCGAGCCACGAATCGGCGGACAGCGCGTCGCAGCGCAGCTCCCGTGACGAGGCTGCCGAGGACGATAGCAATCGTCGTCAAGATTCGCGGAATAGCCGTAGCCAGACGGGACAAAACCAACGCCTTCAGCAGAACCAAGGTCGCCAGGCTCAGTCTTGGCAGCAAGGCCAAACAGGCCAAGGCCAGCAGGGCCGTCAACAACTTGACGCTCAGAGCCTCGGTCTTTCGCTCGAAGCTGACGACAATGGCAACCTGACGGTGAGTCGCGTGGGCTCGCAAGGTCAGGCTCGTCAGGCGGGTCTTCGCGAGGACGACATTATCGTCTCGATCAATGGCCGCGACGTCAGCTCGCAGCGCGAGTTCAATCGACTGCTGTCCGGGCTGCAAGGTCAACGCGCCGTGGTAGTCATCGAACGCGATGGCCGCGATCGCACGATCTACCTGGGCGGCAACAACCAAGTCGCCCGGCGCAACAACGGCTACCAGGATCAGGGCTACTCGCGCCGCGCCAGTTATGACGAGGACCAAAACGGTAACCAGCAGTACGGAAACCAACAATACGGCAACCAACGCCAGCAATCGCCTGCGTTCCTGGGCGTGATTCTTGACGAGCGCTACCCGAACATGGCGGTCGTTCGTGAAGTTTACCAGGACAGCCCCGCCGACGAGGCCGGCCTGAAGGCAGGCGACACGATCACGAGCCTCAACGGCCGCCGCGTTCGTTCGCCCCAGGAATTAAGCCAAACGGTAATGCAACTGGGCGCCGGCGCCGACATCCAAATCCAGTACTCGCGGCCTCAAACACGCAACGTACGCGTGCATCTGACGACGCGCGAGGAAACCCTGGGCCAAGGCGGCGAAGAGCGGCAAGCTCGTCGGCAAACGCGCGATGATGGTTTCAACGAACGCCGCACTAGCAGCCGCGACCGGGACGATTCGTCCCGCGACTCGGATGACGATGCGGACGATTCCAACAATAATCGTTCTGAGGACCGCGACAACCAGTACAACCGGGGCTAATACGGCCACGAGTTGACGACCGAGATCGCGATGCCGGACGTCTGACGCAAACTGGTCAGGCGTCCGGTTTTTTTGTCGCCCGTTTTTTATTTGTCGCTCTGTCGCGTCGCTGAGTCGGCCCCTTCGGCCTTGTCACTCCATAGCTTGGGCAATTCATCCAAAAGGCAGCCGATATCCAGCCCATCTGTGCCGCCGCCGCGGCCGCCGCTGTCGTCGGCCAGCTTGTAATTGTCGGGCGTCTGGCCATGGGAGGGTACTTCCGGGTCGGCTGCCTTGGTCCAGGCGATGCTGTCCCGCGTGGCCGCATGTTCGCCCAATGCTCCCCAAAACGCTTTCCAGGCTAAGAAACCGTCCTGCTTTACTTCATCGGCGCCAGCCGTGCTGGTGAGTTTCCAAAACACTTCGAATCGATCGTAGGCATTGTGCTCGCCGTGCCACTGCAGACGCGACCGCAAATCCTCGATCCGGTCGATCCCCTTTTGTTCGACCAGCGGCGCCGCCGGCGAACCAGAAAAAATGCAGTCCGTGGTTTGAAGCACGGTCGAAAGCTGATGCGGCGCGTCTTCGCTTCCCCACATTAGCGCCAGCCCACCATGAACGATCGCCGTTAGATGTCGCAAATCTGCGTTGACCGAGGCGGCGCGCCGGGGCAGATTCGGGCCGCCCGCCACGCTTAGCAAGCGTTCACTCGTGACCAATAACCCATTGTTCCAGCGTAGCTTGGTAGATTGCATTTCGTCGGCCCGCAATAGCGTGGCCTCGCCGCGGACGATGCAATTCTCCAGTTCGATGACGACGTCGTCGTCCACGGTCAGCGACTTTACAACACTTGGATCCATGGGCATGACGTCGCTGCCGGGAATCGCCGTTACGTCGAAGAACGCAACGCCGGGCTGGTAGGCCGCCAGGCCCGGAACGGCGTTGCGAATCGACAACACCGACTTCTGCAACCGCACGAGGTCCGCCTGGCGCATTTCCAAGAGCGCCCAACTGTCTGGCCGCACTGCCTCGTGAGGAATTTCCAGTTCCAGCTCAACTCCCACCAGCGTCAACTGCCCGCCCACGATCAATAGCATGCTGCGCTGGCTTTTTGCCGGGTCGGTGGGACGAAAGCTGACGATCGGGTGATATTGCTCCCCGGCGCGAATCGTCAACTCGATGTTCGCCAGCGAGATCGGCCGCTCCTCGCGACGGCCATTGAACCGCAATTCGATCGTGTCACCGCTTTTGGCGGCACTGCAGGCCGCGGACAACGTCGTGTAAGAATTGCTCCCCTCGTCGCGATTGCTGACGATCAACAATTGCTCAAGCGGCGGACGCGACTCGGCGGTAGTGGGCGCGGACGATTCCTTGTTCGGCGCCTCGTCCGAAGGCGGGTCGCTGCCGGTCAAACTCAGGCTGCCGGCTGTTGCTTCGCCGGCCAACAGTCCGTCGACTTTCCAGCACATTGGGATCCTAAGCTTAGAATTCCACGTGGACAAGTTGTCGCG
>JADMIO011683281.1_pt1 | contig 67399 bp, 65 predicted proteins | sample 8958161 | NCBI WGS metagenome assembly JADMIO01 (sample SAMN16585339, study PRJNA669376) | soil metagenome | isolation source: Crop rotation soil | place: USA: Cullars Rotation, Alabama | collected 2011 | reverse complement strand
TTTCATTATGGTGAAAGTTGGAACCTCTTACGTGCCGATCAGATTAAAACGAAAGGCCCAGTCTTTCGACTGAGCCTTTCGTTTTATTTGACCATGTTGGTATGATTTAAATTAATACGACTCACTATAGGGTCAGTGCGGCCGCGACTTCAAGTCACGTGAATTCCAAGCTTCGGATCCCACTGTGCTGGAAAGGCGCCGTGCCCATCGTGATGCCGTCCGAGTCGCGGAGCAAGCCGAGCTTGCGGGCCTCGTCAGCGCTGGTAGAGATCTTCGCCAGGCCGATGGTCTCGAACGCCTTGTGGACGAACGGGTAGGGATCGACGTCCGCCGGGACCGCCTCCATGGCGCGGAGCAGCAGCTCGGTGGTGCCGCCGCCGCCGGGGATGACGCCGATGCCCACCTCCGGCAGGCCGATATAGCTCTCCGCCGCCGCCTGGACGCCCGCGCAGTGGAGCATCACCTCGCAGCCGCCGCCCAGCGTGTAGCCCTGGCAGGCGGTCACCACCGGCACGCGCGCGCGCTTCAGGCGGAGCACCGCGTCCTGGAGGATGCGGCTGTTGGCGAGCATCTCGTCCCAATCCTGCTCCTGGATGCTCAGCAGGATGAGCTGGATATTGAACCCGGCGGAGAAGTGCTCGCCGTTATTGCCGATGACCAGCGCCGTGCCGTTCTTCTCGGCGTACTCGCGGCTCCAGTCGATCATTGAGATGATGCCGGGGCCGAGCACGTTCATCTTGGTGTGGAATTCGAGGCAGTAGACGCCGTCGCCGATGTCGACCAGGGTGGAGTCGGGCGTCTGCTTGACCGTGCCGCCCGCCGACTTCACGTCCTTGAGCACGATCCGCTCGGGGTTCGGGGCGAGCTCTTTCTGGGTTTCGGGGACGGAGATGTCGGCGTAGAGGGTCTTGCCGGCGGCGGTTTCGTAGAAGCTCTCTCGGCCGGACCGGATGAGGTCGAGCACCAGCGGCGGGACCTGTCCGCCCTCGCGCTCGATGCGGGCGGCGGTCTCGCGGACGCCGAGAACGTCCCACAGCTCGAACGGACCCAGCTCCCAGTTGAAGCCCCAGCGGAAGGCGCGGTCGATGCTCACCACGTCGTCCGCGATCTCGCCCGCGATCTCCGCCGTGTAGCAGAGGATGTCGCGCGTGGTCTCCCAGAGGAAGCGGCCGGGCGTGTCGTTGAGGGCCAGGAGGGCACGCAGACGCTCGGGCAGGGGCAGGTTCTTGATGCCCTCGATGCTGGGGAAGGCGACCTTCTTGCGCGGGCGGTAGTCGAGCGTCTCCCAGTCGAGCGCGGAGATGGAGCGGTCCTTCTCGCGGCGGTAGAAGCCCGCGCCGGCCTTCTCGCCGATGCGTCCCGAGGCGAGGAGCTGGAGCACGGAGGGCGGCATCACCATCAGCTCGCTCCAGCGGTCGGCGGGCAGGCGCTCCTTCAGGTTGTTCGTCACGTCGGAGGTGATGTCGAGGCCGCAGATGTCGCTCAGGCGGAACGAGGCGCTCTTGGGGTGGCCGATCAGCGGGCCGGTCAGCTCGTCCACCTCCTCGACCGAGAGGCCGTGCTTGAGGGTCGCGTGGAGGACGACCTGCATGGATAGGACGCCCAGCCGGTTCGCGATGAAGCCGGGCGTATCCCGCGCGAGGACGACCGATTTGCCCAGCACCACCTCGGCGAACTCCCCGAATTGGCGCATGACCTCCCGGTCGGTCTCCGGCGTGGGGATCAGCTCCAGCAGGCTCATGTAGCGCGGCGGATTGAAGAAGTGGGTGCCGAAGAAGCGCTTGCGGTAGGACTCGGAGCAGGCGGCCGACATGCCGCTGATGGAGAGGGCGCTGGTGTTGGTGGTGACGATCGCGTTCGGGCCGGCGTGCGCGTCGATGGCGGCGTGGACCTGCTTCTTGATCCCCTCTTTTTCGACGACCGCCTCGCAGATCCAGTCCGCCTTGCGGAGCGTTTCGAGGTCGTCGGTCGTGTTGCCGAGGGTGATCCGGTCGGTATATTCCGGTACGAAGAAGGCGGCCGGCCGCGCCTTCTGCGCCCGCTCAAGCCCTTTTGTGACCGGCGCGTTGCGGCTCTTTCGGTCCTCGCCCTGACCCGCTACGTCTAATAATGTTGCCCGCCAGCCCGCGTTCGCCAGGTGCGCCGCGATCTGCGCGCCCATCACTCCCGCCCCGACCACCACCGCGTTTCCGCTCACACTCTTTCGATCCATTTATCCGCGCCCTCCGTGGGGTTATGTTCGTGGGGAGGGAGGCGTGATCCTGCTTTGTGGCGGAGTTGGGGAGTAGCAGAGTTGGAGAGGACGGACGTGCGAGCCAACGGCTTTTCACCGCAAAGGCGCAAAGGCGCGGAGGACGGCTGGGCAGAGGTTATTGGCTGTCATAGGCTTGCATTTGCGAGGGTATGGGGAGTGGCATTATTGAGCGTGGATTGGGGGTTTTCGGGCCATAGGCTTGCATACACCATCAAATGTGTGGGGGGAGGGGGGTGGGGTGAGAGCGTATGGTTGTTGTGGGTTGTTGAGGATTGTTGGCCGGTTGATTGGCGTCGGGTTGAACTCCGGATGGATCCCTTGACGGAGTATGGAATATAGCCCATAATACGAGTATGAGGCCCGCCGGAGCTGAAGAGCGGATTATCGTCTACATCGGTTCTGTACAGAAGGACATAAACGCCTTCCCACCGGATGTTCGCAATGAAATTCTGGAGGACATACAATTGATCCAGAGGGGCGAGACCCCACAAGACGCGTCTCCATTTGAAGGATCCACTGCCGGCAATATGATGAAGTTGGTCAAACCAGGCGACAAGGTCACGTACCGGGTCGTGTACGTTGCGAAGTTCGAGCGAGCGATCTACGTCCTGCATGGTTTCGTGAAGAAATCGCATCACGGCATACGGTCATCGCGTGAGGACATCGAGACTGCCCGGCGCAGGTACGTGGCTGCAAAACAGCACTATGAACAAACGTTCGCCGAGGAGAAGCAGAGCAAGCTCGTACGAAAGAGTAAGAAGAGATGAAGGTAATGAACAAGCCCATTGACCAGGATGCCGAGGTTACGATTGGTTCCGGGAATGTCTACGCCGATTTCGGAGTGCCAAATGCCGACGAAGAGAAGGCGAAGTTCGAGCTGGCGTTCCGCATTCGATCGGTCATCAAGGAGCGCCGTCTCACTCAGGAGGCCGCTGCGAGCCTGCTGAACATCGACCAGCCTGAGGTCTCTCGGCTCATGAACTGCCGCACATCCAAGATGACATTTGACCGTCTGTTTCGGTACCTCAAGCGCTTGGAGCAGACGGTCGAGGTGCGCTTGCCGGAGGCTGCCAGGGATGGTCAGCGAGAGGTTGTGCTGTCGTTGTAGCCACTAACGAAAGAACAAAAGGATTGGCGAAGTCATAGGCTGTCCTACACCGCCAAAATCAATACACAGGGAACATGGGGTTGGTCCGTATGGTGATTGCTGTGGGTTGTTGGGATATGCTGTCGCGACAATTCGCTGTTACCTGGGAGGTAAGCAAGTCTAAGAAGACGTGCTTTCCCATGTGAAACGGCGATACCGTTGACAACCGCCTTTCAGGTAAGGGCGGCGCTGGAGACGACTACAATGATGAAATGGATCGCCATAGCGGTTTGCGCGCTGTTCCTGCTCGCCCTTTGGAACGCCTGGCCGCTTCTCTATGCGTGGACCATAGGGGACAAGGTCGAGCGCGTGTTGAGATTGCAGCGTATCGGGTCTAGATATCTCTCACGCGGCAACGTGAAGCGTGCGGAAGCGGTGTTTAAAATGGCGGTTGGAGAATGCTGGGAGTCCCAACCGAGTGATACGCCAGAGATGAAGCGCCTCGCGTCTGATGTCAACGCGAGCTACGCCCTCGTGATCGGAAAGAGCGAGCCCTTGCATCCAGCAATTGGCCTCTTAGCAAGGGGTGCCATAGCGCGAGACCCGTCGAATCCGTTTGCGCATGAGATTCTGGGTATGGACCTCGGGGTGCACAACGATAGCGTCGGAGCAATGGCGGAGTTTAACGAGGGAATCCGACTAGCACGTGAGGCAGAACCCGTGGATTCAGAGGCTATCTACCGCATCAATAAGCAGATACTCTGGATTGAGGAGAACGCAGCTAAAATCGCCTCCGTGCATCGAACGGCAGCCTCGGAGTAGCCCCGGCAAGAGCATGACAGTAATGTCGACTTTAAGGTTTGCGCAGAAGCAACCGCAATTCATCCGGACAATATGGAGGCGTACGACGGTGTAGCATAACGTGGCAATTTGGGCATACGGGCCGCAAATCACGAATCGGGTCTATTTCGTAGTCACCCGTAGCCTCTGAAATCGGCCTTAAGTGATGCACGTGGATAATGCCCGCGCCCATCTCGCCATACTTGTCCGCAAAATTGAAGCCGCATATCACACAGTTCAAGCCATAGTGCTCGATACAAAGGCGGCGGGCCACAGGATTTCGTTCATGTTCACTTATGACTTCTAACTGGATCTCTCCTTCGCGAAGTAACTTCGAAGGTGCATCCGTCCGGCCAAAGGGGAAGCCCTCAGCCATTGCGTCGAGAATCGGATCGGTCTGTGAGGAATGAGCACTTTCCGAGACCACATTCTCCCCAGGCTTGTACAGACGTGGAGGTTCATCCTCACCGTGGTCCCAGCTCACACGAAAGCCCCACGAACTGGAAAGGCCAAACTCAAACCATGCTGGAACTGGAAAGGACTTTGCGAGTTCCGGTTTTTCGACGTTATTCTGCAGGTCTACTGGCACGAGAGAACCTCGACTCGCCGGTCTGTATACGACAATCCAACCATCCACCTCCTGAACGACGGGCTGCCTTGCTTGATGTAACGTCCATGCCAAGCGCCGGATCTCGTCGTCGGTTGGTAACGTCGCAACAACAATTGGGTCCTTACCGCTCTGACCTTCGGGTGGCATGATGTAGTCGCTCTCGCGCCCACTGCCGAGCAACGTCCACCCGTTTCGTTTGAGAACACCCCTGTCACCAACGCTGAATCTGTAAGCGTTCGCACCATATCGCTTCGGTGCTTTGCCCCAACTCCTGAGGCGTAGTTGTAGCGTTTGTGTTTCCATGCTCGCGAATGTCAAAGCTCAGACGGAAGTGCCTCGTCGTAATCGCTCCGTCGGACGCCAGGATTAGAGGTGGTGAACGGTCCAACGCGAGTATCGCAACCTTCATTCGGTGCTGTCTGACTGAACTCCTCCCACGCGATTTTCCTGTCAGAACGGTTCGAAGGCACAAGCCCACGCCGGTCCACCCTCGCTAGCACAACCTCAACCTCGCACCGCACTTTGACTCCGGGCGTCCGATAGGTTATTGGGGGATTGCCGTGACTTGTGAAAACCTCATCTGCTTTGCGAATGATCGGCCCGAGGAGCGCGCGAGCAACAACCACGTGATGATCGAGCTGCCGCATCGCAACAGCGGGCTCCGGATCAACTCGCTGGGCACGCGCAACCTGGGCGACAAACAACAAAGGATTAATGACGGGGACTGTGGCATTAGAGGGGAATAACTTATCGAGGAGCCTCCGATATGGCTCGCGCCATTCTGCTCGTTCTACTCACCACATTGGCTGCGCAGCTCGTCCACGCCGACATCCAAATCAGCACCGACCCCGACCGCATCCGCATCGACACCGGCACGGTGCAGGCGGCCATTCATAAGCGCGGGTATGTGAGCGGGGTGGAGGGTGGGTCGTTTGTGGACCGGAAGACGGGGGCGCACGACCTGGGGTTTGGGCTGGATATTGTCGATTGGATCATGGAGCCGGGGTCGGATGCGGCGTACCGGAAGCAGCTCACCGGCGACCTGCCGTATGAGTTCAACAACCTGGTCCACGGGCGCATCCCGAAGCGGACCATCGAGGGGCCGCAGATCTGCACGCAGGCGAAGGAGCTGGACCCGCAGGTCATTCGCGGGAGCGGCTTTGTGGCGGTGAAGATGCGCTACCGCTATACAAACGCCGTGCCGGGAAAGAAGGCGGGGTCGCTGTGGGAGCAGACGCTGGTCTTCCCGGCCGGCAAGCGTTACTTCGTCTCCTCGGACCGGGTGACGGCGGTCAATGCCAGCGAGGCGATGTTCCAGCGGCTGGACATGCCGGGCCATATCCGCCACAACGCGGGCGACAACTTCAGCGAGGTCTACCTCAGCTATTTCGGGCGCATCCCGGCGAGCGAGTTCCTGCGGGACTTCGCGCCGGACGAGAAGTTCCTCTACCGCCGGGCGGACAACCGCATCCCCAAGCGGTTCATCCGCGCCTATCACCTGCGGGACCCGAAGACGGGCAAGGACGGCCCGTGGCTGGCCGGGATGACGCTCGATCCGACGTCGGTCTATGAGGCTTGGTGCCACCAGCGTGGGTATGTCTGCATGATCGAGGAGTTCGGGGGCCGGCCCATCCAGCCGGGAGAGTCGTTCGGGGCGGCGTGGGTGGTGGGGTATTTCGATTCTATTGAGGAGATGAACCGGGTTTATGATTTGTATGCGGGGCATGATGGGATCGAGGCGGATGAGAAGGGATGGAGGTTGACGAGCCACACTCCGAACGGCACCACCCTCACCCCCAACCCCTCTCCCTCCGAAGGGAGAGGTGAGAACGGCGCATACGGTTATGATGAACGGTTGAACAAGCGCATTAACTGGTTTCAGGATCAGAAGTTTGGGCTGCTGATGCATTGGGGGATTTATAGCCAGTGGGGGTCGATCGAGTCGTGGCCGCTGGTGGAAGAGGACAAGTGGGCGCGGCCGGACGATCTGCCGGCGTGGGTGGAGCGCGGCAAGGATATCGACCGGTTCCGGAACGATTATTGGAAGCTGCCGCAGACCTTCAACCCTCGGCATTTCGATCCGCAGAAGTGGGCCGACGAGGCGAAGCGCGCGGGCATGAAGTACGTGGTCTTCACGACGAAGCACCACGACGGCTTCAGCATGTTCGACACGAAACAGTCGGATTTCAAGGTAACCGGGCCGAGCGTGCCCTTCCATACGAACCCGCAAAGCAACGTGGTCCGCGATGTATTCAACGCCTTCCGGAAGCAGGGGTTCGGGATCGGGGCCTATTTCAGCAAGGCGGACTGGCATCATCCCGACTACTGGAGTCCCGACGCGCCCGCCAAGACCCGCAATCCGAATTACGACACGCTGAAGAACCCGACGAAGTGGGGCCGGTTTGTCGATTTTGTTTACAAACAGATCGAAGAACTTGTGACCGGATACGGTCCGATCGACATTCTATGGTTGGACGCCGGCCAGGTGCGCCCGCCCACGCAGGACATCCGGATGGATCGTCTGGTGGAAATGGCGCGTAGCCATCAGCCGGATCTGATCGTGGTGGACCGGACGGTCGGCGGGAAGTACGAGAATTACCGGACACCGGAGCAGGAGGTGCCGGAGCGGACGCTGGACTATCCGTGGGAGACCTGCATGACGATGGGCGACCAGTGGTCGTTCAAGCCGAACGACCGCTATAAGTCGACGCACCAGCTCATCCACCTGCTGGTGGATATCGTGGCGAAGGGCGGCAATTTCTTGCTGAACGTCGGTCCGGACGCTGATGGGCGATTTCCGGAGCCGGCCGTTCAGAGACTGCGGGAGATGGGCGCCTGGATGAAGGTGAACGGCGAGGCCATCTACGGCACGCGGCCCATCGCGCCCTATAAAGAGGGTAAGATCGCGCTAACGCATAAAAACGGCGTGACGTATGCGCACTATATGCTGGACGAGGGCGAGCGGCTGCCTTCGGTGATTTTAATCCGGTCGGTGCGGCCCCGGGCGGGTGCGAAGGTGCGGATGCTGGGTTCGAAAGAACCGATCATGTGGAAGAGCGGGGCGGAGGGCGTCACGTTGTCCGTGCCGGAGGCGGAGGTGACGCATTTGCCGAGCCGGGATGTGGTGGTGTTTGCCATTCCTACCGGTAATTGATCCCTCATAATTATTCGAGAATTACCGGCGCACCGTCATTTCGATGGAGCGAACGTCACCTCTAAATACGGTGAACTGAGCTCGCGACTGAGAAATCTGGCTGGCGCGAGGCGGCGTCCACCCGCCGGATTTCTCAGTCGCGAGCCAGAGAGTTCAAATTTGTGAGAGTGAAGCGCTTCTTCGAAATGACGTGGGGTCGCCAGCCAGAGAGTTCGGGTTTGTGAGAGTGAAGCGCTCCTTCGAAATGACGGTGCGTTACGCAACTCACACAATATAGCGGAGAAAGAGTGTCCGAATGTCGCAAGGGCGATTGACCTGTGCGCGCTGCGGTTCCAATAACTTCGATACCGTGACCGCTTGTTGGAAATGCGGCGGGCCGCTGGGGGCGGCGGCGACTCCTCAGGGGGCTTCGGCACGTCCGAATGCGACCGCCTATGCCCAGCCCGCTATGCAGCCTGCGCCGGCCATGGCGATGCCAACCGCTAACTTCAGCGAGCGTGCGGCGGCCACAGTCGTTCAGACCGCATCCAATCTGGGAAATATGGCGGCGAGCAACCGCGCGGCGTTCTGGCTCGGGATGCTGATGCCCTATTTCGGACTTCCCATCGGGCTGGCGTTTATTATGTGTGACGACCGGCGGCGGCAGGAGGTCGGGCGGCTCTGCGTGATCTGGAGCCTGATCTCGGGCGTGATCCATTTTCTGGTGACCATCGTCGCGATGTTGGGCATGCGGCAGTATCTCGCGCTCTTCATGGGCACCGCCATGAACGCGGCGAAGAATGGCGGCGGCGGGTTGGGTGGTGGTGGCATGGGCGGGGGGATGGAACCTTAGGCGATGGCTCATTTCGATAAACACTTCACAGTGGAGGAAGCGCGGCGATGGCTGCCGAAGCTGCGCGCCCGGTTTAGCGCGATCCAGGCGCTCTATTCGGAACTGGAGCCGCTGCAGGCCGACTTCCAAAAGGCGATGTCGCGAATCCGCATGAACGGCCACGCGCCCGCGGAATCGGGTTTCGAGGCGAAGGTGCTGGAGATCCAGGGCCATCTGCAGGAGATCGTCGGAGCCGGGATTGAGATCAAGGACATCCAGCGGGGGCTGGTGGATTTTCCGCACTGGCGGGACGGTGAAGAGGTGTTTTTGTGTTGGGAGTTGGGTGAGGACGATTTGGAATATTGGCACCGGATTGAGGATGGGTATCCGGGGCGGCAGAGGTTGTGAAGAGCGTTGAGTGTTGAGGGTTGAGTGTTGAGAGCGCAGACGCCGCGAGCGGGCGCTGTTCCGTTCAGCTATTAGGTGCCGACCGATTAGTGAACCCTCGTGCTGTTTTCTCGCTCCAACCTTCCAAATGTAATTGGGAGGTCCCCACATGAGATCCATCGCGGTAGTGACCGTTTCGGTCCTCATTTCGCTGGCAAGTTGCACCCTGGCGGAGGCTCCGGCCACTCCACAGGACGTAGCGAAGAAGTCCCCTACCCTTCAGCAACAGCTTATCCATTCAGTCATCCAGGACGAGATCGAGAATGTTCGCACGCTGCTTGATAAGGGCGGCGATCCGAATGCACGGGTGGCGCCGGCGGCGGAGGATGCGTGGACGTTCGAAGGGAGTTCGGTGCGCGACCCCGCACCGCCGCTCATCCTGCTCGCGAGCAAGTATGGGAGCATAATGGGGCCGCAGATCATCGAATTGCTGATCGCGAAGGGCGCGAACATCAACATCGCGGACAACAACGGGCTGACGCCGCTCATGGCTGCCGCGGAGCTGGGGATGGCCGGTTTCTCGCTGCTGTTGGAGAAGGGCGCGAAGGTGAACGTAGCGGACAATGCCGGAAAGACGCCGCTGATGTATGCCATGGGCAACCGTGGATACGGCGCGGCAGCTGAGCTTGTGAAGCGGGGCGCTCAGATCAACGCGAAGGAAAAGGAGGGACGGACCGCGCTCTTCTATGCGATAGAGCGGGCGGAACATGACCCGATTCGGCTCCTTGGAGACGACTTGAAGCGGAAAGAGAAGGAATCCGCTGAGCGGTATGTCCAGCTGGTGCAGCTCTTGATCGAGAAGGGCGCGGATGTGAATGTGAAGGACAAGGATGGCGAGACGCCGCTAAAGATTGCGTTGCGGAAGAATAGGCCGGAGATTGTTGCGCTGTTGAAGAAGGCGGGGGCGAAGTAGCCCTCACCCCAAACCCCTCTCCCATTAGAATGGGAGAGGGGAGCCAAACGACCCCACTCCATTGGAGAGGGGCTTTTTTGTGCGGCGTCGAATTTCCCTACGGAGTGGTCGTATTGGAGTTAACGAGCGGGGGATGGACGCGTGTCGCGAGTGAAGCAAAACCGGATTGGGAGAGGGAAAGCGCCGAAGGTTCAGCCTGCGCCGCCGGTTCTGGACGACTGGTGGAACGTCGAAGTGGACGATGCAGCGATTGAAGAGAATCGACTGGTGGCGAAATATCGCGCCGATCAGCAGTCGATTCGGATTCAATCCGTCACCATTGCCTTTGTGTTGAGCGCCATGAACTTCCTCGGGCGAGATGCCTTCATCCCCTCGTCCGTTATAGCCAGTGTCGGCACGGTTGGGCTGTTAGCCATCGCGCCTATCCATACGATACGGATGCGGAAGCTGGCGGCGAGACACGCTGCTGCGAGGGCGGAGACATTTCAATTCGGGCAACAACGCGAGGTAGCTCCGCGGAGGGAGTTGACGGAGCGGCAGCGGCAGCTTCAGGCGGAGCTTCGGAAGGCGGCCACGGATCTCCGGCGATATTATTCGCTTACGCAATGGGTGTTCTGTATCTGCGTCGGGTCGCCGGCCCTGCTCATGGTGATACATCTCGGGTTCTTCGTTCTGCTGCCGGTCAATTGTTTGATCGGTGTGGCCATCTTGTGCATCATCAATCGAAAGGGCGACGCGGCCGCGACTCGCGCGATCCTTCTTATCAAGAACTCCGGCGCGGAAGTGCTGGGGGCCGTGATCGATTTCCTCGAATCGACAGAGGCGCGGCTTCACGGTCCGGCGCTCGGAGCGCTTCCGGCGGTGGTATCGTCCGTGCGCGCTTCCGACGGGCCGTCACTGGCGCCGGAACACCGGCGGTGGCTGTATGGGTGGTTGAACCCGGATAGGGCGCGTGCCAACCCTCGTTTGGCGCTCGCCGTACTCCAAATGGTCGAGCAGCTGGGCGACGCGCAGGCGGAACCTGCCGTGCTCTCCCTTATGTCGCAATTGCATCCATCCACGCCGGAACAGACGGCGCTGGTGAACGCGGCGCACGCAGCGCTGAGCAGCCTGCGGCATGCGGACGAGACGCTCTCCAAGCGGGGGACGCTCCTCAGCCCAGCATTCGCGCCTGCCAGCACGGAGACGCTGTTGCATATCCCGACCGCAAGCGGCGCTCAGCCTGAACAGTTATTGCGTTCCACATCCTCGGGTGATGAGACGTGAAGCGGGTCAAGCGGCAGCAAGGCGGATTGCTGCCCGCGCATCCCCGCGCGGATGTGGCTGCGATTGCGCTTGCCGAGACGGTTCGCAAGGCGAGGGAGCTGCGGCGCCAGCGTCGGGTCGTGTTCTGGGCCTCTTTGGCGGATATGGTCGTCATCCTGGTAGCGCTGCTCAACCGGACTGAGCGGCGGGTGTTGTACGCGGACTGCGTGGCGGCCGCTATTGTCCAGATTGGGAAAGTGCTGGCCTGGAAGCACACCCTGGAGGATGGTCTTGCCGAACCGGACGAGGTTGTAGAACACGAGGAAACAGAGCGTCCGGCGCAGGAGCTGACGGAGCGGCAATGGGCCGTGCAGCAGAGCCTCGATCGGGCGGCGACGACGCTGCGCCGGAGTTATCGTCAATCCGGCTGGGTCTTTTTCTCCAGCCTCGGAGGTGCAGCCGGCCTCTCCTGGCTGATGTGGCGAATGTTCGAATTCCCCTGGTTTGTGGTCAATGGGATATTGTGGACGGGGTTGGGCATGTGGCTGCTTGGCAAGCTGGAGCAGCGGGGAAATCGAGCCGCGAATGATGTAGTGGCACAGATCCGTCACGCCGATCCGGCGGTGGCGGGCGCGATTATCGACTTCATCGGTAGCAGCGATGCTCGGTTTCACGAACATGCTCTCACAGGGCTGGAAAGTCTTCTCAACCGGATGCGGCCGGAGCATGCCACGCTGTTATCTTCCGATCAGCGACGGTTTCTGTACGGACGACTGAAACCGGCGCTTGCGAGGGCGCGGCCCTCCACCGCGCTGGCCGTAATGGGCATGATCGAGCAGATTCGGGACCGTTCCGCCGAGCCGTATCTCCAGGCGCTGCTTGCAATGCCCAACCCAACTAGCGATCAGGACAAATCGCTGTTGAGCGCGGCCTATTTCGCGCTACAAAGTCTGGAACAGGAGAATGAAGCGTTGGCGAGGCGCGGCACGCTTCTCAGTCCGGCCGACTCGCCGTACCCGCCCGAAGAGTCCCTGCTGAGGCCGCGCCTTTCGCAGTTTGACGATCCGGCGAACCAGCTCCTGCGCAGCGCGCCCGGAAGCGACCGGGAGGAAACTTGAGGGATGTCTGATTCGCTCCAACCGGGTAAGAGCGGCGCTTTGCCAGAGGCTGCCGGCCGAGTGGCGGCCGAACCATCAGGCGATTACGTCGCCCGGTCGCGCGCACGCTATCTGCAGAAACGGCGCCGGAAGGTCTGGGCGCGCGCAGGAGGTCTGACCGCCCTCCTCATTTGGCTATGTGCCGCCAGTTGGTTCCCACTATCTCCGTTTATCTGGGTAGCGGCCTGGCTCCTCTACCTGGTCTGGAAGAAGGCCGTCCGTGACCTGAAGCTGCTTGGCCGATCCGCCGGTCCGGCCGCGGAATTAGCAGCCGCACCGCCGATTATTGGCGCGGAACCGCCGCGCGCACTTTCGCCGGAGGAGCAGGCGATTCACGATGCTCTGCGACAAAGCTCGGCCACATTGGAGCGCTGCTACCGCTACTGGCAGTGGAGCCTGGTGGGCGGGGGTATCGCGGCGGCAGTGGGCGTCTTCGCGCTCACACCCTGGATGGGAGAGAGTGGCTTTCTTGCTGTGCCAATCGGGGTGTGTTGCGGAGCGGCGGCCATGCGGTGGTTCCGCGTGAAAGGTGACCGGGCGGCAATAGACGCGGTCAATCGCATCGCTACCGCCGGTCCCGAAATGACGGGGGTGGTGATCGACTTCCTGCTCGCGTCTGACGAAAGGCTGCAAGGGACTGCCCAAACGGCGCTCTGCGGGCTGCTGTACCGTTTTCGCGCCTCCGATGGTCCGAGCCTGAAGCCGGTGCATCGCCGGTATCTCTACAGTCAGCTCAGGGTGGGTACGTTGAGTTATCGTCCGCAGATTGCAGCCGCCGTGCTTCACCTCATGGAACAACTGGCCGACCCGGACGGAGAGCCATATCTTCAGGAATTCCTCTCCTCGCTAGACCCGAATAACCCCTATAACCGGCCGCTGTTGAACGCGGCGTACCTCGCCCTTCAGAGTATCGGAGCTGCGGGCGCCACCATGGGAAAGCGGGGCACGCTCCTCAGCCCCGCCGATGCGCCCAAAGCGGCAGACGGGTCGCTGCTCAGGCCGAGCTTCGGCACGTCCGTTCAACCACCAGACCAACTCCTGCGCAGCGCCCAATCCGCATCGGAAGACTAACCATACACCCAAATCCTGCCTAATTCAATTGACTTTTCGTCACGCCCGGCGCTATACTAACAGGCCGGTTTGGACGGTCAGGGTTGTTGTCGTCTGCCCAACACCGATTACCCAGCACCGAACACCGATTTTATGTTCGAAAGCCTTTCCGAAAAACTGCAAAGTGTCTTCTCGCGGCTGCGCGGGAAGGGCAAGCTCTCCGAGCAGGACGTGAACGAGGCCATGCGCGAAGTGCGCCTGGCGCTGCTCGAAGCGGACGTGAACTTCAAGGTCGTCAAGGAGTTCATCGGGAAGGTCAAAGAGATGGCGGTCGGGACGGAGGTCCTGGAGGGTCTTAACCCGGCACAAGCCGTCGTCAAAATCGTCAATGACGAGCTGGTCGATCTGTTGGGCGGTGCGGACTCCCGGCTGGGGTTTGCGCCTCGCCCGCCGACGATCATAATGCTTTGCGGTCTGCAAGGCGCGGGCAAGACGACCACGGCCGGAAAGCTGGCGCACTGGATGCGCCGCCAGGGCCGCAATCCGCTGCTGGTTGCCTGCGACGTATACCGTCCCGCGGCCATCAAGCAGCTGCAAGTTTTGGGCGAACAACTGAAGATGCCGGTCTTCACGATGGGCGACCAGGTGAAACCGCCGGAGATCGCGCGACAGGCTATCAGGCACGCGAACGAGAACGGCAGGGACGTCGTCATCCTGGACACGGCCGGGCGCCTGCACATCGACGACCAGATGATGCAGGAGCTGGAGCAGGTGCAAGCCGCCGTCCAGCCGACCGAGACGCTGCTCGTAGTGGACGCGATGACCGGGCAGGACGCCGTGAACTTCGCGCAGCAGTTCAATGAGCGGCTGACGGTCAGCGGGTTTGTGATGACGAAGCTGGACGGCGATGCGCGCGGCGGCGCGGCGCTCTCGATCCGGGCGGTTACGGGCGTTCCGATCAAGTTTATCGGCGTCAGCGAGAAGCTGGACGGGCTCGACAGCTTCCACGCCGACCGTATGGCCTCCCGCATTCTGGGGATGGGCGACGTGCTGTCGCTCATCGAGCGGGTGCAGGCGACGGTTGACGAGAAGAAGGCGCTGGAGATGGAGCAATCCCTGAAGCAGGGAAAGTTCGATCTCAACGATCTGCTCGAACAGATGCAGATGATGAAGAAGATGGGGCCGCTCGGACAGATCGTGAAGATGATCCCGGGAATGAGCGCCATTAAAGACGTGGATATTCCGGAAGACGCGATGGTGAAGCAGGAAGCCATGGTCCGATCCATGACCCTGGCGGAGCGCGCCGACCCGAGCATCCTCAACGGCAGCCGCAAGCGCCGGGTGGCCGCCGGGGCCGGAGTGACGGTTCAAGAGATCAACGAGCTGCTCAAGAACTTCGAGCAGATGAAGATGATGCTCAAGCAGATGACCGGTGGCCGGGGCCTACCCAAGCGGGGCGGCAAAGGCGGACCGGGCGGTAAGAAGAGACGATTTCCGTTTAGATAGAGTCCCGGTTTTGGGTTTTCGGTGCTCGGTTTTAGGACCGAACGCCGAACACCGATCACCGAACACCGAACATCAGGAGATACCTTTGCCAGTTAAGATTCGTCTGCGGCGGATGGGCGCTAAGAAGCGCGCTTTCTACCGCATCGTGGTTGCAAACAGCACGAGCCCGCGCGACGGCCGATTCATTGAGTCCATCGGCTATTACGATCCGTGCTCGACCCCGCCCGTGGTCAAGATCAACGAGGAGAAGGCCAGCTACTGGCTGAAGAACGGCGCGCAGCCGTCGGACGTCGCCCGCGCGCTCCTTACCAAGCAGGGCGTCATCGTCAAACCTGCGGCCGAATAGTATTGAGTATTGAGTATTGAGCGTCGAGTCTGCGGGCCGATGTGCCTCAACACTCAACACTCAACACTCAACACTCAACACTTGACACTCAAGACCCGGTTGTTTGGGAGATTTCATGTCCAATCCTAATGAGGATCCGGTGAAGGGACTTATCACCTGGCTGGTGACCAATCTGGTTGACGAGCCGCAAGAGGTCGAGGTCTCAGAGGTCGAGGGCGATTCTTCCGTGACGTATGAGGTCCGCGTCTCGCAGCCTGATCTCGGCAAGGTGATCGGCAAGCAGGGGCGGATCGCCAACGCGCTGCGGACCGTCGCGAAGGCCTCCTCCGGCCGGGACAAACGCAAGGTATTCGTAGAGATCATTGCCTGAAACGACGACACTTCCGGAATGGAATTGGACGGTCGGTGAGGTCGTGGGGGCCTTCGGCATTCGTGGCGAAATGAAGGTCCGAATGGAAAGCGACTTCCCCGACCGTTTCGCGCGACTGAAGACGGTCTGCCTGCGGCCGCGCCGCGGACAGCCGAAGCTCTTCCCGGTGGTGCGGACGCGCATCCACAAGAACCAGGTGCTGATGACCCTGGAGGGTGTGGAGCGTATTGAGGACGTCGAGCTGTGGCGCGGGTCGCTCGTGCAGGTGAAGAAGGAAGAGGCGGTCCCGCTCGGCGAGGGCGAGTACTACGTCGGCGACCTGGTCGGCATGGAGGTCTTCCTGACGGACGGCCGGAGCATCGGCAAGCTGGACAAGGTGCTCCCCTACCCTGCCCAGGATCTCTGGCAGGTTGGCGAGTCGCTGATCCCGGCGGTAAAACCGATCGTGGTTTCCGTGGACCCGGTGGAGCGCCGGATCGTGATCGACCCGCCCGAGGGAATTTTGAGTGATCCGGATTGATATCGTGACCATCCTGCCGGAGATGGTCGCGGGGGCGCTGGATCACAGCATTATCAAGCGCGCGCGGGAGGCCGGCATCGCGGACATCCGCGTGGTGAACCTGCGGGATTACGCGACGGACCGGCACCATACGACGGATGATACGCCCTGCGGCGGGGGAGGCGGCATGATCATGAAGATCGAGCCGATCGCCGCGGCGTTGGACGATTTGCGGAGCGCCGAGAGCTGCCGCGTTATTTTGACCGAACCGCGCGGCGAGCAGTTCACCCAGGAGAAGGCGCGCCAGCTGGCGCAGGAAGATCATCTGATCATCCTCTGCGGCCGGTATGAAGGCGTGGACGAGCGGGTGCGCGAGCACCTGGTGACAGACGAGATCTCGATCGGGGATTACATCCTGACCGGGGGCGAGCTTCCCGCCCTGGTGATGCTGGACGCGATCGTGCGTTTGCAGCCGGGCGCGTTGGGCGACGAGATCGCGACGGAGAAGGATAGTTTTTCGGACGGACTGCTGGAGTATCCGCAGTACACGCGTCCACGAGAGTTTCGCGGCTGGGAAGTGCCGGAGGTTCTCTTTACCGGCAACCACGCGGCCATCAGAAAGTGGCAGCGAAAAGAACAGTTGGTCCGGACCCGCGAGCGCAGACCGGACCTCTGGGAGCGGTTTGAGCCGACCCGCCAGGATCACAAGGTACTGGCCGAGATCGGCCCCCCTTTATCCCCCCAAGATTGGGGGGATAAAGGGGGACAGGAAAACAGAACACGATCCGTGTCCGAAATGCCGGCCGTGCCGGACGGGACCGCCGGACGTGAAACAAAAAAGACCGTGTAGGGACACCCCTTGTGGGTGTCCGCAGCTACCGGTCCAAGGAAAGGGACTGAAAAGTGAATCCCATCATCACTGAAATCGAGCGCGCGCAGCGTAAAGAGAGCACGCCTCAGTTCAAGGCGGGCGACACGCTGCGCGTTCATGCCAAGGTCGTCGAAGGCAACAAGGAGCGCATCCAGGTCTTCGAGGGTGTGGTTATCGCCATGGGCGGTTCCAACAGCCGCAGCAAGTTTACGGTCCGAAAGATCAGCAACGGTGTCGGCGTCGAGCGGACCTTCCTGATCCACTCCCCGCGCATCGACAAGATCGAAGTCACCCGCCGAGGCCTCGTCCGCCGCGCCAAGCTCTACTATCTGCGCGCCGTGATCGGCAAGAAGGCGCGCATCAAGGAAGATCGCTCCGCGCCGCGATAACGTTTCAGAGTGGCAGAGTTGGAGAGTAGCGGAGTTGGAGAGTAGAGGAGTTGGAGAGTAGAGGAGTTGAAGAGTGGCAGAGAAACAGAGTTTATTGTGCGGCCACCCGAAGACTCTGGTACCACGCAACTCTGCTACTCTGCTACTCTGCTACTCCTAAACTCTGCTACTCCTTAACCAAGGACAGCCATGCCCCAGGAAGTCGGCGTAACTGAAGTCCTCGCCAATCTGAGCATCGGATATATCGTCGGGGCTGCTTTTGTCCTGACGATGATCCGCATGATCCTCCTGCCCAGCCGCTCGCCTTTTGCGCGTTCGGTGGCGGAGCTGGTCGAGTCCCTCATTATCGCCGGCGTCCTGGTCTTCATGATCATCCGGCCGTTTTTCCTACAGGCGTTCTTCATCCCATCCGAATCGATGGAGCCGACGCTGATGGGCCACACGGTCGGAGAGACGATTCTGGGCCAGAAGCACAACGACGAGGTGCACGACCACATCTTCGTCAACAAGCTGGTCTACCGGTACAGCGACCCCAAACCCGGCGACATCATCGTCTTCCGCGCGCCCGCGCAGGCCGATATCTCGGCCGGCGAGACGGGCCGTCCCCCGCAGGAGAACGTGCTGATCAAGCGACTGATCGCGGTAGGCGGACAGACGGTCGAGGTGAAGCCGGACGAGAAGGGGGTCGTGCGGGTCTTTGTGGACGGCAAACCGCGAGATGAGTCCGGCATCAGCTTTCTGGAAGAGATGCAGGACGTATCTCAGAGCGCGGGGGCGTCCAACATTCCGGGCGCGCCGTTCGGAGCGGACCGGGAGCTGAAGCTCAAGCCGGATGAGCTGTTCGTAATGGGCGACAATCGCAATCATTCCAATGACAGCCGGTTCTGGGGTCCTCTGAAGCGCGATCGTGTGATCGGCAAGGCCATGTTCATCTTCTGGCCGCTGAACCGGATTCGGATTATCCACTAGCCGTCCTCATGAAAGAGCCGTCCGTCGATTGGTGGGAACACGAGCGAGCCGCTTTGGAGCGCGGCTTCACGGTGGTTGCCGGGATCGATGAGGCGGGCCGCGGACCGCTCGCAGGTCCCGTTGTCGCCGCGGCCGTCATTCTTCAAACCGGCGATTGCCTGGACGGGGTACGCGACTCCAAGCAGATGACCCCGGAACAGCGCGCTACCTGCTTTGACCTCATCCGCGAGCGGGCGCTGGCGGTCGGCGTCGGTATGGCCGACCACGAGGCCATCGACCGCCTGAACATCCTTCGCGCCAGTCACCACGCTATGCGAGAAGCCCTGGCCGAGCTGGCGATCCGCCCGGACCATGCGCTGATCGACGGCAACCCGGTCCACCCCTTCCCCATCTTGCAGACGGCGCTTGTCAAGGGCGATTCTCGTAGCGCCTCGATTGCCGCGGCTTCCATCATTGCGAAAGTCACGCGGGATCGCCTGATGGAGGCGTTAGACGCCGAGCATCCGCATTACGGGTTTGCTTCCCACAAGGGATACGCCACCGCCGAACACCTGGAGATGCTGGAAAAGCACGGCCCCTGCCCTATTCACCGCCGGTCATTCGCGCCTGTCTCGCGTCTGCTTGGTCTGGACGGTCATCAGGCGCTCCTCTCCTTCGAATCCTGCGACCGCGCAGTTACCGGGCAGACCGGAGAGGCGGTGACGGCAGCCCATCTGCGCCGCCTGGGGTGGACAATCCACTGCGAGCGATTCCGGTGTCGTGAAGGAGAGGTGGATATCGTAGCGGAAGACGCTGATTGCATCGTGTTTGTCGAAGTGAAGACGTTGAAGGGGCGGAATTCTCACCCCGCCGAGGCGGTAAACCGCCGAAAGCGCGACCGGTTGGTAGCCGCCGCGCTGGCATGGTTAAGTGAACAGGACCGTGGCTGCCGTTTCGACGTGGCGGAGGTGAGATTACTGCCCGATGGCACGGCGACCGTCAACTTGATCTGCGATGCCTTTCGCCCCGGCGAATAGCGATTCCGGCCAGTTTCCTCGTCTGCTATAATTGGGTACATTGTCTGGTCGTTGGAACCGCACGTAGGGACACCCCTTGTGGGTGTCCGAACACGCTGGGCGACCACAGTTACGCCGGAGAGCGGACACCCACAAGGGGTGTCCCTACGACAAAGAACGTCCCTACGAAGTCCTTCGACAATTCTGGAGTACGCCGTGAAGTTCAGACACCTCCTCTGTACCGTCGTTCTTTTCAGTGCCCTGGCCGGCGGCGTTCTGGCGCAGGATACGCCCGCGCAGACCGAAAACCACCTTGACCGCGAGATCAAGGTCCGAGCGAAAATCAACTATCTCCTCTTCTTGCCGGACGGTTACGCGAAGTCCAAAGAGAAGTTTCCGCTCATGCTGTTCCTCCACGGCTCCGGCGAGTCGGGCAGCGAGCTGGCCAAGGTGAAGGTGCACGGTCCGCCCAAAATCGTGGAGACGAAGCACGATTTCCCGTTCATCCTGGTCTCGCCGCAATGCCCGGAGGCCCGGCGTGGGTGGGACCCGAACGTGCTGAACGGGCTGGTGGATGAGATCGTCGAGAAGTACCGTGTGGACAAGGACCGCATCTATGTGACGGGCCTGAGCATGGGCGGCTTCGGCACTTGGGCGCTCGCGGCGACTTTCGGGGACCGGTTTGCGGCTATCGCTCCGATCTGCGGCGGCGGCAACCCGAATGACGCCGCGAAGCTCAAGGACATGCCCATCTGGGTCTTCCACGGCGCAAAGGATACGACTGTGCCGCCGCAGCGCAGCGAAGAGATGGTGAATGCGCTGAAAGCGGCCGGCAATACGCAGGTGAAGTTCACCGTCTACCCCGACGCCGGTCACGACTCCTGGACCGAGACGTATAACAACCCGGAGTTGTATGCCTGGCTGTTGCAGCATAAGCGAAGCGAGAGAAAAGGCAGTAATCAGTGACCAGTGACCAGTGATCAGTGATCAGTGATCAGTACCGGTCAGCCACTGATGACTGATAACTGATAACTGATTACTCGCTCCACTCCCTGGAGGGATACGCTCATGATCGTGGAAAACTATCGAGGGGTTAGCGGCTGGCGCTTGCTGGCCGGTGTGGGCTTCGGCCTGTTCGCGACCGCCGGCTGCGCGAATGTGATTGCGGCGCAGCATTCGCAGACGGTGCAGGGCTCAGGAAAGAAAGCTGCCGAGAATCGAAAGGTCGCACCGTTCCATGGAGTGGACCTCGCCGGGTCCGGAACGGTGACCTACACGGTCGGTTCTGCACAGAGCGTGCGCGTGGAAACCGACGACAACCTGCTGCCGCACGTTGAGACCGTCGTGAAGGACGGTGTGCTGCGGATCGGCTACAAGGGCAGCTACAACACCCAATTGGGCATCAAGGTGACCATCACCGCTCCGTCTTGCGACACGGCTCGGCTTAGCGGCTCGGGCGACGTCCACGTGACCGGAGTCAAGGCCGGCAAGTTTGAGGGCGAAATCACGGGATCGGGCAAAGTGGTGGTCGTGGGTTCGGCCAATTCGGCGACGGCGGCCATTGCAGGTTCGGGAGACCTCGATCTCTCCCAGCTCCGGACCGGTGACACGTCGGCTGAAGTGACGGGCAGCGGAACCGTTCGCGTCGCGCCGACCGGCGCCCTGAGCGCCAGTATCACCGGCAGCGGCAATGTTCGATACACGGGATCGCCGAAGTCCGTGAATAAGAGAGTCACCGGATCGGGTACCGTGACGCGCGGTTAGCAGGAGCCGGGCAGCCGGTTCTCGAAGTAGACAGACAGCAATTTGAACGCAGGCTCGAAGATCCGCCACACGATTGGCCGGACGAACCATACGAGCCTCGCTTTGAGAGTATTGAGTGTTGAGTGTTGAGTGTTGACGCAATCTTGCTCAATACTCAATACTTAACACTCAGCACTTTGGAGATGTACATGCGCAGTATCCGCCCGTTCGTCTGGGCGCTTGCTCTGCTGACGCCGGTAGTTCCGGCTGCGGCGCAGGCGCCCCGCCTCCAGATCCTCGACAAGCTCAAGGACGACACCACGCTCTCCGGCGCGATCACCGTGCGCGTCAGCCGCGATCCGATCCTCCGTCCGCGGGGAATCAAGGTCGGCATGGAGGTGGACGGCGAGCTGAAGGCGACCGCGGATTCCCTCCCCTGGAGCTTCGTTTGGGACAGCTCCGACGCGCCGGACGGCAAGCACGTCATCCGCCTCGTCCTCGTCAATACGATCTCGCACGAGACCGGGACGGTGGACGAGATGCGAATTCGGTCCTCGAACCACGTCGCGCCGGTTCGCGTGCAGCCGAAGGAAGAAACCCGGCCGGCGCCGCGAGAAGAGATCAAACGAGAAGATCGCAAGCGTGAGGACCGCTCTCGCCGTGAGGACACCCGCAAGGACGACACCAACCGCGAACCGGAACGGGGTCGGATCACCGACCACCTGAAGTCGGACACCCAGGAGCCGGGTAGCCTGGGTCCCGCCACCGAGCACGATTCCGACACCGCGCGCGCCACGAACGCGCTCGACTTCCTGGCCTGTTCTATACAAGTGGAGGGCGGGAAGCTGCTTCTGGGTCGCAAGGACGGCACACTGACCGTGTTCGATCCGGCCAGCCATGATGGGTGGACCGTGAAGCCGACGGTCCCGGTGGGAGAGGTGCTTTCAGGCGCTCGGGTCAGCGAGATGACCTGTTGGATCTGCGCGGATGCCGCCGCCGACAAGGTGACTTCCGCTACTCCCGCGCGGTGGTTGTTTGTTCACCGGGAGAAAGACAAGAAGGTTCAGTCGTTCGATCTGGCGACGTCGCCTTCGCCGGCCAGGCGCGTGGCCATCTGGCGCGGGCAGGTGGTGCTGACCGGCAATAGCGGCGGCACGCTGCTCGACCCCAAGGACGGCACGTATCGCGAGGTAGAGTCCATTTTGCCCTCCGAGATGGCCGCCGGATTGCGCGGGAGTGAGGTTACGTTGTCGACGTTTGGAAACCGCGCGGTGCTGGTGGCATTGGGGCGCGGTTCGCGCGTTTCTCGTGGGCCGTCGCTTGGAAGCGGAGAGGTCTGTGTCTGGACCACGGACGGCGGACGCTGGAAGCAGACCGAGCTGCCGTCGTTCGGCGATGCCGGCGTGGAGAATATCCGCCAGCTGGCCGCTACGCCGGAGCGGATTGGCATCAGCAATGCCAACGGCCTGGCGGGCTTCTCGCTGGGCGTCGATCGCGGCGAGATCGTGCGGGCGGAGTATCCACGCAGCGATCAGACCGGACGGACGGTGTCGCAGATATCGCTGTCCGGCCGGCACCTGTGGGCGCTGCGGGGGAATTCGCTGTTCCATGCAGACCTGGATACGGGCACGCAAGACGCGTTTCTTCCCTGGAACGCTCCGGGCATGACGACGCGCGCAATCGCCGCGGACGGCGACACGCTCTGGCTCGGGACGAGCAACGGCGTCAAGAAGCTCGTGCTCACCAAACCGGAGCCGGATACCGGGTATGCCGGTTTTGTGCGGGCGCGGCTGAATGTCGCCCCGGACACGGAGTCAGTTGCATACCAGAAACTGACGCAGGAGATCGACTCCTGGCAGGGCGTGCCCTATCTTTGGGGCGGCGAGACCCGCAACGGTGTGGACTGCTCAGGCTTCGTCATGAAGGCGTTCCAGGCGACCGGCGTCCGGCTGGATCACGGCTCTGACTACCTGCGGAGCTGTAGCAAGGGCCAGCGCGTGCGCGACGAGCTCCAGTACGGCGACGTGCTGGTCTATCCCGGCCATTGCGCCATCTACACGGGTGACGGCACCACCGCGGAAACGATCGACAAAGCTGTCGGCCGTGCTTCAATCTGGCGGAGGAATGAGGTGGTAGTCCGCCGGTTTATCGGAGCGTCGGCTATTGATACGCACGAGTTCGCGTCGCGGTCGGGAGGGTATGGCAAGCAATCGAAACGCGCTTCGGGTTCCAAGGCGCGTAAATCATCTGGCTAACGCCTGGAGAAGCCGCTTACTAGTGGAGCGGGCCCCCGTGCCCGCGAGTCATCAGACTCGCGGGCACGGAGGCCCGCTCCACTAATATCGCACGCTGCACTATACTCACGCACCTAGAACTTCACGATGAAGTGAGTGCCTCCCCTTGTCTGATCCGACTTGATGTCGCTATCCGTGCCGGAGAAGGTCATCCCGCGCAGGCCGGCGAGGGTGGTGCCGTTCTTGATCAGCGGGCGGCTGCGGCTGGTGAGAACCGCGTTGAGCTTCGCGATGGAGACCTTCACGTTAACGGTTTTGTTCACCAGGTCGAAGGAGCCTGCGTCGGCCGGCCCCTGCGCTGTGTAGGTGATCGAGCCGTTCCGGTTGCGCACCGCAGTGCCCCAGACGTAGCTCGCCACGCCGTTACTATCCGTGGTGGCCCCCACCCAGAACTGATCGCCGCGGTCGGTGATCCCGAAGTTATAGTCCTGCGTGGTCGAGAGCTTCTCGTACGGAACGTTCGCCGCGAAGGTCATCCGCCAGTTGCCGGATGCCGGGACGGACGCCAGATCGGAGACCTTCATCGATGCCGCCACGTAGGGACCGCCCGCCGTGGTGTCCGTCTTATAGGTGATCGACAGGATGTCCAGCGGATCATTCTGCGGAACCACAGCCAGGAGGCCGATGGCGACATCCTGCGCGAAATCGACGACCTGGGGCGCGTTCTTGTTGTAGACCGGCGGAGCCGGCAGGCTGGGACCTTCGACCAGTTCCGGCAGCTTATCGCCCTTTACCGTCGGTCCGTCAATCTGGCGCGAAACGAACACGTGGCCGTTGATGTCGTCGTGGTCGTCCGAATAGGCGATCACGGCCGCGCCGAGCGGGTCGAAGGAGACCTGGAAGTAGTCGAGCAGGTTCCGGTTGTCGCCCTGCCCGGTCAAGTCGAGCCCCATCTCCGAGATCACGCCCGCGTGGATGAAGTGGTCGCTGACGGTCGCCTGCCGGACGATGGGCACGTCCGTATTCGCGCCGGTCACCTGGGCATAGAAGACTTTCCAGTTCGCGTTGGCGTTATTGGTAGCCTCCGTGGTGCCATACCAGACGACCCCGATCGAGCCGGGCGTCGGGCCGCACTCCATCCAGGGGAGGATGGCCGTCAGCGTGTCCGCGCCGTTGTTGATCTTCAGCGGCGGGCTCCAGGTCTTCGCCTTGTCCTTCGAGTACTTGACGTAGACGTTCTTATCGTTGGAGTAGCACACGTAGACCGTCCCGTCACGGGCCGCTTTCACCACGAAGAAGAGGTGGGCGACGCCGGCCGGGTCGGTGGCCGCGGGGTAGACGGTGTATGCGGCAGGCGGCACGCCCGGCGCCGGCGGAATGCCGACCGCCACCACCCCCGTGCTGCCGCTGGCATAGACGGTACCGTCATTCTGGTCTACGCTGATGTTGCCGGCCTGACCGATCAATCCGAGCGGAACCGCCGGACCATACGTCAGACCGCCGTCCAATGAGCACTGGACCTGTCCCACCGCGGGGTTGAACGTGCGGTAGAAGAGATAAACCTGGTCCTTCCCGTAGAACTCCAGCCATTGGCGGTCGTCCACAGGAGGGCCGCCGGTGACGTTACCGAGCGGGTTGAGAATCCAGTTGAGACCAGCATCCTTCGACTGCGCCGCGGATACGTTCGCTAAGGTCAAGCTGGTGAAGGCAATGGTCGGAGGCGCGTCCGGTCCCGAGGGATCGAATCCCACCGCGATATCCACGTCGCCGCCGCCGTCCGCCCCGACCTCGTAGGGCTGGTTGAACAGGAATGCATCCGGTTGGCCGCGATAGATGGGGTTGCGCATCCTGGGGTCGTACGTGTTCGTCCCGGGGATGAGGTTGAAGTACCACAGGTCCACACCCGCGGGCACACCCCGGATGCCAGCCACGTACGCATTGCCGAACTTGTCCGTGCGGCTGCTCGGCTCGGCGTCGCTCACCGTGACGGGCGCGCGTGTGGCCACATTCGGGCTGAACGTCATTCCGCCTCGCAGGTAGGTGGCGGTGGCCTTGGCCATCACCTTGGCGCTGCCATGGTACTGGTCAGTCGTCGGGTTGCATGCGAAATAGACCGCGTGCACCGTATAGACCCCCACCCCGGAAATGTAGGGCTCGATCTGCACCGTCTCCGCGTTCTGCGGCGCCCCGCCGGCGGACTGATTCACGATGGGCCCGGCGTTGCTGTCCTTGTGAACGTAGAGATCGTAATCGTTCGCGACCACGCTCCACTTGAGCGAGATCGAGATGACTTTTCCTTTCCACGCGGACTGGTTGCCGGTCACCGTGAGTGTATATGTGTCGCCATTCGTCCCTTCGATGGCCGACGGCTCGTCCGAAGCGCCCGTGCCGGTGGCAGTGCCCACCCATGCCAGGCTGGTGGTGCCGGTCATGGCAATGCTGCCGGAGGTAGGGTTGGCTGCCTGTGCAGGTCGAAGCGAGAAGAGTGTGAGAAGCAGAAACGGGAGGGTCACTGAAGTAACGAGCTGCATTGCTCGTGCCCGCCGGCAGGGAACAGTAAGCTCGACGGCGTGCCGAAGGAGGTCAAGTTTCATCAAGGAAACTCCTGGAGCCGTGCGTCCGGGCACGGCATTTTGTTTGGTTGGGTGTGAACTGCTGAGGATTGCGCTGGAGCGGACCCGGCCCGTCGCGAGGTCGAGACCGCTCCAAGACAAAAGTGAGACGAACGATTCTGCCGACTAGTTCCCAATCGCGTGAGAGTCGGGCTCAGGCAAAAAAAGAAAGACCGGGAAATAATCCCGGTCTCTTCGTTCGAAATAGCTTGTTTTCAGGTCCGCTGCGTTACGTCCCAGACAACTTCGCGGATGCCTGGTTTTTGCCGCAGGATGGTGGAAATAACTTCCATCTCCTTCTGAAGCTCCACGTCGGGCGCGGTCCGCAGCGTGCGGATGACGCCTCTCAGCGTGACCAGACCATGCGACACGCGAATGTCGAGGAGTGTGGAATCGATATACCGGCGCGCGATTTGAGAACGGACCATCTTGGTTAACGATGCGTCTTCCCCAGCTGCCATGTTCCTGTTCCTTTCGCGCGATCTCTTCCGCGCAACGGTTCACCCATTCGTTGCCCAGACCGCCGATTCCTTCCTCTCGCCCGTCTATTCGCCCGGCGCCACGCCGGGGCGGCCTTCTACCTCCACGTATACCTTGCGCTTCTCTTTCATCGCGGAAGCCTTGGCGATAATCCGAACCGCGTTGGCCACGCGCCCTTCTTTGCCGAGCGCCTGACCGATGTTCCCGGGGGCTACTGTCACACGGTAAAGCGTGCTCATTTCGTGCTCCTCGGAGTCGACATGAACCGCCTCTGGGTCGTCTACCACCGCCCCCACCATAAACTCAATGAGCTCTTTTACCCGATCCAATAGGGTGCCTCCCGTCCATATGAATATGGACGCGTCCGCGGGTTCGGGCGCGTCCATCCCCTGCATTAGCGATGTCTCGCAAAACGATATATCCGCTACCCGATATATACCCCGTGACGGGCCGGTACGTCCACCTTACGGGGAGATAATGGGAACTTAATTTCCCTAAACATCGTTCGCGGCCCAAGATTCATACTCGTTTGCGGCCTGAATCGTCCCTTTATAAGCAAATTAAATACGCATAGCGAGCAATTCCTCCACTATCATCCCGAATCCGTCCTCGTCAAACGGCGGTGCGATCCTGTCCGCGACCGTCATCGCCTCTTGCTTGCCCGTTCCCATGGCGATCCCCAGCCCGGCCCAGCGGATCATCGGGATGTCGTTGTGGCCGTCCCCAAAGGCGATCACTTCACGCTGTTCGATTCCGAGTCGCCGCGCCACCAGCTCTAGCGCAGCGCCCTTGGATGCTGCCGGGTTCATGAATTCGAGGTATTCCGGGTTCGTCTTCGTTATATACAGTCGTTCCCCGAACTGCGCACGGAACCGTCCCAGCAATTCGTCGGTTTTGGCAGGATTATTGATCAAAATCATCTTGGTCGGCTCCTGGCCTCGCAGTGAGCGCAAGTCGCCGATCGCCTCCATGGGCGAACCGGTCTGGCGGAGATAGAACTCCGCCCACTCGCCCCGCTCCGATACGTAGAGGTGATCGTTCAGGTAGAAGTTGAGGTGAAGGCCGTGCTCCGCGCAGAAGTCGATCACCTCGGCTGCCGGCTCCGCGGGCACGCGCACGTGATGCCAGACCTCGCCGGTCGCGACTTCCTTCACCATGGCGCCGTTGTAGGAGATGATCGGGCCGGTCAAGCCCAGCTCCTCCGCGTATCGCGTGGTTGCCTCGTGCATCCGGCCGGATGCGACCATGCAGAGCACGCCCAGCTCCGTCATGGCACGCACAGCGCGCGCGTTCCGAGCCGAAATGAGGTGGTCGCGCCCGAGGAGCGTTTCGTCGAGGTCAATGGCGGCGAGCTTATAGGAAAAAGGCATTCGCTTACTTTCTCTCCTTCGTGATTGGACGCGGCGGCACCTCGTAGATCAGCAACCGGCTCGGCCCCGTACCATGCTCGTCGCTCCGCCAAACCACATGCCATTGGTTGATGATCTTGCGAATTCGCGGATCGACCTCCGCCCAATCGCTAAACGTCGATCCGACGGCGATAAACTGGTACGTCCGGGCCGTGATCTCTCCAATCAGCTTGTCCCGTGCTCCCGAAGCCGGCAGCGATTGAACCCGCCACTCCTCGCAGCCGACGCCCGCGCCATAGACCAGGTACCACCTCCCCACCCCACCGTAGGCCGGGGCCAGCATGCGGCTGTCGCGAATCCAATGCTTCTTTAGAAACTCTGCCGCGGCGGGCCAGCGGGAGATATGGTCTCGGTCATACATGCCGGCCAGCGGCAATCCGGTCAGCGGAGTGCGGAGGACGATCGCCGCGCCCCCCAGCGCGAGCAGCCCGGTCACGCCAAAGCTGAGATCCACGCCGGCAGAAAAGAGCATCCCGCCCAACAGCGCCAGCAGCGGCAGCGCGTGGACCAGATACTCCGGCCCGATGATGTGCGACTTATGCGCCGCGTAGAGCACCATTCCGGTCAGCGCGATCACGGAAATCGGCCCGGCGCTCAGTCGCCGCCGCAGCGCGAGCAGCACGATGCCGCCGATCGCCAGCGAATACCACCAAACGTACGCCGGATAGTCACGCCGGTACCAATACCAATACGCCCATTTCGGCGCCCGCTCATAATTCTGCCCGTCGATGATGACCGGCCACGAATCATGGGCCATGTCCATGTAGTGGTGCAGCATATTCAGCAGCCCGCCGGTCAGTCCCGCCGGCCAGAGAATGAAGGCCACCAAAAGGAGCGCTGCGAGGCCCAGCCCCACTCCGATCGCTGTCATCTTCAGGGTTTCACCTGCCCTGAGGGCCGACCAAATGAGAAGAGGCAGCGATAATCCCACTGCCAGCCCGGCAACCACCACATACTCGGACGTGGCAAAGAGCAATCCCAGCGATACTCCCAACCCGGCCAGCCAGGCGATGTGCTTTGTCCGGGCGTAGGCCGCCATGCAGAGCGCAATGGTGATTAGCCAGAGGGTTATGAACGACCACGGCAGCGCGTGGGACGACGCGCGGATGTGGGCGGGGGTTGGTATCAGGATGGCGGCGCAGGCCAGGGCGATCAACCGCGGAGCCAGGAGATTCCACCAACCGGCCGGATCGCCGCGCGGCGCGAAGAGATAGAGTCCGCAGAGATAGAGAAATCCCACCGTCGCCGCGCCGGCGATGACCGCCGGCAGCCGGAGGTGCCGATCGTCTGAGCCGGACCGCAGAGCCCAACCCATCACATGAGCGATCAGCGGCGGATGATAGTGACGGAGTCGGATCAGCTTATCCGGCGACGTGGGTTCCGGCGCGTCCCACCGGTTTGCCTGGAAACCACGCACCGCTGCCGTTGCGTAATCGGCCTCGTCCAGCCAGAAGTCGCCTTGTGCAGCCTGCCAGCGAGGTGGCGCGGCATAGGCAATGAGACCGAAGAAGAGAACCACGTCCAAAAGCCAAATCCAGCGCCGCAAGTGGTTCGGCTTTGTGCCCGTCGGGTCCAACGAGGGCTCCAGCCGGGCGTCGTTGGAGGGTTCAGGCGCGGCCTCTTCGAGCGGAATTTCCGGGGATTCGGGCGGCATCATGGAGGGAACCGCAACGGGACATAAGAACGCCCGCCTGGGTCTGCGGCCGGGCGGGCGTTTCGGAACGTAAGGCGGAGTGCTAGATCAGCTCGGACGCCGTGATGATGCTCTCCGCGATCTCGCGCATCTTCTTGTTCTGGTTCCGCGCCTGGAAGTGGATTCGCTTGAACGCCTCTTCCTCTTTCAGGCCGTGGCGGTCCATCAGGATTCCCTTGGCGCGCTCGATCAGCTTGCGGGTCTCCAGCGTATCCTTCAGCTCGGCGATCTCTTTGCTCTGAGCCTGGATCTGGCGGAAACGCTTGACCGCGATCTCCAGGGCCGGCGAGAGGTCCTCCTTGCGGAATGGCTTCATGAGATAGGCGATCGCGCCCGCCTCGCCCGCCTGTTCCACAAGGGCGTCCTCGCTGAACGCCGTCAAAAAGAGGATGGCGCAGGGATGCTCGGAGACGATTCTGCGCGCCGCCTCGATCCCGTCCATCTCCGGCATGCGGATGTCCATGATAATGACATCCGGTTTGTTGGCACGCGCGGCCTCGACCGCCTGGGCGCCGTTTTCGGCCTCGGCAATCACGCTGTGGCCGAGCTTTTCCAGCCGCGCGCGAAGTATCGTGCGCGTAAGCGCTTCGTCCTCCGCAATGAGAACCCGCAAAGGCTCCATCCGACTCTCTCCCGTCTCGGTACAGTTAAACTTGTCGGTCGAACGCCATCATACTGCGGGAAAAGGCCGCCTGTCAAGCAGGCGAGGTGTTGGCGTCGCGGCCTATTCACCCACTGCCGGCAAATCCGACACGTAGCGATTTTGTGCGTCTACCAGGATCATTTTCGGCACGATCTGCTCGTCCGTCAGGGCGAACGCGGTGACAATGACACGATCCCCCACTCTTACCTTGTGGGCCGCAGCGCCGTTGACACAAACGATGCCCGAGCCGCGCTCGCCGATCAGCGCGTAGGTCTCGAACCGCTCACCGTTGTCTACATTCCACACGTGTACGTGTTCACCCTCCCACAGGTCGACTCTTTCAAGAAGATCCTGGTCGATGGTGATGCTTCCGATGTAATTGACGTCCGCTTCCGTAACCGTAACGCGATGGATTTTACTCTTAAGTAGCTGCCTAAGACGCATTTTGATTGGGATGTTATTTCAGACGAAGGGATCGTCTAGTCTTCCTTCTGAAATTCCGGGTAGAGGAAATAGTTAGCGGTCTGGGCGGCTTCCGCTCCCTCGTGCGCCGCGCTGACGACCTGGTGCGTGTGCATCTTGCTCAGGTCACCCGCGGCGAAAACGCCGGGCACGGTGGTGTAACCCTCGTCGTCCACCTTCACATATCCCGACCCGCTACATTCTACTCCGAGATCACGCGCAAGCGAGTTGTTCGGGCGGCATCCCAGCAGGCTGAAAATGAGATCAGCCGGAACTACTTGCCCGCCTTGCAGGATTACGGCAGTCATCTGCTCGGGGGACCCCTGCACTTCCGCCACTCGCCCGCACACCATCCGGATGCCGTAGCGCTCCATGTCCTGGACCTTCTCGTCCGTGCAGTCCAGCTTTCCCGGCTCTGTCAGGAAGGTCACATTGCGGGTGTAGCGCAGGAGCTGGAGCGCCGTGGTGGCCGCTTCATCATCCCGGCCGATGCAGACCACCCGCTTTCCAAAGGCACGAAAACCGTCACAGGTGATGCACCAGAAGAGCGTCTTGCCCACATACTCTAGCGCGCCAGGGAAGTCCGGCCAGATGTCGCAGACGCCGGTACAAAGGATGACCGTTCGGCCTTCGAACGCACCGTCACTCGTGACCGCGCGAAACGTCCCGGCCGGCCGGCGCTCCATGCGCTCCACCTTGCAGGACTGGAAATCGACGCCGAACCGCCTCGCCTGCTGCTCGCCCAGTTCGCGAAGCTCGCGGACCTTCACTCCGTTCGGGAAACCGAGGTAGTTGTCGTTCACCTGCTCGAAGGACGAACGGCCTTCGCCGGCGTCAAGCACCAACGTCTTGCGCAGGAACCGGCCCATATAGACCGCTGCGGAAAGGCCCGCCGGACCGCCGCCAATGATCAGACAATCGTACATCCCGCCGGCGCTCATCAGGGAGCCTCCAGACTCAACCCCGTCTCATCCAGACTAAAACGTCCCGTACAAGCGATCCCCAAAGTCGCCCAGACCCGGCATGATGTACTTGCGGTCATTCAACTGCCGGTCTAGCGCGGCGGTGAAGATCTCAAGCTGGGGAAATTCACTCTCCAGCGCGACAACTCCTTCCGGGGCGGCTACCACGCAGATCAACATCGCGCGGGACGGGTCCAGCTGATAGAGGTCCTTCAGCGCCCAACGGGCGCTTCCGCCCGTAGCGAGCATCGGGTCGACCAGCATGACGGTCTTACCCGAAACGGGCGGCAGCTTGTGGTAATAGGCGGACGCAACCGCCGTCTCCTCGTCCCGCTCCAGGCCGAAATAACCCACCGAGACATCCGGCAGCAGCTCCACGATCGACTCGACCATTCCCAATCCCGCGCGCAGGATCGGCACCACCACGATGTCATCCGATAGTACCGGCGACTGCATCTCTTCCAGCGGCGTTCGAATGGTCGTGCGCTCGGTTTGCAGCGAGCGCGTCGCCTCCACGGCCAGCATGGTGGTGAGCTTGCGCGTGAGCGTTCGGAAGAGCGCCGGTTGGGTCGTCTCATCACGCAGGTGCGTCAGATAATGTTGCGCGAGCGGATGCTCGACCACATGAAGCGCCATCTCACTCCTCGTCCCATCTGCGGAGCCGTCTTCCGTCTTCCGTCGTCCGTCGTCCGTCTTCCGTCATTCCGCAAAAATATCGCGCAGCTCGTGCTCGATGTCGGCCCGCACCAGCGCGATCACGCTGTCTCCGATCTCAAAGCGCGTATCGGCGGTCGGGATCATGCCGTGATCCTGCCGTATGACCGAAATGATCAGCGCGTCCTCCGGCAGCGTGAGCTGCTGGATCTCCTTGTAAAGGACCGGGGACTTGTGGGAAATCTCGACCTCCACGATCTCGATGTTCCCGCGCTTCAGGGCGGCCAGCGGGATGACCTCGCCCGTTTCGATCTCCTGCTCGATCAGGTTATAGATGATCTTGGTGGAGTTCACCGTGGCGTCGATGCCCAGCGTATGGAACAGCTGCTCGTTGCGGGGGTCGTTGATGCGCGCGATGGTCCGCGGGACATTGAACTTCAATTTGGCCATCTGGCAGATGACCAGGTTGTCCTCGTCCTCGCCCGTCACCGCGACCACCGCGTCGGCACGGGCGACCCCGGCCTCTTCCATGATGCGCACTTCGCACCCGTCGCCCTGCATCACGACCTCGCCCAGCTCCTCGGCCACCTGCTTGTGGATCGCGCGGTTCTTCTCCAGGACGAGAACCTCGTGCTGTGTGCGCACGAGCGTCTTCGCCAGATAGTAACCCACGCTTCCGCCGCCAACAATGATGATATACATGTTATGTTCCTGCGCCCTACCCCATTTTTACCCGGACTTCAGAACCTTGCGCAGCTTCGGGTTGGAGTGCATCTCTTCCAGATAACGGCCCGTGCCGATGACGACGCACGACAGCGGGTCCTGCGCGATATGGACCGGCATGGAGGTTTCGCGAGAGAGGAGCCGGTCCAGACCGTCCAAGAGCGCTCCCCCGCCCGCAAGCACGATGCCGCGCTCCATGATGTCGGCAGCCAGCTCCGGCGGCGTGGCCTCCAGGGTCACCTTCACGGCCTCCACGATAGCGTTGACCGGTTCCGCAATGGCCTCTCGGATTTCTTGCGAGCTAATGATCGCGCTGCGCGGCAGGCCCGTGATAAGGTCCCGGCCCCGCACCTGCATCTTCACTTCCTGCTCCATCGGATAGGCCGACCCAATGTCCATCTTGGCCTGCTCGGCGGTGCGGTCGCCGATGAAAAGGTTGTAAGTGCGGCGGATATAGGAGCTGATGGCTTCGTCGATCTCGTCGCCGGCAACGCGGATGGAGCGGCTGGTCACAATTCCGGAGAGGGAGATTACGGCGACTTCCGTGGTGCCTCCGCCGATGTCTACCACCATGGACCCGGTCGGTTCGGTGATCGGCAGACCGGCCCCGATCGCGGCGGCCATCGGCTCCTCGATGAGGTACGCTTCTTTCGCGCCGGCCTTTTTGGCGGCCTCGATGACGGCCCGGCGCTCGACTTCCGTAACGCCCGAGGGCACTCCCACGATCACGACCGGCGCGGCCCACATCGAGCGGCGGTGCACCTTCTCGATGAAATACCGCAGCATCTTCTCGGTCTGGTCGTAGTCGGCAATGACGCCGTCTTTCAGCGGGCGGATAGCGATGATGTTGCCGGGCGTGCGCCCCAGCATCCGCTTGGCCTCTTCGCCCACCGCCAGGACCTTCTTGTTATCCCGTTCGATGGCGACCACGCTCGGCTCACGCAGGAGGATGCCCTTACCGCGGACGTGAACGAGCGTGTTCGCCGTTCCGAGATCGATTCCCATGTCCCGCGAAAATCGGCCGAGAACGCTGCGGAATATCCCCATCGCTTGCGCTGCTGCTCCGTATAGAGAGTATAGAGAGTATAAAGGAAGGTTAAAGAACAGAAAAGGCGCGGAACGAACGGTGTCCGCCGCTCCCGCGCCGACTGAGGGTCGCTTTACCGGTCTGGTGGCGCTACCATTATAGCATAATCACCTCAGGCGTAGAACGCTGGGTGTGCGGCGGCTATCCTGTGAAAGGCAGCTAACGAGGACATGTGGATCGAAATCGGCAGCGCGAAGGTGACCGCCAATGACGTAAGGATCGTGGGAGTACCGCCTTTCTTGGAAGTCCAGCTCAGCGGCGCTGAGCTGATCATCTCCGATTCGCCCTTGGGGAAGCTCTGGGTGCGGTCTGCGACAGGCTCAATTCTACTTACTGAATCTGCCGTTAATGCTGCTATCTCGGCAGCGCCCCTTGAGAAGGTGCGCGACCTCGACCTGAAAACCTACAACGGCTTCATCCGTATCTCGGGGCGGCAGCAGATCATGGGCGCGATCTGGGTCCCTTTCACCATTACCGCCGCGCCGGAGATTGAGAGCGGCGTTCGGCTCCGCTTTGCCGTGCGCGATATTAACGTCGCAGGCGCCGTGCCGATCCCTAGTTTCGTGGTGCATTCAATAGCAGCCAAGATCAACGAGCGGATCGGCGAAGCGTTTGACGTCACGCGATCCAACCTCCCCATCCGCCTCACCGGCGTCACAGTCGATCCAGGCCGCCTCACCCTCTCTGCCTCCCTCGAAATGCCGCCGGAAAGCGCGCCACAGAAGGAGGAAGAAGAGCTGGATCTGGTGCCATCGCCAGTGCGGTCGATTACGGCGTAGCGCAATCGGCATCAAGAACCAACGACAAATGCGAATGCAACCACGAAGCCACGAAGGAGCACGAAGAAACATAAAGGCGGACCGTCTCAGGTTTTCTTCGTGTTATTTCGTGCTCCTTCGTGTCTTCGTGGTTGCATTGCCCTACGACCCAACGACCCAACGACCCAACGACCCACTCATGCTACAATAGCTCCACAGGAGACCCGACTTTATGCCGACAGTTTGGCGGCGCGCGTTGGTTGTAGGTGCGTCCAGCGGAATGGGTGAGGAGATGGCGCGACAGCTGGCCCGGCAGGGCTGCGCCGTGGCGCTCCTCGCGCGCCGCGAGGCCGAGCTGGCGCGCCTTGCCGAAGAGCTGGGTCCGAATGCGCACACTTACCCGCATGATGTCACCTGCTACGAACAGGTACCGGCGCTCTTCCAACAGGTATGCCGCGACATGGGCGGGCTCGACGCCATCATCTACGCGGCCGGAGCCATGCCGCGCCTTGGTCCGGGCGAATACAGCTTTGAGAAAGACCGCCAGATAATTGAAGTGAACGTGCTAGGAGCGATCGCGTGGCTGAACGAGGCCGCATACCGCTTCGGCCAGGCCGGCGAAGGGACGATTGTCGGCATTGCCTCCGTCGCCGGAGACCGAGGGCGCGGCGGGCAGCCGGTCTATGGCGCGTCGAAGGCTTTCCTTACCACCTACCTGGAATCGCTCCGCAACCGGCTGGGGCCCTTGGGCGTGAGCGTCGTAACCGTGAAACCCGGCCCGGTGGAGACGCCGATGACCGCCGGTTTGGGCAAGATGCCGCTCATGATCACGGCGGACAAGGCGGCGTCCCAAATCATCACGGCGGCGCAGGCCGGCAAACGGACAGTTTACGTCCCAGGCGCGTGGCGGCCCATTATGGCGATCATCCGCATGATCCCATCGGCCGTTTTTCAACGTATGAAGAAACTGAATTCATAGATGCTGTCGAGCCAGCACAACCCTCATTCATGACGAAAGATAGCACAACCCTCATTCATGACGAAAGATTACTAACACGTCATCCTGTAAGGATCTGCTTTTGACGTTAGGACGTTACGGTCTGAACGTCAACAACAGATCCTTACAGGATGACGTCCGGGGCCATTCCAACAAGAACATGGACCTTGACGCGTTAACGGACGTTTCTCAACCGGACCAACCCCAACAGGTCCATCGCCCCGCACAGCCCCTCCCCCGCGAGCGCCTGGAGCGCGTCTTCTCCTGGGGCATGGCGAGCAAGGCCCTTTGCTTCGTCTACCGTCCCATCAACCTCGACGGCATTCGCGAAGTGTTCGCGCTTGCCCGTGCGCGTGGCGTGACCGTCGGCATGCGGGGCGCCGGCTGCTCCTATGGCGATGCGTCCATGAACTCGGAGCAAATCCTGCTCGACCTCTCGCGCATGACCCGCATCCTGGAGTGGAACCCGACGACCGGTGTAATGAAGGTCGAGCCGGGCGTAACGCTCAAGCAAGTGTGGGAGTACGCCATCGAGGACGGCTGGTGGCCCTACGTCGTAACGGGCACTATGTTCCCGACCATCGGCGGCATGGCGTCCATGAACGTCCACGGCAAGAACAATTTCAAGGTGGGCCCGTTCGGCGACCACATTCGCGAATTTGAAATCTTGCTGCCTACGGGAGAGCTGCTTCGCTGCAACCGTACAGAGAATGCCGACCTCTTCCATGCGGCCATCGGCGGATTTGGGATGCTCGGCTGCTTCACCAGCGTCACGATCGAGCTGAAGCGCGTCCATTCCGGCTGGCTGAGCGTCGAGCCTATCTCCGTCGACTCGCTGGACGAGATGATTGCGGTTTTCGAAGAACGAAAGGCGCAAGCCGACTACCTCGTCGGGTGGGTGGACTGTTTTGCGCGCGGAAAGGGACTGGGCCGCGGCCTCATTCACCAGGCAGACTATCTGCCGGAGGGTGAAGACCCGCTGCCGGGGCAGTCCTTGCGCGTCTGCACGCAAGAGCTTCCAAACACGGTTGCAGGATTCTTCCCCAAGTCTGTCATGTGGCGACTGATGAAGCCGATGGTCAACAGCCTCTGTATGCGCCTGGTGAACGCGGCCAAACACCACTCGTCGCGACTCTTTAACAATCATCACAAGCACTTTCAGAGTCACGCCGGGTTTGCCTTCCTCCTCGACTACGTTCCGAATTGGAAATGGTCCTACAAGCCGGACGGACTGATCCAATACCAATCGTTCGTTCCGGCGGACCGCGCCGCCGAGGTCTTCCGCAAGCAGATCGAGCTGCAGCACAAGTACGGGCTGACTGCCTTCCTCGGCGTTTTCAAACGCCACCGCCCAGACCCATTCCTCATGACCCACGCCGTAGACGGGTTCTCCCTCGCCCTCGACTTCAAGGTCACGCGCTGGAACCGCAAACGCCTCTGGCAGCTGGCCGCAGAGATGGACCAGCTGGTGATCGAAGCGGGCGGGAGGTTCTACTTCGCAAAGGACAGCACGCTGCACTCGTCGCGCCTGGAGAGCTATCTCGGCGAGGAGCGGGTGCAGAAGTTCCTGGAGATCAAGCGAAAGTGTGATCCGGAGAATATGCTACAGACGGATCTGTTCCGCCGAGTGTTCGGGCCAGCATCTAGTAGGGGCGAATAACCCGGCGCGCACAGTTTCATCCAAAGCGATGACGTATCAACCGGGTTATTCGCCCTCTTGGACGCACCGGTAATCGCAAAGAAGGGCGAATAACTCGGACAAGACGATCAGCCTCCGAAGAGACCGCCATCGCCGAGTTATTCGCCCCTACATCCGACATTTCCGGTGCCGAACACCGACAACCGAACACCGAAAACCGATTAAGAAAATATCGCGTCCGCGTTGATAATCTCCGTCGCCGTCTGCTTCATCGTCTGGCACTTGTCGCGCGACATCTTCTGCATGTGCCGGAAAGCCTCCGCTTCAGAGAGACGCTTTCGCTCCATTACCACGCCCTTCGCGCGCTCCACCAACTTGCGCGTCTCCAGGGCATCCTTCAAGCTGTCATTCTCGCGCTGGAGCTGGTCGGTCTTATCAAAGCGCGTCACTGCCGCCTTTATCGCGGGAATGAGCTGCTCCCCCACAATCGGCTTCACCAGATAAGAGCAGGCGCCGGCATCCAGGGCGTCATTCACGGCGGCGTCATCACTATATGCGGTCAAAACGATGATCGGCACCGGCCGCTCCTGCATGATCTGGCGCGTGGCCTCCACACCGCCCAGACCCGGCATATTGAGATCCATCAGGATCAGATCCGGCTCCAGCTCCCGAGCCAGTGCGACTCCTTGGTTACCTTCCATAGCTTCTCCGACCACTTGGTAGCCGGCGCGTGATAGGGCCTTCTTCCATTGCATCACCGTCACGCCTTCATCCTCGCAGATGAGCGCGCGTAGCGGACGGGTCTCCACACCCATAATATCCGGTCCTCCCGTACCCTGTATCTCACGTATTATTGCGTGCCGGAGCGCGGCAGAGTTCCCGGCACGGAAATCAACCAGAAGGTCGCCTGGCCTAGACAGCAGCCTCTTCGCGGGCGCCGCGGTGTTTCTCGAATTGGACCACGGCGGCCTGCACCGCGGGGATTAGCTGTTCGCTTGAGATCGGTTTCACCAGGTAGGCGCAGGCGCCAGCGGACATTGCGTCTTCCACCGACCGGGTATCGCTATACGCCGTTAAGATGATGATCGGCATCGGATGGCGGTCCATGATCTGCTTTGTTGCCTGAATTCCGTCCAGGCCGGGCATGTTGAGGTCCATCAGCACGAAGTCGGGCGCGAGATCCAGCGCGAGCTGCACGCCTTTTGCTCCCTCGACCGCTTCGCCGACCACTTCGTAGCCCGCACGGGTCAGCGCTTTCTTTAACTGCATTACGGTTACGCCCTCATCCTCGCAGATGAGCGCTCTGACCGGTTTGCCTTCGTTGGTCACTCTCGCTTCCCTCCCCATCCGAATGCGTCGAATGTCGGTTTAACGGCTGGAAAACGGCCTGAACTGGCGTTTAGATGCGACCTGCGGCGGTGTGGATTAGTCCCTGGGAAGGATGGTCCGCGTCGCGACAGACCTTTCTCTATTGCTTTGTATATTACTCCAAACGCCATTATATATACCGCCTGCCTGCTCCAAACGTCAGCATAGACGATTCGGGCCCTCTCAGCAACGCGTTATGAGTAATGCGTGATGAGTACGATTTGAGTATTGCACAGCAGCATGGCCCGCCTTCTAGTGACTTAGAAGGCGGACCATGCGATATGATCTGGTCAGCGGATCAGGCTATCCGCCATTGCCGCTGCTGCTTCCACCCGTGCTGCCGTTAGATCCACCGCCCGGTCCGCTGGAGCCGGACGGTCCCGGCGCTCCGGAAGGACCAGGCGCTCCGGACGGGCCGGGTGCACCGGAAGGCCCAGGCGCTCCGGACGGGCCGGGTGCCCCTGCGGGTCCAGGCGCTCCGGACGGACCGGGCGTCGGAACCACGATCGTGTTGTTGCTGGGCGGTGGCGTGCTGGACGGCGTTACCACTACCGGGCTCGGACTGGCGGCCATCTGGCTGGGCGAGTACCAGAGGAAATACCCTGCCAACAGAGCCACCACTATGATCGCCAGGACGACCGCTATCGGCGCCCATCCTGAGTCAGTCGAATCGTGCGTATGTACTTCCATCTAATTCCCCTCCGTCATGAGAAAGGGCCATTCAACGGGATCGAGATATCCGATTCGGACGGAGCCGGGAGATACAGGCCGTCAGGCGGCTGCCAATGCGCCCACAGGCGCCCCTACGGGCATGCGTGCGCCGCGAACCGCCTCGCCTTGCAGGGCGCTCAGGTGCTGCCGAAGGAGCTGCCGCCCGCGATGAAGCCGCGACCGGACCGTTCCCACGGGGCAGTGCATCTTCTGCGCCACTTCCTCGTAGCTCCACTCCTCGATGTCCGTCAGAATGATCGCCGTTCGGTAGTTGTCCGGAAGCAGGTTCAGGGCTTGCTGTATCTGCTCGCCCTGTACGCGCAAGATAACCTGCGCCTCGGGACCAGGTGCGCGGTCGGGCATCAGCGATCCAAGCTGAACCTCCGCGCCGTTGGACCGGTACATCTGGTCCAGGGAGTGAGTGCGGATGAGCGATTGACGGCGCCACCGGTCGATGGCCAGGTTCGAGAGGATCCGCAGCAGCCAGACCTCGAAACAGTGGCGGCGGTCATATCGGTCGAACGCGGCCCACGCCCGTACGAATGCATCCTGCGTGAGATCTTCCGCGTCGCTGTCGTTGCCGGTCAGGCGGTACGCCAAATTGTAAGCCCGCTGATAACTGCGATTGAATAACTGCTCGAATTCTTGACGGCTGCCGGGCGCCGGCATCGCGACATCCATTGCACTTCCTCCTCGCCGGTTCATGCCGGCTTATCGCTCTTAGATCGATCGTGCTGGGCTTCGGTTCGTACGGGACGGCGCCCGTACGCTACACACTCATCGCCTGCACGCTATATTTGCGACGCCGGAGGCGAGCGTCACGACTCGCCTCCAGCTGGAAAACCACCCGGGAAGGATGAAGGAGGAAGGATGAACTCGGTTCAACCTTGATCCCTCGCTAATTCATCCTTGTCAATAAGTCGCTCTCCGGCCCGTGAGCGCCCTCATGATGAAGAGGAGGACGACGGCGCCGAGGAACGCCACGAAGATGCTCCAGATATTGATCCCACTGGCTCCCGCGTGGCCGAAGGAGTTCATGATCCAGCCGCCAATGATGGCGCCGACCACTCCGATGACCAGGTCGCCCAGGACTCCGCCGGGGCCTTCGCCCGGCACGACTGCTTTCGCCAGAAATCCGGCGATTACGCCAACGACAATCCAAGCAAGAATGTCCATTTTTCTACCTCGCCTCGAAAATGCCAGTTATCAGTGATCAGTGGTCAGTGATCAGTAGTTCACAGTTACTGATTGCTGATAACTGATAACTTCGCATTAGCTCATCAGGGCCGACATCTGCGGAGCGAGCCGCTCTCGCAGCGCCAGGCGTGCGCGGTTCAATCTCGACTTGACCGTGCCGACGGGGATCTTCATGATTTCCGCGATCTCCTCGTAGGTCCGGCCTTCGCTGTGAAACAGCGTGACCATCATGCGCTGATAGTCCGGAAGGGACTGGATGGCGCGGGTCAGGATGGTCTTTCGCTCATTCTCCTCTGCCTCGGCATGCGGCGATCTTGCCGTGTTCTTCTCGTTTGCGAGAAGCGAATCGCCGGTTTTTTCTACCAGCGCATCCAGCGAAACCGCCGGGTGCCGGTAAGCGTGCCGCCGAGTGTCATAGAAGACGTTCGCAACGATCCGATTGATCCACGCGGGCAGCGTAATCGCGCACTGGAAGGTGCCGATGGCCCGATAGATGCGGAGGAAGGTTTCCGCGGCGATGTCGTGTGCGTCGTCGTAATTGCCCGAAAGCCGGTAGGCCAGGTGGTAGATGGGACGCTCGTAGCGCTTGATGAGCACGTCGAACGCTTCCCGGCTGCCCGCGCGGCATTTATCTATCAGCTTTTCGTCGGACAGGTTTTCCAGGTTGTCGCTGGAGGTGAAATCGAACTTTTTGTCTCGCCCAGTGGTTCCAACTCGCCCATTAAGCCCAGTGTTACGGTCGATACGGTCAGAGTACGTGGGGCCGTAGATCGTGCCTTGCATCGCAAACTCCTGCAAATCGGCCTTGACGCAAAAAACGCCTGGTCGCTGTACTACGTCAGTACAGGATCCAGGCGCCCATGGCCAAGACAAAACGTGACATGCAGGGCCACGTTAGTTATGTAGTTTTATCCCTGCCGGCTCGCTACTTGCGTACCGCCCGGCATTTGGTAAGACGCGTCTCACTCCCAAAATGTTCCCGACCGTGGGGAAGTCTGAAGGCCGAATTTTGAAAGCTGAATGCTGAACAGCTCTCTTGGCTCCGCCCGCTCAGGGTGTTGCGCCTTACTTGGAGAGTCTATCATGTTTGGGCGGAGGAGTCAAGGGGGGATTTTGGATTTTGGATTTTGGATTTTGGATTTTGGATTGGAGACCTCAGCTGCTTGATGTTCAATCACTCGATGCGGGTCAATTCGCTGCCGTCCATGCTCACTTGCCACAGCTCAACCTCATCAACCAAGAAAACTATGGTCTTGCCATCCCGCAAGACGATTGGTTGAGAGCATCGGCGACCCAATTTGGTTATCTGACGGGGATGCGCTCCATCCACGTCCATTCGCCACAGTTCATAGGCTCCGGGCACCGCCCTATCTGAACGGAAAACCACAACCGTCCCGTCTGCCGAGGAGGTTGGCTCTGCACAGCCGTAACTGTTCGGGCTTTCAGGCGATATCCGTTTAACTTGACCGCTGGCCAAACTAAACACACCGATTTCGTACTGGCCATACGGAATTCTCCAACCTAATAGAAAGCGATCGAATCCAGGACCGATCGGGCAGTACGTCATCTCCTTGGCGGTAAGCTTGGTCAGTCGCCGGAGGTCGCTGCCATCCGGTTTAGCTAAATAGAGGTCCCAATCTGTCCATTCTAGGCTGCCCCAGCCGCTCGTATAAGACCTGGCCGCTCGGATGAATGCAACTTGCGAGCAATTCGAGTCGCATACGGGACTCATGTCAGAATACGTAGATCTAAACATCGGTCTTGTGGATCTAAGCTGCCGCTCAATCCAGCATAACTGATACCTGTCAGATAGCAACTCCGAGCCGATTAGTTTGTCCGCAAAGACTTGCGAGGGCTGTAACGTCACCTTGACACGCCCGAGAACCGACGGCGTTCGACGCGTTCCACTACGCTCAACAAGGACATCGCCACTCGGTGACTGACGAACATAATATAGCTCGCCATTAGGACCGAGGCAGCCAAGGATACTTTGAACTTGGGTCACTTTGTGCAAAACCAGCCACAATAAAGCCATACCTATGGACACACTGACAAGGACCGTACCGAATGAACGAGATCGTACGTATGGCAGGTGAAATTTGGGTTTCAACGGAGGCGAATCCATCCTTCACTGCTCCCACGACCCGCACTGCCTAAATATATCGACTACCGCACAAGAAACCCTCCCCCTCAGGCTCCGGCGGCGGAGACGGAAGGCCCATACAGAACCATGTCTCAATGAGCTGCCGTGAAATGGAGCAATCGAGAGACCAGCCACAATCTGCGTTCTTAGCGCAATGGCACAATCCCGAGTCACACCCATAGAGGCCGCGACACTTCGGTGACACCCTTATTGGTGGGACACCAATGATACGCTGTCGCTGGCAGTCCATATTGCCTGGACCGGTTCCGACCCCGTCATAGCAGTCGTCGTGCACCTGGCAACAAGCATCTAAGCCCTTTGGACCTCCGATCACCGGAGGCCTTTTGTGCGGCGGTGGCCAATCGGGACCGCAATAGTTTCCGTAGACCTTGTTAGCTGGGCCGCAGAACCTAAAGCAGAGGTACGCCAGCGGACCTCCGTAGAGATAACAGAGCGCGCACGGAAGCAGACCGAACCTGTCTGTAACGCGCACTGGATTGTCCCAACAATACTCATAGAGATTGGCGTTTGGACGAATAATGCCAATTGGATCCTCGGTAGTCCATCGCGCTTTATTGGAGTCGAGATACCTTGCACGGACATAGATCCTGCCCGCCGTGTCCTGGTAGTAGCCAAGCGTCCCTACGAACTGGAAGGGCGTGGCGTTCGTGCCGGTCCGCGTCTTCACCTCCCCGTAGGGCCAATAGGTGAACGTATCGGTCTGGGCCTGGGTGTTATCCAGCAGGGCTGCCGTCGAGCCGAGCGGGTCGGGCACGTAGTCACGCTTGGTGCCTGATCGGTCTTCCGAGACGATCTCGCCATTTATCACAGTGTAGGTGGTGGTTGGCATTGCATTGATCTCGGCATCTTTTCGCCTAACCGGCGCATCGTCACGGCAACAGCCCACATGACATGGTTCGTCCCCGATCGGTCACGTGTTGCGTCCAAAACGGACACGCCTCACCGCGATCGCCGTGTGGCTATGACTTCTCTTCCTGAAGGCCTGCGACTTTCCCTCTTCTCAATCACCAGACCCACTAATTGAGCGACGTTCTTAACTACTCGCCATCGAGCCGTATAGGTAATTCGAACGAAGGGTACATTCGTTGACGGTGTTCGACCGTGACGCTGCCAGTCTTGATAGTCAACCGTTCTTGCCACAACATCGGTGCCTTCCCTGCGCGTTGCGGCGATCGATATGGTGTGGGTTCGGGGCCGTCCGGCTTCAACTTGAATTCTCAGGACGTCCAGGTATGACTTTCTGTTCTGAATACCACCGTCGGTATCAGACCACGTGAACGCGGGCGAGATCATTTGAGTGGCATCTCGGAGGCGTCCGCCATCCACGAGTCGAACAAACCTTGCATTGGCTCTTCGGATGCTGGTTGCCGTCTTCGCATCGACATCTTGACGGATAGGGGTTTCCGCGCCACCGACAACAGCCGGCTGACACGATAGCGCGAAGAACGCTATGCGGGCCATTAGGCCCAGGCGTCGATTCACAGCTTTAATCCCCCCCTTACAACCTAGCGCGCAAAAGTCCGAACCCATGCCGCTCGGAAGCATTTTCTCACAGCACTCTTCGCAGGAGCTTCCGGACAGCGAATGACATGCTTGCGCCACGCTTTTGACATTGCATTGTGCGTTGCACAGAGGCTTGCAATAAAGGTTACACACGACCCACGTCTTTTCAGGACAGAGAAAAGAAGTGCAGAACGTCATGCCATTCCCAGCACGGGTGGCGTACCGGGAGGCAAGGTCGGAAACGGCGGAGCGACCGGGATCGGCCCGATGCTTGGAGGCAGCGGTATGTCGTGAGGCGGTGTCCAAGGTGGTGGAGACGGAGGTCCTGATAATAGGGCGACCGTCGAGCCGAGGGGATCGGGCACGTAGAGGCTGCGTGTTCCGGAGTGCTTCTGGGCGATAGTTTCGTCGTTCGCTACAGTATATCGAGCCTTCATAGGCACCTTCGAACGCTCCTACACCTCGCCGAGGTAATCATCGCCTTCACGGATCATCGCCGTCAGCGGTGTCGCCGGCCCCGGAACCCCGGCCGGTCGTTGACATCTTCGCCGTCATCCCATAGTGGTTCTCTCTTCTTCTTAATTCTCCTCCCTGGATTTGGTTTATGGCAAGGACTGCCATCTGTGGGCTAGCGGGCGATGCAGAAACGATGGCTCCGTGGCTGCGCTAACAAACGTATATATTTGACGGCCTATTAATGTATATGTTATAATCGGCTGGTCGGACGAGTGGGACATGTCGGACGAGTGGGACATGTCGGACGGGATTGCATGACCGGAGGAGGTTGAGATGAAGTGGCGATTTCATGGGATACGGCCGCCGGTGGAGGTTTCGGGGCGGTGTCCGAAGTGCGGCGCCTGGAAGGTCTTTGAGACGTGGAAGCCCTATTTGAAGACGGGGATGGTGAGGATGATGCTGTCCTGCGAGTGTGGGGAGTGGTTTCCGATCGAGACGCCCGGGCTGCCCGGGGAGGTTCCGGTGGAGACGGAGGAGATTGGGTGGTGAGTCTGAAGGATGAAGGATGAAGGGTGAAGGATGAAAGCCATCGTCTATGTGAAAGGGCAGGTGGAGGGTGGTGAGGATATGGGTGTTTCGGCGCGGGTGGCTGCTTGTTTGGTTGCGGCGCGGAAGGCCGGGGACTTGGTTGTGGGGGTGTTCACGGAGGAACCGGGTTCTGGAGAGGAGTTGGATGGGCGGCCAGGGTTGGAGCTGGCGCTGCGGGCGTTGGGGGCGACGGACGGCGGCAAGATCTATACGTTGAGGGATGGGCGCAGGGATGCGGATCGGGTTTGTTTGGACCGGATGCGGCAGTCGGTGGAGGCGGCGGGCGGATCTTTGGTTCTGGCGGATGGGTTTCTAGTGGGCGAGGAAGGTGTTGAGGAGAAACTTGCAGTGCTCGCTCGGGAAGCGGATGCGGCGCGGGGTGAACGGACGAGTGTGGCGCGGAAGCGGATCGCGCAGAGCGGGCGGACGTGCTGCGCTTCCGCGCCCTATGGGTATCACATTCCGACGCGGCGGGACGTGATGCTGGGCAAGTACCCGCCTCACCAGCTGGGCAAGCACTAGATTGTGGAGGAAGAGGCTGGGACGGTCCGGTGGATCTTTAGCCGGTATCTGCGGGTGCGATTTATCAGTGAGATCGCGCGGGCGCTGGATGCCAAGGGCGTGAAGCCGGTTCATGGGATGCGGTGGCAGACGAGCGTGGTGCGGGACATGCTGATGAATTCGTGTTACCGCGGGTTGGCGTATTACGGGCGGAGCCGGAGCGTGGGGCGCGGCACGGCGGCTGCGAGCGGGCGGCAGAGCCGTGTGGTAATCGAGCAGAGCCGGGCGGATGCGGTTCCATTTGAGATTCCGGCGATTGTGGAGCGAGAGGTGTTCGAGGCCGTGCAGGCGAAGCTGGCGTGGGCCTCGAAGCAGCGGCGGGCGCCGAGTCACCTGGCCGCAGGGGCGATTCTGTCCGGCTGTGTGTTTTGCGCGACCTGCGGTCAGCCGATGAAGACCGGGACGTATAAGGCGTCCAAGCGGCGCGGATGGAACGGCGGGCATTATTATACGTGCGCAGTGTGTCCGCCTCCGGCCAAGCGGACGGGGCCGCGGCAGAAGCTGCGGGCAGTGGTGGGGCGAGAGGTGGACCGGAGGGTGCGCATCCTGCTCAATGGGATGGTGGACGCGGAAGATACGAAGGTCTTCAACGGGGTGTTGTTCACGGCGTCGTGGGGTTTGCCGGCTCAGAAGCGGTTGGCGATGCTGCAAGCGTGCGGGATCACGGTGCATGTTGCGGCGGATCCGTTGGAGGTTCGTTTGGGGTTTGCCGGGGAAGCGGGTTCGGCTCGGGTCGGTGCTGCGGTGGGCGTACTGTGTGAGTTGGCGAGAGAGTGGTTTATGGGTGGGGAGTGATTTGGATTTTGGATTTTGGATTTTGGATTTTGGATTTTGATCCGGCACATTCTTGCGGCGTGCCATGTTGCCACGGGCTGAAGCCGCGAGGCTATTCCGGTGAAGAACTCCGGTGAACCGGACTGAGGTCGGTTTAATCTCAGTCCGGCGCCTTACCGCAGGAACGCCCCCATCAGGAAGAGATAGGGTCTCAGCTTGCCGCTGCCAATTCCTGGCGCACTTCCGGGAGTGGCGTTTCGTCTCCGTTTACCAGCGCTACGTGCAGCACTTCGTCCATGTGGCGGACGAATTCGAAGGTCATCTCTTCTTTCACCTTGTCCGGCACGTCCTCCAGGTCTTTGCGGTTTTCCTCGGGGAGGATGACGGTTTTGATCCCTGCCCGGTGGGCTGCTAGGACCTTTTCCTTCAATCCGCCGATGGGCAGGACGCGGCCGCGGAGGGTTATTTCGCCCGTCATGGCGACATCTTTGCGGACCGGTTTGCGGGTGAGCGCCGAGGCCAGAGCCGTGGCGATGGTGATGCCTGCGGAAGGGCCGTCCTTGGGGACGGCGCCGGCGGGGACGTGGATGTGGACATCGAGCTTACGGTAGAAGTCTTCATCCAGGCCGAGCTCATCGGCGCGTGAGCGGACGTAGGTCATGGCCGCCTGGGCGGACTCCTTCATCACGTCGCCCAGTTGGCCGGTGAGGACCAGCTTGCCGTCATGTCCGCGGACGAGGGTCACTTCAATGGAGACGATATCGCCGCCGAACTCGGTATACACCAGCCCCGTCGCGGTCGCAATTTCGTCCTTCTCCTCAATGACTCCGTAGTGGTAGCGGCGCTGGCCCAGGTAGGTTCGGACGTCATCTGCATCGATGGACGTTGGGTCGTTGGGTCGTTGGGCCGCTGGGTCGAATGACGCCACCTTGCGCGCGACTTTGCGGCAGATCGTAGCGATCTCGCGCTCCAGATTGCGGACGCCTGCTTCTCGGGTGTATTCGCGAATGATCCGCCTCAGAGCCTCGTCGGTAAATGCTGCCAGCGGCTTCGGCTCGAACGGCGAGGATTTCTTCCGTGTGCGCTTCTTGGGTTTGGCATCGGCTTCGGTCACCTGGGACCCGTCCACTGTCATGAGGCCATGTTCGCCTACCTGTTTAGGCACCAAATACTGCTTCGCGATGGCGAGTTTTTCTTCCTCGGTATAGCCGGCGAAGGAGATGATCTCCATGCGGTCCTTGAGGGCCGGCGGGATGGGATCGAGCAGGTTTGCGGTGGTGATGAACATCACGTCGCGCAGGTCGAACGGCGCTTCCAGGTAATGGTCGCTGAATTCGCTATTCTGCTCCGGGTCGAGCGCTTCCAGAAGGGCGGACGACGGATCGCCGCGGAAGTCCATGCCGAGCTTGTCGATCTCGTCGAGCATGAAGACGGGATTGCGCGAGCCGGCCTGCTTGATGCCCTGGATGATGCGCCCCGGCATCGAGCCGATGTAGGTCCGCCGGTGGCCGCGGATTTCGGCCTCGTCTCGCACGCCGCCGAGGGAGATGCGAATGAACTTGCGGCCGAGCGCGCGGGCGATGGAGCGGCCGATGGAGGTCTTGCCAACGCCGGGCGGTCCGACGAAGCAGAGGATGGGCCCTTTCATGCGGCTGCCCACCAGCTGGCGGACGGCGAGGAATTCCAGGATGCGCTCTTTGACCTTCTTCAGGCCGTAATGGTCTTCGTCGAGGATGCGTTCGGCGTCGAGCAGCTGGAGCGTCTCTTCGGTCCGCGTGTCCCATGGGAGCGCCGTGAGCCAGTCGAGGTAAGTGCGGATGACCACGCCTTCCGGCGCGGCGTAGGGCATCTTCTCGAGGCGCTCGACCTCTTTGTCGGCCCGCTCCTTGACGGATTCGGGCATGTGGGCAGCCTCGATCTTCTCGCGGTACTCCTCGATCTCCATGCCGCGATCGTCACGTTCGCCCAGCTCCTGCTGGATCGCCTTGAGCTGCTCGCGCAGGATGAACTCGCGCTGGGTGTCCCCCATCTCCTTTTCGACCCGCGAGCGGATGTGCTTCTGGATCTCGATGATCTCCCACTCTTTTTTAAGGACAACGGAGAGCTTGTCGAGGCGTTCGCGGACGTCGAGGGCTTCCAGGATTTCCTGTTTCATCTCGACGCGGAGCTGATGGAGGTAAGGCGTGATGGTGTCGGATAGGCGGCCCGGCTCGTCCGTGTTGACGACGTTGATGACGGCCTCGGGTGCGATGTTGCGGCCGATGCTGACAATCTGTTCGAACTGGGCGGTGGCGGCGCGCATGAGCGCCTCGATCTCGAGGTCCTTGCGCTCGAGCGTATGGAGCGGCTCAACCAGGACCTTGCAGAAGGGGTCCTCCTGCATGTATTCGAGGATGCGGACGCGGCCCAAGCCCTCCAGCATCACGCGAACGGTGCCGTCCGGCACGCGGAGGTGCTGCATGATCTCGGCGACGATGCCTACGCGGTAAAGCTCTTCCGGCTCCGGGTCTTCCGTATTGACCTGCCGCTGGGCCACGAGCACGATCTGGCGGTCGTGCTTGATGGCCTCGTCGAGGGCGCGGACGGAGCGCTCCCGGCCGACGAGCAGCGGGAAGATCATGTGCGGGAAGTAGACCTGGTCGCGGATGGGTAGCAGCGGCAGGACGCGGAAGCCGTGTTCCTGGCTGGCCTGGCCGCCGGAGTAGCGTCGGCGGCGGCGTGGAGCCTTGGCTTCTTTTGCTTCCTTTACTTCCTTCGCCGGCTCTTCCGGGGTCTCCGCCGGGTCGGCTTTCTTTGCGCGGGGCGCGCGGGGCATGGTGGCTCCTGTTTGAGTGTTCAGTGTTGAGTGTTGAGAGTTGAGAGTTGAGAGTTGAGAGTTGAGAATCGTGATTGGGCCGTGTTGGTACTGACAGGCATTGCGCACGACGGTATTTGACGTCATCCCGTAGGGATCTGTTTTTGGACGTTGACGTGGCGGCTCGGTCGCGCAGAGAAAGGTGAAAGCAGATCCCTCCGGGATGACGTCAAAAGCAAACGGCAAAGGCCGCACCGAACGGCAACGGCAACGGCAAACGGCAGAATCGGATTCTTCGACATCGCACCACTCAGGCTCAGAATGACAGTATGGCACTGCCTCTCAGCTCAACGACGGTGGCTTATAGGACACGCGAAACCAAGAGAAGCAAGAGAGTTCTCTCTTGCTTCTCTCTATTCTACGTTTGGTGAGACTGTTACGACGCCTGGCGCAGGTCGGAGATGGTGAGAACGACCGGGTCCTGGCGGTTTTCGACTGTATCCGCGGTGATGATGCAGCGCTTCGCGTCCTTCGTCGAGGGGATTTCGTACATGATGTTCATCATGACTTCCTCGATGATGGTGCGCAGCGCGCGGGCGCCGGTGGCGCGCTTCATCGCTTCGCGGGCGATGGCGTGCAGGGCGTCGCCTTCGAAGATCAGGTCCACGCCGTCGTATTCGAAGAACTTGGCGTACTGCTTGGTCAGCGCGTTCTTCGGCTCGGTCAGGATCTGGACCAGCGCCTCTTCGTCCAGCGATTCCAGGGTAGCCACGACCGGAAGGCGGCCGATGAACTCCGGAATAAGGCCGTACTTCAGGAGGTCCTCCGGAAGCACTTTCGCCAGGAGCTGGCCCACGTTTCCGGCTCGGTCTTCCTTGGTGCCGTGCTCGGCGCGGAAGCCCATGGAGCGCTTGCTGGTGCGCCGCGCGATCATCTGGTCGAGGCCTTCGAAGGCGCCGCCGCAGATGAAGAGAATGTTGGAGGTATCGATCTGAACGTATTCCTGCTGCGGGTGCTTGCGGCCACCCTGCGGCGGAACATTCGCGACGGTGCCTTCCAGGATCTTGAGGAGCGCCTGCTGGACGCCTTCACCGGAGACGTCTCGCGTAATGCTGGGGTTCTCCGACTTGCGGGTGATCTTGTCGATCTCGTCGACGTAGATGATGCCCCGCTCGGCGTTGCGGACGGTCTCGGTGATGCTGCCGCCGGTATCCGCCGCCTGAAGAAGCTTCAGCAGGATGTTCTCGACGTCCTCGCCGACGTAGCCGGCCTCGGTGAGCGACGTGGCGTCCGCAATGGCGAACGGGACGTTGAGGATCTTCGCGAGGGTCTGCGCCAGAAGGGTCTTACCGCTGCCGGTCGGGCCGACCAACAGGATGTTCGACTTCTGAAGCTCGATCTCGCTCTCAGGCGAGTTGATCCGCTTGAAGTGGTTGTAGACCGCGACGGAGAGCGTCCGCTTGGCGCGCTCCTGCCCGACCACATACTGGCTCAAGATGCGGTAGATCTCTTTCGGCTTCGGGATGGTCCCGATGTAAGAGAAGCTCTCGGCCTGGTTTACCTCGTTGCGAATGATATCATTGCAGAGGTCGATGCACTCCAGACAGACTCCGCCGTGAATGCCGATGATCAGTTTTTTGACCTGTTCACGGCTCTTGCCGCACAGAACGCACCGCTTCTCGTTGTTATTATCAAGCGCCCGTGGCAATGTAGAGCACCTCCAGATCGAGCACGCAGCTTTATCCGTACGCGGTTAGCCAGGCACGGTTGTGTTCCGGCTTATATACGCACGTGAAGCGTTCTAATTCTCGGCTTACCGCTCTCCTTTTTCCAGCACTTTATCCACGAGGCCATATTCGTGGGCTTCGGCGGCGGACAGCCAGTAGTCCCGGTCGCAGTCTCGGCGTACTTTCTCCATGTCCTGGTTGGTGTGGCGCGCAAGGATCTCCATGAGGGTATCCTGTGCACGAACCATCTCTTCCAGGCGGATGCGGGCGTCCGAGACGGTGCCTTCGTAGCCGCCGGCGACCTGGTGCATCATGACGCGAGAGTTGGGCAGAGCGTAGCGTTTGCCCGCGGCGCCGCCGGCCAGCAGAATGGCGCCCATGGAGGCGGCCATGCCGACGCAGAACGTGGCCACGTCGCACTTGACGAGCTGCATGGTGTCGTACATCGCAAGGCCGGCTGAGACGCTGCCGCCGGGGCTATTGATGTAGAGCTCGATGTCGCTGTCCGGATCTTCCCGCTCCAGGTAGAGGAGCTGGGCGATGATGAGGTTGGCGATCTGGTCGTCGATCGGGTAGCCGACGAAAATGACGCGGTCCTTGAGCAGGCGAGAGAAAATGTCCCATCCCCGCTCGCCGCGGGCGGTCTGTTCGATAACGTGCGGGACGAAGTTTTCAAAGGGCCGGTGTACCATCGTTGCTACCTCACTCTCTAATTCGAAACGTTACGTCTATTGTCGGCAAATGTTCGGTCAATTCCCGTAGGGCTGGGGCTCCGCGGCCTTGTAGGGCCAGGGTTCCATCCCCTTGTACGGCCGGGGTTCCATCCCCGGACGCACGTGGCGGTACGTTTTACGGTTGGCCGAGACCGATCGCGTGCCGGTACCTGCGGCCGGGGACGGAGCCCCGGCCGTACATGGGACGGAGCCCCGGCCGTACATGGGACGGAGCCCCGGCCGTACATGGGACGGAGCCCCGGCCGTACATGGGACGGAGCCCCGGCCGTACATGGGACGGAGCCCCGGCCGTACATGGGACGGAGCCCCGGCTGTACATGGGACGGAGCCCCGGCTGTACGCGGAATTACGATGCGGAGCCCGCCGGGACGTCCTTCACCTTTGCTAGCTCCATCATGCGGTCGCGCAGCTTGCGGCGGATGACCAGGTTGATCACCTGCTGGCGGCGGCGCTCGTCGCGGATGATGCGGCGGGCGTCCTCATCGGACCAGCGGTTTTCCATCGCGAGGCGGGTGAATTCCTGGGCGATCTCGTCACGGCTCGCCTCTATCCCCTCGCGCTTCGCCAGCTCGCGCATGACGAGCAGACCTTTCACGCGCGCCTCCGCATTGCTTTCCAGGGCGGCGGTGTGCTGCTCTTCCGTCATGTTGATCGATTCGAGATACTGCTCGTAGGTCATCTCGCGCCGTTCAAGGTCGTGCTCCAGCTGGTGGACCTCTTCCTGCATCTCGTCGCGGACCATGACGCCGGGGAAATTGATTTCGGAGCGGGCGATCAGGTCGTCGAGGATTTTCCCCTCCGCGATGCGGTCTGAGAGGTCCTTGACCTGCTCTTCTTGCGCTATTCGGATGGTGTCCCGAAGGTCCGCCACCGTTTCAACGCCGATGGTCTCTTTCACCCATTCGTCCGTGGCTTCCGGCAGGACGCGGTGGTTGATGCTATCGACCCGGACGGTGAAGTCGGCATTTTTGCCGGCGCGGTCGGCGTTCTGGTGGTCTTCCGGATAGGTAAGCGTGAACTTGCGTTCCTCGCCGATGGCCTGGCCGAGGATAGCGTCGTCAAATCCGGGAATGTTCTCTCCGACTCGGATCAGGGTGCGCTTAGGTTCCGCAGGATCGGCGCCTTCAATCTGCTCCGCCATTTCGGCGATGACAATGTCGCCCTGCTCCACACCGCGGCCTTCGACCTTCTCGATTCGGGCGTGCTCGCCGCGCAGCTTATCCAGCTGGGCGTCGATATCCTCTTCGGAAACCGTGTAGATCGGCCGCTCGACGGAGACTTCCTCGATCGGCCCGAGCGTCACCTGCGGAGCCGTCGGGACGACGGCCTTGAACTTGAAGGCTTCGCCGTCCGCGAGGTCCGCGAAATCGACCTCCGGATCGGAGAACTGCTCGATCTCTTCCTGCTTCAACGCTTCGTGGTAGGCGGGCGCGGCGACGATCTCCAGCACGCGCTCACGCAGCCGCTCCTGGTTTACATATTGCTCCAGTACCTTGCGCGGCGCCTTGCCGGGCCGGAAGCCGGGCACGCTGGTATAGCGGCCGAATTCGCGGTAGGCCTTCTCAAAGCCGGCGGAAACCTTCTCCGGCTCGACTTCTATGTCCAGTGCGATAGTACAGGGGTCGATCTGTTCTTTGGTGACCTGCATTGGGATCCTTCGGTGCGTAGGTGTATGTGTGTGTGGGTGTGTCGGTGTTTGGGTGTTCAGGCTCACGGGCTCACAGGCTCACGGGCTCACAGGCTCACAGGCTCAGATCAAAATGTGCCGTCCATGCCTCCCGAGCCTTCCCGAGCCTTCCCGAGCCTTCCCGAGCCATCTGAAAACGGCAGGATACGGTGGCGCGGTGGCGCGGGCCGTATCCTGCCGGAAAATCTCCGCGAAATTGCCGCTGGTTCGGCGGCCCATATAATAGCATCGCGTTCCGGGTGTGTCAACCCGAGCGAAGTCTACACAAAGTCGTTACAGGCCTAGACGCCCTCTAAAGAATACCAGGAACACCTCCAATAATTGCCGGTGTCGAGGTCGGCGCAACATGCCCGGCCATAGACAAAGTGCATGGCAGAATGGCGTCAGCAGGATGCAGACGCCCGACGCGAGAGCCCTCCGATCCAGGCGCTTCTCGCTTAACGCAAATCATGGAGGAGTTTTCTCTCAATGAGTCTACGGATCAATACCAACGTAACGGCTCTCAATGCGTTGCGCAACCTGGAACAGACTTCCGGTTCTGTGGCAGGTTCGATCGAGCGGTTGAGCTCCGGTCTTCGGATCAACCGCGCGGCGGACGACCCGGCCGGCCTTATCATTTCCGAAGGCCTCCGCGCCCAGATCGACGGCCTCAACCAGGCAGTCAGCAACGCTCAGGACGCCAGTAACCTCATCAAGACTGCGGAAGGCGGCCTCCAGGAAGTAAACTCCCTGCTGCGCTCCGTCCGCCAACTCGCTGTGCACGCCGCTAACACCGGCGTCAACGACTCGACCGCCGTCCAGGCAGACCAGACACAGATCAAGTCTGCTCTCGACAGCATTGACCGCATCGCCACCCAGACCCAGTTCGGCACCAAGCGGCTTCTCGATGGAACCTCCGGCATTACGGCGGCGGTAATCGATACGCAGCGTGTCGGCGGCGTCACCATCGGCGCGAACTTCGGCGGATACTCCGTCCAGAGCGGCGACGTTACGGTGACGGTCAACAACTCGGCCACACGCGCCCTTGCCATCGGCTCGGCCACCTATGCCAGCATCAACGCGTCTCTTGCGCTGGTAAACGGCGGCACCACCGGCTCCGGCGGCACGGTCGTCATCAACGGCCAGTCGATCTCGGTCTCCGGGTCCGACACGGTCCAGACGCTCGTCAACAAGATCAACAACCTGGCCAGCGTGACCGGCGTCAGCGCCGACTTCACCGCGGGCAACGGTTCCGGCTCGATCGTGCTTCGGCAGCAGAACTACGGCTCGAACTACAACGTGGTGGAAGCTGAAAGCGCTACGCTGATCAACGGCACCTCGGGTACCAACGTCGCCGGATTGAACGCCACCGTGACGGTGCAAGCCCAGACGCTTGTGAACGGTTCCATCCAGACGAGCACTTCGACCTTCGTGGGCGGCCGGTCCGCAACCGACTCCGGCCTGCGCGTTACCGACACGTTCGGAAACAGCATCCTGTTGACGGAATCGGGAAATACCAATACCGGTTCCGCCTACAACGTGGCCCGCGTCACGTCGTCCAACCTGCAGTTCCAGATCGGCGGCAACGCCGGCCAGTATGTGACGGCGTCGCTCGGCAACGTTCAGAGCTCCAACCTCGGTGCGACCACGGTGACCGGTCTCTCGCTGAAGACCGTGGACGTAACAACCACGAGCGGCGCCGCAAACGCGCTGACCGTGGTGGACGAGGCGATCGCAACTGTCTCCGTGCTGCGCGCCCAGCTGGGAGCGCTGCAGAAGAACACACTGGACAGCACCATCCGGTTCCTGGGAATCGGCGTGGAGAACCTGTCCGCATCCGAATCCCAGATCCGCGACACCAACGTGGCTCAGGAAGTCGTTCAGCTCACCAAGAACCAGGTTCTGCAGCAGGCGGGTACCTCGGTCTTGGCGCAGGCGAACTCCGCGCCGCAGCAGGTGCTTGCGCTGCTGAGGTAGTTCGGAGTTAGTGAGTAGCAGAGTAGCAGAGTAACCGGAGTAGCAGAGTGGCAGAGTAGGAAAGCGCGGAAGCGTTTCCCCTACTCTGCTACTCTGCTACTCTGACCACTCCCCTACTCGGCTACTGCAGTTAGTGAGGAGTGTGGCATGAGTTTAAGCGGCATTAATTTTTCGGGCCTGGGGTCCGGGATCGACACCGAGAGCATCATCAAGCAGCTGTCCGCTCTCGACCAGCGCCCGATCCAGCAGCTCCAGACGCAGCAACAGAAGATCCAGCAGCAGCAGACTGCGCTTGCCCAGATCACGGCCATTGTAACGGGGCTGCAATCCGCCGCCAACACGCTAAATGGGACCGGCGGATTTTCGCTCGTCAAGGCCAGCGTTATCGACAACACCGTCGCGACCGTCACCGCCAACACAGGCGCGCAGACCGGCGCCCACTCCCTCACCGTCACCCAGCTGGCGCAAGGCCAGAAGCTTGGGGCAACCGCGCAGCCCAGCCAGACGACGCCGCTCGGCGTGAGCGGTCAGTTCGTAATCAACGGCAAGGCCGTCACGGTCGCGGGTACCGATAACCTCCAGACTATCGCGTCGAATATCAATTCCGCGAACGTGGGCGTCAACGCGAGTATCGTCACCGCGAACACTAATGCCTACACCCTGATTTTGACCGCGAATAACAGCGGCACGAGCAACACCATCAGCCTGTCCGACGTGGGCAGCGGCACGATTTTGCAGAACACGCTCGGGCTGATCAACGGAACCGCGGCGATACGCAACGCCGTCACGAACGGGGCCGCAACGAACCTTTTCACGGACAGCTCCACCTCGGTGGGAACACTCTTGGGCGAGACGTCGCCTCCGGCCGGAACGGTGCAGATCAACGGCACGAGCGTTGCGATCGACCTGAGCACCGACTCTCTGACCGCGATCGTCGGCAAGGTGAATGCCGCGGCGATCTCCGGAGTGACCGCCAGCATCGTCAGCACGACCGATCCCAACACGGGCGCCACGAAGCAGCAGCTCAAGATCGTTGGCGCGACGACGCCGACCTTCACGGACTCGAACAACGTCCTGAAGAATTTGGGCATCCTGCAAAACGGGAACGCGAGCCAGCTTCTTGCCGCCAAGGATTCGAAGTTCAACCTGGACGGCATCGACATTACGCGGAGCAGCAACACGATCTCCGACGTGATCTCGGGAGTGACGTTGAACCTGCTCAAGGATTCCGGCACACCGACCACGACTTTCAACGTCACTACGGACGTCGATTCGATCAAGAACAACGTGGTGACGTTCGTCAACCAGTACAACCAGCTGGTTCGGACAGTGAGCAACATGTCGCAGTTCGATCCCCAGACGCTGGACTCCGGGCCGCTCTTTGGAGACGTGACCACCCAGAATCTGGTCAACTCCATCACGGATATCCTCACGGGACAGGTGAAGGGCCTTACCGGCACGAAGACGCTTCTCAGCGACATCGGGATCACGCTGGACAAGACGAATATCCTGAATATCGACGACACGGCCCTTACAGCGGCATTGAACAGCAACCTGAGCGATGTTTCACACATTTTCCGGGCAGCAGGCACAGCGACCGATAGCTCGATCTCATTCGTAACTTCCACACAGAAGTCGAGGGCGAGTACGACCGCCGGTTACGCGATCAATATCACCCAGGCCGCGACACAGGCCACCACCACCGCTCCCACACAGCACACCGCGAATAATAACCCGGACTCCGAAATCCTGACATTCGCGGGGGGCCAGTTCCCTAACAGCGGTCTGACCATCGCCATTAACCCGAACAGTACGCTGGACGACATCGTGGCGCAGATCAATGCGGACAAAGGAATATCTCCGATTGTGACCGCGGCGAATGTGGGCGGATACCTGCAATTGACCTCCAAGGTCTTTGGCTCGTCGTATAGCTTTACCGTCCATTCCAGCCAATCGGCGGCAGCCAATAACAGCGGTATCGGAATTGACACGCTGATCGCAACGGGGCTGGACGTGGCGGGAACGATCAACGGGGAGACGGCGACCGGCAAGGGGCAGTTCCTCACCGGGAATGCCGGCAATGCGACCACGGATGGCTTGCAGCTCCGTGTAGCGTCCACGACGACCGGTTCCAAGGGGACGATCACCTATAGCAGCGGTTTGGCGGCCCAGTCATTCTTCTTTGCGCAGGGCTCCGCCGATGCGCTGACGGGAAGCTTGACGCAGTACGGCAGTGCGCTGAACGGCCAGGTGACGGAGATGACGCAGCAGATCAAGGACATGCAGGCATCGGTGACCGACCGTGAGAGCCGGCTGCGGGAGCAGTTCGCCGCCATGGAGTCTTCGGTGGCGAGGCTCAAGTCACAGCAGAACAGTCTGGCGTCGCTGGCGGCGTCGGTCGGACGGTAGTAGGTCGGACGATAATAGACTGAATAACGGAAGCGAGATTTAGACGCAGCATGGCGATGGCAGCTACTTACCGGCAGGGGCGGGACTATATGCGGTCCCAGGTCGAGACCGCGTCTCAGACACAATTGGTGCTGATGCTTTACGACGGCGCGATCCGTTTCCTCTCCCTGGGCCGTGAGAAGATGCTCCAGAAAGATCTGGAGGCAAAGAACACTTTCCTCGTCAAGGGCCAGCGGATCATCGGCGAGCTGATGTCGGCGCTGGACCATTCCCAGGGCGGCGACGTCGCGGCGAATCTGCACCGGCTTTACGCCTACATGCTTCAGAAGATCGTGGAGGCCAACCTGCAAGACGATCCGAAAATGGTCGGCGAAGTGATCGACCTGCTGCGAGAGCTGCGGGCGAGCTGGGAAGAGGTCGATCGGAAGAACAGTCTGAAGACCGAATAGGGAGATCAGAAGAATGCCTGCGGATACGATGACGAGCGAGCGAGGACTGGCGCGTGTGCGGCAGATCGCGAAGGAAGAGCGCGCGGCGGTGGTGGCGGGAGACACGGAGATGGTTTGCCGCCTGACGGAGCTGCTGCCCCACTCGCTGGAGAGTCTGCGCGAAAACGGCGTGCCGAATACGCCCGAGGCCGTGGTGGTGCTGGACGAAATGCGCCAGGCGCACGAGCAGGCGGACCGATATTTGCAAGAGCAGATGCGGAGCGTGAAGCTGCTGCTACAGCAGTGCGCCACGGCCCGGCGGACGCTGCGGGCGTATGGGAAGCGGAATGGATTGGCGCGGGTGGATAATCGGAGTTAGGGTCGCCGCGGTGTTGGCAAGCTATTGAAAGCCGGCGACCGCGGCCGTGTGCCTGGCGGTTGAAACCGCGCCTGAGAAGTACACAAAGTCCGCCTGCGCGGACTAGGAATAGATAGTCCTAGTCCGCGCAGGCGGACTTTGTTGGTTTTGCTTGCCGCGAATTCCGCTCGCCTGGAACGGATTGCCGCGTTGCGGAATTAGCGCCTTCGCACGGGCGTGCCCGTCGGCTTCGTTTCCGGGGTCTGTACCGGCTTGTTTTCCATCACGGAAGAGATCGCGTCCCATAGATACCGATGCTCCACCTTGCCGCCGTCGCGGTTGTCGTCGATGGCGCCGTGGTAGACGGGCACGCCCTTGGCGTCCAGCAGCCAGACCGTGGGAGTGACCGTTACGCCGAATTTGGCACTGATCTTTCCGCCCGGATCGAGCGCGATGGGGAACTTGATCTGCTGGTCGTTGGCCAATTTCGTGATGTCGGCTGCGCTCTCGCCCGCGTTGGGGTCGATGCCGATGATGGCGAGGTCCTTGAAGGAAGGCTGGAAGAGCATCACGGAGAGGCGCTCGGTGTAGTCCTTCGAAACGGGATCTTTAGCGCCGAGGAAGACGAGAACGGTGGCCTTCTTGCCTGCGGCGAAGCTTACCGTTTTGCCGTCCGCGCCGGGTAGCTGGAAGTAGGGGACGGCCGTGCCGAGCTTCGCCTTCCAGTCCGTCAGGGCCAGGGCGAGCTTCAGGCCGTGCTCGCTTGTGAGCGTGGCGCCGCGCTCGAACTGCTGATTGACGTTTTTGTCGATGCCGGCGATCTTGCCATCCGGGCCGATGATGAAGGTGTAGCGGTTGGCGAATTTGCCGTTGGGCATGAGCGCGCCGTAGGCCTCGATCATCTTGTGGTCAGGGTCGGCGAGGAGCGGGAAGTTGAGCTTCTCTTTTTCGGCGAACTGCTTGTGGGATTCAATGGTGTCCGCGCTGACGCCGAAGACGACGGCATTGCGGGCCTGCAACTGGCTCATCGCGTCACGGAGAGCCTGCACTTCGCACGTTCAGCCGGGTGTCATGTCCTTCGGGTACATGGCCAGGATGACGGTCTTACCCTTGTAATCCGCCAGGTGATGGAGTTTGCCGTCCTGGTCGGGGAGGGTGAAGTCGGGGGCGGGTTGGCCGACTTCGATTTCGGATTTTGGATTTTGGATTTTGGATTTTGGATTGGGGACCGCAGCAGCGATTGCGCCTAGCGAGGCTAGAAGCAATATTGTTAACGTCAACGACTCGGTCGTTTTCCTTCTCACACGTTTCATACTTAATGCCTCCGGCGATTTCGATCGTGTTCTTCGCGCACCTCGCGTCTGCGCTCCTTGTTCCAGTGGTCAGCAAAGACCACATGCAATATTACGTCGCTTCGTTCGATATATCCCGTAATATTGTGCTTAACGATCTTTCCAGGACGCAACAACGTCGGAGAACCCAGATAGGGGCCATCGTATTCTAACATCCAGCCATGCCCGTTGCCCTCGATTCGAATTCTCAGCCACCCGTTGTCTATCGGAACCGGCCTATGAGAAGTATTTTTCGCGGTCACGGTAAACGAAAATCGCTCACGGTCTGCGACTTTAAAACTTCCCGGAACAGATACCACGGTGACTCCCGAAGTCAAGGTTTCGTTTCGGATGCGCAACAAGTGAAGCTTGGCGCCTTTCCGATGGCCAGGGTCACCCAAGCCGGGCGGAGCCACCGTCCCGAGCCACGGCTCGAACGGGGCCTTAGCATGCTGGCGAATCGCAGAGCCCATACCGGTCTCGATAACCGCACATGATCCAGACAGGATAAGCGCTGTTAATGCGAGCCCATTCATCGCACATGATGCGGATCGGTCGCGCGCTGCTCGCGCACCGCAGTCTTTACTCGCGAGCCGCTCTTCAGCTCCTCGATCAGCGCGTCATAAGCCGTGCGGTCCACCGGCAGGTCCACCGGGCGGCCCGTGTGGCCGGAGAGGATGATTCCGTTGATTAGCTCCACTGCATTCAGACCTTCGACGCCGGGGGTTAGTAACTCCTCCTCGCCACGGACCGCGCGGCAGAAGTTTCGGAGAACGTCCATGTGGTGGCCGCCACCTTCCGAGATCTCCAGCTCCACTTCCTCGACGGCGGGACTGCTCCACATCTCGGTCGCGTCGGCGGAGTATTGGCGGACGGGCGTGGCCATCCGGAAGAGCTTCAGCGAGGATCCGTGAATGACCAGTTTGCCCTTGTCGCCGCAGATCTCCAGCATTTCGTGGCTGGGCGACTCGGTGGTGCTGACGTAGAGGTATCCGTGCGCGCCGTTGGGGTAGTCGAGGGTCGCGAAGGCTTCGTCTTCTACTTCGATGTCGTGCATCCTGGTGCGGGTGGAGCCGGTGACGCGATACGGCAGGCCGCCGAGCCAGGTGAAGAGGTCGAGCCAATGCGGGGCCTGGTTGATCAGCACGCCTCCACCCTCACCGGCCCAGGTGGCGCGCCAGCCGCCGGAATCATAATAGGCCTGGCTTCGGAACCACCCCATGACGAGCGAGGTCCGGTAGACTTCGCCCAGCATCCCCTTCTCCACCGCCTTGCGTGCCGCCAGCGCTCGGCCGAGGGAGCGCATCTGGTACATCACGGCGAATTTGCATCCGGAAGCTTTCGCGGCTCGGATCATGCCGTCCGCGGCGGAGACGGTGACGCTGATGGGCTTTTCGGAGAGGACGTGGATGCCGCGCTTGAACGCTTCGGCGGCGATGGGCGGGTGGTCGTAATGGGGCGTGGCGATAATGACGGCGTCCACCAGACCGCTGTCCAACAGGTCGCAATGGTTGGCGAAGGCCGGGACATTGTGCTTCCCCGAAACCTCTGCGAGAATGTCCGGCCGTATGTCGCATACGGCGGCCAGCCGGGCCTCCTTTACGTCGGCCATGCTGTTACAATGACCGGACCCCATCCCGCCCGTACCGATTACGCCGATCCGCACTGGTTCCATACTTCCCCCGATCCCTTGAGTATTGAGTGTTGAATGTTAAGAATTGAGCCTTGAGAGACACTGCCCGAGACTCAACGCTCGATACTCAGTACCCAATACTCATTTCTTTATTACGGCCACCTGCTTCGGCGCCGGCCGATCTTCGTACTCTACAATTCGGAGGCCTTGCGTTCGTTTCTTATCCAGACACTTTTCGAGGCGCTTGGGGATGGTGACCGTGTCAGGGTCGCCGTCGCTGACGTATCGCGGCTCCTCGCCGGTGCTGAGGCGCTTGATATAGCCCTCGATATAGCCGGGCTCCGAGCCGATGCGGAGGATGTTTCGGCGGTCAAAGTCTTTGTGGCCGGGCGGCAGTGTTGCGCCGCCCCACGCGCGGAGGATGCACTTATTAGAGTAGCGCGTGCCGCCCTCAATGCCGTCCAACAGGACCTCCATATTGGACTTGTCCTTCGGGACCGAGCCGCCGGGCAGGGCCATGGTGTCCATGGTCGCCTCGGGCGCGCGCTCCTTGATGTAGCGGCAGCACTGGGCCATCTCCCATTTGAGGTCATTGGCGCTGAGGCGGGCCATCATGCGGTGGGAGGTGGAGTGGTTGGCGACCTCGAATCCCTTCGAGACGAGATAATTAAGCTTCTTCTTGTCCAGACCTTCCTGATAGAACGGGGTCGGATTATACTTGGAGCGGGGGAGAACATAGAAGCTGGCCTTGAGCGGCCAATCGGGGTGTTGCGCGTGGAGCTCTTCCAGGATCGCGACTCCGCAGTCGGGGTCGATGGTGCCGTCCTTGCGGTAGACAAACTGGGTACCGCGCGCATCGTCGAAGGTGAGCACGACCGGAGTCTTACCCAGCGGCACGTCGATCTTGGCCGTCAGCGCGTCGCGCATGTTGACGGGATACCAGCCGGCTTCATACATCAGCTCCAGTTGGTCGCGCAGCGTGTCCGGCGCGATGTTCAGGCCGTGGCGGTCGTAACGCTCACCGTTTTCAGCGTGCGCGCCGATGGCGTGGTACATCAGAACGGGAATGCGGCCGAGCTCGTTGGGCTTGATACGGAGCAGCTCGGATTCGGCTAACGGCGGATGCGCGGGTGGAGGCGGAGGCGCGGCGGGAGCGGGTTTGACGACTACGGGCGACGCAGGCTCTGCGGCGGCTGTGTGGTGCTGGACGTTGCGGCAGCCGGCAGCAATAAAGGCACACGCAATAACGGTCGCCAGGCAGGCAGCCGCGCGGAAGGACTTGGTCACGGGTCGGTGGGTCTCCAGAAACTAGGGAAAACTAGGGCAGTCAACCACACTATTCTACTCGTGATACGGTCCACCTCGCAATCCGTGCCGCGCGGGGACTATAATCATGCGGTGTCGGGGAGCATCTTTCGCAACGCACAGGGAAAGTATTGAGTATTGAGTATTGAGCGTTGAGGCCGGCATTCGCGGCCTAGACGCTCAATACTTGATACTCAATACTCAACACTCAAAATACATGACAGATTCAGATATCGTTAAAGACGCGATCTCTCGCGGGATGGCGCGGGCGGGGGCGGCGGACTGGTCGGGGGCGGCGGAAGCGTTCCGGCGCGCCGTCAGCTTCGATCCGACCGGCGCCGAACCGCGCTACCGGCTCGGCTGGGCGCTCTGGAAGCGCTCCGAAGAGGAGAAGCCCAACATGGCCGACCTGGCGCTGGGGTATGGCGCGCAGGTACTCGGCTTTGACAGCGTGGCGCGGGACCGTGGGCGCAAATTCGCCCGGCACAAGAAACTGCTGCAAGACTCCGCGCACTGGCTGCGGGAGGCGATCGCGCGCGACGCCAAACACGCCGATGCCTACTTCTATCTCGCGCAGTCGCTGAAGGGTCTGGGACACAAGCAGGAAGCCATCGACGTTGCCCGCAAAGCCTCCGAGCTTCAGCCGGACGACCGCCGGTATGCCACGCTGGTCGCCACGTACGCCGAGGAGCCCGGCTCGACGATAGAGCATAAGTCGGCGGACGGCAGCAGCAAGCTGGGCTGGAACGACCTGGTGCTCAATCCGCGAACCAAGCGGGAGCTGCGGCAGATGCAGCTCATGTTGGAAAACCCGGCCAACGCGCGTGAGCTGGGCGTTCAGCCGCCCACGGGCATCCTTCTGAAAGGCGCGCCCGGCACCGGCAAGACGACTATCGCACGCGTGCTGGCGAACGAGGCGAAGTGCAAGTTCTTCTCCATAACGCCCGCGGACATTAACCAGATGTACGTGGGCGTCAGCGAACAGCGCGTGAAGGAACTATTCTCCCGCGCACGCGCCAATGCGCCTTCCATCATCTTCATCGACGAGATTGACGCGCTGCTGCCGGAGCGGCAGGGCGGAGTCGCCATCCATTCCGACAAGGTGGTGAACCAGTTCCTTCAGGAAATGGACGGCATGACGCCGAACAGCCGGGTCTTCATCGTCGGGGCCTCCAACCGTCCCGACATGCTGGACCCGGCGGTGCGGCGCGGCGGGCGGCTATCACGCGAGATCGAAATCCCCCTCCCCGACCGTGACGAGCGGCTTCAGCTGCTGGACCTCTTCGTGAAACACGTCAAACTGGCCGAGAACGTGGACCTGGGCAAGCTGGCGGACGAGACCGAAGGATGGAGCGGCGCGAACCTGCGGGCGCTCGTGAACGAGGCCGGCCTGCAAGCTCTCATTCGCATTGCCGACGGCGGCGAGACGCCGACAGAGAAGACGCTTACGGCGGAAGATTTCCGCGAGGCGGTAATCAATATCGATACGACTGAGACGAAGTAGCCTTTTGGAGTGCGCGGGACTGGTCACACGCACTCCAAACAAGGCTATTCCCCATCCGGGCTGTGGTGCATTTGACAGCGCCGGTGCGGCACTTCTCCTTCATTCGGGTCCATCAGATAGGTCGTCGGGCAGTTCGCGGTCGCGAGCATGCCGGAATCGGCGCAGACGCGAACCATCCCCTTCCGGTCTGCCATCGTCAGCCCGTGCTCTGACGATTCCGCGCCGTCTCGCAATGAGCGCCTGCTGTTCCATCCCTGGCTCTGTGCCGACGGATGGAAGACGACCACCGAACCGTGCCGTTCGACCACCGTCTGGCCGTCGGCGCCGAGATCCGGATTGGACCTTCGCGCTTCGGCGAGCCACTGTGCTGCTTCCTGCCGCGCCTGCGCCTCCTGTTTGGCGGCCAGCTCTTCCTCAGTCGGTTCCGGCTTCACCGGCGGCGGGGGCGGAGGAGGCAGCGCGATGGCATATGGCCCTTCATGCCTCAGCGAGTTGGACCGACGCTGTATGGGCACCGCGGTCGACATGAACTTTGCCCAGATCGGCGCAGCGACGTGCCCGCCCGTTCCGCCATCCATCGTGCCATATCGCAGTACGCCATGCTTGTCGCGATGGGGCGAGGCGACCCATACTGCGGTCACCAGCTCCGGCGTGTAGCCCACGAACCATGCGTCGCGCAGGTCGCTCGTCGTGCCGGTCTTGCCGAAGGCGTGCGGCACGACGTTCGCCGCGTAACCGGTGCCCTCCGTCACCACGGACCGCAGCGCCTGGTTCATCTCCACGATCGTGCTGGCCGAGAGCGGTGAATTGTGCCGGCGCGATTCAGCGCCCGGCACCTCGATCTCGCGCCCCTGCGTGTCCTTCAGAGAGCGAATTCCGGTGGGATCGTAGCGCGGACCCTCTCCGGCGAAGTGCTCATACGCCGAGCAGAGGTCGATCGGGCGAACAGCGGACGAACCCAGCGCAAGTGAGAGATATGGCGCCAGCGGTGTGGAAATACCCATCGCCTTCGCGTATTGAACGACGCGGTCCACGCCCGTATCGGCCGCCACTTTCACCGCCACTGTGTTCACGGACTGCGTAATGGCGTGCATCACCGTCATCTGCTGGTGGCTGTAGTTGCCGCCGTAGTTGTGCACGGTCCACATCGTCCGGCCGCTTTTTGCGGTCGTGGGATCGTCGGTGACCTCGTCCTCCAGGCTCACCGTACCCGTATCGAACGCGGCGGCATAGAGGATCGGCTTGAACGCGGAGCCAGGCTGGCGGCGGCCCTGGGTGATGGCGTTGTAACGGTCCTTCTTGTAGTCCAGCCCGCCCACCATGGCTCGAACCTCGCCGTTATGCGGATCGATGCAGACCAGCGCGCCCTGCGTAGCGCCGTGAGACAGGCCCCGACGAAGCGACTGCTCCGCCGCCTGCTGCATGCGCCAGTCGAGCGTGGTGACGATGTTCATGCCGCCGTATACCGTGTCCACGCCGTACTTGTGGACGAGGTCCTGCACGACCCAATCGACGAAATAAGGCGCGCGGTAAACCCTGCTGGACGGCTGCGGGCGCTGCACCTTGAGCGGCTCCGCCACGGCCTCGTCATACTGCTTCTGGATGATGCGGCCGGTGGTGAGCATGCGTGCCAGGACGACGTCGCGCCGGCTCTGAGCGCGATCGCGATGCGCAAACGGCGAATAGTAGTCGGGCCGCCGGGGAAGTCCGGCGATCATCGCTGCTTCCGAGAGCGTCAGCTTCTTGGCCGGCTTCCCGAAGAAAGTGCGCGACGCCGCCTCGACGCCATATGCGCCGCAGCCGTAATAGATCTGATTGAGGTAGAGCTCCAGGACTTCGTTTTTGTCGAAGACCTGCTCGATCCGCTCGGCGGTCATGATCTCGCGCAGCTTGCGGGTGAAGCGTTTTTCGCGCGTCAGGCCGAATGACTCGACGTTGCGGGCGAGCTGCATCGTGATGGTGCTGCCCCCCTGCCCCACCGAATTGCCGGAGGTGAAGTTGGCATAGGCTGCCCGCACGAGCCCCTTGGGATCGACCGCGCCGTGCTGGAAGAAACGGTCGTCCTCTACGGCCAGCGTGGCGTGGATGAGGTCCGGAGAGACGTCTTTGAGCGAAATCACCCGCCGGTTCTCGAGCTGGAGGGTGGCGAGCAGGACGCCGTCGCTGGAATAGATGTTGGTCCCGACCGTCGGCTGGTAGGTGGCGATCTGCATGGCGGTCGGCAGCGTGCCGCGCAGCTTCACCACCACGAGCGTGAAGGCGAGAACCAGCACCGATGCGACGGAGAAGAGGCCGACGAGGGTCCACGCGAGCGCGGTCTTCCAGCGAAATCTGCGCCGGGGCCTGGCAACGCTCTTGGCCTCGTCGACGTCCTTGACGGGCGCCGTTCGAACCCGGCGGCGCGATCCGGGATATGGTAAATGGTGCGGATATATCATTATTGGCGGCTCCCAGGCGCCCTTTCCAGCACATTGGGATCCTAAGCTTAGAATTCCACGTGGACAAGTTGTCGCGGCCGCTTCTATAGTGTCACCTAAATACTAGTGACTCCAGCGTAACTGGACTGGCCACAGTTAGGCCGCAAATGTAATCACACTGGCTC
>JADMIO010854404.1_pt1 | contig 67399 bp, 47 predicted proteins | sample 8958161 | NCBI WGS metagenome assembly JADMIO01 (sample SAMN16585339, study PRJNA669376) | soil metagenome | isolation source: Crop rotation soil | place: USA: Cullars Rotation, Alabama | collected 2011 | reverse complement strand
GCGACAACTTGTCCACGTGGAATTCTAAGCTTAGGATCCCAATGTGCTGGAAAGGTCTGGGCGCTGATGTTCTGATAGGTGAGCGGGCTGTAGAGCCGTGCGGACTCCAGCACGGCCCAGACTTCCGTGCCGGAGAGTTCACCCTTCGTGAACCCGTGCTCGGCATGATCCGGGGAATCCATGTCGCCGGGATTCCAGTTGATCGTCACCGTCCGCTTGCCCTGGGTGTTGGTGACCTGCAGGCGGGATTTCAGATCCGGATCCCAGGTGGCGTTGACGGTTGCGCCCCAGAGCTTGGCGGCAATGTCCTGCTTCTGGCCGGCTTTGATTTTGTCCCACCATGCCGGGCGGCCGTCGAGCACGGCGGTTTTGATGTAGGTGATGTCGGCCTGCTGCTCTTTGCTCAGCGCGTTCTGCAGGCGGAGGTTACGCGTGATGTCGTCGGCGAGGATGGCCCAGTCGCCTTTCATATAACGGTCAACGGTGCTCTGGTAGAACGAGGCGACTTCTTCGGGAGCAGGCGGCGGCGTTGCGGCCGCGGTTGCAGTTCCGCGTGTCGCGGGGCGCGTCCCTGCCCGTCCGGGCGCCGCGGCAATTGCCGTGGAAGCTGCGGCGATACATGTGCATGCGAAGATGTATGCGAGCCGATGCATGTCACCATCATAACGTGTCGCGTGTGCGGGGCATTGCAAGTTCAGTTTCCTCGAAGGGTGGAGGAGGATTCAACAGAAAATGCAAAAGTTATTGGTTCATTCGGCCGCGGCAGCGGCCTTGGACTGTAGCCCATAGCAAGGTCGCCGCGGCGACCGCAGCTATGGGTACGCGTCCCACCGGATGTTGCAAGCCGCGGGAGCGGCGCTGGAAGGGCACCAGGGAAGATCGATTTCCTTTGAGCAACCTTGTCGAGGCGGGGTTGTGGACATTGGGTTGCGTCAGCCTTGGCTTGACGCTTTCGATGAAACTCGAGCTTGTCGCACCGCTTCTCATCGCGGCATACGCCGCCATCCGCCTTTACACCAAAAATCGCCCCTTCTCCGCGACGCTGCTGACGGCCGTGATCATCGGGATGACCTATTACATGTGGTATCCGTTGCGGTTTGCCTGATATCCCCCTATCTGCGTTGCGCCGTAGCGTCGTTGCGTGAGCCCAAAGCGACTTCGCGCGGCCGCACCACCAGGCCGGAGATCACCATTGCCAGCCAGAAGAGCCATGTGCCGTAGTTTTGTACGGCGAGGGCTTTGAAGTAGAGGGGCAGGCTTCCCGGGCGCCAGGCCGTGAGGGTTGGGACTTCAATGCCGGCGAGTTGCAGGATGTCGATGGTCAGCTGGGTGGCGATGCTGAGAACGAGAATCAACAGGGCCAGGGCGCTGATCATGCCCCAGAGATCGCGGCCGATCGCGCGGCCGAGGCGCCAGAACCAGCTCATCCCGGCGATGAGAAGTGTCAGGGTGATCGTGAGCCTCACCACGTGGAGCGAGGTAAATAATTTGACGGCCGTGATCATCATGCGGGGGTCTGTGGCGAAGAGGATTTCCTCCGCCAATACGATCAGCAGCAGGATGGCGGCCATGCCGATGCAGAGGGCGTGACCCAGCTTGCCCCGCGCCTGCCGATGCCGGCGCACGGGGCCCAGGAGGGAAACGCCCACGATCACCAGGAGCGCCGCGAGGATTTCGGTGGCGATCGCGACGACGTTTTCATACGCGTAGTCGCCCACCACCGAATGAAGGAGGCTCAAAGCGGGGAAGAGCAGCGAGGAGACGAACAGGACGGACGCGCCGGCACTCAGCAGCCACATACGCGCATGCGGCTCGGCAAGCTGGGTGGACTCCTGATAGTTCAGCGTCTCGCTCATCCTCTCTCCGTGTCCGTTCTGAGCGTGATAGCGGACCTTACAAATCCGAGCCGCGACCGTAAGGGAGCGGTATTTCGTCAGATGGAAACGCCACGGCCATCTCAGATCACCAGGTTCATCAGTATGCCACGCCCATCGAATGGCTGAATCACAATCTGATCGCCGGCGAGTTTGTCGTCGGAGTTGATGGCGATGCGTTTGCCGGTTTTGTCTTCAAGTTCGACGAGGGCCTTGCGTTTGCGGTTCAGCAGGAACGTGGCGACGGTCGGGTACGCTTTGACCTCCAGGCGCGCGACGTCGTTGCGCGTCGCGCCCGCGGCGAGGCGGCGCATGACGTCGAGGCTGACGGATTCGGGGGTTTTGATCAGCGCGCTGCCGTGGCAGTGGGGGCAGTCCATGTAGATGCTGCGCTTCAGTGAGGGGCGGACGCGCTGGCGGGTCATTTCGATCATGCAGAACTGGCTCATGCGGAGCACTTTTGTCTTCGCCCGGTCGTTTTCCATCTCCTTGCGGAGGAGGTTTTCGATCTCGCGCTTGTGCCGCTCTTCGCGCATGTCGATGAAGTCGATCACGATCACGCCCCCCAGGTCGCGCAGGCGCAGTTGCCGCACGACTTCCTTGAGCGCTTCCTTGTTCATGTTGAATGCCGTGAGCTCGGCATCGCGCATTTCGCGGTAGCGGCCGGAGTTGACGTCGATCGCGACGAGCGCTTCCGTCGAATCGATGACCAGCGAGCCGCCGTTGGCCATTTCGACGCGGCGGGAGTTGATCTTTTCGATTTCGCGCTCGACGCCGAACTTCTGATACAGCGGCATCGTGCCCGTGTACAACTCGACCATCCCGGCGGCACGCGGATCGACGATCGACAGGAAATCGCGCACGCGGCTGGCGACCTGCTCGTTGTCGACAATGATGCGGTCGATCTGGTCACTGAACACATCGCGGATGGTGCGGATGACCAGGTCGGATTCTTCATACAGTTCGACGGGTGCCTTGTGCGTGCGAATGCGGTTGGCAATCACCTTCCACATGCGCACCAGATAATTCAGATCACCCTGCAATTCTTTCTTGGCGACTTCCGTGCCGGCGGTGCGGATGATGAAGCCCAGGTTCTTGGGCGGGTTCAATTCCTGCAGCGTGCGCTTGAGTTCGCGGCGCTGGTCGAGGTCTTCGATCTTCCGCGAAACGCCCAGCTGCGCCATCCCGGGCATCATCACGAGATAGCGCCCCGGGCACGAGATATAGCTGGTCAGCGTCGGCCCCTTTGTGCCGATCCCTTCCTTGGTGACCTGCACGATCACTTCCTGCCCGCGCCGCAGGCACTGCTGAATCGGCGGGCGCTCACGGCGCGGCGTCTTGCGGCCGACCTTTTCCATCGGTTTCATGTGACCGTCGTCGAGGTCATCTGATTCGTAGTCATCGACAAACTCGTCATCCTCGGAGAACTCGGCGCGGTAGGCGGAGCCGAAGTCGGCAGGTGCCGGCGCTTCATCGGCAGTGTCTGCGGTGTCATCGGCGGTCGCTTCATCGGTGGATTCCGTGCCGGCTTCTGCAACTGCTGGCGCGTTTTCTTCCGACGGGACGGCGGCATCCGGTTGATCGTTTGCGGGAACTTCTCCCGCGGTGGCGTCTGCCGTCATTTCGGAGGTGCTATCCATCAGGGCGTCGGGCGCGGAGCTATCCGCGCTTGGGGCCGGGGTGGCGGCAATTTCTTCGATGTGCATCGCCGGGAAGTCGGCGGCTTGCTCGTGCGCAAATGTGCCGCCGCCATTTTCTGCGGGGGTTTCCGCGGGCGTCACGGGCGCGGGAATCGCTGCCGGAGCGGGCTGACGCGGCGGTGTGCGCCGCGGCATGGGCATCCGGGGCTGTTTTCTCTTCGGGAAATATTGCGGATGCAAATCGGAGATGTGCAAAAAGCCGTTTTTCCCGATCCCAAAATCGATGAACGCCGCCTGAATCGACGGCTCCACGTTGGTCACGCGTCCCTTATAAATATTTCCAATATGGGACTCTGTGCTCGAGCGCTCCATGTAGAGCTCTTCCAGCACGCCGCGCTTGATCACGGCAATGCGCACTTCCTCCCCTTCCACCACGTTGATCAGCATGTCCCGGCCCGTGGGCGGACGCCGGGGCGCCTGCTGAATGGCCGTCTCATCAATTTCAATGTCCTCAGCGAAGGGGGCGAGGGCTGCGGCATCAGCAGTCGTCGGCGGCTGCAATGCCGCGGGCGTGGTCTGCAGCGGCAACTCGGTCGCCTGCGTCGGCTCCAGCGGGACGAGGTCCGCTGTCTCCTGCACCGGCTCAACCGGAACGGGCACGGGTGGCGGTGCAGGCGGGAGGGCGCGCTGGGGCGCGCGGTGCTGCTGTGGGAATGGCTTGGCGTGGTGGCCATGCTGCTGCTGGCGGTTGTCGTGGCGCTGGTCGCGGCCGCGCTGTTGCTGCGGTTGCTGCGGCCCGCGATGGCCGGCATGCTGCGGGCCGCGGTGTTGCGGATGCTGTGGCGCGGGCGGCCGCGGCTGTGGCTGCGGTGTGGGTGTGGGCTGCTGCTCGGCCGCAGGCGGCGGCGCAGCGTCGGCCGGTGGCGTAAACGCGCGGCCCGGGCGAAAGCCGCCGGGGCGGAAGTGCTGGCGCGTGCCGCCCTTGGAGAAGCTCATGCGGCCGCCGGCGGGCGCGGGGCGGATGACGGCGGGGCGCATGCCGACGCGTGGCGGGCCGGGGACGAAAGGGGAGGGTGTTGCAGGCGCGGCCGCATCGCGGGGTGGCTGCTGGTCGCCGAGCACTTCAGGCGGTGGTGATGGCAGCGCGCGCTCGTCGATCTCCTCCGGCGCGCTGGAGGCGCGCGGGTCGGTGACGGGTTCGAACGTTTCGGAGACGGGTGTGGCTTCTGCCTGCGGTGTTTCAGCGAGTGGCGGTTGCGCGGCGAGCGGTTCAAGTGCGCTGTCTGTGGTTGTGGACGTGGCTTCTGCGGTCTTGGTTGTTTTCCGCCCGCGTCCTCGCCCACCGCGCCCCCCCCTGCTTCCGCGGCGGCGGGGCTTGGTGCCGGGTGTTGTACCTTCGCCGGCGGGTGCCGGTACTGCGGCGGGTTTGCTGCGTCCTTTGCCGCCACGGGTGCCGGGGCGGCGCGGGGTTTTGCCTGATGCGCCAGCGGCGTCGGGCGATTTGAGGGTTGTTTGGGGAGATGGAATGGAATGCCCGCGTGGCGGGCCCGATAGGGGTTGATCGACGTTAATGGTCGCACCTTCAAGTTGTCGGAGCGCTGCTGCCTGGGCGAAGCCCGGCGCTGCGGCTGCCAGTCTTACCGGAGCCATGCGACGATCATTTCATATGTGTCGCGAGACAGGTCCGGATTGATCAGCATGATACAGCGATTGAGACGATGCGAAAAGGAGGCTACAAAAGCAAATTCGCTTCTGCGTTGCTGCCGTGCTGTGGCGGGCAAATTCGCGCAAAAAATGAGTTTGAGTTTTCCGAGGTTTTGGGTATTCTAAATTATTGGTGGCAGATTCATTCAGGGTTGCTTCCCAGTGCGGGGAGCGCATTTCACCCGTCAGGTTTGCCCAGACGCCGAAAAAGGCAAAAGCAGTTCAGGGCCAGATTTTTAGGAGAGCCTATGTCCAGGAGACGCGCCTTTACGTTGATTGAACTTCTGGTGGTCGTTGCGATTATTGCGGTGCTTATTGCGATTTTGATTCCGTCGCTGGGCAAGGCGCGCGAAATGGCGATTCGTTCCACCTGTGCCGCGAACCTGAAAGGCCATGGCCAGTCGTTTGCGATGTACAGCAACCAATTCGCGGATCGCCTGCCGATGGCAGCCACCTACACCGGCAGCCACCTGCACGACGTCGCGGCAGGGTTTACGGATTTGCTGCTGGCGCAGCCCACCGGCTCAAACAACGGCGTGGTGGGTCAGAAATGGTTCTTCTGCCCGTCGAACAATACGGATACCGGCGGATATCCCACCCGTCTGGGCTATGCGTACTTGAATGTCCGCACTGGCGGCTATTCGTCAGACCTGTCCACTGCTGGCCCGGCTACCGTGCAGCTGCCCGCAATCAACGTGACCACGAACACGGCCAACTCGCGGTTGAACCCGCCGCTGACCTATCACGACAAGTGGAATGGCGCGGTGTTCGCGAGCTCTTCGGAATTGGCGTTGGATGACATCATTTCGAGCTCGGCGGGCACTTTTGATACGCCGACGCCGAATGTTGGCTATACCAACCATATGAAGAGCGATACTGCCCCAGCTGGCGGCAACGTGCTTTATTTCGACGGACACGTGGTGTTCAAGCTGATGGACACGAAAGGCGCTGTGCCTTATGTGATCAACGGCGTGCAGCCTCGCCTGACGATGCCGAGCGACCAAACCTCGTGGCATTTCCCGAAGCCATAACGCAACTAAGTTAATAAATAATAATAAGATATGAACCGGGCGACCTTCGAAAAGTCGCCCGGTTTTTTGTTTACTTTTCCGGCCCGTGAGGTACGATAACGCACGGTAAATATGCGCACCGGGCAACTTCCACTGAATAAACGTGGAAATGTCGTCGCACTACTCTATAGGATGATGGACTCGCTGGACCGGATCGCTGAAATGCGATTTCCAAGTTTTGGATTCGCAAATGAGATCCGATACCGGCGCATCCGCTTTTTCAGGTTACGCAAAGTTTTGAGGGTTACATGACACGGCGACGAGGCTTTACGCTGATCGAACTTCTGGTGGTGGTTGCAATCATTGGAACGCTGATCGCCATCCTGATCCCCGGCTTGTCTCGGGCACGCACGATCGCCAAGCGGACAGTGTGTGCGACGAACCTGAAGGGCCAGGGAAACGCATTTATGGTGTATGCCTCGCAGTACAGCGATACGCTGCCCAATCATCCTGGCGGCAACTGGCTGCACGACATGAATCACGATGCCTGCGACGCCCTGGTGGGTGTTGTGATGACGGGAAACCTGTCGGCAGGTTCGATCAGGAAGTGGTTCTATTGCCCCACGAACTACGACGCAAACAGTGATAATGCCTGGTTCGCCATCCAGGTCGGCCAGCCGATTCCGAATCCGCCGCCCGTGCCGCAGTTCCGCTGGCTGGATTATGCTTATTTCAACCAGAGAGGCTGTGCGACCGCCATGCCGGTGATTCGCACCTCCAACAAGTCCCCGAGGATCAACTATCACTCCAAGATGATCGGCACGACGCAGTCATCAGACGCCGAACTGGCGTGCGATGAAATCCTTACGTCTCAGCCGGGCGGTACGGACTTCGCGGTGCCGAACGCCGCCAGCTATTTCCATGAATACAGCAGCCACCTCCGGAAGGACAAGCCTGAAGGCATGAACGTTCTGACCTGCGATGGCCACGTGGGCTGGCGCGCCTGGCCGAAGGGCAACCAGGTCACGTATGTCCCGCAGTCGGGTGGACCGAACTGCTTCTGGATCATTGATCCGTAATCGAATCACTGAGTTTTATGTGGACAGAAAAGCCCGCTGATGAAGCGGGCTTTTTTATTTGAGCCGCAGCTCGCGGGCGAAGTAGTCCTGACGGGTTGCCTTCTTTGCCAGCATGAGCGTCTGCTCGGCGACGGCATTGGCGCGTGCGGTGCCATCCTCGAGCACTTTCAGCACGGCGGCAGGGTCTTTTTCCAGCTCGACACGGCGCTTGCGGATGGGCTCGATCAGGGCAACGAGGACTTCCACGAGTTTCTTTTTGCAGTCGACGTCGCCGATCTGGCCGGCGCGGTATTTGGCCTGCGTCTCGGCCACCCACGCTTTGTCGGGGTTGAAGGTTTCGTGGAAGGCCCACATGGGGTTTTTGGCGGGGTCGGTTTCGCCGGGATCGGTGGCGCGCTTGCGGTTGGGGTCGGTGTACATGCCCATCACTTTTTTCTTAACCGCGTCCGCGTCGTCCGACAGAAAGATTGCGTTGTTGAGGCTCTTGGACATCTTGAGGAGCTGACCGGTTTCGGTGGAGGGGCCGCCGGTGCCGACAAGACGGCGGACGCGGCCGAGCTTGGGCTCGATGACGGGGAAGATGCCGCCGGCTTTGATGTAATCGCGGTCTTCGGTGTGGGGGTTGACGCCGCAGTACATCTGGTTGAAGCGGCGGGCGACCTCGCGGCAGAGCTCTAGGTGCGGGATCTGATCCTCCCCTACCGGGACGAGTTCCGGGCGGAAGGCGAGGATGTCGGCACACTGGCCGACGGCATAGAGGGGGAAGCCGAAGGGGTAATCTTCGCCGAGGCCCTTGTCGCGGATTTCATCCTTGATGGTGGGGTTGCGCATGACGCGATTGAAGGGGATGAGCATGGCGAACATCCAGGTGAGGGCGTGGATGGCGGGCACCTCGGACTGGATGAACATGGTGGATTTGGCGGGGTCAATGCCCACGGCGAGCCAGTCGGTGGCGATGTCGATGACGGACTGGCGAATGCCTGCGGGGTCGGCAGCGCGCGTGGGATTGGTGAAAGCGTGGTCGTTGGCGATGAGGAAGAAGCATTCGTACTGGTCCTGCAGGGCGAGGCGTGTCTCGATGGAGCCGACATAGTGGCCGAGGTGGAGTCGGCCGGTGGGCGTGTCTCCGGTAAGAATGCGCGGCTTGGACATCAATCTGCTCCTGAAAGAGAAGGCGCAGAGCGTACTCGAACGGGCAGCGGCGACCAAGGAAGCCGCGTCCCTGTACTCGGCGGGGGATGGCCCGTAAACTATTGGAATGAGTGAAGTTCCCCCGGGTCATGCCCCCCATTCGTCCTCGCAGTCATCCTCCTCCCCTTCAGGAGGTCACCCGCAACACGGACAAAACGGCCCTGGCGCCCCCCCCGGCCCGCGCCGACGCCGGCGTGGCGGCCGCAACCGCGGGCGCGGTCAGGGCGGTGGAGGCCATCAGCAGCCGGCCTATCAGGATCCGATCGAAGAAGCCTGGGCCAACCAGCACAACGATGCGCAGGGTGACGCCGGTGAGATGCCGGCTTCGCAGGAAGCTGCGCCGGTGCATCACGAGAAGATCCATCTGCCCGAGGCATTTGCGGCACTGGGGCTGGAATCGGCCCTGCTGCATTCGCTGGCGGATATCCATTTCACCACGCCTTCGGAAATTCAACAGAAGCTGATCCCGGTGGCGCTGACGGGCGCTGATGTGCTGGGCCAGGCACGCACCGGCACGGGGAAGACCGCTTCCTTCGGCCTCCCGATTCTCCAAAAGCTCGACCTTCAGCAGCCGTTCCAGGCGATTATCATCGTCCCGACGCGCGAGCTTGCGGTGCAGGTGGAAGCGGAGATGAAGCGGTTCTCGCGGCACAAGCCGGTGAGATTCGCGCTGGCGTATGGCGGCACGAAGGTGCAGGGGAATTTGAAACAACTGGGGCACCAGCCGCATGTGATCGTGGGCACCCCCGGGCGCATCATGGACTTGCAGGAGCGCGGGGCGCTTCCGCTGGAGCATATGCGGTTTGTCGTGTGCGACGAGGTGGACCGGATGTTCGACATCGGGTTCCGCGATGACATCCGGAAGATTCTTTCGATGTGTACAGCGCCGCACCAGACGATCTTTGTGTCGGCCACGATCAACGACGACATTGAGCGCATGGTGTCGAAGCATATGCGCGACCCGGTGCGGATTTTTACCGCGGCGAAGGATGAGCAGCTGACGAATCCGGATGCGAAGCAATATTACGTGGGCGTGCAGCCGTGGGACAAGCAGCGGGCGCTGAAGATGCTGATGCGGCAGGAGAAGCCGGCGCTGGCGCTGATTTTCTGCCGCACGAAGCGGTCTGTGGACAAAGTTGCCGCGGGCCTGGGACATGATGGCATTCCGGCATCGCCGATTCACGGCGATCTGATGCAGAACAAGCGTGAACGCGTGATGCGCGGCTTTAAGACGGGCAAGATTCATGTGCTGGTGGCGACGGATCTGGCGTCGCGCGGGATCGACGTGCATGAGATCACGCACGTGATCAACTATGACATTCCGGAAGATCCGGAAGTGTATGTGCATCGCGTGGGCCGCACGGCGCGCATGGGGGCCACCGGGCGTGCGTTTACATTTGTCGCCAAGGGACAGGCGCAGCTGCAGACGGAAATTGAGAAGCTGATCAACAATCTGCTGGAAGAGTACAAGATTGAAGGATTTGTTGGTTCGCCGGAGCCGGCGAGCCGGCAGTTGCGCCAGCCGACCGATGACGATGATGAGCAGGCTCCCCCGCCGCACAGCGCCCACGCGGAACCCGGGCAGCACGCTGTTGCCGTGGAAGCACCGCATGCGCCCGCCAGCACGACGCCGCCGGTGCAGGAAGGGTACATGCCAACGGGATTCTCGAATGTGCCAACGGGCAAATCGGTGCGCCCGCTGAGCGGGAAATTTCCGACGAAGCGCCGGCGCTGATTCAGCAGATTTCTTTGCACATCTGGATATGCTTTTTCTCGCGGGAACTGCCCGGGAGACTCCTCAGGGCATGGGATTTGCTTTTCCCTCCATGACATTCACGAATGATCGATTGGAGACACCATGCCCGACACCACGACATCACCCGCCGCCACACAACCCGATTCTCTGTCGGACTTTCCGGCAATGCTCGAAGCGGAAGCCTCGGTACAATCATTTGTTCTCATGTTTGAATCTGGATTTGACTGTGCGCAATCGCCAATAAAGGTGGCTGATTCCTCTCGCCGCATGTGGCAGAAATATCGCAACTCCCGTTTGCGTCATTTCGCGCACTCTCAGTAGCCACGCCCCCGCTCCATCGCATTCGTGCTGATTTTTTGCGAACCCGCATATACGGAGATTCTCCGCCATGATCATGAACCCCGCCACTCTGACCAGAACAGCGCGTGTTGGCACGTCGGCCGACGAACTGTCCGCAGCTGGCCGTCAGGAGCACGAATGGACGCGACAGCAATTTGTCTGGGGTGCGGGGATTGAGTGCTCGTTCATTCCGCATCTGAATATCGACCAGTTTGAATGGACGCAACATGACCAGATGTGGCGGGAGGATTTTCGGCGTGCGAAGGAAGAGCTGGGGTTGAACGCGCTGCGTTATGCGCTGCCGTGGCACAAGATTGAAAGCCAGGCGGGGAAATTTGACTGGTCTGCCGCCGATGAGCGAATGGCGGCCGCCAGCGAGATGAAGCTGGAATTGTACGTGGATGCGATGCACTTCGGGACGCCATTGTGGCTGCGCCAGGCGGCGGGTGATCCGGAGTTTCCCGAGGCGCTGGAGCGTTTCACGGAAGCGCTGGTTACGCGCTATCGCGGAAGCGTGCGAACGTGGTGTCCCTGCAATGAGCCGCTGATTCTGGCGCTGTTCAGCGGGGACTTTGGGTTCTGGCCGCCGCACGCGCGAAAGTGGACGGGGTATATGCCAGTGCTGTCGCGGGTGGTGCAGGCGACGAGCCGTGCGATTCGGGCAATTCGCCGTGCGGATCCGAATGCGAAAGTTGTGTATTGCGACAACGTGGAGAATTACAAGACGCGCGTGACGGACCTGAAGGAGGAAGTGGCGCGGCGGAACCTGCGGCGCTATCTGGCGCTGGACCTGCTGATGGGGCGTGTGGATCGGCGGCATCCGCTGTTCAAGTGGGTGACGAGCTATGGGCTGAATGAATTGGACCTGGACTGGTTTTCGACACATCCACAAACGCCGGACCTCCTGGGGATCGACTACTATCCGAACAGCGAGTGGCAACTGGATAAGACGGCGCAGGGCATTCACCAGCGGCGCAGCGAGACGCCGTTGGGGCTCTATGGCATTGCGCGGGCGTACTATCAGCGGTATGGCCTGCCGATGATGCTCACGGAGACCAGCGCGGACGGATTGGCGATTAACCGCGAAGTGTGGCTGGAGCAGACGGTGGAGGATTGCCGACGGCTGCGGGAAGAGGGCGTGCCGATGCTGGGCTTCTTCTGGTGGCCGATGATTGATCAGCTGGACTGGGATGGGGCGCTGACGCATCACATTGGGAAGATTCATGACGTGGGGATTTACAATTTGAAGCGCGAGGCGGATGGGACGCTGTCGCGGCAGCGCACGCCGCTGGTGGAGCAGTTTGCGCGATTTGTGCGGGGCGGGCAAGAAGCGGTGGGGGAATTGACGCACGTGATTGTGCCGGCGGACGAGCGCGACCAGGATGCGCCGATCGGCACGGAGAGCGATATCGATCTGTTTCCGCGGAGCAGTCCGACGAATGGGCATGCCGCGAACACGATGAAGGAGGCAGAGCCTTCCAGGGGATCGTCGCGGCTGAAGAAAAGCGTGCCGGATGCGTCCGGCGCCGAAGGGGTGCCCACGTCGCGTCAGACGGACCGCTATGGGATAGTGGTGTTCAGCCATCTGCGGTGGGGGTTTGTGTGGCAGCGGCCCCAGCAGTTCTTGTCGCGGTTTGCGCGGAAGCACAAGATCCTGTTTGTTGAAGAGCCATTTTTTGATTTGCCGGAAGGCTCGGAGTCTCGGTTGGATTTTCACAAGGTGATGCCAAATGTGACGGTGTTGTGCCCGCACCTGGCTCCGAACTGGCGGCGTGATGGGAAGCTCCCCATGTTGCTGCGCCAATTCACTCAGCAGGGAATTGAAGCGATGAACGATCAGGGCGAGTTTGATCGGCCGCTGCTGTGGTATTACTCGCCGATGGATTCCGCGTGGTCGCTGGGCCATTTTGAGAACCGCGGCATTGTGTATGACTGCATGGACGAATTGTCCCACTTCACGGGCGCGCCTCCGGCGCTATCGGACAACGAAGCGCGACTGATGCGGGCGGCCGATATTGTGTTTACGGGCGGATATGAGCTGGGCGACAAGAAGCGACAACAGCATAAGAACGTGCATACGTTCGGCTGCGGCGTTGATTATGCGCACTTCTCGAAGGCGTCCGCGGCGGAGACGCGCATTCCGCCGGATATTGATTTCATGAAGCGGCCGATTCTGGGATGGTTTGGGGTTGTTGATGAGCGCGTCGATTATGCGATGGTCGGTGAGATGGCTCGGATGCGGCCTGAGTGGTCGTTCGCGATGGTTGGACCCGTCGTGAAGGTGGATCCGAATCTGCTGCCCCACGCGCCGAATCTCTTCTGGCTGGGCGGGCGGGATTATCAGCAGCTGCCGAATTATTGCCGGGCGTTTGATGTCAACATGATGTGCTTCGCGATGAATGCGTCGACAAAATTCATCAATCCCACCAAGGGTCTGGAGTACATGGCGACGGGCAAGCCGATCGTGAGCACGCCGGTGCGCGACGTGGTGCGGCAGTGGTCGGAGATTGTGCGCCTTGCGACGACCGCGGAGGAATTTGTGGCGGCCGCCGAAGAGGCGCTGCGTGCCGGGCCGGGCGATCCGCGCATTGCGCGGGGCATCGAGCTGGCGAAAAAGAATTCCTGGGATGCGACGGTGGACACAATGCGACAGCTCATTCGCGATGCGATTTCGAAGCCGCAGCGAAATTCCACTCAGCGAATCGAACCGCTTAATGAAGCGGAGCTGGAATATGCATACATAAGCACGCAGGGGTCGTAATCCTGCTCTCATTTTAGTCATCTCTGGCAACATATTTGCTCTTAAAACCAAAGTACGCACAGCGCGTCGGCGTGGCGCGGCCGTGCGGTACTGTCATCTCTTTTTTCCGAGGTCGGCAATGGATAACAAACGGATTCTCATCATCGGCGCCGGCCCCACAGGACTGGGTGCGGCTTATCGTCTCAAGGAACTTGGATACAAGAACTTCATGGTCTATGACCGTCTGCCGCATATCGGCGGACTCGCGAGCAGCTTCAAAGATTCCGCGGGATTCACGTGGGATATCGGCGGACACGTGATGTTCTCCCACTACAAATATTACGACGACGTGTTCGACAAGCTGATGGGGAAGGATTTTCAGATGAACATGCGCGAGTGCTGGGTGCGCATGTTCAACAACTGGGTGCCATACCCGCTGCAGAACAACATCCGGTTTTTGCCGAAGGAAGTGACCTGCGAATGCCTGACCGGGCTCATTGAAGCGCAGACGAAGCGCGATCACAAGGCGGCGGCAAATTTCGATGAATTTATCGATGCGGTGTTCGGCGATGGGATCGCGAAGCACTTCATGAAGCCCTACAACTTCAAGGTCTGGGCGCATCCGCCGAAGATGATGAACAAGGAGTGGATCGGTGAGCGTGTTGCGATGGTCGACATCAACCGGGCGATCCGCAATGTGGTCATGCAGTCGGATGACTTTGGCTGGGGGCCGAACAATCAGTTCAAGTTTCCCCTGATGGGCGGCACGGGCGAGTTCTATCGCCGCTTCGCGAAGCCGCTGGAAGGGCATGTGACGCTGAACAAGCCGGTCGATTTTATCAACATCAATCGCAAAGAAGTCCGCTTCGCCGATGGAGACATCCAGAAGTACGACATCGTGATCTCCACCGGCGCAGTGGACAAACTCTGCAATGACATGATCAACGGGGAGATGCCGCGGGCGATTAAGAAGCGCGCGGCATCGCTCCGCCATTCCGGTGGCTACATGGTTGGCGTGGGGATCAAGCAGCCATGCCCGTCGACGAAGAGCTGGATGTATTTTCCGGAGGGCAATTGTCCGTTCTATCGGGTGACGTATCTGTCGAATTACTCGCCGTATATGACGCCGGATAACAACACGCATTATTCGCTGCTCTGCGAGACGAGCTACAGCGAGTTTAAGCCGGTCGATGGTTCGCGGATTGTCGAAGAGACCATTCAGGGTCTGATCAATGCCGGGCTGCTGAAGCCGGAAGACCGCGATGACATTGTGGACACGTGGGTGTTCGATGCGAAGTACAGCTATCCGACGCCCACGGTCGATCGCGATGACATCCTCGCGGAGGTCATCCCCTATCTGGAAGGGCATGAAGTCTACAGCCGCGGCCGCTTTGGCATGTGGAAGTATGAGGTATCCAATACTGACCACTCGCTGATGCAGGGGGTCGAACTGGTCAATCGCCTGCTGCAGGGCGAAGAGGAGACCACGATTGGCATGAAGTACACCAGCACGAGCGATGGGCGAAATGCCGCGGTGCATGAACGCAGTGCGCACGCGGGGAGCGGCGAGAAGCGCCCTCCCGCCCCGGCGGCCTCGCAACCGGGCGACAAATCGGAAGCGCATGTTTCCGAGGAAGAGCTGGGCGTGACGGTGATTGAGACCAAATCGTAGTGCGCAAAGCGCGGAGCGACTGGTAAAAACTCTCCTCCAAGGGCGACCGCTTAAAAAATGGCCGCTGTTCCCCTCATGCGGTGAGGATGGGGAACTTGGAGCTGCTGATCGGGAAGGAAGCGAAGTTCTCAACCAGTTTTCGGTATTCCCGCGCCACTTTGCGCGGGCGGCGGTCCAGCGTGTACAACCCCACTTTGTTTGTGTGGCCGCGTTGCTTGGTCAGGGCGCTGTCCCAGTCTTTCATGTCCACCAGGCCGTACCAGGTGAAGCCGACGATGGGCACGCCGTCCTCGCGGAGGCGCAGGAGGTTCATCCATTCCTTCCAGAGCCATTCAACGGCGACGTTGGAGACGCGATTGGTTTCGGTGTGCATCACCGGCAGGTGGTAGCGGTCGAAATACTGCCGCGTGATGACGTAATAGCCATACACATCTCCCGCGCCGATGGTGGTGCCGTCCTCGCGGAGCACGTGCTCGTTGGTGATGTAGTAGTCAGTTCCCATGATGCAGTGAGAGCGCAGATCGGCCTGCTGGCGATACCACTGGTATTCGGAGGCCGTCATCCCGCTGTGCAAGAGGTATTGATACATTGTCGCGGAGACGTCGTGGCCAAACAGCAGGTCGAGCGAAAGAAAGCGGCGTTCGTTCAGAAAAGTCGCCCGTGGCACCATCTTTGGACTGCCGGGGTGAACGTATTCGGTCGATTCGCTGAAAATGAAAATGGCATCGGCGCGCGTCCGCAGGATTTCGCGCATAGCCAGCATGGATGCCTTCACGCAATGCTTCAGGTTGGTCACAAAGGCATGGTCGCTCATGAGGCGCTCGTTCCACCAGCCGAACGCGCCGGAGAACTGTGCCGTCACAAAGATTTCGTTCACCGGTGTGTAGTAGCGGACCCACGGGTAGCGGTCGCAGAATGCGCCGGCATATTCCGCAACGTACTTGGGCCAATCCGGATTCTGAAAATCGCGCAGCCAGTCGGGCAAGCCAAAATGCACCAGATCTATCACCGGCCGGATTCCCTGGCGGTGCATTTCGAGCATGACGGGGTCGAGAATCTCCCAATGGTATTGGCCGGGCCCCTTGAAAATCCGATGAATGGGCGGGCCATAGCGCAAATATTTCAGCCCCAGTTCCCGCACCAGTTGCAGATCCTTTTTCCAGTGGACGTAATGGCCGGTTGCCTCGAGTTGGTCCACACGGATACCACCATCGACGACCGGATTGGAACACTCCAGCCCCACCGCAAACATGAACCGCAGGCTCTCGAGAATTTCCTCGGGTGATGGGGAGCGGACATGAGTGACGATCGGGGGCGGCACCACAACTTTGGCGGGCTTTTCAATTGATCCCAGTCGCATTTCTGTCCGGTTAATGCGACGAGTTGCCGCCCCATTTCTTCGGGCTCCTGAGCTACTCTCTGTCGTGGTCATTCCACGCACCTCTAAAACGGAAAAAATGAACAATTTCCTAAAAGGAATCGCGATTTCGCAAGGTTTTAGTCCTCAAATTGCTCGCACTCACGCAGTATCTACATCATTGTCCTACACCTTTGCGGGGAGGATGCGAAAACCATGTCGCTCCATTATCAAAATCCGGTCTACCCTTTCGATTTTGCCGACCCTTTTGTCCTGAAGACGTCCAAGGGATATTACGCCTACGGCACGGCGTCGGCAGATTTTCGCCGATTCCCGGTGCTGAAATCTCCTGATCTCGTTCAGTGGCAACGCCTTGGAGGAGCGCTCGATCCTCTTACCGACCCGCCGGGTATTGCGTATTGGGCACCGGAAGTCGCTGAGCACCAGAATCACTATTTTCTGTTCTACTCCGCCTCCACAACCCTGACGGATGACTCGCATCGACTGCGCGTGGCGGTTGCCACCGATCCGATCGGCCCCTTCCGCGATACCGGCAAAGCCCTGATGCCTGACCTTGGATTTTCGATTGATGCCAGCCCCTTCCACGATCCACGCTCGGGCAAATGGTACCTGTTTTTCGCCATGGACTTCGAGCACGAAGAGCCCTACGGCACCGGCCTGGCCGTGGTTGAACTCGCCGGCGATCTGCTCTCAATCACCTCTGAGCCCAAAGCGGTCCTGCGCGCACAGGGTGACTGGCAGATTTACGAACGCGACCGCAACTACAAGGGGAAGCTCTGGAGCAAATGGTACTGCGTGGAAGGGCCTCACTGCCTGTTCCATCAGGGACGCTACTACCTCTTTTTTTCCGGCGGGGCGTGGTATGGCAACGACTACGGCGTCGGCTATGCCGTCGCTGATCATCCGATGGGTCCGTGGAAGTATGGGGACGACAGCGGCGGGCCTTCTGTGCTCAAGGGGATTCCGGGGAAGGTGATCGGACCAGGCCACTCCTGCTGCGTCCCTGGCCCCGATGGAAAAGAGATGATGCTGGTCTATCACGCGTGGGACCCGCTCAAGACCGCGCGGCGCATGTGCATGGACCCCATCCGATGGGTGAATGGCAGTCCGCGAGCGGATGGCCCTTCCATGGACTCGCGGACGCTATGAATCAGCGATTCAATTGCCCGATCATCGGCTTGAAGCATGAGAACGGCGGCCGCCGCGCTTGGCGGAGGCGTTGCTGGTGTGACGGCCGCGGCCCGAGCCGCTCTTCTTGCCGCCATGGGAGGATTTATTGACGGTTGCCCATGCGCGAGCGGCGGCCGTCTTGCGAGAGACACCGCGCTTTTCGTACCCTTCTTCGATGTGACGGGCCTGGCGTTTCTGTTTACTGGTATAACTGGATTTGTCACCACGTGGCATGATTGTGTCCTCCATGAGGTCCTGGTTCGCGGATGCACTTACACCCCGCTCTACGAAGACCGGGGCAAACAGGAGGCCAACGGCCCTGAATCGCCGACAATCGAGCAATAAAGCAGCCGCGCCGGTAGAATCGGCGTGAACTTTCGCACGGATGCGAGTATGAGCGAGTCGCCCCCCCCATCCAGCCCCCCCACCGCCCCGCCACCCGCGAGCCAACCGGTCACTTTGGCGGCGAAGGATCGCTTCCTGCGACATGCACATCTCATGTCGGGGCTGACGATTATTTCCCGCGTTGCCGGGCTCGTAAGGGACAAGGTCTGCTCGTACTACATCGGCACGGGTCCGGAGTGGTCCGCCTTCTGGTACGGATTTATCTATCCCAACCTTTTCCGCCGGCTCTTTGGCGAAGGGGCGCTCACGGCAGTATTTGTGCCCGCGTACACGGAGGTTCTTCACAAGCAGGGGCGCGAGGCGGCCAACCGTTTGGCCTCGGCGACGGTTTCGCTGCTGATTCTGGTGCTGCTTACGCTCACCCTGGTGGGAGAGGCGATTGCCCTGCCCATTGCGCTTTCGCCGGCGTCGTCCCCCACGGCCCACACCTATGCGGCGATGGTGGCCATTATGCTCCCCTACTGTGTGATGGTTTGTCTGGTGGCGCTGCTGGGCGCGATTGCGATAGTGCATGAACGGTTTGCAGCTCAAGCCATCTCGCCGGTGATCCTTAATCTCGCCATGGCCGGGGCGGCCGCATTGAGCGTCTGGCTCATGACCGGCACGTATCCCTTGGAGAAACGCATCTACTGGGTGGCGTTCAGCGTGCTGATCGCCGGCGTGCTGCAGGTCTTGCAGATGTTGCCGACCCTCTGGCGGTCGGGCGTGCGTTTCAGCCACACGCGAGACTTCCGCAACGCCGGCATTGAAAAGGTGCTCAAGCCGCTTCTGCCGATTCTGCTGGGTTATTCGGCCGTGCAGATCAACACCGCGATGGACAGCAACATCGCCACCTGGCTTTCATCCGATGGGCATGGTCACCGTCCCTTCTTCACTCTGTTTGGCCAGACATTTCCCGTCGCGATGGGGGATGGCGCGCTGGCGAAACTCTCCATCGCGCAACGCATTTATCTTTTGCCCGTCGGCATCTTTGGCGTTTCGATGGCAACGGCGGTGTTTCAGCCGATGGCCCGTGCCGCGGCCGCCTCCAACATTGCCGAGATCAAACGGCTCCTGGTGGCCGGACTGGAGAAGACCCTTTTTCTTTCAATCCCCGCCTCGCTGGGGATGATCCTGATCGCCAAGCCGCTGATCACACTGATTTATCTGGGTCCGGTTGTGTCGGAAGAGGACGTCGAGCGTGCGTATTCGGCAGCGATTTTTTTCTGCCTGGGCATCTGGGCCTTCGAGGCGCAGATGGTCATTCTTCGCGTGTTCTATGTGCTTAAGGATACGCGGACGCCAACGCTTGTGGCGCTGGGGATGATCGTGCTGAACCTCGGGCTCAACGTGACGCTTGTCTGGTTCCTTCAGGAGGGCGGGCTTGCCCTCGCCACGACCATTGCCGCGGTTCTGCAGATCGCCATTCTCCTGGCAGTTCTGCGACGGCGCCTGGGCGCGCTGGGCGCCCGCGGCCTTATCAGACAGTGTTCGCTTGGCCTGCTGGCATCCGTGGTGATGATCGAAGTGGGCTATCTGCTCTCGATCATTCCCGTCCCGTGGGAGCCACAGGGGATCATGGTCGCAGACCCGGCCACGCGGTTGCACGCGCGGCTCCTGACGGCGCTGGTCAAGCTGCCGCTATTGGTGGTCGCCTGCGCGGGAATCTATTTTTCGACGGCTCGCTTCCTGGGGCTGGGGGATATGCACGACGTACCCTTCATTGGGCGATTCTTCCGGAGGCGGCGGGTCAGCTGATCCGGAGATAAGCCCAGTAGCCACTGGCGAGGATTACCGCGGCGAAGGCCATCACCAGCAGCATCTGCGCGGACATGATCGCGGCATCGCGCGGCAGATCTTTCAGCCGCTCCAGGCGCGTCGCCTTGTAGACGACACTGATGGCGATCACGAGCGGGAGCACCATCCAGAGCCATTGGTCACTCATGCCGGGGTAAAGCGCGGGGAGCGGGTCGTAGAGCGGTGTGAATGCGAGGAGGTGTGACATCGCCATGATCATGTAGCGGCACCTCCGCTTGTCCCCCCTATCGCTCCGCCGGGTGCGGGCGGCGGTGTGGCCGACGCCGCGGCCTGAGCTGCTTCTGCGGCGGCCGCGCGCTTGTTGCGCCGGGCTGCCATGGGATCCTGCCGCTCCGAGCCGGTGACGCGCAGAAGCAGATCAAACATTACCAGCAGGTTGAGCATCCCGGCGATGCCGCAGTAGACGGCGCCCATGTCGTGCACCTTCGGATGGAAGGCGAAGGCGGGATATTTTTCGATGAACTCTTTGGTGTACTTGATGCGATCCTTGGGGTCGCCGGTGATGTCCGGGCGCGGCGGCGCGGATCGGTCGAATTCCGCCTCGGCGGCGGATTTTCCGCCGTTTGGCGGCGGCAGAAAATCGCGGGAAAATCCCTGCCAGTAATAATTGGCCACGAGCATCGGCCAGCCGTTGAGATACTGGGTGTAGGTCCAGATAGGCTGCTCGGGCGGCTTGATCGAACGCATGCCGCCGAAGAGCAGGCCCAGGCCAAACAGCAGATGGATCGTCACGAGAAAAATGGCCCCGCGCACGCGCTCGCCGATGATGATGTGCCCGAGGCCGGGGACGAGCCACGCCAGCGGGAGCGAGGCGTATCCGACGACGCTGGGACCCTCATCCTCCGGCGGCCGGGACTGGTAGGAGGAGTAGCGGTCTTCGTTTGCGGGCACGGATTTCTCGGACAATGCACAGGAGAGAACAGGATAGCGGCCATTGTGGACTACGCAATGGCCGGTGCAGGGTGACAGTTAAACTTTCGGACAGGGGAACGGGTTGCGCTCCTTGAAGCCCGCCTGGTGCCAGTAGGGGTAGGGATACGGAATCTGGCTGGCGGCATCGAGCTTTTTCACCTGGGCGGGCGTGAGGTTCCAGCCGACGGCACCCAGGTTCTGGCGGAGTTGCTCTTCATTGCGGGCGCCGATGATGATGTTGGCGACCGATGGCCGCTGGAGCAGCCAGTTGAGCGCGACCTGCGGGACGTTTTTGCCGACTTCTTTGCCGACCTCTTCGCACGCGTCGACGACTTTGTAGACGTATTCATCGTCGACCTGCGGGCCGATGTCGACGACCAATTGGCTATTGAGGCGGCTGACGGCGGGCTTGGGAGCGCCGCGGCGAATCTTGCCGGTGAGGCGGCCCCAGCCCAGTGGGCTCCAGACGACGCAGCCGACGTTCTGGTCGAGCGCCAGGGGCATGAGTTCCCATTCGTAGTCGCGGCCGATCAGTGAGTAATAGGCCTGATGGGCGACGTAGCGTGCCATGCCGTGCCTTTCGGAGATGGACAGCGACTTCATGAGATGCCAGCCGGAGAAGTTGGAAACGCCCAGGTAGCGGATCTTTCCCGCGTGGACCATGTCGTCGAGCGTGCGGAGTGTTTCTTCGATGGGCGTCATGGCGTCAAAGGCGTGCAGCTGAAAGAGGTCGATGAAGTCTGTCTGCAGGCGCTTCAGGGCACCGTCGATGGCGCGGGTGAGGTGATAGCGCGAGGAGCCGACATCGTTTGGCGACTGGCCGAAGCGGAAGGTGGCCTTGGTCGAGATGATGACCTTGTCACGTTTGCCTTTGATGGCGGCACCGAGGATTTCTTCCGATCGTCCGCCGGAGTAGCCGTCGGCGGAGTCAAACATGTTCAGGCCGGCTTCGAGGCAGATGTCGATGAGGCGCGTGGCCTCGGCGACTTCAGTTTTGCCCCAGGCGCCGAAGAAGTCGCCCGAGCCGCCGAACGTGCCGGTGCCAAGACTGAGAACGGGAACTTTGAAACCTGATGCGCCAAGTAACCGGTATTCCATGTGCAGCCCTTCCAGAAAAGCTGGAGCATTCTACCGGCAATCAGCGGGACGTCACCTGTTTACCCACCCCGTTAACGAGCCTTATTTTTTGGAGGGCTCCTGGTACCCCTCAACACTGCGAATGACCTCGATCAATTCTCGCACTGCGTAGCGCATCGTTTCAACATCCTTCCCGCTCATGATGGCGCTTTCCACCTGGATCGCGGCGTGCGAAATGGCCATGAGGCCAAACATGCCGCCCGTTCCGGCGAGGTCATGTGCTACTTTTGAAATCTGCGCCGATTCGGCTTGTGCGGAGAGGCGCTCGAGCTCCGCGACTTTTTCGGGAAGCTGGCTCAGGTAGGAGAGCAGCAACGGCTTCATCTCCTCTGAAACTGTGCTGTGGATGTGGGGTTTTTCCTCCCCTGGTCTCTTCTCCTCATGCACGTAGCGGCCGACCATTACAAGAAGATCCTCGCGCCGAACCGGCTTGCTCAAGTAATCGGTGCAGCCGGCGGAAAGGCATTTGGCCCGGTCTTCGGACATCGCGTGTGCCGTCAGCGCGACAATGGGACCGCGGTAGCCTTTGTTCCGCAGGCGCGTTGCCGCGGCATAGCCGTCCATCTCGGGCATCTGCATGTCCATCAGAATGACGTCGAAAGGTTTGCCCTCTGCCGCGGCATCGAGTGCTTTCTGGCAGCAGACCACGCCGTTTTCGGCCATCGCCACTTCCAGCCCCGCCTCGCGCAGGTAGATTGAAATCAATTGCCGGTTCACTTCCCAGTCCTCCGCCAGCAGCACCCGCCCGCGCAACTGGCGGCGCGGTGACCACTGAGGGGCGTCCACGGTCACATAGGCCTCGCGCCAGTTTTTCACCAGCGGAATTCCTTCCAGGGGTCCGGTGGCGATGGTGAATCGGAACGTGCTGCCGCGACTCACCTCGCTAATGACCTCGACCTTCCCGCCAAGGAGTTCGACGAGGTGCTTGCTGATGGTGAGGCCCAGGCCTGTTCCGCCGTAGCGGCGGGTCAGGGAACCATCGCCCTGTGCAAAAGGCTCGAAAAGCGTTTTCAACTGCTCGGGACTGATGCCTATCCCGGTGTCGGAGACCTCAAAGCGCAGGCAGGGCGCGCCGTTGTATTCGGCAACACGCATGACCACTTCAACGGAGCCCTTCTCCGTGAACTTGATGGCGTTGCCCACGAGGTTGATCAGAATTTGCCGCAGGCTGGCGACGTCCGTGCGGACGGTCGCAGGAATGGGGCCCTCATTGCGCACAAAAAAGTCGAGATCCCTTTCCGCGGCACGCACGCGCATGAGCGAGGCGACATCGCCGAGAACCTGGCTGGGGCTGCACGGTCCGGGCGAGATGGTGTATTTGCCCGCTTCGATCTTCGACAGATCGAGAATGCCGTTGATGATGCCCATCAGATGCTCGCCGTTGCGCCGGATGGTGTTGATGTAGGCGAGGCGGTCGGAGACGGTCTGGTTGGGATCCATGATCAGGTCGGTGTAGCCGATGATGGCGGACATGGGGGTGCGAATCTCGTGGCTCATGTTGGCGAGGAACTGGCTCTTTGCGCGATTGGCGTGCTCCGCGGTGGCATTGGCGCGTCGCAGGTCTTCATTCACCGCGCGGAGGTGCGCCGGACTGGGCACGGCGAGCGCCTTGGGAATCAGCGGCCAAAGGGCAATGGCCGTCATGACGGAGAGGCCGCCGGTAATCGCCTTGACGATGCCGTCGAGGCGATAGACAGGGTGCCAAATGGAGATGATGTTGAAGACGTGCGTTGTGCCGCAGGCGAGGATGAAGGCCGCGAAGGCGACGACCAGGCCGTGAAAGGTGAAATCGCGCCGCTTGCGCACAAAGTAGACGAGGCCAATGGGGATGGAGTAATAGGCGAGAGCGATCACGGAATCGGAAATGAGATTCAGCCAGATCACGTCGCGCTCATTGTTCATGCAGACTTGGCGCGGGATGTAGCTTTTCATCAGGTTCGACCAGAACCCGTCAGATTCGGCAGGCGCGGCCTGTTGTGCCATCATGGCGGCGTGATCGTGCGGTGCGGATGCGTCCGGCGCTGCCCCCATAAACAACAACACTGCCGCTATAAGAATGAAGAGGGAGAGTGCGCTTCGAATCCGTTCGGACATGCGGCACCTTAAGACTGATGCAGGCACCCGATGTGTGCGTTCGCTCACGGGAACGCGTCTACCGGGATGATACCTCTACGGCTCATCAATACAATACTTTCCCTGAAAAGGGGCCGATTCGCATCGGAGACAACGCAAAGGCTGAAGGCCGGACTGCTGGGTCAGGGCTTGACCACCGCGAGGACCATGCCGTCATATCCCTTGCTGCTGACGGTCTGCAGCACGGTCGCGGTGACGCGCGGTTCCCTGGCGATCGCATCGTACATGCGGCGCGTGCCCTGGACGTCCGGGTCGACGCTTTTCCCGTCGATGACGGCACCTTTGCGGACGACGTTGTCGATCAGGATCACGCTGCCGGGCCGGGAGAGTTTGACCGCCCATTCGAAATAAGCGGCGTTGGAAGGCTTATCCGCATCAATAAAAAACAGGTCGAACGGGTCCGCGGTTCGCCCGATTTCCGAATGCAAATGCGGCAATGCGTCGAGTGCCTTGCCGAGTCGAACATCCACAATGCGGTCGAGCCCGGCGCGAGCGATGTTCTTCCTGGCCACTTCCGCGTGCCGGGAGTCAGCTTCCAGTGAAATCAGCTGGACCTTTTTTGTGCTGGCAGCCGCATTGGCAGCCAACGCGCGTCCCAGCCAGATGGTGCTGTAGCCGCCGAGCGTGCCGATTTCGAGGATGCGCTGCGCCCTGACCATTAATGCGTACAGGTGCAGCATTTTTCCGGCGGTCGCAGAGACCTGGATGGGTGGCAGGCCCGCCTGTTCACTGGCTCTCAGCGCCTCGATCAACGCCGGGTCCGCTTCATGCAGTTCTTCCGTGATATAGGTATCGACCGCCGTCCACAATGCCTGACTCATGGCACCTCCTTGTTGTGTCCCCCGCATCATCCCTTGAATGCCGCCCCGCCTCAATAGGCCGGTGTTTAAAGCGTCTCCGCAGCCCGGGGGAAGCTGCCCAGCGTGGCGAGCTGAAGACAATGTTGTTTGGCTTCGGCGAGGGCGGCTTTGACGTTGGGATCGTCCAGGTGGCCGACGAGATCGGTGAAGAAGTAGTACTCAAAGTTGCGCTTCTGGCTGGGACGTGTGTCGATGTTGGTAAGGTTGATGGAGAAGCGGCGGAAGACGTCGAGGACGTCGACCAGTGCCCCGGCCTTGTGGGCGGTGGTGAAGATGATGGAGGTTTTGTCGTCGCCGGTGGGCTTGGGAGCCTGCTTGCCGATGACGAAGAAGCGCGTCACGTTGTTCGGATTGTCTTCGATGTTGCTGAAGAGCACCTTGAGGTTGTAGAGCTCCGCGGCAAGGGTTGAGCCGATCGCGGCAGCGCCCTTTTCCGCGGCGGCCATTTCGGCGGCCTTGCTGCTGCTGGCGACGGCCATGCGCTGGACGTTGGGAAGTGTTGCCGTGAGCCACTGCCGGCACTGGTTTAACGCCTCACCCTTCGAATAAACAATTTTCACCTCTTCGGGCGCACAATTCGCCAGAAGATGCGAGTGAATTGCGATCTGCAGCTCCGCGACGATGGTGATCGAGCGATTCTCCAGAAACGCATCCATCGACTCGATAATCCCCCCCACCGTCGAATTCTCAATGGGCACCAGCCCCAGGTCCGTGTGGCCGCGGTCAACCTCCTTGAACACAGACGCGATATCCGTCACCGGCACGTGCTCCACGGAGGAGCCGAATTTTTTGACGCTGGCCAGGTGGGAGAAAGAGCCCTGCGGGCCGAGGTAGGCGATGCGGAGCGGTTTTTCGAGCGCGAAGCTGCCGGACATGAGCTCGCGGTAAATGGCTTCGAGGCAGGAGTTGGGGAGCGGACCGCCGACGGCCTTGTTGGCGGCACGGATGCGCTCCAGCACAATTTTTTCGCGGTCGGGGGCATAGACGGGCGTGCCGGACTGGTGTTTGACCTTGCCGATGTCGACGACGATGCGGGCGCGGGCGTTGAGGAGTTCGACGATGCGGTGATCGAGCTCGTCGATTTTCTGGCGGAGCGGGGCGAGCGGGTCGTGGGGCGGGGTATTGGAGTCAGGCATCGCGTCCTCTTCTCGAAGCGTTTGCAGGAGTATAACTAACCCCGGAGGCCTGCGGAATTCTCCTGCGAGCGGCGTGCGAACAATCGCTTCCACCACGAGTGGCGGCTCGCCGGCGTATTCCCGGCGTTACACATCGTCTGCAATTGCTGCTGATAACTGTGCAGCTGCCGCCTGGTTCTTTCGTGCCTGACCAGATCGGATGCCCCCGCCAATAGTCCATGCACAACGCGGCGAGCGTAAACGTCGCGCGCTTCGCCCGCCAACGGCTGCAGCAACGAACGCGTCTTCCTCAATTCCTTTTGCCATTTGCTTGACACTTTTCTCAATTCTTTGTGTCCACGAGCGAATTCGCGCCAGGCGGTTCGGTTAACGACTTCGATCTGGTGATCTCGCCAGGCATTGAGCTCTCGCATCGCGGCATTCCAGTCGATGACGGACACATCGATGGACTGAATCAATGTCGCCTTGGCTGCATACCGATCGTCTTTTGCCAGATCGATCAGCCCCAGCGCGTGCTGCTGCAGACTGGACAAGAATAGCCAGCGCTCCACGCCGTCGATATAGGATGCAATCGATTCCCACGCCGGTAGTGCCAGCGCTTTCGTCAGCGCTTGCAAGTCATCTATCCCCAGTGACCGCCTGAGCAGGGTATTGGCAAGCCGATTGCCCATGAGATCAAACACCATCCCCATGATTGCGCAGATAAGTGTTCCCGGCCTTTGAAAGAGTCGGCCCAGCCGCTTCATCGCTTCAATATCACGGATCGCGCCCGAGATATTGTCGGAACCGATCCGCAGATTGGCGCGGGCGCCCCAAGATCGCGCCAGATCCGTCAGCCCAGTCATCTTGAACAGCCCCGCGTGCGCGAGGGACCCGTCCGTCGAAACGTAGGGCGTGTAGAAATCCGGCTTCTTTGATGCGTCGGTAGCAATCGCAAAAATCCCGGCTTGTTCAACGAGATACTCTGCCAGCGGTGGGCTCCATTTCTGATTCCAGGGTCGTTGCGTGGCCTGCAGCAGCGTCTCTGTGGCTTGGGCCATATCGGCCCTCGGCTCTCTTTCTTTCAGATACAACTCGTAGCGCACGAAAAACGGTGATGTGTCCTCATCCCCCTTCGCCCCAGCCATTCTCAAAAACTCCGCACGCATGGGCTCGTCCACCGAGATGGCGGTTCCACGGATTTTCAGCAGGGGAAGGAGCGCGTTGCTCTCGGCGGTCACGCCCTTGCCAAGTTTTTCATTCAGCACGCGGACATAGTCGATAGCGCCACTGGGCAGGAGCGGCTCGGTGAGGCGGGTCGTTTCCGTGCTGATTTTGAAAGGCAAATCCACGCGCTGCGTCTCCCGCAATCAGGCGATTGTTGCTGGCCAATGGATCATACCAGACTCAGGCGCACGGCATGCACCGTGTCAGTTACATGGAAACGCCCGCAGGCAAAAAGGGGACCGGCGGCTTCTCCGCGATGGGATGGCGGATGATCCAGAGGAGGAATGCGCAGACGTCTTTCAGGAGGACCGGCGGGATGGCGGCGACGGGGATCAGCAGGAGCCACCAGAGCGCCCACCAGTCGTGCCAGCGTGGATAGCGCGTGAATTGCACCGCGAAGTAGTAGCAGATGACCAGCACGCCGAGACAGCCGACGATGACGGCGGCGATCGAGAAATAGAAAAGCGCCAGCAGGCTCAGCGCCCGCCGGCCCCGCCTGATCGCGGGCGCGGCCATCGGCAGAACGATCGCACCGCCCATCACGAATATCAGGAGCCCCAGCCACCACGGATGACGCCCCATATAATCGCCGGATGATGCGATGAAATCTCTCAGTTCCACGGGGCGCGGAGCGGGCGGTAGCGCCACGCCTCCAAAAAAAACCAATCCTGGCGCCGCGCGCACGACCGCACCCCGATACACTTCCCGACTCGCCCCGACAATCAGGCACACCACGATCAGCACGTTCAACAGCCCACTAATCAACGTCACCCGCGCGGCGATGATGCGAACGCGTGTGGGTGTGCTGACGGTGGTGATGTAGCTTAGGACATGCGCACGGGGCAGGGTGTCGGGCGAAAGAACCGGCTCTGACATGATCTCCTCCCGTGCGGATGATGGGAGTATATCGACATTCAACCGGGGAATGCCTTGGAAATCGTGTCGGAAATCATTTGCCGCAGGCGCGCGACACGCATTTTCTCAGGGCAGTCCTGCCGGCACTCCCGGTGCCGCCGCAGGCGCCACCCCCGGCACGGGAATATCGCCCACGACGATATCGTCCGCAGTCTCCGCCTGTTGATCCGGTCCGACAGAAAAGATGCGCGGCTTGCCATCCATCAGGCGGTATTCGATTTTTCCCCCACCCGCGGCATAAGGATCCGCCGGCAGTTCTTTGGTGCCAGCAGCCGACAGTTCCGCAGGATTCTTCGGCCAGCCGCCGCTCGTCGCCCTTACCCTTGCCGCGGCGAGCAACAGGGGCAGCATCTCCTGGCGCAGCGTCAGCTCGAGGCGGTCGCTTTCGCGCGATGCCAGATCAAGGCTCACCACGCTGACCATCAGTCCATGCACCACGCGGGCGGTATAGGCTGACGGAGCCTCGTCTTTGAGCGGTTCAAGCCGCTCCTTGTGGGCTTTGAATTCGGTCTTCCACGCGTCGCGATCGGCCGTCAGATCCGCAAACGCCTGCCTCATCGTGCCCGCAGGCTGCCGCATGGCCGCCAGTTCCGCATCGCGGCGCTCGTTGAAGAGCTTCAGCGCGCGATCCCAGTCGATTTTCAGCAAATCAATGGAGAGAAAAATTGCCCCCGGCTCTGACAGGAGGTCCTGCGGACGATCGCCGATGAGCGGCGTGACGCCGCGGCGCGACAGGGTGATGACCATATCGAGCGTCCGCCATCGCTCAAGCGTGTCGAGGCTGTCGGAGATCGACGGCAGCGGGGGCATCTGGATCGCTTTAGTCAGCAGATCGCATTGTTCGGCAGTCAGGTTGCCGGACATGGCCATCGTGTTGATACCCGCGTTGGCGATGCGGTCCATCACATATCCGAGCATGGTGGAGATCACAAGCCCATCCTGCGGGAGCAGCCGAGCGAGTCGCTTGAGGGCGACGATGTCGCGCAGTGCGCCGTCAAAATCGCCTGAGCCGGCTCGCAGCATCGCCCGCGCCGCCCAGGTGCGGGCGAACTCCACGATGCCGGTGTGGCTGAAGACCGCCGCGCCGGAGACCGATCCATCATCCGACACAAATGGCACAAAGAAATGCGAACGCTTGGAAGCTTCTTCCGCCAGATCGAAAAAGTGTGATTGGGTCTGGAGATATTCGGCGAGTTCGGGGTTGTCAGGCGCCATCCAGAGTCTTTCCACGGCGCTGGCGGGTTGGCGCGTTATGTCGGCGTCCTTCAGGACGATGTTATATGCCCGGACATATTGTGCGAATGGCTGGAAAAACCGGGCATCTGGCGCATCTTCCCTCGCGCCCGTCAACTTCAGGATTTTGTCGCGATTTGTGTCGGTCAGCGTTGCGCTGGTGCCGCGAATCTGCAGGAAGGGAATCAATGCATTATTCGCGGGCGTCACGTCCTTGCCATATTTGCCATTGAGCGCGGCAAGGTAGTCGGGCATACCATTGGGCAGCAGCGGCCCGGTGATGCCGGTGGTTTCTTTGCCAATGGTGATAGAAGGTTTTGTGGCGGGCCCTGGAGCCGGTGATGGCACAGCCGCCGCGAACAGCGCCAGGCCAGCGGCACACCCCAGAATGGCCCGGATTCTCTTATTCACGCAACGCTCCTTCGCGATCTCCTCCGCACCAGTGAAACGAGTGATGCTGGAAGAAGTTACACGCGAACGAGCCAGGATATAGTGCCGGACGAATGGCGCGGCTGACCAGAGAATGCCCTCGCCAAACATCGCAGCCGCTAGTATCTTCTCGCCATGCTTGCTATCCAGGGTCAACCTCGTGCCCTCGCTCAGTTGCAGCGGTCACTGCGCGCCGAGCGTGTGGCGAGCACGTGGATGTTTGCGGGACCCGCGGGGGTGGGGAAGTTTTCGCTTGCCGTGAAGTTTGCCAAGACGCTGCTCTGCGATCATCCGGCGAAGGAGAAAAACGGCGGACGCGTTCCACAGCTTGAAAAGGATTTTTCCCTCACACTCCCCTGCGGTACTTGCGACTCGTGCAAAGCCGTCGATGCCGGCTCGCATCCTGACCTCCACATCATCACCAAAGAACTCATCCGCTATCACGATTCTGGAGGAAAGTCGAAGGGCACGACGATGTCCATCCACGTGATCCGCGGCGAGATCACCGGCGACCCCGCCGAAAACAAGGAAGCCAAAATCGCCAAGCGCTCCTTCCGCGGCCGCGGCAAGGTCTTCATCATCGACGAAGCCGACCTCATGGAACCCCCGGCACAGAACGCGCTCCTCAAAACCCTCGAAGAACCGCCCTCTGGCACCTATGTCATCCTCATCACCGCCAGTCCGCAGGAACTCCTTTCCACCATCCGCAGCCGCTCGCAGCTCGTCGAGTTCGGCCCCCTACCCGATGCCGTTGTCGCTGCCGCACTGACCAAATCCTGGCAGACTCCGGGTAAAAACGAAGAGGGCGAGACCGTTACGCTCACAGTCCCCGGCCTCAACAAATCGGACGCCGCCCTCGTCGCCCGCCTCGCCCGCGGCTCGCTTGGCCGCGCCCTGAGATGGCGCGAAGACATGCACATCATCGAGCGCGAAAACGCCAAGGCCGCCGCCCGTGCCGAGAAGAAAAAAGCAAAAGGGGGCGACGACGATGACGGCGACGAAGAGCTCACCGACAAATTCACGCCCGGGGGTATCCTCGCGTGGGTCCGCGAACTTTCCGCCCAGCTCGATGGCCTCGCAGCCGGGCGCAGCAACGCCTCCGATGTCGCCGCCGCCATCAGCAAATTCGCCGGCGAATATGCCGCCCTCCAGTTGCAGCGCGACAAACTCGCTTCTGCCGACCGCGCCAAACGCGACGGCATCGGCCTTTTTATGGCCGTCGCCGCCGAGTGGTTCGCCGACCGGCTCCGCCACGCCCTGGGCACACCCTATCCCGCACCGATCCCCGCGGAATCCGGCGGCCTCGACCACGGCATCATCCCCCGCCTCATCGCCTCCGCCCGCGATGCCGAATACCAGATCGACTGGAACGCAAACGACAAGATCCTGCTAACGGCGACGACGACACGCTGGGAAGAACTGCTGCGACAGTAACCACTCAACGGTACCCGCAGCGTAAGCGAGGGCTCATGCCAGCATCCCCCAACAAGCCCATCCCAAACTCGCGCCTGATCATCGGCCTCATGTCCGGCACCAGCGTCGACGCCATCGACGCCGCTTTGGTCGAGATCAACCGGAGCCCCGGATGGAAATCCGGGGCTTTCGCTCCCGCATACACAGCCCGCGTCCTCCACCACCACGAACACCCCTGGCCCAGGGCTCTCCGCCAAAGGCTCCTCGATACGATGGCCCCCGCAAGCACCACGACACAAGAGATCTGCCAACTCAACTTCCTCGTCTCCCAGGAATTCGCCAACGCTACGCATGTTCTGCTGAAATCCGCGCGCCTAAAAAAACAGAATATCTCCGCTCTCGCTTCCCACGGTCAGACTGTGTGCCACTTGCCACCGGCAAATCCGAAACGCAAAACTCGCTTCGCACAACCCGGCAGCACACTCCAACTCGGCGACATCTCCGTCCTCGCCACGCTCACCGGCATCCGCACCGTCGGCAACTTCCGCACCGCCGACATGGCCCTCGGCGGCCAGGGCGCACCGCTCGTCCCCTGGACGGATGCAATCCTTCTGACAGATAAAATAAAAACGCGCGCCGTGCAGAATATCGGCGGAATCGCAAACCTCACCTACCTCCCCAAAGAGAGCCCCGGATGGAAATCCGGGGCTTTCGCTCCCGAAGCCCAACGCCGCATCCTTGCCTTCGACACCGGCCCCGGCAACATGGCGATCGACGCCCTCATTTCGCTAGCGACGCATGGCAAACAGCGCTACGACATCAATGGCCGCCTCGCCGCTCGTGGAGCGCTCGATCCCACTCTGTTCCGCCGTTTACAGAAACATCCGTACTTCTCCCGCAAGCCCCCAAAATCCACCGGCCGCGAAGACTTCGGTACATACTTCGTCGCGGAGCTTCTGGCCACAATCGGCAATGGGCAATTGGCAATTGGCAATCTCCTCCACACCCTCACCCGCCTCACCGCCTGGTCCATTGCAGACGCCTACCGCCGCTTTCTCCCCACCCTGCCCGACGAAGTCATCCTCTGCGGCGGCGGCACGGAAAATCCCGTCCTTGTCGGCATGCTCCACGAAGAGCTCGGGCCCAGGATCGCACTTCGCCGCATCGACGACTTCGGTATTCCCAATAAAGCCAAGGAAGCCGCCAGCTTCGCACTCCTGGGGGCTGCAACCCTGGACGGCATCCCAGGAAACCTTCCCTCCGTCACCGGTGCCTCTCGCCCAACAGTGCTTGGCGTGATCGCCAATTCGGGACGGCCTTGACTTGGGAACGCAAAAGCCCCGGATTTCCATCCGGGGCTCGCTCGTTTGATTGCGTTAGTGTTTTGAATTTCGGGGAAGACGATGCGAAACTCAGCTCAGTAACGCTTCCGTTTCCTTCATTGCCTCGGGCAGCGATTTGACAATGTCTGCCAGCATTTCCGGCGTCACCTGCAATTCGGCGAGGACGGCCGGATCGATATCCGATCCCTTGCAGGTCAGCGAATAGCCCAGGCCCTGCTGACAGGCCACGTGGTCCGCGACGTAGGTCACCAGCGTCAGCCAACGGCACTCGGGGGCCAGCGACAGCGGGTTGTGGTGGTGGCCGGTGACGTACTGGAATGAGCGCGGGAACTTCCACTTCGCGGTGAGGCCCGCGCCGAAGGCCTGGTGATCCGCGCCGATGATTTCGGTCTCCAGATCGATGTACTTCACCGTCTCCTTCGCCGCCTGCTCGGCAACGGTCACCAGCGAATCGCGGCAGGCCTGCAGTTCGACCAGAATGCCAATGTCGTGAATCAGGCCGGCCAGGAACGCCTCGTCCGGCAAATGGTTGTTCAATTTGCCCACGATCATCTTCGACGTCACGCCCACCGCGATCGAATGCGTCCACAAATCCTTGGCGGAGAAATTCGGCGAGACCTTGCCGCCGCGGAACAGCTTGGTGAGCGATGCCGCGATCACAATGTTCTTCACGGCGTTCAACCCCAGCAGCACGATGGCGCGGTTGATCGAGCCGATCTGGCCCGGCAGGCCGTAGAACGCGGAGTTGACGACCTTGAGGATGCGGGCGACGAGTGCCGGGTCGTTGGAGATCAGTTTATTGAGGTCCTGCGCCGTGGAGCGCGGGTTGTCCACCAGCTCGATGATTTTCATGGTGATTTCGGGGAGGGTAGCGATGTGCGAGATCGCGTTCACCGCCTCGGTGATCAATACCTGCGGGTCTTTCTTGGCGCCAGGGGTGGTGGAGATTGCCGGTGTTGCTTCGGGGGTCGTCGGGGTTGCAGGCATATGTGCCTCCTGGCAAGTGACATCGAAAGCGGCGAGGGCCGCCTCGGACTTTATCGGCGGCAAAGCCCCCCTGCTTAAGCAGGTAATGGCCCCATAATCGGTGACGCCGCGACCCGTAGCGTCCACAGGCCGTGCGCGTACAATGCCCGGAGTTCCGCGGAGGCTGGCTTGTCGGATACGGATCAGAAAACAGTGGATGTCTCGGTGATCGCGCCCGCGTTTAACGAGGTGGGGAATGTCGAACCGCTGATCGAGCGCATTCGCGAAGTGTTTGAGCCGACCGGGCTGGTGTATGAAGCGGTAATTGCCGACGACTGCTCGACGGATGGCACCACGGAAAAACTGCTCCAACTGGCGACGAAGTATCCGTGGGTGCGGACGATCCGCCTCGACAAGAATTCAGGGCAGACGGCGGCGATGGACTGCGGCTTCCGGCATGCGCGCGGGAAGGTGTGGGGAACGGTCGATGCCGACATGCAGAATGATCCGGGCGAGATAGTGCGTCTCATGAAGATGCTTGGGCCGGATGTGGACATGGTCAACGGCTGGCGCAAAGACCGGCAGGACAAAAACCGCGGCATGCGGTTGATCCAGACCAAAATCGCCAACGGCGTGCGCAACTGGCTCTCCAATGATGACATCAAGGATTCCGCCTGCGGCCTGAAAGTCTACAAGCGCGAGTGCCTTGAGGGCTTCACGCTTTACAAAGGCATGCACCGCTTCTTCCCGACGCTGGTCAAAATGCGCGGGTTCAAAGTGATTGAGGTGCCGGTGTCCCACAACGCGCGCCTGACGGGCGTGACGAAATACAAATTCGGGAGCCGCGTGATCCGCGCGTTTGTCGATTTGCTGGCGGTGCGGTGGATGAAGAAGCGGGCGATCCTTTATACGGCGAAGGAATTGCGGCCCTGAGCGGGAGCGCGTCAGACGCCGCACCAGACTCGCCATGCCGCGCGATACGCAGATTCCAAGTCTCGGACAAAGTGTTGTGCGTCCATGAGGGGTGAGGCCTGCATCTTTTGGCGCAGCGTGGCGCGGAGGTTTTGCAGGCGCGCGGAGTCGCGGGCGAGGGCGACGGCTTTTTCAACATACTGATCCGTGGAGTCTGCGATCAGGTCGGGCAGGCCGACGTTGGAGAGAATGCTCACACCGCCTCTGGCGATGGCGCGCTCGCCGCGGAGAGTCATCACGGGGACGCCCATCCAAAGGGTGTCACAGGTGGTCGCACCGCCTGAGAAGGGAAATGGGTCGAGCGCGATGTCGAAGCCGTGGAGGATGCGGAAGTAGTCGGCACGCGATTCTTTGGTGTGGAAGCGGATGCGTTCCGGCGCGATGTTGCGGGCGGCGAAAATCGCAAAGACCTGCTGGCGGTGAGAGCCTTCGGGACAGCGGAGATCGAGACGCGAATCAGGAACCTGTTCCAGGATTTTCGCCCATGTTTGCAGCGCCTGTGGCGAGACTTTGGCGAAGTTGTTGAGGCAGCCGAAGATGATGGGGCCGGGCTGGCGAGACGTCTGCGGAAGATCGGCCTCGGGACCCGCAGGTGGCACGCACCAGTAGGTCGTGGGAAGTCGCAGGGTCTTTTCGCTATAGATTCTCTCGCCGAAATCGGTTTCCGCTGGATCAATGAAAGGATCACTCAGGCGATAATCCATGGCCTGCATGCCGGTCGTACCGGTGTAAGCCAGATAGTTGATCTGCACCGGCGCGGGCTTGCGCGCCAGCAACAGCGGCCTGCCACCCGCGGCATGCATGGCGAGATCCACGAGAATATCGATCCCATCCTGCCGGATCAGCTCTGCCGCCTGCTCGTCGCTCAAATGCGTGACCGGCCGCCAGCGCTGCACGCGGCCCCGGAGGGCCTGCGTGACGTCATCCTCTCTAATTGCGTTGGAATAACAAGTGATTTCATAGCGGGAGCGATCCTGCAAGCCGATCCACGCCAGCAGCATGCGGGCCACCGGATGGCTGCAGAAATCGGGCGAAAGGTATCCGATGCGCAACGGGCGATCCGGATCGCGCACATTCTGGTGCGGTGCCGCCGCGAAAGTGAGCGGGTCGGCATAAAGCTGGGCCCACTCGCGAGCATCCCGGTAGATCTCCGATGCGGAAACGCCTTCGACGTAGTTCATGGAGAAGAGAAGCTTGGCGTAATTCGCCGGGCTTGCCGCAAGCGAGAGCGATTCGCGATACATCGCCATCGCCTCAGGCATCTGGCCGCGGGCCTGAAGGAGCGTGCCCAGATTCGAAATTGCGCCGGCGTAAACAGGGTTGAGCCGGATCGCCTCCTGATACGCCGCCAGCGCTTCATCCGTCTTCGAAACGCGCTCCAGCGCAATCGCAATGTTGTTGTAGAACTCCGCCTTTGGTTCCAGCGCTATCGCGCGGCGAAACGCGGCAATCGCCCCTTCGATATCCCCCGCCATATGGCACGCGACGGCAAGCTCATTCTGGATATCCGGATGATTCGGCGCAAGCTCCGCCGCCTGGCGCAGCGACCCGGCCCCCTCCACGGGCTGGCCGATCTGCGTCAGAATTGTCCCCAGGTTCCGATGCCCCTGGGCATTCTGCGGGTCGAGTTGCAGGCTCTGCTGGATCAGCGACACGCCCGCTTTGGGGTCGCTGGTGCGTGCAAGCGCAGCGCCCAGACGGTGAAGCGCTTCGGGATTCCTCGGGTTCATCGCCACGACACGCTGAAAGGCCGCGGCCGCCTCCTTGTGCCGGCCTTGCGCTTCCAGCTCGCGGGCCGCCGCCATCAGGCTCTCGATCGAAGTGGTCGTGAGCTGAATCACGCGGCACCCGTGGGATTGGCGCACCATTGCCGCCAGAGGGTTCGGTACGTGCTCTCCAGACCTGCGAGGAAACCTGGTGCATCCATGAGCAACGACGCGCGCATGCGGTCGCGCAACGTGCGCCGCAGGTCCGCCTGCCGCGGACCATCCTCTGCGAGTCGTACGGCAATATCCGCGTACTCCTCCCGGTTCGCCGCAATAAGCTCCGGCATTTTGATGCTGGTCAAAACGCTGGCACTGCCGCGGCCAATCGCCATGTCGCCGGCGAGCGTGACAACGGGCACGCCCATCCAGAGGGCATCGCATGTGGTGGTGCCGCCCGCATAGGGGAAGGGGTCCAAGGCAATGTCCATCTGCCGGTGCGCCGCGAAGTAATTCTCCATGGACATGCGTTCGGAGAACAGCACGCGGTCCCCAACAATGCCGTCGGCCTTGAAAACGTTCAGGATCCGTTCCCGCGCGCTGCCGTTGGGAGCGTGCAGGAGAACCTTGGAGCCAAGCACGCGCTGGAGAATCTGCGCCCACAGGCGCAACGCTTCATCGGAAACCTTTGCCAGCGTGTTCAGGCAGCCAAAGACCACGCCACCCCCCTGCCGGCCGATGACGTCGGGCGCCTCGGCCGGCGCGCCGTAGTGCCACCAGCTTCCGGGAAGGCGCACCGTGCGCTCCGTGTACCGGTCATCCCAGCCGGCCGGATCGAAGACCGGATCGCTCAGGCGGTAATCCATCGTGGCCAGACCGGTGGTGCCGCAGTAGGCGAGATAAGTCGACTGGACGGGTGCGGGCTTTCGCGCAAAGGTCAGCAGGCGGTTTCTGGCAAGATGCATGCTCAGGTCGATGAGGATGTCGATCTTGTCGGCTCGAATCAGCTCCGCGAGGTGCGTATCCGACATGCCCAGAACGGGCCGCCAGAGGTCTGCCGAACGCTCCATGCGGCGGGTGAAATCGTCAGGAATGGCGACGTCGGAGTAAGCGACCACGAGGAATTGCTGGCGGTTGTGGCCGGCGAGAATCGGTTCCATAAAGCGGCCAACCGGGTGGCCGCGGAATTCCGGCGAGACGTACCCAATGCGGAGGCGGCGTTCCGGATCGCGGTCGTTCGCGAAAGGCTGGATCTCGCGGGCCAGCGGCTCCGCATGGATGCGATTCCACTCCTTGTGCTCCGCCAGCAGCCTCTGGGCAGTCATGCCCGGGACAAAATGCAGAATGAACAACAAGGCACTGTGCAGCCGTGGATCGGTCGGGTGGCGATAGAGCGCGGAACGGTAGACCTGCTCGGCACGTGTCACGTTCCCGATTTCGAAAAGGAAGCTCCCGAAGTAATAGGCCAGCACGGGTTCGTCAGGCCACTTCGCGTGTGCCTGTTCAAAGCGCACCTCCGCTTCAGCGCTCAGGCCCTGGAGCTGAAGGGCTCGCGCCAGTTCCGCCTGAATGCGTGCGTTCTCAGGGAACAGCGTCGTGCCGTGGCGCAGGAGGTCGATGGCCGGCTGCGGATGTCCGCCTTCATAGAGCATGGAGCTCAGGTACAAAAAAGAGAGGGAATCGGGCTCGATCTGGATGGCTCGCTCCAGCAGTGCCACCGCTTCGGAGCGGTGCTGCGTGCGTGCCAACATCATCCCCAGGCCACGCAAGGCAACGGCCGAAGCGGGGTTCTGTGCAATCACCGTGCGGTATTTCTGCTCCGCATCTGACTTGCGCCCGGCTCGCAGATCCAGGGCGGCGGCTTCGAGCAGTTGGTCGGTCGTGGCGGTGGTCAGATGAATCATGAGGCTCCCTGAGTAGAAGCGCACCAGCTTTGCCACATGGTGCGATAGGCGTTTTCCAGACCCTCGATAAAGCCGCGCGCATCCATCAGCGGCGAGGCGGTCATCCGCTGGCGCAGTGACTGCCGGAGTTCCGCCCGGCGCGGGCCGTCGTTGGCGAGCCGTACGGCGAGATCAGCATACGCGTCCTGAGTTTTGGCGATCAGGTCCGGCAGGCCGATATTCGTAAGGATACTCGCCGTTCCCCTGCCCACAGCAAGATCACCGAGCAGCGTAATGACGGGGACGTCCATCCAGAGCGCATCACACGTGGTGGTGCCGCCGCCATAGGGAAAGGGGTCCAGCGCGATGTCGATCTGGTGGTGGAGTGCGTGGAATTGCTCCAGCGACACAAGCGGCGCAAAGCGAACGCGATCCGCGGCGACCCCCAATGAGGCCAATTCGGCCAGGAGACGCTCGCGCGTCCGCCCTTCCGCACAATGCAGAAACAACTGCGAGCCCGAGACGGCCTTGAGAATATCGGCCCAGAGCGCTAGCGCCCCAGGCGAAAATTTTGCCACGTTGTTCAGACACCCAAAGACGACCGGGCCACCCGGCGGTCGGGGTTGAACGGCCGGGGCCTGTGCCGATGGCTCATAGAGCCACCAGCTCTGCGGCAGGCGAGCCGTGCGCTCCACGTAGCGCGCGTCGCGTTCCGCGCCGGGCGGATCCAGCACGGGGTCGCTCAGGCGGTAGTCCATGCTCGCAAGGCCTGTGGTGCTGCAATAGGCAAGATAAGTCACCTGCACCGGCGCCGCGCGGTGGGCGAACAGCAGCATCCGGTTGGCGGGCATGTGCATGGTGAGATCGACGAGGATATCGATCTGATCGGCGCGGATCACCTCGGTGAGCTGTTGATGATTGTGGCCATAGACCAATCGCCAGTGCGACGCCGACCTGCGAAGGCGATCCGTGACAGCATCGGAATCGACGGCGTCGTGATAGGCGAATACTTCAACGTTGTCCCGGCGATGCGCGGCGAAGATCGGAGCCATGAAACGGCCCACGCCGTGATTCTTGAAATCGGGCGAGAGATAGCCGATGCGCAGTCGGCGGTGAGGGTCGCGGTTGTTGGAGAATGCCGGCGTGTGATTGCGGAGCGCCGCGCCATGGTGCAGGTCCCACTCCTGATGGGCATGCAGCAGCCGCTCGGCCGTCATCCCGGGTATGAAATGCATCAGGAATAAATGGGCGCTTCGAATAATGTCGTCCTGCGGTGCAGCGGCGAGATAGTCGCGATAAAGGGCCTCGGCCCGCTGGAGCTTGCCGATTGTGAACAGAAGAGAGCCAAAATAATAGACCAGGGTGCGGTCGCCGGGCCACCGCGCGAGGGCCGTCTCGAATTCCGCTTCCGATTCATCGCTTAGCCCGACGTGATCCAAGATCCGGGCGAGTTCGGCGGCGACGCGTGCGTCGTCGGGATGGCGCTGGCGGGCTTCGCGCAAAACGGTAAGACCTTCCTGAGGCCGCCCCATCGCCCGGAGTAACTGGCCAAGATTCAGAGAACCATCTGCCGCCGGCTCCAGGGCATTGGCATGCTTCAGCACGGCTTCAGCTTCCGCCAGCCGGTGGGTCATGATCAGGACCGCTCCGAGATCGCGGAGTGCGCGGGCGTTCTGAGGCTGCATCTGAAGGGCGGCGCGAAAGCAATTCTCCGCCTCCGCGATCCGGCTGGCATTGAGGTGGATCTCCCCGATCCTCATCAAGTTCTCAAAGGTGGCTGGCCTTGCGGCCGGCGCATTGCTCGGCGTGGCGTTTAACACCTGATCTCCAGGAATGACAGCGGGCGATGCCGCGCGAAGCGGACCGGACCAACACTTTAGCACAAGTTGGGAAAAGGATTGAGGCCTGCGTGAGGAATCGTATACTCCCGCCAATGGCGCGCGCCGTGCGGCACCCCGGTCTGTCTGACGTTGAGGAACAATATGAAACTCTCGCAACTCGCTAAGAATCTGAATCATGCAGGCCTGGAGACTGTGGTTTTGACCCATGCCGGCGGATCGATCGTGGTGACGCCGCATGGAGCGCGGGTGCTGGGCGTGTTCACGCACGGCGAGGCGGAGAATGCGTATTTCGTCAATCCAGAATTTGAGTCGGCAGATGCTGCAACGAAGATGCTGGCGGGCGAGCATGTGCTGGGCGGTGACCGGTTGTGGCTGGCGCCGGAGCGCGGCCTGTTCTTCAAAGGCGACACGCTTTCCGATGGCGTGGTGACGCAGCGTTCGATTGATCCGGGAAACTGGGTGGTTGGCCAGCGCACGGAGCGGTCGATCCGGATGGTCAGCGAATTTTCGGCGGAGTTTTTTCGCACGCCGGGTTCGCCAGTGAGCGGGATTCTGGAGCGGTCGATCCGCGCGATTGGGAGCCCACTCCATCACAACCCGGAGATGGCGGCGGTCCTCGGACGCGTGAAGTATGCAGGTTACGAGATCGCGTCGTCGTTCCGGCTGACCGAGGCGCCGCGCGATGATCAGTATTTCGGCATGTGGTTTTTGATCCAGCTCGTGGTGCCGAAGGGCGGATATCTGTATGCCCCGACCGCCGGAAAAGCGGCGATCACGGACTATTTTGAACCTACGCCGGCCGGTTATCTGCGGGTGGCCGACAACCACGTGCGGTTCAAACTGGACTCGCTGGAGCGGCACAAGATCGGCATCCGCAAGACGGACGTCACGGGACGAGCGGGATTCCTGAGCAATGCCGGAGGCGCCGGCGGCAGCGACGCCACGCTGATCATCCGCAATTTCCTCTGCGCACCCTCGAGCAATTACTGCGACATCCCGCTGCACACACCCGCCGGGACGCAGGACTGCGTACAGTCGTACAACCACATGACAGGCTCCGCTGGTTTCGGCGAGTTGGAGTACCACTCGCCCAGCGTCTGCCGTGCGATGCCCGAACCGGTGGTCACGGATACCAATCAAGTCTGGACACTTACCGGCAAGCGCGAGGACCTGGTGCCAATCGCGGCGAAGCTGCTGAACTTGCCGCAGGAAACCTTCGCTGGTCCCTGAACGACGCGGCCGAAGCAACCTACCCCGTCGGATGGCGAGACGAGGCTCGGTCTTATTCAAATATTAAGATAGCGCCGCCCCGAATTTGATGGTTCGTATCGCAACATTGCCTCTTGATTATGCAGGCAGGGTCTTTATCTCGATAAATTGACGCCACCCTTGGGTATCCGTTATCAATGTGTGTCTATCCATTAAAAATGGGGACACACAACTTGCAGACGATAACGCTTGCGAGCGGAACCACGGCACCTGCCGTCCGGTTCGGCGATGGTCATGTACCACGGCTCCAGCTTCGCTGGGAAGGCATTATTCTAGCCTTTGTGTTATTGGGGCTGGTGATTGTCGATTCACTGGGCTGGCGGAACAGGGAATTGAGCGGCACCATCGATCAGATCATTCACCTGGCTCAAGCTGAACAACTGATCGGCCAGTTTCGTCTGCCGGATCATGGCGTTATTTCAAGTCTGCATTCATTCATTCCGCCCGGAACGGCCTGGCTGTTTGTTCCGGGAATGCTGACCGGTCATTTTCAATGGTTTGAAGAACTTGGCGCTCTTTTCACCAGCGTCGCGGCAAACCTGGGCATCTATCTATTAACACGCAAGGTCTTTGGACGATCCGCCGCATGGATCGCCCTCCTCCTCTTTGCATTCTCAGGCCTGGGGGCGCAATTCGCCGTTTCCCTGTGGCCGCGCGGGCGCCCGGAGTTCTGGATATGGACGATGCTGTTTTGTGTCATCTGGGTAGAGAAAAAGAATGCCTGGTACCTTACTGCGGCAATTGTCACCTATGGCATCGGTACGTTTATCTTTCTTGAGATCGCGCCCGCCGCGATCATCTTCGTCATCGCCGCGTTGAGGTTTCGACCACCCGTTCGCGCCGCTGCCGTTCTCGTGGGCCTCGCGGTTGTATTCCTGGTATGGCTGCCCTATCTGCGTTTCGAGTCAGGGCGCGGATTTCAAGATCTCGTGTCGCAACTACGCGTGAAAACCCTTCCCCCCAATGTTGAACCGGATCCGTTGACAGTTCAAATGCGGCCCATCGACCTCAAAAATCCCGGGGACCCCAGAGTGCCGCCAACTGCTTCCACTCAGGAAAAGACCTTGTCGGCACCGCGCAGCCCGATATGCGAATCAACAAGTGACGCGGATGGCAGGGGTGGGCGTCGACAACTTCAAGGGACTCGGCGCTGGTGGATACATCGCCCTGGGCCTTTTGCTCTTAACATTTTTCATCAGCCTGCCGGTCTCTCTTTCCGCGATCGAGAGAACCGCAAAGTTGACCGCTGCCGGACGATTCGCGGTCGTTATCGCGATCGCGTTGGCCGGTCTCGGGCTTTATCTGGCGGCCCGATCATGGATGCATGCAGGCAACCTGACTCCAACTCGAATGATCCTCGCTGCCGGCATTCTCCTTTTCCTCTGCGCGGTGGTTCTGGCGAGCCGGCCAATCGCACGTGTGAGCCGAAATTATCTCCCTCAGATCAAGGACTATTTTTATGGTTCACACCCGAGATGCCTGGTGTGGATCGGAACCCTCCTCGCATGGGCGGGCCTGATGCTGATCGCGCAAACCCCCACCCGGCTCTGGGGGCTCTGGGGACTTCAGGTTGTTTTGGTTGCCGGAGCCGCGGCGCTGATTCCCCGCACCTTCAAACTGCATGGAGCGAGAGGCTGGGCATTTGTCGCATTGTTTTTGGCATTGGTGGCTGGGCAGAACGTGCTCGCCAAGGTTCAAACGATTCAAAAGCGAGGGGCGTTTGGAAGAGAACCGGACGACATCCAGGCAGCACGCAGCGTCGCAAGGCTTTCTAAACGGGCAGGAATCACTTCACCGCGCATCGGTTATCACATTGGATGCATGGAATTTGAGTTTGCGTACAATCAGATCGATGCGGCATATAAAGTGGGGAGCCAGTTTGACGCGTTCCTGTGGTATGAGTTGCACGTCCGAAATGCGGACCTCAGCCGAACGGGGTTTTCGGACAACGACGACTTCCGCATTCTCCAGACAGCCTTGCCCGAGTCGATTGATCTACAACGCTGCCTCTATTTTCCATTTTCTGATTCCTCCAGTTACGAGCTTGTCGAGAATGTCGGGGTCTATCAAATTTGGGCTCGTCCCGAAATTGCGGCCGTTGTGAGGAATCAACAACCACGTCCCTGACCGAGGACGCCGACGGCCACCCGCCAGACACGTTCTCTGTTTCCCCGGAGGGCCGGAATGTTCCTTTGACATTTCGCGCGCCGCGGCGTTAACTGCCGGTATGAAGATCCACCCCACCGCCATTATCTCGGCTGAGGCGCAGCTTGCCGAAGATGTTTCTGTTGGGCCGTATGCGATTATTGATGGGCCAGTCACGCTGGGGGCGGGGACGGTGGTGCATGCGCATTCGCGGATCATTGGGCCCGTGACGATGGGGGAGCGGAATGCGATTCATACAGGCGCGGTGATTGGGGACTGGCCGCAGGATCGGAAGTTTAAGGGGGATTTTTCCGAGACGGTGATTGGCGATGACAATATTTTCCGCGAGGGAGTGACGATTCACCGGGGGACGGGGTTGAACACCAGGACGCTGATTGGGCATCGCAATTTTTTCATGGCGAATTCGCATGTCGGGCACAATGCCGTGGTGGCCAACGATGTCACCTTCGTTAATGGCGCGACGCTGGCGGGGCACGCGCACATCGGGGACCGGGCGATTCTTGGGGCGTACTCTTCGGTGCATCAATTTTGCCGCGTGGGTCGGCTGGCGATGATTTCCAATCTTGCGGGGCTGAACGTCGATTTTCCGCCGTTCTTTTTGACGATGACGACGAACACGGTCAACCAGTTGAACTCGGTCGGGCTGCGGCGGTCGGGCATGCCGCGGACGTCGATCAATGCGTTGCGGCGGATGTTCCAGGTGGCGTTTCGCGAAGAGCACAACCGGCCGTTGCTGGCGGCATTGCAGGACCTGCCGGCGGATATTCTGATGGCCCCTGAAGTGCAGGAAGTGATTGCCTTCTGCAAGACCGCGAAGCGCGGCGTCGCGCGGTTTGTCCCGTGGTCGCGACAGAAAAACATGCTACATGAGACTGAACCAGGCGAAGAGTAGCCTTAGACACAATGGCTGGTCCCTTTTCCGTTCGATGCCGGTAAGCCGCGGATTTCCATCGGCGGCTCTATAATCCCTCGCATGCCATCCCCCCCACTGACCATGAGCACGCCAATTCAGTACGCCAAAGGCGTGGGCGATGCGCGCGCAGCGGAGCTGATCAAGCTGGGGATCCGAACGTGCGGCGATCTGCTGTTTTATCTGCCGCGGGATTATCTGCATTTCACGGATGAAGCGCCGATGGCGGCGATGCGCGCGGGCGATGTCGCGACAGTCCGCGGGACGATTCTGCAGACACGGCTGCATCGGCGGCCCAAATCGCGGTTGGAGGCGCTGCTGGAGGATTCGGCGAGCACCCCCGACGGGCAACACGATCGCTGTGTGCTGACGTGGTTCAATCCGTATGACCTGTCGAAGAAGGTGCTGCCGGGGGCGCTGGTGCGCGTGACCGGGAAGGTCACGATTTTCCGCAACCGGTTTCAGATGGTGCAGCCGAAGATTGAGTACCTGGATGGGAAAGATGCCGAGACGCTGGCGCCGAAGTCCGCGCGGATTGAGCCGGTCTATCCGGCGACGCTGGATCTGCCTTCGACGGTAATCTGGCGGATCATGAAGGGGGTGATTGAGCCGCTGCTTCCGGAAATTGAGGAGTGGTTTGCGCCGGAGCATCTGGCGGAGCGGAGTTTGATGTCGCGGCGGGAGGCGCTGCGGAAGATACATATGCCCCTGACGATGAAAGAGGCGATCACAGCGAAGCGGTCGCTCGCATATCACGAATTTTTTCTGCACCAGACGGCGTTTGCGATCAAGCGGTATTCGCAGCGGCATGGCAGCCCGGCAGTGCAGCTTCGCGTGGATGAGGCGGTCGACCGGCGGATACGGGCGCTGCTGCCGTTCGAGATGACGCCGGCGCAGAATCATGTGATTCAGGCGATTCGCAAGGACCTGGCGTGGACGAAGCCGATGAACCGGCTGCTTCAGGGGGATGTGGGGTCGGGGAAGACGGTGGTGGCGTTGTATGCGATGCTGGCCGCGACGGCGACGGCATTGGAGAAAGAGGAAAAGAGCGGGAAGGGATTCGAGGGACATCAAGCGGCGCTGATGGCGCCGACAGAGATTCTGGCGGAGCAACATTTCATCACGCTGTCGAAGCTGCTGGAGGGGAAGAAGGTGCGGATTGCATTGCTGACGGGGTCGGTGACCGGGCCGGAGCGGCGGCAGATTACGTCGCAGATTGCCGACGGGACAATCAACCTGGTCGTCGGCACGCATGCGCTGCTGTCGGAGGATGTGCGGTTCAAATCGCTGGCGATGATCGTGATCGATGAGCAGCACAAATTCGGCGTGGAGCAGCGGTCGGCCATTCGCACGAAGCCGGGAGGTGCTGGGATTTCGCCGCACATGCTGGTGATGACGGCGACGCCGATTCCGCGGACGCTGGCGATGACGGCGTTCGGCGATCTGGATGTGTCGGTGATCGATCAATTGCCGCCCGGGCGTTTGCCGATTTTTACGAAGATGACGCAGGCGGCGAATCGGGAGGAGGTGTATGGGTGGCTGAAGAAGAAGCTGGCGGCGAAGGAGCAGGCCTACGTGGTGGTGCCGCTGATTGATGATGCATCGCCGGAAGAGGAGGAGCTGGAATTGGCGCCGGGCGCGCCTGAGGAAGCCGTTTCGGGCGATGCGCCGAGGGCGCCTTTGTCGCTGCGCCTGCGCAACGCCACAAACCTGCAGCGGGAATTGCAATCCGCGCTGCTGAAAGAGTTCCGCATCGGCCTTCTGCACGGACGCATGGCGCGAGAGACGCGGCAGCACATCATGGAGCGGTTTCGGCAGCATCTGATTGATGTGCTGGTGGCGACGACAGTGATTGAAGTGGGCGTGGATGTGCCGAACGCGACGACGATGGTGATTGAGCATGCGGATCGGTTTGGGTTGTCGCAGCTGCACCAGTTGCGTGGGCGCGTGGGCCGCGGGAGCAAACAGTCGACATGCGTGCTGCTCGGGGATCTGACGGGGGACGACGGCATTGCGCGGCTGAATGCGATGGTGAAGCATGCTTCCGGGTTTGAAATTGCGGAACAGGACTTGAAACTGCGCGGGATGGGGCAGCTGATTGGTACCGCCCAGTCTGGTCGAACGGATATTCATTTTCCGGATCTCCTGCTTGATCCTATTTTGCTGCCGCTGAGCCGGCGGGATGCGTTTCAGTTGATTGCGGGTGATCCGCGGCTGCTTCTGCCGGCGCATGCGCCGTTGCGGAAACAGATACTGGAGCGGTTTGCGGATACGATTTCGCTGGCGGATGTGGGGTAGCGAGGCGAAGTGGGACGTCCACAGATTCGCGCAGATTGGCGCAGATTTTTTTGAAGGAAATGCGTGTTGCGCGAAATGGGCGGAATTGGGGGCGGTAGTGGTGTGCTGGAGGCGAGGAGTCGATAATGGTGGCGTGGGGCTTTGTGGTTTTTGAAGTGTCTGGAAGTGTGTTGAAAAGTGAACACAAGTGAAGAAAAGTGAAGCAAAGTGCGCTGCAAGTGAAGCGAAGTGCGCGGTAAGTGGAGCTAAGTCGCGTGTAAGTGAAAGAAAGTGAAAAATGACGAATGACGAAATTCGAATGACGAGTCGAATCTAAATGTTTAAATGTTTGAAGGCTTGTGGAGAGAGTAGCAAGAAGCAAGGAGCAGGAAGCAAGATGGGGGTGAGGGGAGGAAATCCGAAACTCGAAATCCGAAATCCGAAATCCGAAAGGCGGGTTTTTGGGGAGGTAGGGTTGATCCTGAACTATAGATCAGGATGGAGGGGTGTTTTAGTGATTGTGATCTATAGATCAGGATTGATGCTTCTTGGGCTGAGTTGGCGCGCATGAGGGGTCCTCCTATACATACGGCGGACGACCGGGTCTGTGCGCACGGGGTTTTGTAAGCGGTTGAGAGACTGAGAGTTAGGGCCTAAGAATATGATAAATAGCGTTTTTGAGCGAATTTCGAGGGGGGTGCCGTGCGCACGGCGCTCTGTAAGCCGTTGCGGGACAGGGACTAATGAGGCAGGGATTTGGGAGTGGAAGCAGTATGCGGTTTTTAAGTTCTGCAATTCATTCCAGCCGGGGTGCCAAGCGGCGGCGGATGATCGACAAGATTGCGCAGTAGCCGCGACAGATTGGCTTGAAAATGACGCGGCTGGGCTTTTATTTTGATGGCATTCGGCTTGCAGCAGGCCGACCGCCCTGCCGATGATCGGCATCCTCAGACAAAATGCGCCTACCCCCTGCGGAACCGGAGAGACTTTATGCCATCTGTTGAATCTGCACGCCGGTTGTTGACGCCGGCGGTTGCGGCGGTTGTCTGTCTACTCTCTGCGTCCATTGCGCATGCCGATCCGGTCTGGGCGGGATATGCCGGCAATGCGCAGCATACGGCACTGTCCGCGATCCCATCCCAATCGTTGCAGGGGATTATCTGGTCCACGCCTGTGGACCTGAACCCGCCGGTGGGGACGATCTTCATTCATTATGGCTCACCGCTGGTGACGGCGGCCAACAGCGTGATCGTCCCGGTCAAAACGGGCGCTATGGACGGTTTCCAGGTGGAAGTGCGCAATGGGGCCAACGGCGTCCTTAAATACACCCTTCCCACGGACTATGTTTCACCCGCCCATGACTGGCTTCCGAGCTATTCACCGACGCTCACGCCCACCAATCGCCTCTACTATCCGGGCGCCGGCGGTACGGTTTATTACCGCGATACACCCGATGCGGTCAGCGGAGCTACCGGTCAGATCGCTTTTTTTGGAAACAGCGCTTATGCCGCGAACGCCAGTGCGTTCAACGAGAACGTCAAGATCAGCACGCCGATCACTTCTGATCAGGCGGGGAATATCTACTTTGGCTACCGCGTCAGCGGCGCGCTGCCCGCGGGGTCCACATTCACCAGCGGCATTGCGCGCATTGCGCCGGACGGCACAGCTACTTACGTGAACGCATCCTCTCTGGTAAGCGATTCCCAGATTCAAGCCCTCACGATGGACTGCGCCCCGGCGATCAGTGCGGATGGCAAGACGGTCTATGTCACCGTGAATGGCGCGGGCGGGTATCAGGCACAGCCGGGCTACCTTGTTGCCCTCAACAGCACCACCCTGCAGACCAAGCAGAGCGTGGCGCTAAAGGACATTAAAACGGGAATGAGCTCTATCCTGCCCGATACGGGCACCGCTTCCCCGACCATCGGGCCGGATGGCGATGTCTATATTGGCGTTTTCGATAATCCGCCGCTCTCGAACCATGACCGCGGATGGATGCTTCACTTTTCGGCGGATCTCTCGCAGCAGAAGCCGTCGGGCGCCTTCGGATGGGATAACACGCCTTCGATCGTGCCGGCAACCATGGTTCCCTCCTATCACGGCGCGTCGAACTATCTGCTGATGACCAAATACAACAATTACGCCAGCACCGGAGGCAACGGCGATAACCGGCTTGCGATCCTTGACCCCAATGCGACCATGATCGATCCGATCACCGGGGCCACAGTGATGAAGGAAGTGCTCACGATCTCGGGCGTGACGCCGGATGGCCCGCCGCCGGCAGTGACAGAGTGGTGCATCAACACGGCCGTCGTCGATCCCGCGACGGACTCGATCCTGGTCAACAACGAGGATGGGCGGCTCTATCGCTGGGACCTGTCGACGAATACGCTCAGCCAGGCGATCACGCTGACCAGCGGCATAGGGGAGGCCTACACGCCGACGCTGATCGGCGCCGATGGAAAGGTGTATGCGATCAATGCGGGGGTTCTGTTTGCCGTCGGGGTCGTGCCGGAACCGTCGACACTGGGGCTGGGCATCGGGGTGGCAGTGCTGCTGCTTGGCCGGAGACGCGCGCGGCGGTGATTACTTGGCGTTGGGTGTGCCGCCGAATTGTGGGAGGACGGCTTCGGGTGCGCCTTCGACTTTGATGTGGAGTTCCCACGGGGCGTGGCCGAGAGGTTCGGCGGCGAAGGTGGCGGTGGTTGTGCCGTAGGATTCGGAGGGGCCGACGGGAATTCCGACGCCGACGCCGGTGCCGACACCGCCGTGGCCGCCGCCGCTGAAACCCCCGATGCCGAAGCCGAGGGAGGAAGATTGATAGGAGGCGGGGTAGCTGATATTGAGGGGTCGAACGACGGTGCCGTCGGATTTTTTGACGAAGATTTCTTCGAGGCGGCGGCTGTTGGTATCGATGACGACGGCGACGGAATCCTGGAGCTGAACGAAGTCGGCAAAGATGTTGACGCCGGAGGGCTGGGGGTCGGGTCTGTATTTGAGGTTGTAGGTGTTGCAGGCGCCCAGGAAGAGGGTGGCGAGAAGGATGAAGGCATGTTTACGCATAGGACCTCCCACAAAAGCGTTGCTCATGATAGCCGGTAGAAGATGCAATTTCATGAGGCGCGCATTCGGAACAGGGTATTTTCATGAGTATAGTGACATCGTCGTTGGAAGATTGAAGCCGTCCGCTGGGAACGAGGATATAGCATGTGGGTCCGCGCGACAGTTGCCGCACTCTTACTGGTGGTTTCGGTACCGGTTTACAATCGATGCTCTGTTCATACAGTTTTACTGATGGTTGTGTGTTCAGAGGTGGCTGGCTTAATGGCATTCTTCATTCCAGCCGCTCTCGCCCCTACCCTCATCAGCTTAGGACTGGTGGCGTCGGTGATACTTCCTGCGATGCTCGCAACATTTTTTTCCGGCGCATTCATTTGGCGATCAGTAAGATCCCCCTTCTTTGCAGCGGCGCTGGCGATCTTTGCGGGTTCCCTGGCATGCCTCGCATATGCGTGCATGGTGGCGCCAACTTTCTGGCTGCATTAGAAGCGGTTCGGGGTCGCACTTCCGGTCGCCCGGCGCGATGATTGTCCCGCTCCCAATGACACGATCCACTCATTGATTTCTTGGGGTGAAGCGAAAGGTGCGGACGGCCTGGGGGCCGGTGCCTACGGACATGGAGATGATGACGACCTGGGGAGTGGTGGCGGATTTGTAGCAGACGGAGAAGGACTGGACGTTGCGGACGATGACGGTGGAGGCGGTGCCGAAGCGCGGGGTGGTTGTGCCGTGAAGGTACTGGGTTTCGGTGAGCTGTCCGTTGGCGTAGGTGTAGGAGATGTCATAGGACTGGTTGGCGTTGGCGGCATCGGCCTGGGAGACCATGGAGAAGGAGGTGCCCGGGGTGGTGCCGGAGGGGACGGAGACGCTGGCGCAGGTGCGGCCGACCTGGATGATGCGGGAGAGGGCGGCTTCGACTTCCAGGTCGCTGGTGATGGAGGTGCTGACGGTGCTGTTCATTTTTCCGCCGAGCTGGATCATGCCGAAGACGGCGGTGGACATGACGGCGAGAATGGTTAGCGCGAGGAGCATCTCGGCGAGGGTGACGCCGGTGCGGTAGTTTTTGTGGCGTGTGCTTTTCATGGCTGGGTCACCCGCGCTACGAGGGACTGGCCGTTGATGGTGACGGTGACTTCGAGGAAGTCGGCATCGGCGGTGCCGGAGCCGTCGGCGTCTTTTGTGGCGACGGTGACGGTGCGGTTGCAGGTGACGCCGTGAATCGAGACGGTGTCGCTCAAGCCGCTGTTGGCGGAGAGGGTGACGTAATCGAGGCTCATGAGGTCTTCCATTTTTTCGACGAGGCGGGTGTGGATGTCGAGGCGCTGGTCGACCGCGGAGGAGAGGCGGGCGCTGGACTGCAGCGAAATGCCGAAGCCCAGTGAGACGATGCCGACGATGATCACGAGGATCATGGATTCGAGGAGGGTCACGCCGCGGGGCGCGCGAGGTTGTGACCGGCGGTGTGTGCTCATGGTCCGATCCCCGTGTGGGTGGAGGTGTACATGGGGAGCGTGGGAGCCTGCGGCAGGGCGCGGTTGTCGAACCAGGGGATTGCACCGGTCGTGAAGACGCATTGGGCGTTGGAATTGTTGTTGATGGTCTGGTTGACGACGACGGGGCCATAGATGGTGCAGTTTTTGTGGTCGAAGTTACCAGTGGTGTAAAGGGCGCCGTAGAGAGTGAGGGGTCCGCCGGTCTGGGAGATATTTCCCTGGGCTACGATGTAGACGGGGTATCCGGAGAGGCCAAGCGATGTTGTGCCGGTGGTGAACTTCACGGAGCCGTCGACGACGAAGGTGCCGCCTGCGGCATAAGTGCCGGAGATGGTGACGACGGGGTCTTCGAGGTTGCCTTTGATCCAGATGACCTTGTTGCCGCCGAGGCCGTTGAAGGTGAAGGTCTGCCCCACGGAGTTACCGTTGACGACCTGGCCCCAGTTGGTGGCCTGGTTGTGCAGATAGGTGTAATCGATGTTGGGCATGGCGACGGAGGAGACGTTGTTGGTCTTGTCGGTCACGGTGAGGTGAGAGTTGGCGGTGTAATTGCCCGTGTAGTTGAGGTCGCCGGTGATGGTGGAGTTGCCGGTGTCGTTCTTGATATTGCCGCCGATGGAGAGATCGCCGTTGACCGTGATGTTCTTGACGGTCATGGCCTTAGCGGTGGTGATGGCGGGAATCGTGGGTGCCGCGGGGGTTGGGATGGAGGCGGTGTAGGAGGTCTGGTTGGCGACGACAGAGCCGGAGTACGTGATGGTGCCGCTGCTGTAGTTGAGGGTGCCGTCGCTGGCGTAGGCATGAATGTCGACGGTGGTGTCGTAGAGGGCCTGGATTTCGGCTTCGGAGAGACAGCGGTTCCAGATGCGGATGTCATCCATATAGCCGTTGAAGTTGTAGAGAGTGGTATCCCAGGGCTCGCAACCCATGCGGAATGCGCCGCTGGATGCTCCGAGGGCATTTGCGGGGACGTTGGCCTGGCCGGCGGAGGTGCTGTCACTCATGCGGTCGTACTGGGAGCCGGCAGATTTGGATTTGTCGAGGCCGTTGACATAGGTTTTGATCCACTGGCCGTTGGCATTGTAGACGCCGACAAGGTGGTACCAGGTGCCCATGGTGAGGATGGTGCCGCCGACGATGTCGCGGTTGAGGTGCGGCTTGTTGTTGCCGTCACGGACTTCGAACTCGAGCTTGGAGTTGTAGACGCAGAGCTTGTAGCCGCCGGTGGAATTGTTCTGGTTGCCGCCGATTTTCTGGTCGTAGTAGCCGGAGTTCATTTTGACCCAGGCGGAGAAGGTGACATCGCCGGTGAGGTTGGTGGAGCTGCTGCTGCCGCAGTCGACGTAGGTGTTCTGGGTGCCATCCATCGCGATGCATGCGCCCGAGCGGCCGGGGGTAGCCCAGGTGACGCCGCCGTGAAAGGTGCCGGTGTTTCCGTTGCCTGAGCTGTCGGCGGTGGAGAAGCCGGAGTTTTCGTCAAACTTCCAGGCGAGGTTGGCGCCGGAGACGGGGGATTTGACGGTGGCCCAGTAATTCCAGGTGGTGCCGTTGACGACGATGGAGCCAAGCGGGGTGGGAGAGCCGTTGCTGAAATCGTAGGTGTAGGTGTTGTCGTGCTTGAATTTCCAGACGGCATGCTGGGCGGCGGCTTCGGCGGCATAGAAGGAGGCGTCCATCTTGGGGATCTGGCCGGCCATCGAGGCGTGGACCGTGGAGAGCCAGGCGACGCTCATGGCCAGGCCGGTGAGAACGAGGCTCACGATGATGGTCAGCGAGAGAGCTGACCCGCGAGGGGAGCGTCGTTGAAACCATCGTGGCATGAAGTCACCTGAAGAAGCCCCGGTAATCCTCATAAGAATCGGAGAAGTTTCATGGGTGCTTAAGGTCCGATCGGTGTGAAGGGAGGGAGGCGAAATGGGGTGCGAGAGGATGCCAGTGGCGGCAACGATGTTGTTATGGGCGGCCAGGAGCCCCGCAAATGTTTATTTCCTTTATAATTGTTCCATCGCGCGGAATGAACGGACGAGAACGGATCGATGACAGCACTTCCCCAGCCTTCGCTTCTGCGTGAACCACAGGGTCAGACCTTTCGGCGGGAGCTTTTGGAACCACAGGCGGCGCGGAAATCGATTTTTGCATCGGCGTGGTTTTTCTGGCTTTGTTTTCTGACGCTGACGGGGGTGGGGACGTTTCTGCGGTTCTGGCGGCTGGACTATGAGGCGTACTGGACGGATGAAGCGCACACGGTGCAGCGCATCAATGGCAATTGGACAACACTGCTGGCCCAGATCAAGGATCAGGGATCGCCGCCGGGGTTTTATGTGGTGATCCGGTGGTGGCTGCTGCTGGGGGATTATTACTACAACGCGGTGCAGCAGGCGGACGGGCATTGGATACGGCACATGTATGATGACATTGTGCATCAGCGGTACATCGCGAATGGGAAGGCGTACACAGCGGGATATCTGCGGCTGCTGCCGGCGTTTTTTGGATCACTGACGGTGCCGGCGATGTATTTTCTGGGTCGGCAATTCACGCACCGGCGCGGGGCGCTGCTGGTGATGCTGCTGACGGCGGTGAATCCGTTTCTGGTTTACTATTCGCGCGACATCAAGATGTACGCGTTGCTCGGATTTTTTTCGGCGCTTTCGACGGCGCTGCTGCTGAAGTGGCTCACGTCGCAGCGGCATTTAATCTGGTTTCCGCTGTATGTGGCTTCCGCCTTTTGTCTTTGCTCGATGCATGCGATGGCGATGGTGGTGATCGGCCTGCACGCGCTGATGGTTCTGACGCGCCCGCGGCCGCGGCCGTTTGATGCGCCGCTCTGGGTGCTGAGTGCGGCGCTTGCGACGTGGCTCTATGGATACTGGTATGTATCTGTGGTTGGGCTCGACCGGGTTGAATCTCACATGGAAGGCGCGGGACTGGCCTGGATCACGCGCTATACGGACATGAAGAGCGATGTGCTCCTGGGGCTGCCGACGGTTCATATGCTCGGATATCTGTGGCCGAGTTACCCACCTGATCCGCGCCTGGTGAGCTGGTTCGAGCTGGGGGCGGATTTTAATTCACACATCGCCACCCGATCGTCCAGTCTGATCCTGCGCTGGGAGTACATCGCGGCGTGGGCGCTGTTTGCGGTGCTGATTGTGGGGCTGGTTCCGTGGGAACGGCTGTGGCGCAAGCCGGCCGCGAGCGTGGAACGGCAAAATTCCGCCACGCGTGGGCGGTTCTGGTGGATTCTGGTCTGGGCGATCATCCCGCCGCTGCTGCTGGCGGCGACGTGGCTGCCGATGGACGATCCGTGGCGATTTGTCCTTCTCGGGCATGGCCGGCAGCCGCTGTGGGAGCCGCGGTACCTGACGGAAATTGTGCCCGCATGGCTGTTGTGGCTGGGCATTGCGCTGATGCGCCTGCCGACGCTGCCGCTGCGGACGGTGGGGATTCTTTTTTTCACGACGATCTGCACGCTTTCATCGCTGTCGAATCACCTGATTTATCGCAATCCCCCCTACCACCACGCCGACATGATCGCGCTGCGCTACATGGACCAGAAACGGCGCACGACGACCGCGGTGGGCGGGCCCGTCACGGCCTATCCCTATCCGGCGCATGACGTGTCGACGTCATCGCTGCGCAAGGTCGTGCCGGACAGTGCGGAAGATGACCGGATATCGGGGGCGAATATCTGGTCGTCGCTGGGGTCGGAGGCGGCGTGCCGGAGCTGGCTGCAGTCGCAGTTGCTGGCGCGTGGCTCCAGCGTGGACACGATCGTCCTCACCGACCGTTATGGTGACATGACGAAGGAGACGGATCTGATTTCGGATGCTGCGGTGGAGAAGATGATCGCGCAGGCGGTGCGGAATGGCGTGAAGTGGAAGCTGGTGTATGAGGAAAATTATCGCTGGTATTACGAGTGGCGGTTTTACATTTTCCACACGTGGCGGACGCGGGTGTGGCAGCTGGAGAGCGTCACGCGGCCGGTGAATCCGGATCCGTGACGGGAATTGTCCACAAATGAACACGAATGAACACAAATCTTAATTTCAAATAATTATTTGTGTTCATTTGTGTTCATTGGTGGATAAATCTTGTTGCAATCGCGTTCAGGAGGGGCGGCGGGCGCCGAAGGCGGCGAAGAGGACGTTTTTGTGGAGGAGCTCTTCGTCGATGAAGCCGGTGTCGCGGAGTAGGCGTAGCTGGTAGGTGACGGGTTTGGGGGTGTCTTCTTCGGCGATGTATTTGAATACGGCTTCGCGGTAAGCGCGGCCGGTGTCGCCGCCGCCTTTGAGAGCTTCGAGATATTCGGCGTAGCTGTCGCGCATCAGGGATTCGATTTTCGGGTTGACCTGCTCGATGAGGTCGAAGACCCAGAAAGAGCCGCCGGGGCGCAGGGCGCGGAAGATTTTGTTGAACATGGCGTGCCACTCCGCATCGGTGCGGAGGTGATGCAGCGTGGCGGCGGTGACGATCACGTCAAAGTTTTTTTCGCCGAACTCGATGGTGCGCATGTCGCCCTGGATGGCGTGGACGGTGCCCGTGGTGCGGAGGGAGACGCGCTCGACGGCCCGATCGAGCATGGGGCGGCTCAAGTCGAGAAGGGTGCAGTTGACGGGGGGCATGCCGGCGGCGCCGCTTTCGGCGGCGAGTTCTTCGAGGACGCGGAGGGTGTAATTGCCGGCGCCGCAGCCGATGTCGAGGAGGTCGCGGGCGTCGGGAGAGACGGCGGCGACGGCGGCGGCGACGAGGTCCATGCAGAGGCGGGCGTCGATGGTGGCGGTCTGACCGGTTTCGAGGTTGCTGAAGCGGTCGACGTCGTTGTCGAAGCGGGCTCGGATTTGTTCGACGGTTGATTTCATGGTGTCGCTCCGGGGAAGCAAGATGACACGCCCTATTGTATGCTTCGACGCGCCATTTTCATGCCGGCGCGTCTTTCGCTTGCGACGGGAGCGGAGGGAGCAGCCATAGGAGCACGCCGAGCCATGCTGTTGCGACGCCGAGGCCGCCGAGGAGGTCGGTCAGATAGTGGACGCCGACGTAGAGGAGCGCGGTGGCCTCCATCACGCCCATGCCCAGGACGGCGAGTGCGAAGGCGATGCGGGTGGCGCGCGGGCGCGGCTTCAATCGCATGAGGAGCAGGACGAGGAGGCCGGACATCACCATGACGGACATGGTGTGGCCGCTGGGGAAGCTGTACCCTTCGCGCAGGGGATCCCAGACAAAACTGACAAAGCGCGAAGGCCGGGGCACCTTGAAGAGCCCCTTGAGGGTGTCGCATACGAGCCCACAGCCGGAGATGCCGCCGATCCAGACCGCCATTTCGCGGAAGAGGTGTTTTCGCCACATGAAGATGCAGGCAGCGATGGTGCCGCCGACGGCCGTCCAGAGCTGGCCAAGGCCGGAGACGCAGGAGGCAATGAAGACCACCGGCGGCGATTGCCGTTCGTACAGGTAGGGGGCGATGAAGCGGTCGGCCTGGGCAAGGAGGCCATTGAAGTGGATGTCGGCGGCCACGGCGATAAAAAAAAGCGTGCCTCCGGCGATCAGCGCGCAAGGTATCGCCTTGACCGAAAGCGTCTTCACAGGTTTTTGTTCGACCAGCGTCATCGACGCAGTTTACCCGGTGGGTTCCCGGGATAAAGGCCCCAGCATGTGCTCGGGGCTATTCACGGAAGCGCGGGCCGAGATCTTCCAGGCGTGTGGATTCAGTCAGATAGTGCGACGGGACGTTGAAGCGGTCGTGGATCATCGACGCGAGTTCGCTCATGACCACCGGGGCGGTCCATTCTCCGGCGTTAAACGGCGCGGCGGATGGGCACATGCCGGCAAGAGCACTGGCCAGTTGTGCGAGGGTGTCGCAGGACTGCGGAATCGCCTTGCTGAAAGGTGCGACTGCCGACCGCAAAGCCACAGCCAGAATCGCTACGATCACCCCGAAAAGCAGCGAGAATAAAAACCGGGCGACGGTGCCGAGACCAGGTATCCAGAGCTGCGGCAGTTTCGCGCGTGAATCAAGCAGGATTCCTAAAACGATCATTGCTGCCACGCCGCCGGCGACACTCACCGCGGCAATGAAATAACTTGCGGACTTGCTGATTTCCAACTTCGGAAAGGCGAGTTCGTGGTAGAGCGAGTTGCCGAGGTGGTCCCACACGCCCTTTTGCCGTTCGGCGGGGACGAGGCGCGTGAGGGAGGTCAGCAGCGTCAGGGGGCCGGTGACTTGGGCGGAAGAGAGGGCTTCGCGAATGTCTGCGAGGTGGGAAGGCGTGAAATGGTTCGGCAACTCTCGAAGGCGAGCGGCGATGCGCTCGGAAACTTCGCCGAGGGTAGCAGAGGGTTCGAGGGGCGGATCGAAATCCCGGTTCACCTGGACAATAAAGGCCTTCTTCACCAGCACATTGAACTGGATGAGGTCCGGCGCGCGGCTTCCGAGTTTGAACGCGCCTTTCAGGGCGCTGGCGTCACGGCTCTCGCGGGTGGAACGACCCCATTGAGAGCGCGCGGCGAAGAAAAAGAGAATGCCGCTGCCGAGCGAAATGGCGGCACAGGCGGCAAGCGTGGATTGCCGGCCATTGCTGATGCTCGCGAGGAAAAAGACCACTCCGAAGAACAATGAAATGCCGCTGAAGAGCATCACCACTTGCTGCCAAGTGACATTCTTCTCGCCGGCCATCGAAAGCGCTCCGTTTATGTAGATCGGGAATTTCGGTCAGAGTTTATTTGAGCGTCTTTTTAACACAAAGGGCACGAAGGGTCGTGAAGTGCACGAAGAATTTTTTGGCAGGGGAAAATGAACAGAAATTTCTTCCATTGCTATGTTTTGGTGGCAGAGACACGTGCTGCCGTCGCTTCCGCGACTCGGGATTCCGGCATCCATGCACCCACGACAGCGGTCGCTAAGGCGGACCTCGTCGATGGGCTAAGAGCTTGTGCCGCTGCCGCGGCAATGGAGTAAAGGGACATCCCTAGGCTCCGGTGGAAAGTTTTTCGACGGCGGATTTGAGTTGCTCATAGGCCTGCTCTATGGCCTGGGGGATGACGCGGACGTTGCCGAGGATGGTCATGAAATTGATGTCGCCGTTCCAGCGGGGGACGATGTGGCCGTGGATGTGGCCGGGGACGCCGGCGCCGGCACATTTGCCGATGTTGAAGCCGATGTTGTAGCCCTGCGGATTCATGGCGAGCATGAGGGCCTGCTGGCCGAGGTTGAGGAGTTCCATCACCTGGGCGCGTTCGTCGGGGGTGCATTCGACGGGGGTGGGTGCGTGACGATAGGGCGCGGCGAGGAGGTGGCCGTTGACGTAAGGGTATTTGTTGAGCATGAGGAGGCAGAGCGGGGTGCGGGCGAGGACGAGGGTGGCTTGGTCGCTTTCGGGATGCTTGGCGGCTTCGCAGAGGAAGCATTCCTTGGGGCCGTCGGAGACGGTTTTGATGTAGTCGAGTCGCCAGGGGGCGTAGAGGGTTTGGGTCATGTCTACCTTCAGATCAGGCTTTTGGTCAGGAGTATGATAATCTCTTGATTGCCTTGACCCCAGCATGCCTGAATATTGGCAGGACCCAAATGATTGTCGCAGATTTGTGGCGATCTGCGCGGTCTTTGTATACTTGTGCCATGACACATGAAGGACATGACCGAGCAAGTCTGGCGCTGGCACGAAGAGTTGCCGACGGTCTCTCCACACACCCAGAATGGATAGCCCTCGCGAAGGAAAACCTTCGACTTTGGACCACTCGGAATGCGCAGGCGCCCCGCCTGCTGGCTTGCTACGAAGAGTGGCTCGCCATTCTCGATCAGCCCGTCGAGAATGTCCGGCGCATCCTGCTTGACGAGAGTGACGAAGGACAACGCCTCCGGCAGAATTCCCCTTTCGCCGGAGCTCTTTCTCCATCAGAAGTATGGAAAATCAAACGCGAAGCCCATGCAACGACCACAACTTGACCATATTCTTCGTGCCGCTGCCGCCATCACCGGCACTGATCAGTTTGTGATCATTGGGTCGCAAGCCATCCTGGGACAGTTCCCTCATGCACCTGCTGACCTATTGATTTCAATGGAGGCCGACCTTTTTTCCTTTAACGGGCCGGCGGACGCGGACCTGATCGATGGCAGCATCGGAGAAGGATCTCCCTTTCATCAGACCTTTGGTTATTACGCTCATGGGGTGGCAGAAGAAACCGCCACCTTGCCCAAAGGGTGGAAGGATCGCCTGGTTGCACTTTCCGGACCGGCGACAGGCGGAGCCGTCGGCCTTTGCCTTGAAGTACATGACTTAGCGCTCTCCAAGCTGGTGGCCGGACGTCCGAAGGACATTGAATTCATCAAGAATGTGATTCGCCACGGTTTGGCGAGTTCAGAGACGCTCACACAGCGGCTCAAACAAACGGATCTCGACGATAGGCTTCGTGCAGCGTGCGAAACTCGGTTGATACGAATTCTGGCAACCTGAGACCAAGGCCGATGTCTTGCCCCCCATGTGGGGCTACGATAGTGCTGTGCACGAATCGCTCGCACAATTTCACCCCGTCATCGCCCGCTGGTTCGAGGAGAAGGTCGGCGTTCCGACGCCGCCGCAGGTGATGGGGTGGCCGGGGATTGGGGTGGGGAAGTCGACTTTGATTCTGGCGCCGACGGGGAGTGGGAAGACGCTGGCGGCATTTCTTGCCGCGATTGACTGGCTCGCGAAGCGGCTGATCGTGGCGGAGGCTGAGGGGAAGACGCTCTGGGGGGTGCAGATTCTCTACATCTCGCCGTTAAAGGCACTGGCGAATGATGTGCAGAAGAATCTGCTGCGGCCGATTGAGCAGCTTGCCGAGATGGCGGCGGCGATGAAGGTGGAGTGGCCGGAGATTCATGTGGCGATTCGTACGGGGGATACGCCGCAGAAGGAGCGGGCGGCACTGGCGCGGCGGCCGCCGCATATCCTGGTGACGACGCCGGAGAGTTTGAATCTGATGCTGTCGACGGCACCGCGGATGACGCTGGGGACGACGCGGTATGTGATTGTCGATGAAGTGCATGCCCTCGCCGGTTCTAAGCGAGGTGTCTTTTTGAGCGTCCTTCTCGAGAGACTGGAGGAGGAGCGGCGAGGGAATGACGAAATTCGAATGACGAATGACGAATCAAATTCCAAGGGGAGAATGTCAAAAAAGGGCGCGGTGAGGCGAGGGATGAAGATTGCGCCGGGGGTTTATGTGCCTGTCGAGCCGGTTGGAGAGCTGATTCGGATTGGGCTCTCGGCGACGGCGCGGCCGGAGACGCTCATTGCGCGGTGGCTGGCGGGATATGACGATGCGGGATCGGCACGGCCCATCGAAATTGTGCAGGCGGGGCAGCGCAAGTTGCTGGATCTGCAGGTCATCTGTCCGTTCAGCACGAATTCGGGGGATGACCAGGAAGATGCCGACGCCACAAGCACTCAGAACTCAGAACCCAGAACTCAGAACTCCAAACCCCCGCCTCCAGTCCGCGGCACGGGGCACTGGCCGGAGGTGACGCGGGAGACGCTGCGTCTGATCCGCGAACACAAGGGCACGCTGGTTTTTGGGAACTCGCGGCAACTGATTGAGCGACTTGCCGCGCGGTTTCAGGAGGAGTTGCAGAAGGAGGCTGCCGCTGCCGAAAATCACGCGTCGCAAATTGAGCAGCTCAAAGTGCCGGTGATTTTGCCTCACCACGGGTCAATTGCCAAAGAGGTGCGGCTGGAGACGGAGCAGGCGCTCAAGCGCGGAGAGGTGGATGCGGTGCTTGCGACGAGTTCGCTGGAGCTCGGGATCGACATTGGGAGCCTGGACCTGGTGGTGCAGATTGATTCGCCGGGAAACGTGGCGGCGGGGCTGCAACGAGTGGGGCGGTCGGGGCATCTGGAGCGGGCGACGGCAAAGGGGCGGTTTATTGCGCGGGGGCTGTTTGATTTGCCGAGCTTTGGGGCGCTCTTGCCCCTGATGTTTGAGGGGCGGGTGGAAGAGACGCGCGTGCCTGAGAATTGCCTGGATATTGTGGCACAGCAGGTGGTGGCGGCTTGCGCGGCGCGGCCGTGCAAGCGGGCGGATGTATTTCGGATGTTTCGGCGCGCGACGCCGTTCGTGGGGCTGGCGGAGAAGCAGTTTGACGGCGTGGTTGCGATGCTTTCGAAGCGTGCCGAGCGCGTGACGGCACAGGGGCTACGGCCGCGGATCAGTTTTGACCGCGTAAACGATGAGCTGACGATCATGCCGGGGGCGGCATTGGTGCTGCTGGTGAATGGCGGCGTGATTTCGGATACGGGGCAGTTTCCGGTTTATCTTGCCGGGGCGAAGCGCGGCCGCGCGGAGTTGGGCGGCGGAAAACATAACGGGCATGAGCAGGGCGCCTCGCCGCGCGAGGAGCATCTGGATCGGGGAGCGCCGGGCGTACGGCTGGGGGAATTGGATGAGGAATTTGTTTACGAGACGAAGGAGGGGGATCGGATCATTCTCGGCAGCCAGACATGGCGCGTAGTGCGGATTGATGCGGATCGGGTGCTGGTGGAGCATGCGACGCCCGGGAGCAGCCGGATGCCATTCTGGCGAGGGGAACGGCCGCCACGGTCGGAGATGCTGGGGGAAGCGCTGGCGCGGTTCAATGGCGAGATGGAGAAGCGGCTGTGGCATCGGCATCCTGCCGATGATTCCGCCTCACCCGATGATGCCGCCACGCTGGATTGGCTGACGCGGGAGCATCATTTTGATGCGCAGGCGGCAGACAATGCACTGGTTTATTTTCGCCGGCAGCTGGATCGCGGCGCGCTGCCGCACGAGGACCAGATTGTTGTTGAGCATTTTATCGATCGCGCAGGGGAGCCGATCATTGCGATCATGTGCCCGCTGGGGCGGCGGGTGAATTATGCGCTGCGGCTGGCGATGGAGAGTCAGTTTGCCAAGCGCCGGCTGCCCGCACAGCTGGTGCATCATGATGATGGGCTGATCATCCGTCCGCCGGTGGAGTTGGGGGCGATTCCAGAGAATCCGCTGGTGTGGCTGAAGGCCGCGACGCTGGAAGATGAGATTGTTGATCAGCTGGAGGGGACGGCACTTTTTGGGCTCCGCTTCCGGCAGAATGCGGCACGGGCACTGATGCTGCCCAAGATGGCACTGACGCAACGGACACCGCTCTGGCAGCAGCGGCTGAGGGCGCGGCATCTGCTGGCATTGGTCAAAAAGCAGCGGAATTTTCCGATCATTGTGGAGACGTATCGCGAGTGTCTGCAAGATGCGCTGAATATTCCGAAGGTCGCGGAGATTTTGTCGCGCATTGAGAGCGGGACGATGAAGGTGAAGATCGTCAGGCATCGCGAGACCGGCGAGAGCGGCTCGCCGATGGCGAGGTCGCTGTTCTCGCAGTTTACGCAGGCGTATCTGTATACGTGGGATGACCCGCTGGTGGCGAAGGACTTGGAGCCGACGGTGGACCGGCAGACGCTCGATGAGATTCTGCAGCGGCGCGCGGCGGATAGCGGGGCATCGACGGCTGAGGCGAGCGGGCTGGAAAAGGCGTGGACGGAGGTGGATGAGGAGTCGCTCCGGCGGCGCATCTGGGGGTTGGATTATCCGGCGCGCACCGCGGAGGAATTGCTGGAGAAAATTGAGCTTGCGGGAGCGGTGGGGATTCCCGAGGAAGAGATGCCGCGGCTGGGGGAGTGGGTCGCTGGCGGGCACGAGGAAGCGAGCGACATGCTCGCGTCTCTAATGGAGAAGCGGCGGATTCTGCTGATCAAAGGCGCATCCGCCAAGGGATCGACATCGCCAAGCCTTTACATCGCCACCGAAACTCTCTCGCTGCTGATTGCGGCACGGGGCAAGGTGCCGGGAATTCCGCGTGATCTGCCTGCCGCGCTGCTGGAAAGCACGATGTCGCGCGAGGACGCGCGGCGCGCTGTTGTGGAGCAGGTCATCAAAGCTCATCCGACCTTTACGCGAGGGATGATTGCCGAGACGCTCCCGTGGATGTCCAAAGAAGCGGAGACCTGGCTGCAAGCATTGGAGCGCGAGGGGCGCGTACTGCCGGTGGGCGAGCGGTTGGTGTGGGCGGAATATGCGGAGCAACTTCGGGCGATGGCACTGCGGCGTGAGCGGCGTGCGGCGAGCACTGTTGATCTTGCCGCGTTGCAGCGTCATCTGCTGGAGTGGCAGCGTGTTCAACCTGTTGTGGGGACGACGACGCGGGATACGAATGTGGACGAAGGAGAGTTGGGTGCACTGGATGCGACCGAGGACATTCTCGATTTGTTTACCGGGCTTTCCTTTCCACTGGAGTTCTGGGAGTACGAGGTTCTTCCGGCGCGCGTGCCGGCATTTTCGGCGGCGATACTCGATGGGATTTGCCGCAATGGGCATCGCGTATGGGTCGGGTCGGGCGATGGCGGGGATGTTGCAATTGCTTTCTGGCCGAGGCAGCTTCTCGGGCAGCGCGCCGCGCCCGGGGTTGCGGCTCTATCCGCCATGGGCTCGCGCGTGCGGGATCATCTGCAGGCGCACGGAGCATCCTTTCAGTTTGACCTGCAGATCGCACTGACGCTGGATGAGGGGGAACTGGCGCTGGCGTTGCGTGAGCTGGCGGCGGCGGGGCTGGTGTCGTGTGATGATCTGCACAACCTGCGTGAGGTGCAGCGCGTGGCCGCCAACGCGGCGCGGGATGAATCACGACGCGGGGCGCAGCGGGTTGCCCCCCGGCCGCCTCGGTTGACGCGGAACTGGTGGAAGCATTCCGCCACCACGGCGGGGAATCTGGGCGGGCGTTGGTTTCTGCTGCCGCCGCAGGCCACAGGGACGACCGCGCTGGACGTGGCGCAACGGGCGGCGGATCGTGCGGAGCGGTTTCTGCGGCGTACGGGGTTTGCGTGTCGGGAGCTGCTGGAGGCTGCGGACGGGCCGTGGAAAGACGCGTACGACGTGCTGACGCGGATGGAATGGGCGGGAAGCGTGCGTCGCGGCTATTTCGTGGATGGGATTTCGGGGGCTCAGTTTGCCGACCCGCGGACGGCGCTTGCGCCTGTTGGGACCAGTGCGGCAGTGACGTGGCTGTCGATGCTGGACCCTGCCAACGTGTGGTCGCGTGCGGCGACGCGATGGATCACCGACAGCGGGCTGGCGGCGCGTGTGCCGCGGGTTGCGGGGTCGTGGGTAGCGCTTGTCAGGGGACACCCGGTCTTAGCCGCGACAGGGTGGGGGCAGCGGCTGATACCATTGCCGGCATCCGACGACGACCAGCGGCAGGCCCTCGCCACGGTGGCCACACTGCTCCCCCGCCTCCCGCGCACGACCCACCCGCACCTTGCCGTGCGCCATTGGGACCAGCAGGAAATCGTGGGCACTCCCGCCGCGGAAATCCTGCGGGAGCAGGGGTTCACGCGTGACACACAGGGCATGCGGCTGTATCGTTCGTACTCGATTCAAGGATGAATTCGCAAAGGAGCTGCCGTGGCTGCTAATCCGTCTGACTCCCCCGCCAAAGCACAGCCGTGCATCATCACCATTTTCGGCGCCACCGGCGATCTGACCATGCGGAAGCTTCTGCCGGCGATTTACAACCTCACGCGGGACGGGTTGCTGCATGAGAATACCGTGGTCGTTGGTTTTGCGCGGCGGCCGAAGACGGATGAGCAGTTTCGCAAGGAGATGCTGGAGGGGGTGCAGAAGTTTTCGCGATCCAAGCCGGTCGATCCCGGGATCTGGGAGAAGGTCGCGTCGAAGCTGTTCTATCACCAGTCGACGTTTGAAGATGCCGCGGGGTATCAATCCCTGGCGAAGCGGTTCAAGGAGCTGGACGAAAAATATAAAACCGGCGGCCGCAAGCTCTATTATCTCTCCACGAGCCCCAGCGAATTCGCCCCTATTGTTTCAAACATGGGGGACGCCGGGCTGGGCAACATTGACCCCTTCTCCCCCACCGCGTGGCGGCGTGTCATTGTCGAAAAGCCGTTTGGCCGCGATCTCGCCACCGCGCGCGAGCTCAACGATCAAATCAGCAAAGTGTTCGACGAATCGCAAGTCTTCCGTATCGATCACTACCTGGGCAAACAGACCGTGCAGAACATGCTCGTCTTCCGGTTTGCCAACGGCCTCTTTGAGCCAATCTGGAACCGCAACTACGTCGACCATGTACAGATCACGGTGGCGGAAGCGATCGGCGTCGAAGGCCGCGGGCCGTACTACGAGACCAGCGGCGCGATGCGCGACATGATTCAGAATCACCTGATGCAGTTGCTGACGCTTACCGCGATGGAACCGCCCGTGGCATTGGACGCCAACGCTATCCGCGATGAAAAGGTCAAAGTGCTGCGATCCATCCAGCCGCTCAATCCCGAGCAGGTGGCCAGGCAGACGGTGCGCGGCCAGTATTCCGCCGGCAAATCGCCTGATGGCACGAAGCAGTTCGCCGGCTATCGCCAGGAAGAGCGCGTGAACCCGCAAAGCCAGACGGAGACCTTTGCCGCGGTGGAGCTGCACATCGACAACTGGCGATGGAAAGGTGTGCCGTTCTATCTGCGCAGCGGCAAGCGCATGCCCCGGCAGGGGTCGGAAATCTGCGTTCACTTCCGCCAGGCACCGGGCGTGCTCTTTGCCGCCCAGGGGAATCTACAGCACAACGTGCTCGTCCTTCGCGTGCAGCCGCATGAAGGAATTTCGCTGCTGATCAACGCCAAAACGCCTGGGACGGTGACACGCATTGCCCCTGCGCACATGGACTTCAACTACGATCAGGCGTTCGGCAGCTATTCGCCGGAAGCTTACGAGCGGCTGCTGCTCGATGCCATTCTGGGCGATTTCACGCTCTTTATCCGCAACGATGAGGTGGAAGGGTCCTGGCGCATCATCGACTCGATTGAAAAAGTCTGGGCCGAGGGTTCGCCGCCGCTGGCCCTTTATCCCGCCGGCACGTGGGGCCCGAAAGAATCGCACACCCTCCTGGAAAAAGAAGGGCGCGAGTGGGATGCGATGATCGATACGTCGGCCCGCGAATTGACCATCGGGGAAGATTACTGATTTCTATTGAATCATTGAGTCATTGTTGATTGAATCATTGTGATGACGGACACATCGACTACCTCCCTCAGACCTGAAACGCCCTCACGGCTGCAGATCTTTTTAGACTGCTGGCTGATGATGGCGTTCGGGGCATTGCTCTGCGGCGTGACGCTGCAAAACTATCGGAACGTTCAGGAGTTCGGGTTCATGCGGACCGACTGCATGGTTGCAGCGGTTGTGGCGGGTATCGGCATTGCCTTCGCTTTCGGCGGCGCCATGCACCATGCAGACCTCCTCCTTGCGCACGATGCCGCCCGCCGCCCCCACTGGACCCTGCGAATTTTACTGGTCCTTCAGAAGCGTGCGCTCTTGCTTCTGCAGGCAGCCGCGGCCGCATTGGTCATATGGGTCCTTGCCGCGATCCTGTTCAACTTCACCATCCCTGGCCCGGATTACGGCATGCTCTATCGCGGCGGATATGTGCCGCCGGCCATTCCGACCCCGCAGGCTTCTCCCCAGTAATTCACTTCATGGGCCATTCCGCGCGGGTGAATTTCCCTTCCCGCAGAATCGTCTCACCGTCGGCCTGTATTTCGCACCCCGGCAGGCGCAGGTCACAAACCATATCCCAGTGAAGGGCCGATTCATTCTTGCCGCCGGATTCTGGGTAGGCTGCGCCGAGTGCCGCATGACAGGTGCCGCCGATTTTTTCATCGAACAGCGTGTTGCGGGTGTACTGCTGGATCCCAAAATTTGTCCCGATGGCGAATTCGCCCAGGATCCGCGCCCCCGGGTCCTGATCGATCATCTTGATCAGAAACTCTTCGCCCTTCGTCGCGCGGGCATCGACCACTTTCCCTGCCTTGAAGACCAACGTGATCTCCTGCACCTCGCGCCCGCCATGCACAGCAGGGAACGTGTAACGGATGGTCCCCTCGGTAGCAGTCTCGATTGGGCCGGTAAAGACTTCGCCATCGGGAAAGTTCTCGTGCCCGTCGCAGTTGATCCAGTGCCGGCCTTCCACGCCCACGCGCAGGTCAGTCCCGTTTCCGATCACGCGAATCTCATTTTTCTTTTCCAGGAAATCCGCCAGCCGCTGCTGCCGCTGCGACATCGCTTTCCACCCGGCGACCGGATCGGGCAGGTGAAGCAATCCTGCCCGGAAGACAAAGTCGGCATATTCGTGAAGGGACATCTCCGCATCCTGTGCCGATCCGCTGGTCGGAAATTGAGTGCCCGACCATCGCAGCTCCTTCTTTGCCGCCCTCTCGAGCAGGCGCGTCAAGAACGGTTTGCGTGCTTTGGAGGCCTGAGCCTGTTTCTCGGGGGGCACATTGGAGCGGCTCTTGGTGCTTTCCAGCACAGTGGGATCCGAAGCTTGGAATTCACGTGACTTGAAGTCGCG
>JADMIO011638339.1_pt1 | contig 67408 bp, 53 predicted proteins | sample 8958161 | NCBI WGS metagenome assembly JADMIO01 (sample SAMN16585339, study PRJNA669376) | soil metagenome | isolation source: Crop rotation soil | place: USA: Cullars Rotation, Alabama | collected 2011 | reverse complement strand
CGACAACTTGTCCACGTGGAATTCTAAGCTTAGGATCCCAATGTGCTGGAAAGTTTGATTAAAGGCATACAGGACGTTGTTCAGGAGCGTGAAGTACGCCGAGTGTGCGTCAACGACCGGTTGACCGATGGCGCGTATTTTCGCGTAGTCCCACTTCGGCTTGGGAGTCGCGGTCTTTTCGTACGAATACAGATGGCCGTTTGCCGCCGAGACGTAGAGTCTCGTCCCCAACGATGCCAGGGACTCGGGTTTGGCGGGCAGACGAATGCGCCATTGAATCGTCCCGGCCGCGCTATCGATCGCGAGGAGCTCTGAGCTCTCCAGCCCGACGAACGTGACGCCCGACTCGGTCATGAATGGCGTGGAGGGAAGTGCGCCAAGAGCCAGACGCCAGCCCGCGGTGCCGTGCGCGTCGACGATGCGAAGCTCCTCGGCGGTCGCCACACCCAGTCGATCGCCCACAACCCACAGGCTGCTTGGCGCCGCGTCCAGGTGCGTGCGCCACGCGACGTCATCGCGATCCTGCCGGATCGCCACGAGTTCTTGATCGGCCACGGTAATGACGACGTCGCCCAGCACGACGGGCGGTACAGCCGATGTGTGCGACGAAGACCAGAGCAGAGCACCGTCGCCGGCGAGATCGAAGGCCGTCAAACCGACGGCGGGCCCTGCGACAAACGCCGCGGCGGCGCCCACGACGAGCCACGGCGCTTGCTCGACATCGTCGGCGGCGGCGATGGGCTGTTGCCAGCGTACTTCGAGGCCGCCGCGGTCCGGCACCGTTGACAAATGCTGCGCCGGCGTGCACGACGCGATGAAAGCGCTCGCAAAAATCGCGAGCGGCCAGCCAGACGCGCCGCGCCGGGGATTCGACACGCGCTTATAATAGCGACTTCCTCTGGCGCGTCAGCGTCTGACGCGGCGCCAGTCCGGTGCCTGTGACACATCAGACCATCGTCGTCATCGATTTTGGATCGCAGTACACGCAACTGATCGCGCGCCGCCTGCGTGAGCTGGCGGTGTACTCCGAGATCGTGCCGCCCAGCATGACAGCCGAGGAGATCGCCGCGCGTCGTCCGGCTGGCATCATCCTGTCTGGTGGACCCAGCAGCGTGTCGGAGGCCGATGCGCCGCGCGTGGACCCCGCGATTTTCACGCTCAACGTACCGACGCTCGGGATCTGCTACGGCATGCAGTTAATGACGCAGATGCTGGGCGGCGCGGTCAGTCCGGCGGCCAGCCGCGAGTATGGGCACGCTGTCATCCATTTGTCCCCGACAGCGCGCCTGTTCCAGCACGTGCCCGAAACCGTCAAGGCTTGGGCAAGCCATGGTGATTACGTGGCGGCGGCCCCTCCTGGCTTTCAGGTCACCGCCACGTCTGACAACGCGCCCGTCTCCGCGATGCAAAGCGTCGAGCGGCAGTTGTACGGTCTGCTGTTTCACCCTGAAGTGGCGCACACGGAGCGGGGCGAACAGATCCTCCGAAATTTCGCGTTCGGCGTCTGCGGCTGTACCGGCGACTGGACCATGGCGTCCTTTGTAGAGGAGAGCGTCGCGCGAATCCGAGCCCAAGTCGGCGAGCACGGGAAGGTCGTGTGCGGCCTTTCCGGTGGCGTCGATTCGACGGTTGCCGCGATGCTCGTGCACCGCGCGATTGGCGACCGCCTGACATGCATTTTCGTCGACAACGGCCTGCTCAGGCAGGACGAGGCCGAGCAGGTTCGGCGTCGATTTGAGCGCCTGCAATTGCCGCTCGAGTTCGTGGACGCTTCTGACGAGTTCCTCGATCAGTTGGCGGGCGTGACCGATCCCGAGCGCAAGCGCAAGATCATCGGCGCGGCGTTTATCGACGTGTTCGAGCGGCGGGCGAACGAACTCGGGGGGTTCGATTTTCTGGCGCAGGGCACGCTCTATCCGGACGTGATCGAGAGCGTGTCGGTTGTTGGGCCCTCGCAGGCAATCAAGAGCCATCACAACGTCGGTGGCCTGCCGGAGCGGATGCACTTCGCCCTGGTCGAGCCGTTGCGATTGCTCTTCAAAGATGAGGTGCGCGCTGTCGGCAAGACGCTGGGACTGGAAGACGAGTTCGTGTGGCGTCAGCCGTTTCCCGGCCCCGGACTCGCGGTGCGCTTGCTCGGGCCGATCACGCGCGACCGGCTGCACTTGCTGCGACGCGCCGACAGCATCATCGCGGATGAGATTCGCAAAGCGGGTTGGTACCGGCGTCTCTGGCAGTCGTTCGCCGTCCTGCTGCCCGTGCAGAGTGTGGGCGTGATGGGCGACGGCCGGACGTACGAACACACCGTCGCGCTCAGGGCCGTCGAAAGCCGCGACGGGATGACCGCCGACTGGGCTCGACTGCCGCACGAGCTGCTCGGCCAGATTTCGTCGCGCATCGTCAACGAAGTCCGTGGTATCAATCGAGTCGTGTACGACATCAGTTCGAAACCGCCCGCGACGATCGAGTGGGAATAGATGAGGTCACCGCGAGACCCGCGACGGTCAGGAGCGGCGTCGAGCGCGCGCGGGGATGGAGCCCCACGCGCGTTCAATAGAAAGTCCGCGAAGCCCCGAGCGTAAGCGAGGGCGCTGAGCGGAGCGAGCGGCGAAGAGCCGCGAGCAGCGTTTGGGGGTGGGGCCCCAAACGCAACTAAAGAATGTAGACCATGTCCGAGTTCGTCCATCTGCACCTGCACACGGAATTCTCGCTGCTCGACGGTGCGTGCCGGGTCAACGAGCTGCTGGATCGTGCGGCCGCGCTGAAAATGCCGGCTGTGGCGGTGACGGAGCACGGCAATCTCTTTTCCGCCGTCACCTTCCATGATGCGGCCCGCAAGCGGGGCATCAAGCCGATTCTTGGCTGCGAGGTGTACGTGGCGCCCGGCGATCGTGTCGATCGCTCCGGAACGCCAGGTGAGACCGCGAATCACCTGGTGCTGCTCGCGGAAACCAACGAGGGCTTCCACAACCTGATCAAGCTGGTGTCGGCCGGCTACACCGAAGGCTTTTACTACAAGCCGCGCATCGACAAAGCGTTACTCGCCCAACACTCGCGCGGTCTCATCGGGCTGAGTAGCTGTCTCAAGGGCGAAGTGGCCACCGGCATTCGCACGGATCAGATGGCGAAAGCGAAGGCGGCGGCTGCGCGGTTCAGCGACATCCTCGGCCCCGGAAATTTCTTTCTTGAGATGCAGTATCAGGGCATCGAGGAACAACTGACCGTCAACCGCGGATTGATTCCGATTGCTCGCGACCTCGGTCTCCCGCTCGTGTGTACGAATGACGTGCACTATCTGAATCAGACCGACCAGCACCCGCACGACGTGCTGCTTTGCATCGGCACGGGCAAGAGCCTCAACGACGAAAAGCGCCTGCGGTATCACGGCGACCAGTTCTTCCTGAAGACGGCGGATGAAATGGCGCTGGTGTTTGGCGACTATCCCGAAGCGCTGAAGAACACGCTGGCCGTTGCTGAGCGCTGCGACGTCGCGCTGCCCAAGGGCGAGTCGTTCCTGCCAAATTTCGCGGTTCCACCCGGTTACACAGTGGACTCGTACTTCGAACACGTCGCGCGGCAGGGGTTCGCGGCTCGGGTACCCCGGCTGAAGGAGGCCGAGCAGCGTGGCGAGCTGCGGCGGCCGCTCGCCGACTACGAGGCGCGCCTGACTTACGAGATCCAGCTCATCCAGCACATGAAGTACTCGGGGTACTTCCTGATCGTCTGGGACTTCATCCGGTACGCGCGCGAGCGGGGCATTCCTGTGGGGCCGGGGCGCGGTTCGTCGGCCGGCAGCCTGGTCGCGTACTCGATGAAGATCACTGACGTCGACCCGCTGCACTTCGATCTGTATTTCGAGCGGTTCCTCAACCCGGAGCGAGTGTCGCTGCCCGATATCGACGTCGACTTCTGTGAACGCCGCCGCGGCGAGGTCATCACCTACGTCACTGAGAAGTACGGGCGGGAGAACGTCGCGCAGATCATCACCTTCGGGACCATGAAGGCGAAGGCCGCGGTGCGCGACGTCGGCCGCGTCATGGAGATGCCGATCTCCGACGTGAACCGCGTCGCCAATCTCATTCCGAATCAGCTCGACATGACGCTTGACCTCGCGCTGCAGGACGCGCCCGCCCTCGCGGACCTCGAAAAGAACGATCCGCGCGTCAAGGAATTGATGAGCGTGGCGAAGCGGCTCGAAGGGATGACTCGGCACGCGTCCGTGCACGCGGCCGGCGTGGTGATCACGCCGAAGCCGCTGACCGAGTTCGTGCCTCTCTACAAGAGTGCCAAGGACGAAATCACGACCCAGTGGGCCATGAAGGAAATCGAGCGGGTCGGCCTGCTCAAGATGGACTTTCTCGGCCTCAGCACGCTCACGCTGCTCGACGACGCGGTGAAGCATATCCAGGAAACGACGGGCGAGACGATCGACCTGATGAACATCCCGCTGGACGACGCGAAGAGCTATCAGATCTTCCAGAACGGGCAGACGCACGGCGTGTTCCAGTTCGAGAGTTCCGGCATGCGCGACACGCTGCGGAAAGCCAAGCCACAGTGCCTCGACGATCTCATCGCGCTGAACGCGCTCTACCGTCCCGGTCCGCTCCGCGGCGGCGTCGTCGACGACTACATCGCGCGCAAGCACGGTCGCGTCGAGGTCAAGTACGAGCTGCCGCAAATCGAGCCGCTCCTGCGCGAAACCTATGGCGTCATGGCCTACCAGGAACAGGTCATGCGCGTGGCCAGCGAGCTGGCTGGCTTCACGCTCGGCCAATCGGACGAGCTGCGGCGCGCCATGGGCAAGAAAGACGCCGCCAAGATGCAGGCCCAGCGCGACGACTTCATCAACGGCTGCACGTCGCGCGGCGTCCCCGAGAAGAAGGCGGCGAAGGTTTTCGAGCTGATGGAGTACTTCGCGGGCTACGGGTTCCCTAAGGCCCACTCGACGACCTACGCACTGCTCGCGTATCAGACCGCATACCTCAAGGCCAACTACCCGCGACATTTCATGGCGGCGCTGCTGACCATCGAGTCGGAGAACACCGACAAGATTGCGCTGTACCTCGACGAGTGTCGCGAATTGGGCGTGCCCGTGCTGCCGCCGGACATCAATCGCAGCGAGCTGCCATTCACCGTGCAGGAGGATGGGGTGCGCTTCGGCCTGGGCGCGGTGAAAGGCGCGGGCCAAGGCGCGATTCAATCGGTGCTGGAAACCCGCCGCGCCCTGGGCGGAAAGATCAGCTCGCTCTTTGCGCTGGTTGAACACGTTGATTTGCGGCTCGTGAACAAGAAGGTGTTCGAGGCGTTGATCAAGGCCGGTGCATTCGATGGCCTGTCGGCGCGCGGACGGGAAGACTATCTCTCGTGGCGCGCGCGGGTGGTGTCTGGCCTGGATCGCGTGCTCGATCACGGCAGCCGCCACCAGAAGGACAAGAGCCAGGGACAGGAGCTGCTGTTTGGCGGCGGCGACCCGGCGCACGCGCCCGACGACGACGCGGGACTGCCGGCGACTCGGGCGTGGACGGAAACGGAAGCCTTGGCCGGTGAGAAGGAGTCGCTCGGTCTGTACATGAGCGGCCATCCGCTGCAGCGCTATGCCAGCGCGCTCGAAATCGCCGGCGCGCGGCGGTTGAGTTCGCTCACGCAGGCGGAAGCGGACGTCTCGATCGGCGGCGGCGTGTCGGCGCTTCGTTTGCTGAAAACTCGCCGCGGCGATCGGATGGCGGTGTTCATGCTCGAAGCCGAGGACGGCAAAGTCGAGACGGTCGTCTATCCGGAGGCCTTCGGCAAGTTCGGGCATCTTCTGGCGACAGACGCGATGGTGCTCGTTCGCGGCAAGTACGAACGAGACGAGGAAACCAGCAAGGTGGTCGTCGCGGAAATCACGCCGCTGGAAGTCATCCGCGAGCGCGCCGTGCGTGAAGTGGAGATCACGTTGTCCGGCAAAGGGCTTGGGAAAGACGTGATGCGCCAGGTGGCCGCGGTCCTGGAGCGTCATCCCGGCGATCGCCGCGTCTCCTTTGTCGTGCGTGTGAACGGCGCGGGCCCGCCGTTGCGCGTGCGCGCGGCGACCGCGCGACGCATCAAGCCGACCGACCATTTCGTGCGGGAAATCGAGGCCGTGTGCGGCGTGGGGTCGGTCCTGCTCAAGTGACGACCCTCGTCCGGAACGAGCCGTCGGAGTGAAACAATAAGCGGATGCCTGCCGAGACCCTGGACTTTGAAGAGCCGGTCGCCCTGCTGCTGAAAGAGATCGAGGCGCTGCGGATGATGCCGCAAACGCCGGAACGTCTGGCATCCGTGGCGCGGCTGGAGGCTCGTGCGCAAGAACTGCGTGCCGAGATCTTCGCGAAGCTCGATCCGTGGCAAATCGTGCAGGTCGCGCGGCATGCCAACCGGCCCTGCACGCTCGATTACGTCGAGCGGTTGATCACCGACTTTATTGAAGTGCACGGCGATCGGCGTTTTGCGGACGACAAAGCAATCATTGCCGGCTTTGGGTTCTTTCACGCGTTGCCGGTCATGGTCGTCGGCCACCAGAAAGGCCGCGACACCAAGCAGAAGATCTACCGGAACTTCGGCTACGCCAAGCCCGAGGGCTATCGGAAGGCGCTCCGTGTGATGCGCATGGCGGAGAAGTTCGGCCGGCCGATCCTGGCGTTTGTCGACACGCCGGCGGCGTACCCTGGAATTGAATCGGAAGAACGCGGCGTGGCGGAAGCGATTGCCTACAACCTCCGCGAGATGACGCAAATCAACGTGCCGATCGTCGTGACCGTGTGCGGCGAGGGCGGCAGCGGCGGGGCGCTGGGCATTGCGGTGGGCGATCGGGTGCTGATGCAGGAGTTCAGTGTCTACAGCGTGATACCGCCGGAAGGTTGCGCCGCGATTCTGTGGCGTGATGCCAAACGCAAAGTCGAAGCGGCATCGGCATTGAAGATCACGGCACCGGACTTGCTGGGCCTGGGTCTGGTGGATGAGATCGTCAAAGAGCCGATCGGCGGCGCGCACTTGGACTATGCCGAGGCCGCGGCGCTGATGGACCAGGCGATCAGCCGCCACTTGCGCGAGTTGCTGGCGCTCTCGCCGGAAGACCGCCTCAACGGCCGATACGACAAGTTCCGTGCGATGGGACGGCTGGGTCAGGCCTTCGTTGAGGCGCCGATTCCGGCTCCAGTTCCAGGGCGCGCCGACTGATGGTCAATCGCGTCTGGGTGGACGTGCCCGTCGAGGCCGCTGAGGTCATCGCGACGGCCGCGGCGCTCGGCATTCCGCCCGTCATTGCGCGGCTGCTGTGCCAGCGTGGCCTCTCCGATCCGGATCGGGCACGCGCGTTTCTGCAGCCGGAGATCGCGCAACTCCACGACCCGATGCTGCTGACCGGCGTCCGGGAAGCCTGCGCGCGAATTCTGCAGGCCACGGCCGCGGGGGAGCGCGTCGTCATTCATGGCGACTACGACGTCGATGGCATCACCTCCACCGTCATGCTGCGGCGCGGTATCGAATTGCTCGGCGGCAACGTGGGTCATTTCGTACCCGACCGGCATCGCGATGGGTATGGGTTGCAACCCTCGACGATCGAGCGCCTGCATGCCGATGGGGCGCGGCTGATCATTTCCGTCGATTGCGGGATCCGCGCGACGGAGGCCGCCCGACGTGCGCGTGAGCTGGGCGTCGATCTGATCATCACGGATCACCACGAACCTGAGGCCGAGCTGCCGCCCGCGCTGGCCGTCTTGAATCCGAAGCGCGCGGACTGTCTGTATCCGGAGAAGAACCTCGCCGGCGTCGGCGTGGCCCTCAAACTGGTGCAGGCGTTGATGATGCAGGCGGGGCGTGCCGCCGAAGTCATGCCGCACTTCCTCAAAATCGCCGCGATTGGCACGCTCGCCGACGTCGTGCCGCTCACGGGGGAGAATCGGGTCATCGCGCACCTCGGTCTGGCCGCCCTGTCGCGTGGTCCGAACGGGGCCGGCGTGGAGGCCCTCTTGCAGGAGTGCGGCCTGGCGGCCAAGGCGGTGGACAGCTTTCACATCGGTTTCATCATGGCGCCTCGGTTGAATGCCGCCGGACGGATGGGTTCCGCCGATGCGGCATTAGATCTCCTGCTTATGCGCGGTCGTGACGATGCGACCCGAGCAGGCGCGCAGACGCTCGCGCGGCAGTTGAGCGAGGAGAACACGCGCCGGCAGACTGAAGAAGCCGCGATCGTGACCGAGGCGCGCCGCATCGTCGACGGCGACCCGGACGTCGGCGGGCACAACTTGCTCGTCGTGGCCGGCGACGCGTGGCATCGCGGCGTGATCGGCATCGTCGCATCCAAGCTCACGGACGCCTACAACAAGCCGTCGCTGGTGTTGTCAGTGGCCGACGGCATCGCACACGGATCGGGACGAAGCATTTCCGGATTTCACCTGCTCGAAGCGTTGGAGTCGTGCCGAGACGTGTTCTTGAAGTTCGGCGGTCACAAGCAGGCGGCAGGCGTCACGCTCGAGGCTTCGCGGATTCCAGAGTTGCGGCGTCGTCTCACAGGGTTTGCCAATGAGCACCTGGAACCGTCCGATCTAGTCCCGCGGCTGCGGATCGACGCACCATTGGGCCTGCGGGATATTTCAGTAGACGTTCTGGAAGGTCTGGTGCGCATGGGGCCGTTTGGCGCCGGCAACCCAAAGCCGGTGTTCCGAGCCAGCCCGATTGATCTCGTCAATCCGCCGCGTCGTCTCAAAGAGCGGCACTTGTCCCTACTCGTCCGGCAGGACGGTCGGGCGTTCCGCGCCGTCGCATGGCGTGCGATCGACCGCGAGTCCTATCTGATCGCAAACCCGAGCGGCTTGGAGCTGGCGTACTCGCTCGAACAGGGCGAGTATCGCGGCGAGCGGACGACGGAATTGACGGTTGCGGACGTCCGATTGCCATCAGGTGTCGCGTGAGATGGCAATGGATCGCGCGCATCGTCGTCGCGGCTATCGGCATCGGCGCGGCTATTGCCATCGTGGTCTACAGCCACCGAAGGCCGCCGCCGGCTCAACCAGTCACGACACTTCAGAAGATCAACCCGGACGTCGTCACAAAGGCGGGGCCCGGGGTCTTGATTTTTCGCAAGACCGGCAAGAACCCCGTCAAGCTGACCTCAGCGGGCTCTGAACAGGACCGTAGCGGGCGGCAGTTCTTCACGGGTGTGCTGATCGAAGGCCTGGAAGCCGATCGATTCACGATCAAGGCCGATCGTCTGGACATGCAGGGACCGGACGACAATCCGAGTATCTGGAACGTCTCGGGGCACGTCGTTGTCGCCACGAGCGATGGTTTGACGATGGAGACGGAGACCGGCACCTACGACAACGCGACGGGACGCCTGAACCTGCCCAAACACGTGAGCTATACGAGGGGCAGAATCTCGGGCACCGCCTTGGCCGGAGGATACGACCGAGATCAGGATGCGGTCACCCTACTGGGAGACGCGACGGCTCACGTCAGACCAGACCCAACCGGGAAGGGAGCCGCCGAAGCCACGGCCACTCGGATGACGCTCGCACGCGGCCAGCACCGGCTCGACATGGACGAGCACGCGCGGATCGTGGGGGATATCCAGGTCCTGACCAGCAATACGGCGATAGTGACGTTCACGGATGACGAGAGTGCGATCAAGCTGATGGAACTGCACGGCGCGGCCCATGTGACGCCTCGGCCCGGCGCCGCGGGCGCGGCCGATCAGCCGGACATGACGGCGGACGCCATCACCATGGCATTCAGACCCGACGGCGTGACACTGCAGCACGCCGCGCTCGCGGGCCAGGCTAGCTTGGTACTGGCTGGCGCCAGCACGCGTTCGATCAAGGCGTCATCGATCGACGTCTCGATGGCGCCCGACGGCCACACCCTCACCGGCCTCAAAGCGAACGAACACGTCGTGGTGGACCTGGCCGCGACCGAGACGACGCGGGCTCGCACGATTACGTCTGCAAGCCTTGACGCGGTTGGCGATGACACAAAGGGCCTGACGTCGGCGCGGTTCGACGGATCGCCGGAGTTCTCGGAAGAACCCGAGTCATCGCGAGCGCAGGGGGCTGCACCGGCGCCGCGGCTACGTGGCTCCGGAATCACGCTGGTTCTGAAGCTCGGCGGACAACTCGATGCGATCGAGACGGCGGTGTTTCAGCAGCACGCGAAGTTTACGAACGGGGATGCGACCGCAAAGGGCGACATCGCCGAATACGATCAAGCGCGCGACGTGGTGCACTTCACGGCAAACGCCCGCGAGCCCCGGCAGAGGCCGCAAGTCCAGAACGGAGACATCGAAGTCGACGCCTGGAAGATCGACCTGAATACAGGAAATCAGAACCTCTCTGCGAGCGGCAACGTCACCACGCAATCGCGATCCCAGAGCGGACCGACGGACAAAGCCGCGGCGGCATTATTCGACGCCGGCGAGGTGGTTTCCGGAAAGTCCGACTCTCTGGAGTACATGAAGAGCACTGGCGTGACGACGTACCGTGGCGGTGCCAAGCTGTGGCAGGGGAACTCGTCGATCCAGGCCGACCAGATTCACTACACCGACACGTCCGGAAAGCTCGACGCCTCCGGTCATGTGGATTCGACCTGGGTTCTCGCGCCTGCGCCATCCGCCACGCCGGCGCCAGGCAAAGGGACGAAGACCGATCAACAGAAGTACACGGTTAGCGCCGAAACTCTCGTCTATGACGATGCGGCGCGAGAGGCGACGTTCACGGCGCCGGACGTGGTGCTGAGGATGGCTGATGGAGAAATCCGGTCGGCCTCGCTGACGCTGCGCCTCGCCGCGGCCGCGCGTGAACTGGACCAGCTGGACGCGGTTGGCAACGTGTGGGCACACCTGTCCGGAGACTACGACAGCGTGAGTGACACGCTCGTCTATCACGCGGCGAAAAACCTGTATGTGCTGCGGGGGAAGCCCGGCAGCCTGGCGCAGGTGAAATCGCCGAACAAGGACAGCAAGGACGCGCCGCGGCCCGAACCGTCGCGCACGCCGGTCGCGCCGATGTGTACGGTGCAGACGGGCCTGCACTTTGAAATCGATCGCAATAAGGACGTTGGTCCCGAACAGCCGGGCGTGAGTCAGGCCGTTCGCACGACCACGACCCAGCCCTGTTCCGTGCCGCTGAAGCGCGGCGGCAAGTAATGGCCGTCCTCCGGACAGAACAACTCACGAAGTCGTACAGCGGCCGTGTGGTCGTCAAGAACATCGATCTGGAGATCGCGTCGGGCGAAGTCGTCGGCTTACTGGGCCCCAACGGCGCCGGCAAGACCACCACGTTCGGCATGGTCGTCGGCCTGACGGCGCCCGAGCACGGCCGAGTGCTCCTGGATGGCCAGGATCTCACGCGCGATCCCATGTACGTGCGCGCTCGCAAAGGCATTGGCTATCTGCCGCAGGAGTCGTCGATCTTCCGTGGCCTGACCGTCGAGCAGAACATCATGGCGATTCTCGAGACGCTGAAGATTGACGGCGCGACTCGGCGCGCGCGCCTGGCTGAGCTGCTGGGCGAATTGAACCTGACGCCGCTGGCGCGCGCCAAAGCGTATACGCTGTCGGGCGGCGAGCGCCGCCGCGTGGAAATCACGCGCGCGCTCGTGAATCAACCCAAATTCATGCTGCTCGACGAGCCGTTTGCCGGCATCGATCCGATTGCGGTCTCCGACATCCAGGCCATCATCTTTCACCTGAAAGCCCGCGGCATTGGTGTGCTGGTGACCGATCACAACGTGCGCGAAACGCTGCGCATCACGGATCGGGCCTATATCGTACATGATGGCGCGATCTTCCACAGCGGCACGCCGGCCAGCCTTGCGGCGGATGCAGAAGTCAAGCGGATCTATCTTGGTGCCGATTTCCGCCTCGATTGATCGGCCCGCCGGGACCTTGCGTGTAAGATTGGCGTAGCGCTGTTACCAATGGGAATTCACCAGAAGCTCCACGCGCGGCTCGTTCAGAAGCTGATTCTGACGCCGTCACTGCAGCAGGCGATCAAGCTGCTGCCGATGACGACGCTGGAGTTGGCGGAGCTGTTGAATCAGGAAATGGTGGAAAACCCGCTGCTCGAAGAAGTCCCGACAGAAGAGCAGACGCCCGAACAGGCCGCCGCGGAAGCGGAAAAAAAAGCCGAGCCCGAGAAGGACAAGGAAACCTGGGACGACGCCGATTACGAGTACTTCTTCGGCGAGTACCTGGACGAAGGATACCGCCCGCGGCAGCCGCAGGAAGTGAAGGAACTGCCGCCGATCGAAAACACGCTCTCGTCCAAGAGCTCGCTGGCCGATCACCTGATGTGGCAGCTCAACCTGCAGACGAGCGATCAGAAGCTGCGGGAAATCGGCGCGGCCATCGTCGGCAACATCGACGACGACGGCTATCTGGTGGCGTCGGTCGACGAGATCGCCGGGCTCGGCGAGTGGGACATCGCGGAAGTGGAGCAGGCGCTGGATCACGTCCAGCATTTCGATCCGATCGGCGTCGCCGCGCGCGATTTGCAGGAGTGCCTGCTGCTCCAGCTCCGGCACATGGGCCTGGGAGGCACGCCGACAGAAGTCCTCGTGCGGGACCACCTGAGGCTGCTGCAGAACCACCGCATTCCGGATCTGGCGAAGCAGCTCGGCATCGAGCCGGAAGAGGTGAAGGCGCACATCGAGTTCATCAAGCACCTCGATCCCAAGCCCGGATCGCGCTACAGCCCGACGGAATCGCAGTACGTCATCCCCGACGTCTACATCATCAAGACGGACGAGGGCTATCGGGCCGTCCTGAACGAAGACGGATTGCCGCAGTTGCGCATCAGCCCGGTCTATCGCCGCTTGCTGGACAAGGGCGGCGAAGCGAGCGACGAGACGCGCGCGTACGTGAAGGACAAGTTCCGTTCCGCGCTCTGGCTGCTCAAGTCCGTGGACCAGCGGCAGAAGACGATCATCAAGGTCGCGACTAGCATCATCAACTTCCAGCACGCGTTTCTCGATCAGGGCATCGAGCATCTGCGGCCGCTGGTGCTCCGTGACGTCGCCAACGACATCGGCATGCACGAATCGACCGTGTCCCGCGTGGTGAACAACAAGTACATGCACACGCCGCAAGGCGTGTACGAGATGAAGTACTTCTTCCACAGCGGCATCAACAGCTCGTTCGGCGAGAGCGTCTCGTCGGTCACGATCAAGCAGCGCATCAAGAAGATCATCGAGGGCGAGGACGCCAAGCGGCCGCTCAGCGATTCCAAGATCATGAACATCCTCCAGAAGGAGGGCCTGGCGCTCGCACGCCGGACCATCGCCAAATACCGTGAGGAGCTCCGCATTCCGACCTCCAACCAGCGCAAGGTGCTGTACTAGCCTGGAGGCCTGAGGTGTCGACGGGCGTGACGGTCGGCGCACTGCTGGGCGCGCGCGGCGCGTCCGGGGGCCTTCATCTGGATCTGCTTGCCGGCGCGGCCGGGCTCGACCGCCGCATCACGCTCCCATACATCCAGAAAACCGGCCTCGCACTCGCCGGCTATGACGAATATCTGCGCGCCGGACGGGTACTGATCTTCGGCGAGAGCGAGATCCGCTTCCTGGAGCGGCTCGAGCCTTCAGCGCGCGCCCACAATCTGCGGCGCCTCTTTGCGCGGGATTTCCCGTGCGTGATGATCACGCAGGGCCTCGACGGCCCGGCCGAACTGTCAGCAGAAGCTGAACGCGTCGGCGTTCCCGTGCTCCGGACCGCGTTGACCACGCCGGTTGCGATCGCAAGGCTCACGACGCTGCTCGAGGATCAGATGGCGCCGCGGGAAGTGCGCCACGGCGTGCTGCTGGACATCCTGGGCCTGGGAGTTCTGATCACGGGCGAGAGCGGCATCGGCAAGAGCGAATGTGCGCTGGACCTGGTCGGCCGTGGCCATCGCCTGGTCGCCGACGACACCGTGGAAATCCGCTGCCGCGGCGAAGCGATTCTCATCGGGACGTGCCCGGAACTTACGCGGCACCACGTCGAAATCCGCGGGCTCGGCCTGATCAACGTCACCGATCTGTTCGGCGTGTCGTCCACGCGATCGTCGAAGCGCGTGGAGCTGGTCGTGCACCTCGAGCGCTGGGAAGTCGGGCGCGAATACGATCGGCTCGGCCTGGACGTCACGACTACCGAGATTCTCGGCATCGCCGTGCCGCTCGTCGTCATGCCGGTGGCGCCGGGGCGCAACGTCGCCATGCTCGTGGAGGTGGCCGCGCGCAATCAAGTGCTTCGCTTACGCGGCCGGCACGCGGCCCGTGAACTCGCGGACCGGCTGGAGCGGCGGCTGGAACAACTGGCCGATCGCGGCGGCGACGACCTCGAGGAGGATTTGTGAAGGCGCGTCCGCGCCGATCGCCCAAGCACCGTACCCGTCTCGGCGCCCAGGCCGCCCGGTTCGTCGTCGTGACGGGCCTGTCAGGCGCGGGGAAATCGCACGCGCTGCGCGCGCTCGAGGATCTCGGGTACTTCTGCGTGGACAATCTGCCGGTCGCGCTCATTCCGGCGTTCGCCGATCTCGTGCTCGGACGCCGGCGCCAGATTCCCCGAGCGGCCGTCGTGGTGGACGTGCGGGAAGGACATGAGCTCGCGCGGTTCCCGGCGGTGTTCCGACGGCTGCGCGGCCAGTACGGCCGCGGCATCAAGCTCATCTTCCTCGAGGCCAATGACGCGACGATTCTGCGGCGGTTCAGCGAGACCCGACGTCCGCATCCGCTGGGATCGGCGGAGCCCGTGGCCGTCGGCATCGGCCACGAGCGCCGTCTCTTGCAGCCGCTGCGGCAGCTCGCCGCGCAAGCCATCGACACCAGCCGGCTCACGGTTCACGACCTGCGCCGCGTGGTGATGAAGGCGGCGGCCGGCACGCCGCGGTCGGCGCCGTTGCTGGTGAACATCGCGAGCTTCGGCTTCCGCAGCGGCACGCCGCCGGAAGCGGATCTCGTCTTCGACGTGCGGTTCCTACCCAATCCGCACTTCGTCAGTGCGCTCCGGCCGCGATCGGGCAAGAACGCGAGCGTCGCCCGGTACGTCCTGAAGGCGCCGGCCGCCGGACGGTTTCTCGATCTCACGACGCGCCTGCTGCGATTCCTGGTACCGCAATACATCTCTGAAGGAAAGACGTACCTCACGATTGGAATCGGCTGCACGGGCGGCAGGCATCGCTCGGTCGCCATCGCGGAGGCGCTCGGCCGCCGGCTATCCGGCATGAAAGGCACGGACGTGCACGTACGGCATCGCGATGTGACAAACACGTAAGCGGTCAACAGGGGCCTGACCCCGAGGGATGGTATGGCGTCCAAGGGATCGATCGGCGTCGTCGTCGTCACGCACGGGCAACTCGCGACCGAGCTGCTCAACGCCGCGGAAATGATCGTCGGCGATTTGCCGGGCTTTCAGGCGGTCTCCATCGGCTGGCACGACGACGTGACGGTGGCGCGTGCGGCGATCGCGGCGGCGATCGAACGAGTTGACGGCGGGTCCGGCGTGCTCGTCCTGACCGATATGTTTGGCGGAACACCGTCGAATCTGGGGCTCGCGTTCCTCGAGGCGGGCCGCGTGGAAGTGGTCACTGGCGTCAATCTGGCGATGCTGATTCACCTGGCGAAAGCCTCCGAGGAGCCCGATCTGCTGGTGCGGGCGCGGCGTCTGTGCGACCACGGCCGGGCGGCGATCCGCGTGGCGTCCGATCTCCTCCGCGCCGATCGCGAGCCGGCCGCGCGCGGCGAAGGCTGATGCTGACGCGCCAGGTGCCGGTGGTCAACGCGCTGGGGCTGCACGCGCGAGCGGCGGCGCGATTCGTCAAGCTGGCCTCGACGTTTCGGAGCCAGGTGCGCGTCACACGCGGGAGCCGGACGACGGACGGTAAGAGCATTCTTGGCCTGCTGTTGCTCGCGGCGGCCCGCGGAGCCTCGCTGGTGATCACGGCCGACGGCGCGGACGAGCAGGCAGCGATCGACGCGCTGGTCGAACTCACGGCGCGGGGATTCGAGGACGCATGACGCGCTTGACCGGACGAGGCGTCTCCCCAGGCGTCGCGATCGGCCGCGCGCTGGTCGCGGTCAGCGAAGCCCGGCAGGTGCGGTACCGGCTCGCGTCGGGCCGTGTCGATCGCGAGCGCCAGCGGCTGCGTGCCGCCCGCGATCGCACACGGCAGCAGCTCGAAGAGATCTCGCAGCGTGTGGCACGGACGGTGGGCCATGCGCAGGCGGCGATTTTCGCGGCACAGTTGCTGATGCTGGACGATCCGCTCCTGACCCGACGCGCCGATGAATTGATCCGCGCGGAACGGATCAACGCGGACTGGGCGCTCGAACGCGCGATTGAGGAGCTGCACGATCTATTCGCGCGAGAAGGCGACGCGTGGCTGCGCGAGCGCGCCGGCGATTTGACCGACGTCGGTGGCCGGCTTCAGCGCAACCTCAGGCCGGCGCGCGACCCGCTGGTCGATCTGGTCCAGGAGCTGGAGCCGCCGATCATCCTGGTGGCCGACGAGTTGTCATCGTCCGTGGCCGCGCAACTCGACTGGACCCGCGTTCGAGGTCTGGTCTCGGACGCGGGCGGCCAGACGCATCACACCGTCATTCTCGTGCGGTCGCTCGGAATCCCGGCGGTCGTCGGGCTCGGAGGCGCGACGGCCATGATCGCGCCGGGCCAGAGCGTCGCGATTGACGGCGTGAGCGGGGAAGTCATTGTCGATCCCCCGGAAGAAATCATTGAACGCTGGCGGCAGCAGGCGGAGGCCTCGGCGGCGCAGGCCCGCGTCCTGGATGAGTTGCGCGACCAGCCGGCGGTGACGGCCGACGGTGTGCGCATCACGCTGGAAGCCAACCTGGAGATTGCCGACGAGGTGCACCGGGTCATTGACGCGGGCGCGGAAGGCATCGGCCTGTATCGATCGGAGTTCCTGCTGGATCCGGCCACCGCCATCGCCGGATCAGAGGACGAGCAATACGAGGTCTATCGCCGCCTCGTGGAGGCCATGCGGCCGAGGCCGGTGACGATTCGCACGTTTGACGTGGGTGAAGAGCGCGGGCTCTCCACACGCGGCGCCGGTAATCGGGATCGCTTCGGCGTGCGCGGCATTCGCGCGGCATTGCATCACGACGAGCGGTTCGTGACCCAGATCCGGGCGCTGCTGCGCGCGTCGGCGCATGGGCCGCTGCGCATTCTGCTGCCGTTTGTGACGTCTGCCGACGAGCTGCGCGTGTTGCGAGCCGCCATAGACGAGGCCGCCCGGCAGCTCGGCGGCACGTTGTCCGCCGCCGTCGGCGCGATGATCGAAGTACCCGCCGCGGCGCTCACCGTGGATCAACTGGCGCGGTATGCGGACTTTCTCAGCGTCGGCACGAACGACCTGATCCAGTACACGCTGGCCGTCGATCGCACGGACGACCGCCTGGCCGCGCATTACGAGCCGACCGCGCCCGCCGTGCTCCGGTTGCTCAGGCTCATCGCGGTGTCGGCGCGGCGCGCGCAGTGCCCGTTGTCGGTCTGCGGCGAGATGGCCGCGGAGCCGGCGCTCGTGGGGCTACTCGTGGGCCTGGGGTTTCGATCGTTCAGCATGACGCCCGCGGCGATTCCGGCGGTGAAGCGCGGCTTGTCGGGGTTGGACAGCCGCGAGGCCGCGCGTATCGCGCGCGCCGCCTTGCGCGCCCCCTCGGCCGACAGCGCGCGCGCGCTGGTCGACCCGCTGGCGACATTGATGCATAGCGCCGGGTAGAATCTGTCAGGAGTTGTAATGTCCGTGACACGAGTCGACAAACCGTGGGGCTACGAGCTGCACTGGGCCAAGACCGATCGCTACGTCGGCAAGCTCATCCACATCAACAAGGGCCACGCGCTCAGCCTGCAGTACCACAATCTCAAGGACGAGACGATTTACCTGCAAAGCGGCCGGCTGCTGTTCGAAATCGAAGAGGGCGGCACGCTGGTCGGCCGTGAGATGCAGCCGGGCGAGTGCGTCCACGTCACGCCGAAGACCGTTCACCGCATGACCGCGATCGAAGACACGGACGTGTTCGAAGTCTCCACGCCGGAGTTGCACGACGTGGTGCGCCTCGAGGATCGGTACGGAAGGGCAGACGCGAAGCCGTAAAAGCGAACTCGTAGACGGCGGATTGTAGCCGGCGGAATGGAGCCGGCGGGCTTCAGCCCGCCGGACCACATCTTCTCAGAGACTAAAACGGAATATCGTCGTCGTTCGGCGCATCGACGGGCGCCATTTCTCCGCTGTCGTAGCTTTCGGTCTGGCGCGCGGCGCCGCTGGTCCGCGGTCCGCGGCTCTCACCGCCACCCCCACCGCCGCCGCCGAGCAGGACGATGCGGTCGGCCCGGATTTCGGTTGTCTTGACGGCTTTGCCTTCCTTGTCCGTCCATTCACGCGTCTGAATCTTGCCCTCGACGTAGATCTGTTTCCCTTTGGTCAGATACTCGTGCAGGGACTGGGCGGTCTTGCCCCAGATCACGATGCGATGCCATTGCGTGTCTTCACGCTTCTGGCCGTCCTTGTCGGTGAATCGTTCCGTCGTCGCCAGGCTGACCGTGGCGACCGGCGTGCCGCCAGCGGTGAATCGCATCTCGGCATCGCGACCGAGATTGCCGACGAGAATTGCCTTGTTAACGCTGCCCATGTGCGCCCTTCCTGATCCCGGGTGAGTCGAGGAAGGATAAGTCTACTTGATGCCGAGTTTTTTCAAGGCTTGAGCCGCCAAGGCCGCGGACAAACTGTTGGGAAAAAGCCGTACGCAGTCCTGGTAGCTCTTGACGGCGTTGTCCTTCTGGTTCAGCTTCTCGTAGATCGCGCCTTGGTTGTAGTAGGCATCAGCGAGCCGATCGGGATCCGTGTAGTTCTTGATCGTGAGCGCGAACGCCGCGAGCGCTTCCTGGCTATGGCCCAGCGCATAGTGTGATTCGCCGATGAGATTCTGGGCCGCTGGCGCGTCCGGGGAATCCGGGAAACGCTTGATCGCGTCGGTGAGCAACTGGATCGCCGAGTTGTAGTCGCTGCTGTAGTAATAGCTCCTGGCGTTGTTATAGATCGCCGACGGTGAGGGAGGAATCGACGTCGGAGCCGGCGTGCGCGCGGGCGCGCTGGGATCGGCCGGGTTCGCAGCCCCCGTTCCGGCGCCGCCGCCGCTTCCGGATTGCAGTTGCGTCAGGATCTCGTTCAGCGCCGTCTGCTGCTTTTCCAGGCCCGTGCGGATCGATTGCAGCTCGCTCGAGAGTTGCAGAATCCTCAGCGCCGAGTCGTTCTCCGAGTTGTTGACGCTGCGCTGCTGCGAAGCGAGCGCGTCGATGAGGGACTTCTGTTCGGCGAAGCCACGCAGAATCGCCGTGCCCTGGTCCTCGATGCGGGCGTCGGTTCCTTTGACCTTCTCCGCGAGCGCATTGACGGCCAGCGTCAGTTGCTGCACCTGCGTCGTCAGGACGCGCATGTCCAGGAAGAGCTGGGTCTCGACTTTGCTTTGCGCCCACGCGGGCGACGCACACAGTCCGAGCAGGACGACACCAAGCGCGCAGGGACGAGATCTCATACGTTTCGAGCTCCGGAGGTTACTGCTTCGCGGTCAGCATGAAGTGCGCGCGCCGGTTCTGTGACCAGGACTTCTCGTCGTGGCCGGGCGCGAACGGAAATTCGCTGCCGTAGCTGACGGTCTTCAGGCGGCTCGCCGGAATGCCGAGCGACACCATGTAGTTCTTCACGGCTTCGGCGCGGCGATCCCCTAAGGCCAGATTGTATTCCGCCGTGCCGCGCTCGTCGCAATGGCCTTCCACGGTCACAATCCAGGTTCCGTACTTACGCAGCACGTCCGCATTCGCGCTCATCGTCGTCCGGGCGGTTTCGTCGAGCGCGTCGCTGTCGTAGGCAAAGAACACGGGTCGCAGCGGCGAATCCTTGTTGATGTCCACGATCGAGGTGTTCACGAACGGATCGTTGGCCGAGATGGCCGAGACCGTGGCGTCCATCGGCACGACGACCGGGGTCGGCGGCGCTTCGCCGGAGACGGTGGCCGGCGTCGTGCGTGACGATACCGAGCCCGGAAAGGGATTGGGCGCCGGCGCCGGCGTGGCCGCGGGTCTGTTCTTGACGCATCCCGTCAGCGCCACCGCGAAGCCAAGAACAAGGGTCAGTGCGTGCAATCGTTTCATCATGTCCTCTTCTCTCGTGCTCATTTGCCGCTCGGAAGCGGCGACCAGTTCGGGTACGTGTTGTTGCCCTGCGTCGTGACTTGCCGGATGCCTTGCCCGGTGGGGTAGTCAATCGTTGCGATTTGTTCCTTGCCGCCCCATCGGGTGGTCACGAAGGCGATGTGCCGTCCGTTTGGTGCGGCGGTCGGCTGGCGGCAGGATCCAATTCCGTCGGTGATGACGCGCGATTCGCCCCGAGTCAACTCGAGGACCGCAATGTCGTGCCCGCCGGCTCGTTCGAGCGTATAGGCGATGTAACCCAGCTTGGACCACGTGGGGTGGTCGGCTTTACCGGCGAACGTCTTCCGCTCAGGGAACGTGCCGTCGGCCATCATGATGAAGATCTGATTGGTGCCTGTGCGATCGGACGTGAACGCGATTTTCGAGCCGTCCGGCGACCAGGTCGGCGCGCCCTCACTGGAGCGTTCGGTCGCCGGCGTAATGTTGTGCGGATTGCTGCCGTCGCGATTGACGACCCAGATGTCGTAGTAGCCGCCGGTGCTGCCGCGGCTTGTCGTGTAGGCGATCTTCGTTCCGTCCGGCGAGAGGACGGGCGTGGTGTTGCTCATCGAGTCGTTGCCTTGCGCCGGTCTCGTCAGCGGTTTTGAGTCATTGAGTGAGGCGAAAAACACGTCTGGCGTCGGCGCGTAGGACGCAAAGACGAGTGTGCGGGCGTCGGGGCCCCAGGACGGCGCAATGCTGAGCCGGTGCAGCCTGGTGTACCGAAAGTCGCCGGCGCCGTCATAGTCCATCAGATGGATTTCCTTGCTTGGCGCGGCATTTTCGATCGGGCGACCCGTGGACGGTTCGCCGTCGCGATCCGTGGTGTATGCGAGCTTGGTGCGCGCAATGCCGTCCAGGTTGCGCAACTGCTTGTGCATGTCGTCGGCGATCGAATGCGCGCAATGCCGGATGCCAGCGACTGTGCACCCGCCGTACGTTCGCGTGAAGTCTTCGCGGCCCGCGTTGGGCGCCTTGGTGTTGACGAGCTTGACGTCGGCTTCGATCTTGCCGCTCCCGGCGTCCCGCAAGCTGCCCATCAGCACGAAGTCAGCGCCGATATCCGTCCACTGCGAGAAGGGCAGCGTCTGGGGCGAGGACGCCGGAGGAATCGCGGCTGACGCCTTGCGCGAAATGACGTAGAACTCTTTCTCAAAGTCGAGGTCCGCCGCGAGCACGTCCACAATCGTGGCGCCCGCCTCGGAGAGCGCCGCGGCGCTCGAATTGAAAACCTGAAACCCGATCTTCGGATGTGATCCCGGATTCGTCAGGAAGACATTCACTTCGCGCTGGGGTTGTTGCGGATCTTGCGGCGTGGGCGTGGCCTCCGGCTCAATCGGCGCTGCTGCGAGCAGCACCGTTGCGGCAACCAGTCCAGCACCCACTGCGATGACTCGAAACATCATTACCTCACGTACGGAAACGTCAGATGGATCTTCAGCTTGTCGGCCGTGTATTCCTTCGGCAAGGGAAGAAGGAGAAGCGTCTTGAAGGTCTTGAGCGATGCGATGTCCAGAACAAGCCCGCCAGATTTCTCCACTTGCGGCGCCGTGAACGACCCGTCCCTGTTGATCTCGAAGACGACCGTCACGGTTCCCACTTCGGGCGCGTTCTTATCCCAGATCGCGAGAATCCGCCGCTGCATCTCCTGGATGTACGCCGGACAACAGAAGGTCGTCTCCAGCGTCACTTGGGTGTCGCCCGCGCCGGCGCCCCCGAACGAGAGTCCGGTGCTGTTTGTGGTCTGGCCTGTCTCAGCCGCCGACGTGCCTGGCCGCGTTTGTGCCCCGGTTGTGGGAGGCCGCGTGGTGGCCGAAGGCGTCGCGCTGGGCGTCGGCACGGGCGTGGTCTTCACCGGTGGTTTGGCCGACAGGTTCAGCGACGTGGACTTTGGCGGCGTCGCGGGTGGAATGGGTTCGGCGCGCTTGGGCGGCGGAGCCACTTGTTCGACAGGCCGGGCCCCCGCGGCGTTCATGCCGCCGGACCGGTCGCCGCCGGATCCCGAGAAACTAATCGTCATGAGCAACGGTTTGGCCTTCTCGCGCGCCCAAAAACTCTGAGGAATCACCAGCAGCAGGATCACGATGCCGATGTGAATCGCCATCGACGCGGAGAGCGCGCGATTCAGGCCGGACGGATCCATCCGCCGCCTCGCGATCACGTCGTCCACGTCTTCGTGCATGCTTCTGCTCGTTTCTTCACGCGTCTTATCGGGCGATGGGTGGCTGCGACTGCAGTCCCACGTTCTTCACGCCGCCGGCCGCGAGCTGATCCGCGACCGCGAAGAGCTCCTGTAAGGTGATTCCGCCATCGCCTGCGAGAATCACGCCCTGTTGCGATTGCCCAACCAGGGCCTGCTTGATCCGTTCCGGTAGCGCGGCCAGGGACACCAGATCGGTGCCGATGCGAACGCGCTTGTCTTGCCGGAATGACAGCGGCACTGTGACGGTCACCGGCTCGTTGATCGCTCTCGACTGCCGGGACTGCGGCAACTGCACGGCGAATCCCTGCTGCATCATCGGCGCCGCCACCATGAAGATCACGAGCAACACAAGCATGACGTCCACGAGCGGCACCACGTTGATCTCCGCCAGCGACGTGGACACCTTCATCGCTCTGGCGCGACGGCCGCCGGACCGGCTGGGAGGCTGCTGAATCGGCTCTAACTTCGGCATTTGAAGCGCTTGGGCATTACGTAAAGTTGCGTTCCGCGATCGTCAGGAACTCCAGCGAGAAATCCTCCATCTCGTTGGCGAAGGCTTTCACGCGGCTCGTCAAGTCATTGTAGAAATACACGGCCGGAATTGCCGCGAACAACCCGAGCGCGGTCGTGATGAGCGCTTCCGCGATCGGCGGCGCCACCACTCCCAGGCTGGTCGAACCGGCAGCGGCGATCGCCTGAAACGCCGTCATGATCCCCCAGACGGTGCCGAACAACCCGATGTACGGCGTGATCGACGCCGTCGTGGCGAGGAAGGTGACGCGATGCTCCAGCCGCGCGATTTCGGTCGTGGACGCGCGCAACAATGCGCGATCGACGGCCTCGAGGCTCCGTAGAGTTGGACGTGCGCCGCCGTCGGCCGGCCGGTCGCCTTGCGTGCGCATCTGCGCCGTCAATTCCGCGTAACCCGATTGAAACAATCCGACGAGCGGACTCATCGGAAGGCTCCCGCAACTGGCCTGGACTTCCGAGAAGCGGCTGCTCTTGCGAAAGACGCCGAGGAACGCCGAGTTCTGCCGCGCCGCGCGACGCAGGTAGCTCGACTTGAAAACGATGACGCCCCACGACGCCGCGGAGAACAACACGAGCACCGCAAGCACGATCTTCACGACCAGGCCCGCGTGCAAGACGAGCGAGATGATGTCGGTGGAAACCGGAACCGTAGAACTGGTGGGATCCTGGAAGGCCAGAATCAGGACGCCAGACGCGCGCAAAGACACCTCCACTACCGAAGTGGTGATGCGCCGCTGGGACAGCGCGAAGAGTTCACACTAGCACGCGATCAGATGCCTGTCAAAGGTCTGATACGATGGGAGTTCCGGTTTTCTTCATGCTCCGCTTCCTCAGCGTGCGCCATCTGGCAGTCATCGACCGCGTGGAAGTGGAGTTCGAGCCTGGCCTGAACGTCTTGACCGGCGAAACGGGCGCCGGCAAGTCCATCCTGGTTGAAGCCATCGATCTGCTCGTCGGCGGTCGCGCGAGCGCGGACCTGGTCCGCACCGGCGAAGACCACGCGACGATTCAGGCCATCTTTGATGTGCCGCCTCTGAACGGGCGAGGGCCCGATCGCGACGGCGCTCGTGAAGTAATCGTGCGCCGCGAAATCTCTTCACAAGGCCGCAGCCGCGGTTTTATTGACGACGCCCTGGCGACAGCGGCGGCACTGAAGGAATTGGGCGCGTCCGTCCTGAGCCTGCACGGCCAGCACGAGCATCAGTCGCTGGTCGATCCGGCGGAGCATGCGGACTTGCTCGATGCGTTTGCGGGGCACGTCTCGCTCGCCGACGCGACGGCCGCGGCCTTCGATCGATGGCGAACATCGGCCGACGCCCTGCAGCGCACGCAGCTTGGCGACCGCGAAAAACGCGCACGCTCAGAGATCGCCGCCTTTCAGATACAGGAGATCGATGCGGTCGGGCCCCGCGCGGGTGAAGATGACACGCTCGCGACCGAGCGCCAGGTGCTCGCGAACGTCGATCGCCTGAGCCGGTTGTCGAGCGAAGCCTACGCTGCGCTCTACGAGGGCGACTCGGCCGCGCTCAGCACACTCGCGGGCGTCTGGAAGCGCGTCGGCGATTTGGCTGCGCTGGACAGCCGCGCGTCCGCACACCTCGAGGGGCGCGAGGACATCACGACGCGCCTCGAGGATCTTGCGTTTTTCCTGCGCGACTATCGCGCGCGGCTGGACGCTTCGCCCGAACGGCTCCAGGTCGTCGAAGACCGCCTCGCGGCGTTGGAGCGCGTGAAACGGCGATACGGGCCGTCGCTCGAAGATGTGCTGGCACGCCGGACCGCCTTGCGAACAGAGCTCGATGAACTGGGTGCCGGCGAAGAGCGCATCGCTCAACTCGTCGAGGCCGAGCGCCAGGCTCGCCGGCAATTTCAGGAGGCGTCCGCGGCACTACACGACGCGCGCGTCTCGTCAGCGCGAACATTGAGCACGGCGCTCGGGCGCGATCTGTCGGAACTGGCGATGCCGTCCTGTCGCGTCGAAGTTCGCGTGTCGTCCGTTAGCGATCAGGCACGCTGGAGCCGTCGGGGCACCGACGACGTCGAGTTCTATTTCTCGCCGAACCCCGGCGAAGAGCTGCGGCCGCTCGCTCGAATCGCGTCGGGAGGCGAACTCTCGAGGTTCATGCTCGCCTTGCGATTACTCACACGGCGAGAATCGACGGGCCAAACTTTGATCTTCGATGAGGTCGACGCGGGCATCGGCGGTGCGGCCGCCGATGCTGTCGGGGCGCGGCTCCAGGCCCTCGGCCGGGATCAGCAGGTCTTGTGCGTCACTCATCTCGCACCGATCGCCGCGCGGGCTGACGCGCACTTCGAGATCGTCAAGCACGTCAAAGCGGGACGCACGCATACGTCGGTCACCAAACTGGACGCTGCTGACCGTGAGCGGGAAGTGGCGCGCATGATCGCGGGCGCGGGTGTCTCGGCGTCGGTGTTGGCCTCCGCGCGGGAAATGCTTGCCGCAAGAGTGCGTGGCGAAACAAAAACGAAAGTCACTCGACCGCCGATCCGCAAATCCCACGGAGGCCGCCGTGGCGCGTAAGTACTTCGTCCAGACGTTCGGCTGCCAGATGAACTACCACGACAGCGAACGCATCGCGGGACTTCTTGAACGCGAGGGGCTCGTGCCCTCCGCCGTCCCCGCAGACGCAGACGTCGTCGTCATCAACACATGCAGCGTGCGCGAGAAGGCGGAAGACAAGCTCTACACAGAGCTGGGCGAAGTGCGCGAGCTCGCACGCGAGACGGGGCGCGATCCAATCGTGGTCGTCGCCGGATGCGTCGCGCAGCAGGAAGGGGAGCGGCTCCTGAAGCGAGACGCTTCGATCGACGTCGTCGTCGGTACGCAAAGCCTGAAGCAACTGCCATCACTGATCGCGAGCGCCGCCGATCGGCGCCACCCGGTGATCGACGTGCAGCCGTACGACGACGTCTCGTTCCCGCTTGGTGTCGCGCGACCCTCGGATCCGGCCCGCGCGTGGGTGACGATCATCGAAGGCTGCAACGAGTTCTGCTCGTTCTGCGTCGTGCCGTATACGAGAGGCCATGAGCGCATGCGGCCGTCGGCGGACATCCTGGCAGAGGTCGGACACGCCGCGGCGTCGGGCCTCTGCGAGGTGCAGTTGCTCGGCCAGATCGTCAATCACTACCAGGCGCCCGACGATCCGTCGTGCGACTTCTCTGAGCTGCTGCGGCGAGTCGCGGCGGTGGACGGTATCCGGCGCGTGCGGTTTGCGAGCCCGCATCCGAGGCACGTGAGCGATCGCTTGATCGATGCGTTACGCGACGAGCCGGCGCTGTGCCGGCATCTGCACCTGCCGGTACAGTCTGGTTCCAATCGAATCCTGAAGACGATGCGGCGTCGCTACAGCCGGGAGGAGTACCTCGACTTGCTCGATACGCTCCGTGAACGCGTCCCGGGAATCGCGCTCTCCACCGACATCATCGTCGGCTTCCCCGGCGAGACGGACGAGGATTTCGCGCTGACCATGGACTTGATCCGCCAGGCGCGCTATCACTCGATGTTTTCATTCAAGTACTCGTCTCGCCCGGGCACGCTCGCCGGGAAGCGCTACCCGGACGATGTTCTGGAGGCCGTGAAAACGGAACGGATCGTGGCCTTGCAGCGACTGCAGGCGGCCATTCAGATTGAGCTGTTTGCCGGCATGATTGGAGAGGTGCACGACGTCCTCATCGACGGCGTGTCCCGCCGGCGCGATTGGGAAGTGACGGGCCGGACGCCTGGCAACACGGTTGTGAACGTCGAGGCGCCGACGGCCTGGATTGGCCGGATCATTCCGGTGCGAATTACCGGCTACGGCCCGAACAGCCTGCGGGGCGAAACGCTCGCGACGGTCCAGCAAGAACAGGAGCCGCTCCATGCTCGTTGAAATGCAGATCAAAGGACTGATGTTGGACCCGGTCACACAGGTTCCGATCGTCGTCCTGCGTGATGCGGACGGCCAGCGCGTACTGCCGATCTGGGTTGGGCCTTCGGAGGCGAACGCCATCGCGCTCCAGATTGAAAACCTGTCTCCTCCGCGGCCGATGACGCACGACCTGATCCGGGACATTGTGGGCGCGCTCGGCGTGACGGTGTCCCGGGTGATCATTTCGGACCTGAAGGGGAGCACCTACTATGCGTATCTCGAGCTGAAGCAGGGAGACGACGTGATCCTGGTCGATGCACGGCCGAGCGACGCGTTGGCGCTGGCGGCGCGGACCCGCGCCCCGATCTTCGTGCGCGCGACAGTGCTCGACCAGGAAAAATCCTTGGACGTGGCGACCGATCAGGCCGATCAGGACCGCCTCCAGCGGTGGCTGGAGAGCCTCGATCCGGATGATATGGGCTACAAGATGTAGTGGTGTTCTTGACAGGGACACTTCGGCGCTCCAGAATGGCTCGGTTCGAGTCCCACAGGAATGATCATCGCTATCGCCAACCAAAAGGGCGGCGTCGGGAAGACGACGACAGCCATTAACCTGGCCGCCGGCTTCGCGCTCCGCAAGAAGCGCACGCTTCTCATCGATCTCGATCCCCAGGCCAACAGTTCGATGTCCTATCTGGACGCGACGGCGGTGGAGAAGTCGATGTACGACGTGTTCGTGGACGGGACCCTGGCCCTCCGCGACGTCATCAAAGCGTCTACGCAGCCAAATCTCTGGGTCGCGCCTTCGCGCATCGCGCTCGCCAAGTTAGAAGCGCGATTGGTCGGGGAGTTGGACTCGCATTTCAAGCTCAAGGACCGGCTGGCGGCCGTGTTAGCGGATTTCGACGTCATCGTCATCGACTGCCCGCCGGCCCTCGGGCTGTTGACCGTGAATGCGCTGGTAGCGGCCACACACCTGCTGATTCCTATCCAATCGTCCTACTTCGCGCTTGAAGGTACCGATGACCTTCTCGAGACGATCGAGAAGGTCCGCAGCCGGGCCAATCCGACGTTGCGGATCCTGGGCGTGCTCATCACGATGCACGACAAGCGCACGTCGCTTGCGCGCGACATCCGGGACCAGATTGACAAGGTTTTCGGGAAGAAGGTCTTCCGGACCGTGATTACCAAGAGCGTTCGCCTGGAAGAGAGCCCGGCGTACAAGGAATCCATCTTCCAATTCGCCCCCGATTCATCCGGGGCCAGCGAGTATTACCGGCTGTGCGAGGAGGTCATCGATCGTGTCTAAACGCGGGCTTCCCATTACGTTGAAAATGCGTCACGACGCGCATTACGTGGATGCGCTGGCGAGCTCGGCGGGCAGTCCCATCGGGCGGCTCGTCGGCATCGAGCTGATCGATCCCAACCCCGATCAACCCCGGCAGGTCATGGGAGACCTGTCAGAGCTCAAGGCGTCGATTGCCGAGAAGGGGATTATCGAGCCGCTCATCGTCCGCCAGCGCGGCGCGCGCTACCAGATCATCGCCGGCGAGCGGCGTTATCAGGCGGCCAGCCAGGTGGGCCTTCGGGAACTGCCGGTCGTCATTCGAGAGGTTGATGACACGGAGATTATTGAGGTCGCGCTCATCGAAAACATTCAGCGCAAAGACCTCGGTGCGTTCGAAGAGGCGGAGGCAATGGCCTCGCTTGCAAAACGCTGTGGCTACACGCATGAAGACCTGGCCAAGAAGCTAGGGAAGTCGCGGACCTCAGTGACGGAGGCTCTGGCCATCGCTGACATGCCCGCGGACATCAGAAAACTTTGTCGGCTGGCCGACATTTCCTCTAAGTCATTGCTTCTACAGGTAGTTCGCCAGCAGACGCCTGACAAAATGGCGGCGCTGATTGAGCAACTGACCCGGGACGGACAGAACGGCATCACTCGCGAACTGGCCCGCAAGGCCGCAGCCAAGGCGCCGTCAAAGCTGGGCCGTCCGAAGGCCTTTGTCTTCCAATACAAGCCGCCGACGAAGACCTTCAACCTCCGTCTCCAGTTCCGCAAGAGCGACGTCGATCGCACCGAAGTCATCGCGGCTCTGGAGGCCATCATCAGCGAGCTCCGGCGGTCGAAGTAGATTTGGGATCTGGCGCCGGCGGGCTTCGCCGCCGGTCGCGTTAGGCCGCGGGCCGTAACCAGACGTCGGGGATGGGTCGCAGAAGTACCGGGGCGCTTCAGCCCGCCGGTCCGATCAGGGCCGCCGTCGGCTGACGCCTAGCGTAGCCGGCGGGCTTCAGTGTGCCGCCTCAAGACATGGTGAACGCATCGTATCAAGACATGGTTGACACCTAGTCGGGTCGCTGCTGGGGCAAGGCCCGCGTGGTCTGACCCGTGCGGAGATTGAGCTCCCGGACGGGCAGCGCCCGAAACGACACCAGTACCCGATCGCCGATCTGTTGGCAACCGACTTCGCGCTGCGATAACGCATCGGAGATGTAGAACACGCGACGGTCGTAGTGCAGCGCGCCAGTGGCATTCACGCGACGCACGTCATGGCCGGCCGGATACGCCCACGGCGCGGGCGTGGCGCAGTAGGGGCGGGTACTGGGGCGATAGTGGGTGGCGGGAACATCCTGATCCAACGCCTCGTGGGGACGCACTGTGTTGTATTCCTGCCGGAAGCGGGCGAGGGCCGCGTGCAGGCCGGCGTGTGTGGTCGGCACGCCCCACTGCCGCAAACGGCGACCGAGCGTGCGATGAAAGCGCTCGACCTTGCCTTGCGTTTGCGGATGCGCGAACGCGCAGTAGATCAGCCGGATGTCGCGCTCGAGGAGAAACACCGTAAGCTGCGTCAGGCCGTGGCCATTGGCGGACGACCACCACGGGACGCCGTGATCGAGCAGCATCGCATCGGGTTGCCCGTAGCGCTGAAAACACCGGATGAGCACGGCCTGCACCGGGGCGGCAGCCGTGCCTTGCAGGGCGGGCAACGCCAAGATATAGCGGCTGCAATCATCGAGGACGCTCAGGGGAAAGCTCCACCCCTCGCGCACCGGATACTGTCCTTTGAAATCCATTTGCCACAGGGCATTCGGCGCAGGCGCGGTGAAACGATGGGGCGCCGGGCGATGCCGCTCATCTGGATCTGTCAGGCCGTGACGCCGAATCACACGATCAATCGTCGCTACCGAACACGTTTGACCGGTGTCGCGCAGTAGGCGCTGTAACTTCCGCCCCGCCCAGCCGTACCGCTGACGGAGGGCCACGATCTGCGCTTCGAGGGCTGGCGCGATCTGGCGCGGGCAGTGCGCAGGTCGCCGCGATCGATCCTGCACCCCCTCCACCACGCCCGTCGCCGCCACGCGCGCGAGCCATTTGTAGCCGGTCGGCGCACTAATCCCGAACTCTCGACAGAGCGCTCGTCGATTCACTCCCGGCCGCATCGCGGCGGCGACAAACGCGATCCGCTGGTCCTGCACACGGCTCTCCCGCCAGGGCATATCCGCTCCTCCGAGCGAACCCTACCCCGACCTGTTAGCCATGTCTTGAGACGAACCGTTAATGATGTGTTGAGGGCGTACACTTCAGCCCGCCGGACCTGAGCGGCACTCGTGACGGGTCGCAGCCGCGCCGACCGAGACCTTCGCTTTCGCCTTTCACTTTCGCCAGACCAAAAGTCCGGCGCGGCGCCGCACTCAGCCTCAGCGTCGGTCTCGATCCAGATTCTTGATGCGGCGGAGGGCACAGCTCAGCGCGCGCACAAGCACGCTGAGACATCGCAGCCACGCCGGCGATCTTGAGGCGTTGCGCGGCGACAGCGCGGGCCTCGGAAGATGCCGGGTTCGAGGGGCAGGCGGGAGGCGGGAGGGGTCGGCCGAATGCCGAGGGACCTGAGCCCGGCGACCCGTCCCAGTTCAAATAGTTAACATAATATATGTTATCAGACGTTATCGAAATACCGAAAAGAACCAGCCTGTGGATGAATTGTGCGGCCTGACCAAGCCGCTGACGCCATCGAGCCCGGCACCGAAACGCTCGTGCTATCGTCCCTGACTGAGTCGTGCCCATCCTCGACCGCTACGTCATCCGGCTGACGCTCCCGCCGTTTCTGATTGCCTTGGGCGTCTTCACGTTCGTGCTGGCAGTCGAACCCATCCTGGACCGCGCCAAAGACCTCCTGGCCAAAGGCGTGTCGATTCCGACCGCAGCCTGGCTCCTGTCAACCGTGCTCCCGTCGGCGCTGGCCTTGACCATTCCGATGGCTCTCATCACGGGCATCCTGATCGCCCTCGGCCGGCTGTCCGGCGACCGCGAGTCGGTCGCTCTGGTCGCCTGCGGTGTCAGCCCGCTTCGCGTGCTCCGGCCGCTCCTGGTCCTGGCGCTCGTGGCTGGTGGCATCGACATGTACGTGCTGGTCCGGGCGGTGCCCGACGCCAACCAGACGTTCAACGACATCGCGTTCCGCACCCTGACCGAGCAGACGGCCGCCGACATCAAGCCGCGCGTCTTCTATGACCGGTTTCCGGGCAAGGTCCTCTACATCCGGGACATCCTGCCCGATGGCCGATGGTCGGGCGTGCTCATGGCCGACACGACCGACGCGCAGCGCCCCTCGGTCACGCTGGCCGACGAGGGCGCCCTGGTCATCGATCGCGAACAGCGGGCGGTCCACCTGGTGCTGCGCCGCCAGAGCACGTACGCGCCGGGCCGGACCGATCCCCGGGTCTATCTGACCTCGTCGAACGACGAACTGACGACGACCATCTCGGCCGAGTCGGTCTTCGGGAGCGCTCACGTGGTCCCGGGACTCCACGACATGACCCGGGCCCAACTGGCGGAGGCGATCGCGCAGCATCGTTTGCGAGGGGAGCCGGCCCACCAGGAAATCATCCAGGGCCAGCAAATGTTCTCGTTCCCAGTCGCGTGCGTGGTGTTCGCGATGATCGGCCTGGGCGTCGGCCTCAACACGCGCAAGGAAGGCCGCCTGGCCGGTCTCACCCTGGGGCTTGCGATCATCATGGTCTACTACGCGACCATGGGCCTCGCTGAGGCCTGGGCCAAGGGCGCGGCTCGCACGGCGGCGTCCGCCGACCTGCTTCCGGGTGGACGCGTCGATCTCATCGCCACGTGGGCGCGCTGGATCCCCAACATCGTGGTCGGCCTGATGGGCGTGCTGGCGCTCTGGCGGCAGGCCAGGCCGAACGGCCTCAACTTGCCCATTCGCGCGCCTCGCTGGTGGATCGATTGGCGCGCCCGGGCGGCGGTCCGGGGCCCGCGGCGCCGCGAGGCTGTCGTGTCCCTGGCTAAACTTCCCCGCTGGATTCCGCTGCCGCGCTTGCTGGATCGGTACGTGGGCAGCTATTTCGTGCGCGTCGCGGCCTTGGCTTTTCTGGGACTCCTCGCCCTCTATTACATCGGCGCGTTCGTAGACCTGGCGGACAAAATCAAACGCCCCGGCGACGGGGCCGTCTTTCTCAACTTCCTCATCAACTCGACGCCGCAATTCCTGATCTTTGTAATCCCAGTCGCCACGCTGATCGCGGCCCTGGGCGCCATCGGCGGCCTGACCCGCTCCGGCGAGCTCATCGTCATGCGGGCCTGCGGCGTCAGCCTCTACCGTGCCGCGGCCCCATTGCTGGCCTTCGCGCTGGTGCTGAGCGGCGTCCTGCTGCTCGTGGAAGAACGCGTCCTCGGCGAGGCCAATCGCACCGCCTCGGCGCTCCGCAACCAATTCCGCGATGAGCACCCCGGCCAGCCCGCGCCCGGCATGGCGTTTCAGAACCATCGCTGGCTGGTGGGCGACGACGGCCGGATCTATCACTACGCGCTGTTCGTATTGGCCGACCCTACGAACGGCAATCGCCCCACGATTCAGGACCTCTCGGTCTTCGACGTGGAACAGCATCCGTACCGGTTGCGCGCGCACCTGTATGCGGCGCACGCGCGCTTTGACGGCGCGTCGTGGCGGCTTGATCAAGGCTGGGCCCAGGAGTTCAACCGTGACACCGCCGTGCGGCGAGACTTTCAGGATCTGTCGGTCTCGCTGGCGAACATCGGGGAATTCCAGAACGCGAATGTCGATCCCGACACGATGGGCTACTTCACGGCGCGGGCGTATGTGGCGCGGCTCGGCGCGAGCGGCTTCAACGTGACGGAAGAACGCGTCAATCTCCAGCGCCGCCTGGCGTTTCCACTCGTGACCGTCGTCATGACCCTGCTCGCGATTCCCTTTGGCGTGACGATCGGCCGGAAAGGTGCGCTCTACGGCATCGGCCTCGCGACCATCCTCGCGGGTTCGTACTTTCTCGTGATGACGTTCTTCGTGGCCTTCGGATCGGCAGGCTTGTTACCGCCGATGCTGGCGGCGTGGGGCGCCAACATCTTATTTGCGGCGGGCGCTACGTACATGATGCTGACCGTCAGAACTTAGGCGTCGAAAAGGCAACGTCCCGGAAGACCACTTCCCCGCTGGCGCCCGGCCGCGCATTCAACGTGTCGATGACCAGCAGGAATGACTGGATGCGCGCGACGGTCGGCTTCAGCGACCGAGCCTCGACAGGTTCCATCGCAGACAACGGCACGCGAATGTGCTGCGGCGTGGTGTCGAGATAGACCGATCGTCCCCACCGCTGCCCATTGACGCCGCCGGGAAGCCGAATCTGCACGGACAATCGCATCGGCCGTGAGCTCGACGCGGTGAACTCCAAACCCTCGACCGGCGTGCTCCCGCTGGCCGCACACGCCAACGCTACGTACTGGCCCACCGGATTGCCTCCGCCGAGCTGATATGTGAGCCGGGCTTCCGCACGTTCCGGAGTCACCGTTGCCGTGGATGACCGATCTTTCTCGATAGTCCAGCAGGCCGCGTCAATCGGCGTGAGTGGAATCGCGGCGTCCAGCGGGCGCGAGGGAACCGGCGCGAGCGGTTCATCGCCAAGCCGGATCACATTCGACACGATCCAGGGCACCGGCCGATCGGCCAGCCGCGCCTCCACTCGATACGCGGCCGCATCGCTTGTCGTGTAGTCGAGCTTCTCGATGCCTGAGGTCACTTCTAGGCCGGCGCGGACGAGCACCAACCGCGCGTGAGTTCCGGTTGGGACGGCCGCGTGGATTGTGGTCGGTCCGTCGGCGGCCGGCAGCGTGCCGCCGTAGTCGATCCGGCCCGATGCGTTCGATGCCCAGAACTGCAACGCCTCAGGCGCGTCGACGAAGGCGCGCATGACTGAGAACGATCGTCCGGCCCCAATCGCGGCCAGAATCGCCGCCGCGTCTCGTGCCGGATCGCGCGACAGCGGCGCGTCCAGCTTCACCGTTTGGCTGACGATGCGGAACATCGTCTCGTAGCCGGGAAAATGGATGGCGAATGTCTGTTTTGCACCGGATGCGGCACCGTCGACGTCCTGGCCCAATCTCGCGTGAGCATCCAGCGCGGCGAGCGTAAACGTATGTTGACCGGCGGACAGCGCGTCGAGCCGGGCCAGTGTTCGCGCGGGCGATTGAAACAGCGTCGCCACCGATTCCGGTGCGCGAAAGAGCGAACGGAGAGCCACGGCCGCGAGCGTGGAATACGGCCGCCCGCGCCATTCAGAATCCACGTTGAACCATTCGAGGCCATCAAGGCCATTCCAACTGCCCTGCCAGCGAAGGCCCTGCCGCGGGGAATTGGGATGCGCCGCAATCGCCCATCCGCCCAGCCGATGAATGTCCTCAATGACGTCACGCGCCTCGCCGGCCAGCGGATACGGCGCGGGACCAGAGAGGTTGAGCGCGACGAGGTGCCCGGACGCCGTGCCGATCTCGACGGCGTCAATGCACAGAACCCCGTGGCGATACGTCGGCGGATCCGGCACCCGCGTTGCGTCGCCATGATCGGTCAGGATGATGAACGCCAGACCGGCGCGTGACGCCGCGAGCGCGATGTCATCGACCGATCCGCTGCCGTCCGATCGCGAGGAATGGATGTGATACGCGCCCGTGACGAGATTCGGCGACGCAGCCGTGGGCGACGACAGGCGTCCGGCGCGAGGCGGCAGCGTCAGCCCGACCCAGACAAGAACGGCGGCCACGAGGGCCGCCGTGATGCCGAGGAAAAGGACGCCGGGGGTCCTTTTGCGGGCTGTCATGTGCACCAAGAAAGCCGCCCGGCGCGCTGGGCTCCGTTACTGTGCCGTGCGCAGCGCCGCGGCTTTGTCGGTCCGTTCCCACGTGAACTCGGGCTCGGTGCGCCCGAAATGGCCAAACGCCGCAGTCTTGCGGTAAATCGGTTTCCGCAGATCGAGCGATTCCATGATGCCGCGCGGCGTGAGCAGGAAGTTCGCGCGCACGAGCTCGACGATTTTCTCGTCCGGAATCCGTCCCGTGCCTGACGTATCGACCAGCACCGAAACCGGGTCGGCCACGCCTATGGCGTAGGCCAACTGCACGAGCGCCTTGTCCGCCAGCCCGGCCGCGACGACGTTCTTGGCGATGTAGCGCGCCATGTAGCAGGCCGAGCGGTCAACCTTTGTCGGATCCTTGCCGGAGAACGCGCCGCCGCCGTGTGGCGCCGCGCCGCCGTAGGTGTCGACGATGATCTTGCGGCCCGTCACGCCGGCATCGCCGTGCGGCCCGCCGGTCACGAAGCGGCCGGTCGGATTGACGTAAATCTTCGTGTTCTTGTCCATCATCCCGTCCGGAATCACCGGATTGATGATGCGTTCGATCAGGTCCTCGCGGATCGTGTCGTGCGTGGCGGTCGGACTGTGTTGCGTCGAGACCACCACGGCGTCCACGCGGACGGGACGGTCGTTGTCGTACTCAACTGTGACCTGCGACTTGCCGTCCGGCCTGAGATAGTCGAGCACGCCCTCGCGGCGCGCCTCGGACAGCCCGCGCACCAGCTTGTGCGCCAGCATGATCGGCAGCGGCATCAACTCCGGCGTTTCCGTGCACGCGTAGCCGAACATCAGGCCCTGGTCACCGGCGCCGCCGGTGTCCACGCCCTGGCCGATGTCGCGTGACTGTTCGTGGATCGACGAAAGCACGGAGCACGTCTCGTAGTCGAACCCATACTTCGCGCGCGTATATCCGACGTCCTTGATGACCTGCCGGACGATCTTCTGGAAATCGACGTAGCAGCTCGTGGTTATTTCACCGGCGATGATCGCCAGCCCGGTCGTCACCAGCGTTTCGCACGCCACGCGCGCCACCGGATCCTGGGCCAGAATCGAATCGAGCACGCCGTCAGAAATCTGATCGGCGATCTTGTCCGGATGTCCTTCGGTGACGGATTCAGACGTAAACAGATGACGGCCGCGACTCATGCACGTTCTCCAGCTTCACACGGACGGTTCCATCCCGCCCGATAAACGGTTAAGAGTACCAGACGGCTACTTCAGGGTCAAACGCGCGCGAGCGGGTTACGCCCGTGGATGGAACTTGTCGTACACCTGTCGCAGCCTGGCTTCGAGCACGTGCGTATAAATCTGCGTCGTGGACAAGTCGGCGTGGCCCAGCATGGCCTGGATGGCGCGCAGGTCCGCGCCGTTTTCGAGCAGATGCGTCGCAAACGAGTGGCGCAACACGTGTGGCGACAGGTGGGCGCGGACGCCGGCTTGCCGGCCGTACGCGCGCAAGAGTTTCCAAAACCCCGTGCGCGTCAACGGCCGTGGCCGCGTCGCGCCCTTGGCGTGCCAGCCGCTGAGAAACACTTCGGGCGCCTCTCGTCCGCGCGCCAGTGAAGGTCGCGCGTCGTGGATGTAACGATCGATCCAATCGCGGGCGGTCTCCCCCACCGGCACGATACGTTCCTTGTTTCCCTTGCCCGAGAACTGCAGATATCCGCCTTCCCTTCGAATCTCGGTCAGCCGAAGCTTGACGAGCTCCGAGACGCGGAGCCCTGTGGCATAGAGCACCTCGAGCAATGCCCGGTCGCGCACACCGCGCGGCGTCGTCAGGTCCGGCGCGCGCAACAGGGCCTCCACATCGGTGGTGGACAGAAATCTCGGCAGAGCTTTGTCGGCGCGAGGCGGCTTCAGATCATCCGACGGATCGGCCGTGATGCGGCCGCCCACGCGCAGGTAGCGATAAAAACCGCGCACGCCTGAGACCAGGCGCGCCGTCGACGAGGCGGAACGGCCTTCGATCATGGATGCCCGTACGAGCGCCTCGAGATCGTCGCGCGTGAGGCGATCGATGCTGACGCCGCGGGCCGTGGCGAACTCGGCCAGTCTCGCGAGATCGCGCGCGTAGGCCAGCCGCGTGTTCGCTGGAAGACGCCGCTCGATCTCGAGGTGCCGGAGATAGGAGGCCGCCAGGTCGGGAAGCAACATCCGAGAACCTGTTGTAGTCTACATTTTTGACCATGCCGTACCATTCCAAGTGGCAAGACCTGCCGACCGAAGCGATCAACCCCGCCACGCTCGCGATCGACAAGATGCCCGTCACGGACATCATCGATTTGATCACCGCCGAAGATCGGCGCGTGGTCACGGCCGTGCATCGTGAGCGCGAGCGCATCGCGCTGGGCGTGGAGATTCTGGTCAGCGCGCTGAAGAAGAGCGGCCGGATCTTTCTGGTCGGCGCCGGCACCAGCGGGCGGCTCGGGATCGTCGAGGCGGCCGAGATGCCGCCGACGTTCGGGACGCCGGCGAGTATGGTCCAGGCCATCATGGCCGGCGGCCAGGAAGCAGTCTTCAAGGCGCGCGAAGGCGTGGAAGACAACTTCGAAGAAGGCGCCCGCAGCATCGCGCGGCTCCGCGTCACTAAGCGCGACGTGATCATCGGCGTGTCCGCCAGCGGGCTCACGCAGTTCGTTCGTGGCGCGCTGACCGGCGGCCGCAAGAAAGGCGCGCGGATCATTTTCGTGACGTGTTGGCCCGGCACGGAGCTCCAGAACTACGTGGATCTGATCATCGCGCCCGTGGTCGGCGCCGAAGTCATCGCGGGATCGACGCGGCTCAAGGCCGGGACCGCGACAAAGATGGTCCTCAACATGCTCACGACCATCTCCATGATTCGCGTCGGCAAGACCTACGGCAATCTCATGGTGGACGTGCAGACCGGATCCGAGAAACTCAAGGATCGCGCACGGCGCATCGTGTCCATTGTCACGGGTGTCGAGCCCGAGGAGGCCGCGGTGCTGCTTCAGCGCGCCAACTGGAACGTCAAGGCCGCGATTGTGATGAAGCGCGGCAACATGACCTTGCCGCAGGCCCTGCGCAAACTGAAGAAGTCCGATGACTCGATTCGGCAAGCGCTCGGCGAAGATCTGGAGCCCAGGCTGCGTAAGCTTCTTGCGGCGCCGGAAGAAGCCGACTGATTAGTCGTCGTACCGCGGCAAACGAAGCTCACCACGCAGCGCCTCGCTCGCCAGCCTGACCGCGCCGATCGCGGGTTCTGCCCGTAGCAATGCGGGTTCCACGCCCGGCATGCGCGCGCGGATCTCCGAAACGACCAAACCCCGCAGCCGCTCAAAGCCTGTGAGCACGCCGCCCGTCATCAGTAAAGGACTCGAGTCGAGCCCGAGACGGCGCACGACCGACTCGGCGGCACTCGCCAGCTCAGCCGCGGCGACAGCGACCAGGTGTTGCGCGACCTGATCGCCCGCATCGGCGGCCGCCCCCACGATCGGCGCCAGACGCGCGATCTCCGCCGGCTTCGCGCCGTGGCCCGACATCTGTCGCACCAGCTCGGTCGGCTTGCTGAACCCGTAGTGTGAGAGCACACGCGCGGCGAGCATCGTCTGTGGTCCCCGGCCGTCGGCGCTCTTGACCACGGCGCGCAACGCCTGGCGTCCCAGCCAGTAGCCGCTGCCCTCATCGCCCAGCACGTACCCCCATCCGCCAGCCCGCGCCGCGCGGCCTGACGCATCGCGACCATACGCGATCGATCCGGTTCCTGCGATCAGCACAGAGCCAGGCGTCGCCGGCGCGCCAGCTTCGAGCGCGATCAGCGCGTCGTTGACGATGACGAGATGAGGCGTGGCGTGCCGAGCCTGCTTGGCTCGCTGAGGCCACTCGGACACAACGCGCTCGAGCACCGCCCGCACCGCCGCGAGGTCCTCCTCGCGATCGACGCCGGCCATGCCCACGCACACGGCCTCGATCGACCGGGAGTGATCCGCGACGACCTCAATCGCCTCGTGCAGCACACGCTCGACGCCAGCCTCGCCTTCCGACTGCAGATTCGCGCCCGCGCCGCGCCACTCGCGCAGGACGCGTCCGTCCGAATCGGCGAGCAGGCAGACCGTCCGTGTGCCACCCGCGTTGATGCCGATGATGCTTCCGCTCATAAGTGGGCCAGACCCATTTTGAGAATGACACAATTGGCCGAGATGACCACGAGTGACACGCGATTCGCCGCGGCCCGATTGGTGATCGAAGAAGGACTCGCCGACAAGGCCTTTCCCGCGGCCGCTATTGACGTGGGATCGCGATGCGGTGCCGAGTGGCAGCAGGCCTTCGGCCGCCTGACGTACGACGAAGCGTCGCCGGCGTGCACGGCGGAAACGATGTTCGATCTGGCGTCGCTGACCAAAGTCATCGCCACCACGTCAATCGCGATGGCTCAGGTGGCCGCGGGCCGAATCACGCTGGACTCGCGGGTCGGCGACATCATGGACGGCTGGCGCGAGGGCGAGCGCGCGGCGGTGACAATCAGGCATTTGCTCGATCACTCATCGGGTCTTCCCGCGCATGTGCGTGCGTGGACCCAGGCGACGGGGCGATCGGAGTACGAGCGCCTGATCGCCGCCACGCCCTTGGATCGGCCTGTCGGATCGTCCGCCGTCTACTCCGACGTGGGATTTATCCTGCTCGGCCTGCTGCTGGAGCGCGTGGGTGATGCCCCGCTCGACCGACAGTTCGCGGCCCTGTTCGGGCGCACGCTCGATCCGATTCACTATCGCCCGCAGGCTCACCTCTATGAGCGGATCGCGCCGACCGAGTTCGACCCGTGGCGCGGCCGGGTGTTGTGCGGCGAGGTCCACGATGAGAATGCTGCTGCCATCGGGGGCGTGTCAGCGCACGCCGGCCTGTTCGGTACCGCGCTGGCTGTCGGACGTTTTGCACGGCTGGTGCTTCAAACGTTCCAGACATCGACCGTGCTCGGCCCGCCCGATCTGATGAGAACATTCGCGCGCCGATCCACGGTGCCCGGAAGTTCGCGCGCCCTCGGGTGGGACACGGCGCTGCCGACGTCATCATGCGGGCGCTTCGCCAGCTCGTCTGCGATCGGCCACACGGGATTCACGGGCACGTCGCTCTGGATTGATTGGGAGCGCGATCGCTACGCGGTGCTCCTGACGAACCGCGTGCACCCGACGCGAGCGAATCAGAAACTGATTCCGCTGCGGCCGGCGTTTTATGAGGCGATTTGGGGTCCGGTGGGGTGAAACCACGACCGGCGGGCTGAAGCCCGCCGGCTACGGGCAGATGCCGCGGCATTGGACGACGCCGGCGGGTTGGTATGAAACGGGCCCGGGGGACGGTCGGGCTGCCCCCTCCGTTACGTGGTGGGGTTCAGTTCCCGCGGCCGCGGCCAGGCCCACCGACGGGCGGAGGTGGTGGTGCGCCGCCGCCACGTCCGGCTCCGGTTTGCCCGGGCCCGCCACGTCCTGGCCCGCCTGGTCCGCCCGGGCCGGCATCACGTCCGCCGCCCTGACGGCCGCCGCCGTTCGGCTGACCGTTGCCAGTCGAGGCCGGCGCCATGCCGTGCAGCGTCCGATACGTGGCCGCGTCGAACTGCCACAGGTTGTATTGCTGCTGGTTGTTGTAGACCTTGATGGATGTCGCAGTGCTCGCACTGCGAACGCCGGTGATACCCGGCTGCTGATTGCCGCCCGTATTGATCTGGCTGCCCTGCGTCGGCTGGAAGCTTGACTGCCCCGGCGCCACGGCACCCGGCGTGGTCGGCGTTTGCGAGATAATGCCCGGCCCTACGAGCACAAAATCCAGGCCCGTGACCGGATCCTTCCACTTCTTGCGCAGGAAGTGCTGCGAGATCAATGTGTCGAGATCCGGTGGAGGGAGATTCCGGTTCTTGTTCTGATACAGCACAATGGCGCGCGCGTATTGTTCACCACGGAAGATCAGGTCGTCTTCCTTGGCGCGCTGCGCCTGCTGCCCCCATTTCGGAAGCATGGCCGCCAGCCAGATCGCGGCGATGCTCATGGAGACGAGCAACGCCACCATCATAAAACCCGAGTCGGTTCGTTCCCGGAGGCGCCGCTGCTGTGTCATATCCGTGCGCTCCTTCACGTCCTTGTGAGGCAAGGGATTTGTTGCTCGCCTACTTGTCCGCGAGCCTCATCCCGTCGAGCGACGTCCCATCCGATCCGCTATGCACATCATAGATGCCCGCCGCGGCCGACGTACTGCCGGGCTCGGGCTCTGCCGGGACCGTTTGCCAGGTATCGGCGGAGTTCGTAAAGGGATCGACGGGAATCGCGCGCAGATACTGCTCCGACACGAGCGTCTGGAGCGAGTCGGGGTACTTGCCCTTGTCGGCATAGTACTGATCGATCGCGTCGCGCATGATGAACAGCTGGCTGCCGAGCGTGGCTTCCTTGGCGTGCGTGATCGAATTGCGGTACTGCACCAGCGACATGGACGCCAGGAGCATGATGAGCGCGATGACGACCATCAGCTCGATGAGCGTCCAGCCGTCGTCCGGCGTCCGCCGGCGCGTGAGCCGCGGGAATCGAGCCATAGTCATCACCAGTCCTTGTACTTCGTGCCGTTGAGCGCCTTCGATTCCGACTTCGTGTAAATGTCGTAGATACTCGATCCGCCCCAGGCCTTGGCGTCAGGCGGGTCCGTCGCGGATCGCTTGCCCCAGTCTGTCGTACCGGTAATCGGATCCATCGGGACCTTGCGCAGGAACTTGAAGCGATGCCCCGAGGTGTCGTTGTTCAGCATCACGCCCTCAACCAGCTGCTCGAGGGACGTGGGATAGCAATCGGCCCCATACGTCACGTCCGTGGGCGCGATCCGGTTGGAGTCGCAATAATCCTTGAATTTGTCGATGGCCGCGCGCACCGTCTTCAGCGTGTAGCGGTAATCCGCTTCCCGTTGACGTTTGATCGACACGCGGACCATCGGCAACGCGCCCATGGCCAGAATCATGATGATCGCCGTCACCACAATGAGTTCAAGAAACGTGAACCCTTGTGATGACGACGAGAAGATCTTGCGCATGACAGGCCTATACCGTGGTTACGCCTATTTCACCACGACCGTTCCAGCCGCCGGCAACTGCAGCGGAATCGGCTTGGAGTCCGGCGTCAGAGCGGTTCCTGTGACGGTGACCTTCGACGTTCCGGATCCGATGGCCTGGAACGTGACCGCGGCGAGCATGTTGGTGCCGTTCGCCCCGGCGGCCGTTCCGCCGCGCGAGATCACGATGTCAATGCGGCCATTGGCCTCGTCTATCTTGGGCACGAAGGTCGGCGTGACGTTGCCTTGGGTCATGAAGGTGCCCTGTGACACGCCGGTGGCCTTCAGGACCTTCGGATCGTAGGTCACCGTGAGCGTGACCGTGCCCAATTGCGACACATTCGCCACGCTGATCGGCATCAGGTACGGCGCGCCGTCCTTCTGCAGTTCGGCCGCGGGCACCGTCATCAGAATCTGCGCGGCGCCCATCGGAGCAGCGCCGGGCGACGAACTCGCGGGCTCGATGGCCACCGCGCGTCCCGGCGCGGCGGGCGTCGGCGACGGAGTCGGCGTGGGCATCGGCACGGCAGGAGGAGTCGACGTCGGCGGCGGCACCGATCCCGGGGGTGGCGCCTGCGAGATCAAGCCAGGCGCTGTCGCGGCGCCGAGGTTGTTATTGGTGCCGACATAAAACGGCTTCAGGTCCTCCTCGGTGATTTCTCGCGAACGGATGATGTGCGGCGTCACGATCATCACCACGTCGCTCTGGTCGTTCGAGGTGTCCGTGTTGCCGAAGATCGACCGGAGCACGGGAATGTGCAGGATGCCCGGCACGCTGCGCGCCGTCTCGCGATCTTCCTGCAGGACGAGTCCCGCCAGCAGATTCGATTCACCGTCGCGCAGGCGCATCGACACCGTCGCCGTCCGCTTGATGAACGACTGCAGAGACTGGCCGCCGGTGACGACGTTGGGGCCAATCGCGCTCTTGTCGACCGTGATCGGAGACAAGATGATCTCGTCGTTGAGCGTGACCTTCGTGGTAATCGACAGGTTCACGCCGATGGGGCGGAACGTGTAGGAGCTCTGCGGCACCGTCGGCACGCCACCGGTCGCAACCGACTGGAACGTCGTCGTGACGATGGGCACGTCCTGGCCGAGGTTGAGCAGCAACTGGTCACCTTCGCGCCCGCGAAGCTGCGGCTTGGCGAGGAGCTTGGTCTTTTGATCGGATTCCAGGATGTTGATGATGGCGTTGGGCAAGGCGGCGTACAGATTCGCCTTGTTGAACGAGTTCGACAGACCACCGATCGGGATCGGTGGCACCACCCCCGAGGCCGGCGGCGCGCCACCCGGCGAGAACGACAGCGTGATCGCGTAATTGCTCAGATCAAGGCCGAGGTTCTTGAGGCTCGTTCGCGAAACTTCGAGGATCGTCACCTCGATCAGTACCTCCGCCTTCGGCTTGTCTGCCGAATCGATGATGTTCTTGATCAATCCGAGCATCGGCGCGCTGGCACGGACCACCAGCGCGTTGGCGGCGACGTTCTGGGTAATCACGGGCCGGTTCGTCGCGGTGGAGGTCGTCAGCATCTGATTGAGGATCTGTGAGACCTCCTTCACGTCGCCGTGGGACAGATAGAAGGTCTGCTGGTAGACGTCCTCGTACTTGCTGCGATTGCCCTGGTTGTCGGCGTAAATGAAGATCGTGCGTGAATCGAGGATCTTGTAGGCCAGTGTGTTCTGCGAGAGCACCAGGTTGAACGCGCTCTCCAGGGAATGACCCGACAGATCGATCGAGAACGGTTTGGCGATCGGGCCTTCCAGGCCCTGGTCGTATTGCACGCTGATCCCGGTGGCGCGGCCGATCGCGCCGAGCACGTCGCGAATCGCCGTGTTCGTGAACGTCAGTGACGGCAGCGGCGCGCGTGGATCCAGGCGCGGGATCGGCGAGGATGCCTGCGCCTGCGCGCGGAGCTGGTCCATTCTCGACTGCGGCCGATTCGCGTCGATCTGATCCCGGATGCGGCGCTCCACATCAAGGGCGCGCGTGAGCGCGAGCGAATTGCTGGGATCGAACTCAATCGCCCGGCGATATTCAGCGGCGGCGCCCGGGAGCTGGTCTTGTTTCTCGAGCTCACGCCCACGCGCCAGATGCTGCGCGGACGCCTGCCGCGTGGCGCGGTCGAGCTCGAGCTGCAACTCGATCTTCTTCGGGTCGCTCTCGAGCGCCTGGCGGTAGTACGCGACCGCGGCATCCCACTCGCCGCGCTTGGCCGCGGCGGCGCCGTGTTTGGCTGAGCTGCCCGTCGCGCATCCGGCCAGCAACAAGGCGGCCACCGCGATCGCGCTCCAATTGATTCCCGTCCGTATGCTCATAAGTGTCTCTGCTGAACTCCGCGATATGACGCGCCACGAACCCCGAACTCTATCCACCACCACCGCGGTAAATGACGGTCTGCCCCGTGCCGTCCAGAAAGGTCATGACGACCGAGTCCTTGCCGACTCGCAATAATTTGTATCGGCCGTCGATCGTGTCGCCTTCGAAGCCTTCAAACGTGTGGCCCGACTTGTCCACCAAATACGCGCGGAGCCTGCCGTCCTCACCGATCAGCACCGTGGTCAGGGTCATCGGGACCTTGGGCGGCGGCGGAGGTGGCGGCGTGTAGACAGGCGTCGGTGTGTAGACGGGCGTCGGCGTCGGCGTGGGTTTCGGTGTCGGATGCACGCCGAAGCGGAACGGATCGCGACCCGCTTCCGGTTCGTCCGGCACGTACTCCATCTCTTCGAGCCGGAGTTTCTGCGGCGGCACCGGGCCCTTGTTCGCCTGACGATTGGTCGCGCCGCGTCCCACTTGAGGTTTGGACGTCGCAGCCGGTCCGGTTGTCTGTGGAATGACGAGCTTCTCGGACCCGCCGTACATGTAATACAGCCCGCCGATCACGACGAGCGCCGCGACCATCAGCAACAGGCGCCGGCGCGCGCCGGCTTCACTCGGCAGCAGCTTCATTTCCCCGCTCCCGGCAGCGCGTCCGTCAGGAAATACGTCGCGACGGTGAGCGCCACTTCCAGTTGCGCGTTGCCTTGCGCGGCGTTGGGCTGCGACAGTTGCACTTTTTCAATCACGATGAATTCCTGTGATGTCTCCAGCTCGTACAGGAACTTGCGCACGTTGGCGTAATCGCCGGACAAGGTGATCTCGCCCTTGACTTTGGTGAGCCCGCTGTCGCGGAGTTGGTCGTGATCGTAGGAACCCGCGTGGTAGCTGACATGCGACGAGGCGGCGACCTTGTTCAGCCAGAAGTTCAACACATTCAACGCCGACGACAGATTCTTCGGCAGGACTTCGCCATAGAACTTGCGAAGCTCCACGTCGGCCATTTCCTTGCTGCCCTTCGCGCCTTCGGCGTCCTTCTTGTTCTTGCGGGCCATCGCGAGCGTCGCCAGGGCGCCGTCCCGCGACGCCTGTGCGGCATCCATGCTCTGCTGCAGCCAGAACACATACCCGAGGCCGGCCGCATTGGCGAGCAGGAACACGAGCAGCGGCACGATGACGCGACGTCGTTCGCGGAAAATCCGTCCGGTCAGGCTCATGGACGGCCTCCGGTCGGCGCACTCTTGCCTTTAGTGACGGGCTTGGCCGGATTCACGCTCGGTTTCGGCGCCTGCGGCGCCACGTAGCTGCCGGTGAGTGTGTCGGTGTAGGTGCCGTCATCATTCACCTGCGAGGCGGAGGTGATCATGTCGTAGAAGGATCCCGTCTGCTGCAGCGCATCGAGGAACGCCGCGATGTCGGCGTTGGTCTTGCCATTGACGATCACGTCGATGCGAAAGACCCCGCGCTCATCACGCGGCGCGACGGCGATCAGGCGCGCATCGAGCGGCAGCGTCTTTTCCATCAGGCTGAAGAACACGGTCCAGGAAAACCGCCGCTCGTCGATGATCGAATTGGCTTCCTGCGTCTTGGCGCCGAGCAGATGGAATTCAGCCAGGTTGACGGACTGTTTCTGCCGTTCGGCGTCCGCATTGATCGCCGCCGCTTCGGCCGCCGCGGTGTCGCGCACTTGCGTAAACACCGCACGCTCCTGCGAGAGCTCGTTGACCCGGGTGACGTTGAAGATCGTCAGGCCGATTCCGAGAATCGCCGCGAGCACCAACAGCAGATTGACGAGCGCTTCGTTATAGAACGGCCGCGTGGAGAGGTTGCCTTTGAGCATCAGGCCGCCTTGCGATCCCGCAGAAGCACGCCGAGCGGTGCCGCGAGTGCGTCCAGCACTTCAGTGGACGCGCCGACGCGGCCGCCGAGATCGGCCGCGGCCCGCACGTCCACGGCTTCGACCGGCACGCCGAGGCGCTTGTTGATTTCCGCGCGCACGAGGTCGGCGTCATGTCCCATGCCGCCTCCGCACAACCAGACGCGGCTGAATTTTGTCCCGCCCAATCGATCCTCGTGATACATCGCCGTCTGGTGCACAAGCGCGCTCAACGGCTCTTCGCCCGCATTGGCGCGTTGCCGGTAGAACATCAAGTCCGATCCGCGGCCGATGGCGAGCGTCGTCGCTTCCGGCGCCATTGTGACGAGCAGCCAGTCGGACGGCGACGCGGCGTTGGCGGCGATGACCGCGTTCATGACGTTCAGAGTGGCGAGATCGACGAGTCCGGCATGCACGCCCACTTTAGAAGCTACCGCCTCGTACTCCGCGATGATCTCGCGCCGCGCGATCGTGGTCGCCATGACGGTGGTCGTGTCCGTTTTGTGCGCCACCGTCCAGGATAATTGCGCGTCCTCGACGGGATACGGCGTGCCCTTCTTCATCTGCCAGCGCAGAAGCTGGTCGATGTCCGCGGTCTTGGACGGCACCTGTTCCAAAGAGATGAGCGACACACGCGCCGCGGAATCTGGAATGATGACCGCCGCGCGCTTTGTGGCGCGAACACCGGCGCGCTCGAGGGCCTTGGCCAGGGCCTCGGACACGGCGCCCGGATTCTGGATATTGGCGGCGGTCGGCGACGGCACGATCGCATTTGGCGGGATCGGCTCGCTCGCGTAGCCGACCACCGACACGCCTTTCGCTCCCCGGCCCACTTCCACGACCGTGACGCGGCGGCTCGCCAGTTCGATGGCGACCGACGGGGGTGGCGGCGCAAAGATGGATGAGACAACTGGCACGATGTGATCTACTCCACGAAAGTGACTTTGTTGATCTCGCGCAGCGTCGTGGACCCATCCATGACGAGCTGAACCGCGCACTCGCGAAGGAAGGTCATGCCGTCGGCCTTCGCGGCCTTCTTGATCTCCGACGTCGGCCGGCGCTCCAGGATCATGTCGCGAATACGATCCGACAGGTCCATGAGTTCGCAAATCGCGGTCCGGCCCTTGAAACCAGTGCCGCCGCACTCAATGCATCCCTCGCCCTCATAGAACGTGTGGGTGTCCGCCAGGTTCGGGTCCAGCGCGGATTCCGCCAGGTACTCCCGGCTCATCTTCACCGGCCGCTTGCAGTCCTTGCAGATCCGCCGCACAAGGCGCTGCGCCAGCACGCAGTTGAGCGCCGACACGAACTGGTACGGTTCGACGCCCATGTTCAGGAATCGGCCCAGGACGTCGATGACGTTGTTGGCGTGGACCGTCGTGAACACCAGATGCCCCGTCAGCGCCGACTGGATCGCGATCTGGGCCGTTTCGGGGTCGCGGATTTCGCCGACCATGATCTTGTCGGGGTCGTGGCGGAGGATCGATCGCAAGCCGCGCGCGAACGTCAGGCCCTTCTTCTCGTTGATTGGAATCTGGGTGATGCCGGCGAGCTGGTACTCAACCGGATCCTCAATCGTGATGATCTTGTCTTCGATCGTCTTGATCTCCGACAGCGCGGCGTAGAGCGTCGTCGTTTTACCTGAACCGGTCGGGCCCGTCACGAGCACCATGCCATACGGTTCGCGGATGTACTTCCGGAACCGCTTCATTTCGATTTCCGGCCACCCCAGAATGTCGAGGCGCAGTTCCGTGAACTGCTCGCTCATCGACTCCTTGTCCAGAATACGGATGACGGCGTCCTCGCCGTGCACGCTCGGCATGATCGACACGCGGAAGTCGATCGTCTTGCCCCGCAGGCGCAGCCGGAAGCGGCCGTCCTGGGGCACGCGTTTTTCGGCGATGTCCAGCTCGGCCATGACCTTGATACGCGAAATGATCGTGCTGTGGTGCCGCTTGTCGATGGGGTTCATCGCCTTCTGCAGCACGCCGTCAATGCGGTACTTGAAGTGCACCGCGTCATCCTGGGTCTCGATGTGAATGTCCGACGCACGGCGCTGCAGCGCCGTAAATAAGGTGGAGTCCACCAGCCGGATGACCGGACTGGCGTCGGACGTCAGCTTGTCGACCGTGAGGTTCTCGTCGCCGGCCTCGTCCTCACGCAGGATCTGCATCTGGAAGCCTTCCGTGGCTTCCTCGAGGACACGCTGCGAGCTCTCGCTCTTCTTGAGAATGTTCTGGATCGCCGCCTGCGTGCCGACGCAGACGCGGATCGGCTTGTCGAGCTGCACGCCAATCTCATCAATCGTGTGCAGGTCGCTCGGATCGGACACCACGATGAGCAGCGCCTGGCCGTCGCGACGGTACGGCACAAACCCGTACCGCAGCATGACGTCGGCCGGAATGCTGCGAAACAGCTCGTGATCCGGATGGAAGTGCTCGAGATCGACGAACTCGAGCTGATATCGCGATGCCAGGTACCGCGCGCGGACCTCTTCCGCGGCGTGATCCTCCGGACCGCGGTCCGGCTCGATATACAGCGCGTCGGTCTGGTTGGGTGTCGTGGTGGTATTCGCCATGACTAGCTTGATCTCAAGGTTGAGAGATTGAACAGCGGCATGTAGAGCGACATCAACAGGAAGGCGATGACGACGCCCATGACGATCAGAAGCACGGGCTGAACCAGGTTCGAAAACCGGGTGAGCGTGGTCGTGTTCTCTTCATCGTAGAAATCCGCCACGCTGTTGAGCATGTCCGCCAGCGCGCCGGTGGATTCGCCGACTTCGACCATTTCCACGGCGACGTGCGGAAAGATGTGTTGCTTGGCCAGCGCGGTGCCCAGACTCCCGCCTTCGCGCACGTCCCTGGCGACGGTGGCCAGGCCGTGCGCCACGTGCTGATTGGCGACGGACTTGGCGGAAATGTCGAGTGAATTGACCAGCGGGATGCCGCCCGCCAGCAGCGTCGCCAGCGTGCGCGACACCTGCGCGGTCGCCAGCTTGCGAGCCAGCGTCCCAAAGAAGGGCAACTTCAGGATGGCGGCGTGAAATCGGCGGCGCTCGTTCGGCTGTCGGAGCCAGGCCAGCGCAAACAGCACGACGCCGAAAATCGCCGCCAGGATCACCGGTCCCCACCTGAGCAGCGTTCCGGAAATACCAACCACGATGCGTGTGGATATCGGGAGGACCGCGCCTTCGCCGTACTGCTTATAGAAATCCGCAAACTCGGGCACGACCTTGAAGACGATGAGGCTGACGACTGCGGCGGACAACAAGACGAGAACCGCTGGATACACCAGCGCGGAAATCACCTGCGACCGGACGCCAGACATGACTTTGATGTGCGCCACGTATCGGCGCAGGACCTGCTCGAGGCTGCCGCTCTTCTCCCCCGCCATCAGCGATGCGGTGTAGACGCCCGAGAAGAGGTGCTGCGCCTCGAACGCTTCCGACAATGACGTGCCCGATCGAACCTTGTCGTAGATGTCGTCGAGCGCGGCCTTGAAGACCGGATTGGGCGCCCGGCGGCGCAGGATGTCGAGCGATTGAACCAGCGGTAAACCCGCGCGCAGCAGCGTGGCGAGCTCCTGGTTGAACACCAGGAACTCCGACATCGGAAGCTTGCGGCGCTTGGGCAGCCGGAGCTGCAGTCCGCCAATCGTGACCCCGCCCTTGCCCTGGACGGAGAGCAGGAACAGGCCCTTGTCCGCGAGCTCGGACCGCAAACGCGCTTCGTTTTCCGCGACGTAGGTGGCCTCGGTGATCTGGCCACTGGCGGTCGCCACGCGACAATAGAATTCCAAGAGAGCAGGCTCCTATAACGACTCAGCGCGCTTGCACGCCCTTGCGCGTTCTTGCGCCTGGATGCGCGACTGTCTCATCCGTCTGGCTGCCGGACTTAACCCATTAGACCCTGTTACCGTCGCGAGGGTCGGGTTGCCACAGATATTTAACAAGTGCGCTTTGGCGATGCCCCGCCTCAGCGGAAGTTATCGTCCGGCCGCACGATCGACGTTAAAGCACAGACGCGCCTAGCGCGGCTCGACCGTGGCGTGGTACACGCGAATGCCGAGCTCGCGCACGTCGGTGCCGGCATTCACGCGGGCCGGCACAAAGGTCCGGTCCACTTCGATGCGGAATTCCGCGGTCTCCCCGCCCCCCAACTGCGCTGCCGTGACCGGGATCCGTTGCAGGCTCAGGGCCTGCGTCGCCGCTGGAAACGTCTCGAGCTTTGTGTCGCCGATCGACACGGTGACCTGCTGCGGCTGGGCGCCAAACAAGTCGCTCCGCGCGTCGTACTCCAGATAGAAGGTCACGTCGCGCTTCGGGTTCTTGATCGTCAGGACCGCAACTTTCTGCGTCCACTGCCATTCAACCGTCGGATCTTCGGGGGAGAACTCAGCACCATGCCAGCCGCTCAGCCGGCCCGCCTGAATGGTGTCCGAACGGGGTAAAAGATCAATAGTAGCGACCTTGTACGCCCGCCTAGGCAGTTCCTTCTCTGCTGGGTCCGGTCCCTCCAGCGGCAGGCGGTCGTCGTCGTGGTACAGCCCCATTTCGATCGTGGCCGGGCCCACGTACGACACCATCGGCATGAACCGGGTACGCGTGTATTCGATGGTCTGGCCCGGCTGCCACATGGACGTCTTGAACTGCGGCGGCAACTCGTGGTCGTCATTCCAGATCATCGTTCCGTCTTCGCGATTGAGATGGACGAAGACGCGATAGTCGCCGGACGGTTTGGCGTCGGGCGCGACGACGAACTTATAGGTCAGATCGATCACGCCGCCGAGCGCGACCTGTTTCTTGCTCGGTTGGAGCGAAACCTTGGCGACCGGTCTGGCCGTGTCCGACTTACTACAGGCCACCGCGCCAGTCATGCACGACAATGAAATGAGGCTGAGCACGGCCGCACGCGTGCGCGCAGGCCGGAGAATGCGAGAAATTGGCATCGGCGCGCCATCGTATCTGTATTGCTGCATGGTGTTCAATATGTTAGCCTTGCGGCGTTTCCTGATCGGCCCGCCAAGACGGCCATGAATAATAACGATGCACTCGGCATGATCGAGACCCGCGGCCTGATCGGCGCCATCGAGGCCGCCGATGCGATGGTGAAAGCTGCCAACGTGGTCGTGATTGGCAAAGAGTACATCGGCGCCGGCTATGTCACGGTGCTGGCGCGTGGAGACGTCGGGGCGATCAAAGCGGCGACCGATGCCGGTGCAGCGGCAGCCCGTCGCGTGGGCGAACTGGTCTCCGTGCACGTCATTCCGCGGCCGCACGCGGACGTCGATCGAGTCCTGCCGCGCTCAACCGGCGCCGCGAAGGGTTAAACGATCGTCACGAGCATGGCCGAGAGCGCGCTGACCGACCGCGACCTCGCCTCGGCCCAGGAAGCCAGGCGCCTGGCTCAGCGGGCCAAGCAGGCGGCGCCCAACCTCGCGGAACTTTCCCAAGACCAAATCGATCGCATCGTCGACGCCATGGCGGCAGCCATCCGGCCGCACGCCGAGTCGCTCGCCAAGCTCGCCGTCGAAGAGACGGGCTTCGGCGTGGTGGCCGACAAAGTCCAAAAGAATACGTTCGCGTCGAACCGGGTGTACGAGTTCATTCGGCCGATGCGAACGGTGGGTGTGATCGGCCGGGATGACGCGAAGCGGATCGTGGAAATCGCCGAGCCGTTTGGCGTGGTGGCCGCGATTGTGCCGTCTACGAATCCGACCTCGACGGCCATTTACAAGATCCTGATCGCCCTGAAGGCGCGCTGCCCCATTGTCATCAGCCCCCATCCGTCAGCAGCCAAGTGCATTACGCGGGTCGCGGAAATCATGGCTGAAGCGGCCGCCGCAGCGGGCGCGCCGGCGGGGTCTATTAATTGGATGACGGCGGTGTCGCTCGAGGGCACGCAGGAGCTCATGAAACACCGCGACGTCGCGGTGATCCTGGCGACGGGCGGCATGGGTCTGGTTCGCGCGGCCTATTCGGCGGGCAAGCCGGCGTACGGCGTCGGGCCCGGCAATGCACCGTGCTACATCGAGCAGTCCGCCGATCTCGCCAAGGCCGCGAGTGACATCGTGCTGGGTAAGTCGTTCGACAACGGCGTTCTCTGCTCGTCGCCGAACTCCGTCGTGGTCGATCGCGCCGTCGCCGACGAGGTCAAACGTCAATTCGTGCGGCAAGGCGCGTACTTTCTAGCCCCCGCGGATGCGGACAAGCTCGCCGCGGCGCTCGTCACGGCCCAGCGGCTGCCAAATCCGAAGTTCGTCGGAAAGCCCGCGACCTTCATCGCGGCCCAAATTGGCGTGACCGTCCCCAAAGACACGCGCGTGCTGGTTGCCGAGCTCAAAGCCGTTGGCCGCGACTACCCACTTTCGATCGAGAAGTTGTGTCCGGTCTTGTCGTACTACGTAGTGGCGGATTGGCGCGAAGGGTGTGAACGTTGCATCCAGATCCTCCGATATGGAGGGATGGGGCACACCATGTCCATTCACTCGCAGAACGAAGATGTGATTCTGCAGTTCGGCCTGAAGAAGCCGGCATTTCGCATCGTGGTCAACACGCCCACGACGCACGGCTCGATTGGGCTCACGACGGGACTCGATCCCGCGATGACGCTCGGTTGCGGCGGCTGGGGCGGCAACATCACGTCGGACAACATCTCACCACGTCACCTCTTGAACGTGAAGCGGCTGGCGTACGAACTGCGCCCGGCCAATTCGATGGCTCAGAGCGCCACCGTTACACAAGCCCCGAATAAAGAGAACACTCCAGCCTTGCCGCGCGTCGCTGTGCCGCCCTCGCCCGGCGGTTTAGACGCGCGCGCGATGGCATCTCAGGTCGAATCGCTGTATCGCAGCGGCGCCGGGCCGTCCACCTCGCCTGCGGACAGCGCCGGCATGACGGTCGTGGATTTCGTCTGCGAAGAGGATGTCCGTCAAGCTCTGAGGTTGTCGCGCAAGATCATGGTTGGCGAACGCACGATTGTGACGCCTGCCGCGCGCGATCTGGCCGAAGCGCATCGGATCTTTGTCACAGCCGGATGGCCCAGATGAGCGCCCGATCTGTCGTGGCGATCGCGTCCGTAACTGCCCTGCTCTCGGGCTGTGCGACGGCTCATCCACCGGCCCCGGTGCCAGTGCCGGCGCCGGCGCCCGCGACTCAACCACCGCCGGTCATCGTGACCCCGACGCCCACGCCCACACCAGAGCCGGTGGTGGTCATCGATCCCGTGCTCGACGCGATAGCGCGGTCCGAAGCGGAATTCCAAGTCGGTCGCGCCGAGTTTGAGCGCCAACATCTTGTCGCCGCACGTGAGCACTTCGACCGATCCGTTGACATGCTGCTGAGGCAACCCGGCGGCACGCACAGCGACGCGCGCCTGCAGGCCGCCTTTGATCGATTGGTCGAGCGGATCACCGCGCTGGATGTGCTGGCGTTGCGAGATGCGGACGGCATCACCGAAGCGCGAACCGCGCCGGCGGCGATGGAAGAAGTTTTGAACGCGGCGGTCGGGGCGCCGGCGCCCAAGGCCACCACCGCCGAGACGGTGGCGATGGATCTCGAAAGCCTGCCGCGCGATGTACCAATTGCGCAAAACGCGAAGGTGCTCTCGTACATCGAATTGTTCCAGGGCCGTCTGCGCGACTTCTTCCAGGAAGGCCTGGATCGAAGCCAGCGGTACCTGCCGATGATTCAGAGCATTTTCCAGGCCCAGGGTTTGCCGCTGGACCTGGCGTACTTGCCGATGGTGGAGAGCGCGTTCAAGGTCAACGCCTTGTCGCGCGTCAGCGCGCGCGGCATGTGGCAGTTCATGCTGGGAACGGCCAAAGAGAATGGGCTCGATCAGGACTGGTTCGTTGACGAGCGCGCCGATCCTGAAAAGGCGACGCGAGCCGCCGCGCAGTACCTGAAGACGCTCAACGGCATGTTCGACGGCGACTGGGAGTTCACCCTCGCCAGTTACAACGGCGGCCCCGGCCGAATGCAGAAGGCCGCCACCCTGTCGAAGAAAGAGAGTTTCTGGGACATCGCGGCCAGTACGCGCTATCTCCCGCGCGAAACCCGCGAGTACGTCCCCATGGTCATGGCCGCGATCGTTATCGCTAAGAATCCGGAGCTCTACGGATTTCACGTCACCTCGATGGCGCCACTCGCCTACGAGACCGTCAACATTCCCGGAGCGCTCGATCTCAAGTTCATCGCCGAGTGGGCCAACGTGACCGTCGAGGAACTGCAGGACTTGAACCCTGAACTGCGTCGGACGACGACGCCGATGACTACGCACGCACTCAAAGTGCCCGTGGGAACCGCGGCGTCCATCGAAGCCGGGCTGACGAAAGCTGAACCGCTGTTCCGGACGTTCCGCTTTCATACGGTCAAGAAGGGCGAGACGATCGCGATTGTCGCGCGCAAGTACGGCGTCTCGTCGGCGGCTCTTCGTGAAGCCAATGGCCTGTCGAGCCAGGCAAAGATTTCAGTGCGTCAGACCCTGGCGATTCCAGCCGCGTCCACGGCTGGGTTGCCCGCGGCCTCGTCCACGCGGCCGGCAACGACTTCTTCCGCCACGCCCCGGCCCACCGCCAGCGCGAGTTCGTCGAATGGCGCGCCGCGCCTGTACCGGGTTCGGCCAGGCGACACGCTCTTCAGCATTGCGCGTCAGTTCTCGATCAGCGTGGCGCAACTCAAGCAGATGAACGGGCTCGCCGGCGACAGCATCAAGGTCGGCGAGCAACTGAAAGTACCGCGCTAGACCTCGCAGTTTTTTCAATCCTTCCAGCGCCAGGCTGGCAGAAATTGCACACGCGCCAGCGAAACCAGTAGTTCGCAAGGAGTTCCGCGCTGGCCTGAACCTTGCTGCTTGCATCCGCGTGCTCGCGCGCATCTCTGCGGCCGCCGTGGTCGGTATCGAAGCCGTCCCCGTCGTCGTCGAAGTTGATGTCTCATCGGGCGGTTTGCCGGGTGTCACGATGGTTGGGCATCTGGATTCCACAGTGCGCGAGAGCCGCGATCGCGTGCGAACGGCGATCAGGAATTCTGGATTCCCCTTCCCAGGGACTCGCGTGATCGTCAGTCTCTCGCCGTCGGATCTTCGGAAAGTCGGCGCGGCGTTCGATCTGCCAGTCGCGATGGGTGTGTTGGCCGCCGGCGGAGCGATTCCGTACGCCGACCCCAAGCGACTGCACATCGTTGGAGGCGTCTCGCTCGATGGCAGCGTGCCGGCGATGCGAGGGCTCTTGCCCATCGCGGCCGCCGCGCGACGCGCCGGAGCAGGACTCATGTTTCCGGCCGCCAATTTCGCCGAGGCCGCCATCGTCAGTGGGCTGCCGCTGTTTCCCGTGCGATCGCTGGCGGAAGCCGCGCGCGTGTTCGTGACGCCGTCGCCGAAACCAGCCGCGCCACCGCCAATTGCAGACACCCCGGCCTTTGTCGAGGGCGATGATCTCGCAGACGTGCGCGGGCAGCTTTTGGGTCGCCGGGCGATCGAGATCGCCGCCGCCGGCGCGCATCACCTCTTGCTCAGTGGCCCGCCGGGCGCGGGCAAGACCATGCTGGCGCGGCGCGTGCCGGGACTCCTGCCGCCGCTGCAGTTCGACGAGGCCCTCACGGTCACCACCATTCACTCGGTGGCCGGAACGCTCCCGGCGGGAGCCGGCTTGCTGGTCCATCGCCCGTTCCGCGCGCCGCACCACACGTGTTCTGAGGTCGCGCTCATTGGCGGTGGAGCGATTCCACGACCCGGTGAGTTGAGCCTCGCCCACCAGGGCGTGCTGTTTCTTGACGAGCTACCCGAATTCTCGCGCCGCGCCCTCGAAACCTTGCGACAGCCACTCGAGCATCGATCGGTCCACATCGCGCGCGCGGCCCGCTCCACCGCGTTTCCGGCGTCGGTCATGCTCGTCGCGGCCATGAATCCTTGCCCGTGCGGCTTCAAAGGCAGCCATACGCGCAAGTGCAAGTGTTCAGGGTCGACTGTCGATCGTTATCAGCGCAAGCTTTCTGGACCGCTGCTCGATCGATTTGATCTCCAGCTCGAACTGCCGGCGGTGCCCTGGTCCGATCTCGAGAATCAGGACGCGTCGATGGAGGGCAGCGCGCCCGTTCGAGCGCGCGTGTGCGCGTCGCGCGCGCGCCAGTTGGCGCGGCAGGGACGCCTGAACAGCGAGCTGGAGGGCTCGGAACTGCGCGCGCGCTGTTTTCCGGCGGATGCGGGCAGCAAGCGTGTGCTGCGTCAGGCGGTGAGCCGGCTTCAGCTGAGCGTCCGCGGCGTCTCGCGCGTTCTGAAGGTGGCTCGAACCATCGCCGACTTGGCCGGCTCCGAGGCGGTCCAGACCCCACACCTGGCAGAGGCCTTGCAGTTCAGATTGCCCGGCACGACGGAGGGCACCGCCGCTTACGAAATTGACTGACTTGAGTGGGGCGTTGTGATAGATTTCCAAGGTTTCCGGGGCTCTTTGCTAGTCTCCGTGAGGCCCTCAGGAGCGTAATGCGATCGCCACGTTACACAATTCTCATCGCGAACCGAAAAACGGGGGTCGTCCGCCGGCTGACGATCTCCCGCCGCATCGTGAGCTTTGTGCTCGTGGGGTTGATCGCGATTCCGACGATGTTGTGGATCGGCGCCCGCGGCGCGGACCAGGCGCAGGTCGAGGCGCTCCAGACCGCCAACGACAGCCTTCAGATTGAGAACCAGAGCTATCGCCAGGCCACGGGCGAGCTGACCCAGCAGATCGATTCGCTCCAGACCGCGCTGACGAGTCTCGGCGAACAGGCGCAGCTGGATCCCAACACCAAGCGGGCGCTTGAGCAGCTCCAGAAGACCGGCAAGATGCTCGCTATCGGCGGTCCGAGCCCGGCCGACATGGCGGCCAAGCCCGTACTTTCGACCTCGCCAGCAGGGACGTTCGACATTCTGCGTGACCTCCTGGGCTCGCTCGCGAGCCGTCTGGAATCGGTGAAGTCACGAATCGAAACGCAGCAGGCGCAGGCCCGCGCGGTCCCGTCGATCTGGCCGCTGGTTGGACGGTACTCTTCGCCGTTTGGCACGCGCAAGGATCCGTTCACCGGTGAACTGGACTTCCATCCAGGAATGGATATTTCCGCTGATCAGGGCGTGCCGGTTCACGCCACGGCGGATGGCGTGGTGGAATCGGCCGAGTACGACGGCAGTTACGGCAACGCTGTCCTGCTGTCGCACGGCTTCGGCATCAGCACGCGGTACGGCCATCTCTCGCAGTTCGCGGTCAAGACCGGACAGCCGGTCAAGCGCGGTGACGTCATCGGGTATGTCGGCGCCACGGGCCGCGTGACGGGCGCGCATCTGCACTACGAAGTGCTGATTGGCGGCAATCGGATCAACCCGCTGACCTTGCTGAGCCGATAGTCAAGGCGCCGGTCGCCTTTCCCTCGTCTCCTCTTTAGTTGACGCCGCTCAGGGCCGTTCCCTAGAATCGATGGACTACCCTCCCGTCGAAACACGGCGTCTAGGCGCGCCCTCTCGACGAACGGCGGTAGTGAGATGCTCAACACCCTCCTTGCGAAGGTCATAGGGACACAAAACGAACGAGAGTTGAAACGGCTGCGCCCGGTTGTCGCGCAGATCAACGAGCTCGAAGCCGGCGTTCGGCCGCTGTCAGATCAGGATCTCAAAGCCCGGACGGCGCAGTTCCGCGAGCGCGTGTCGCGCGGCGAAGCGCTGGACGATCTCCTGCCGGAAGCGTTTGCCGTGGTGCGCGAGGCCGGGCGTCGTGTGCTGAACATGCGGCACTTCGACGTCCAGCTCATCGGCGGCATGATTCTGCACCAGGGCCGGATCGCCGAAATGAAGACCGGCGAAGGCAAGACGCTTGTGGCCACGCTGCCCGCGTACCTCAACGCGCTCGGCGGCAAAGGCGTACACGTCGTCACGGTGAACGATTATCTGGCGCGACGCGACTCCGAGTGGATGGGCCGGATCTATCGGTACCTCGAGATGTCCGTGGGCGTCATCCAGCACGAGCTCAACGACGCGGAACGGCAAGTGGCGTACGGCTCGGACCTCACCTACGGCACGAACAACGAGTTCGGGTTCGACTATTTGCGCGACAACATGAAGTTCGATCTCGCGAACTTCGTCCAGCGCGGCCATCACTACGCCATCGTGGACGAAGTGGACAGCATCCTCATCGACGAGGCGCGCACGCCGCTGATTATTTCCGGGCCGGCCGAGGAATCGACCGACCTCTATTACGAGGTCGATCGCATCATTCCTCGCTTGAAACCCGGCGAGGTCACGCAGGGCAACGTCAAGGCGGAAGACCGCGAGCGTCTGGAAACCACGGGCGATTACCTCGTCGACGAGAAGCACAAGACGGCGCAGCTCACCGAGAGTGGCATGGCCAAGGCCGAGGAGATGCTCAGCCATCGGTTGGCCCCGGGCTCCAACGGCCTGTACGACCCGGTGAACATGCCGCTGCTCCACCACATCCACCAGGCGTTGCGCGCGCATTCGCTGTTCAAGAACGACGTCGACTACATGATCAAAGAGGGTCAGGTCGTCATCGTCGATGAATTCACGGGCCGGCTGATGCCTGGGCGGCGATGGAGCGACGGGCTGCACCAGGCGGTCGAGGCCAAAGAGAAGGTCAAGATCGAGCGCGAGAACCAGACGCTCGCGACCATCACGTTCCAGAACTACTTCCGCAAGTACAAGAAGCTCTCCGGCATGACCGGCACGGCGGAAACCGAAGCCGAGGAATTCAACAAGATCTACAAGCTTGACGTGATCGTGGCGCCGCCCAATCGCCCGCTGGCCCGGCTGGAAGAGCCTGATTCGGTCTACCGGACTGAAAAAGAAAAATACGACGCCATCATCAACGACATTGCGGAAAAGCAGAAAACCGGACGCCCGACCCTGGTCGGCACCGTGTCGATCGAGAAATCGGAGCGCCTCTCCGGCATGCTGAAGCGCCGTGGCGTGAAGCACGTGGTGCTGAACGCGAAGTATCACGCGCAGGAAGCCGAGATCGTGGCGCAGGCCGGCCGCCGGGACGCTGTCACCATCGCCACCAACATGGCGGGCCGCGGCACGGACATTCTGCTCGGCGGCAACGCCGAGTTCATGGCGCGGCAACAGTCGCTAGCCGATCAGATCGCCGAACGCCTGCCCAAGGGCCAGGAGAAGTTCATCGACGACGACGAGTTCGTGTACTTCTTCCATCTCGACGCGTTCTATCGCGTGCCGCGCGCGGCCTATGAGAGCCTCTACAACGCGTTTCGTGAACAGACCGCGGCTGAACACGAGGAAGTCGTCAGCATCGGCGGTTTGCACATCATCGGCACCGAGCGGCATGAAGCCCGGCGCATCGACAACCAGTTGCGCGGCCGCGCCGGCCGCCAGGGCGATCCCGGATCGTCGCACTTCTACCTCTCGCTTGAAGACGATCTCATGCGCATCTTTGGGTCCGGGCGCATCTCAGGCATGATGCAGACGCTCGGCATGGAAGAAGGCGTGCCGATCGAGCACGGGATGGTGACGCGCGCCATTGCACGAGCGCAGAAGCAGGTGGAAGCGCAGAACTTCGGCACGCGCAAACATCTGCTCGAGTACGACGACGTCATGAACAAGCAGCGCGAGAACGTCTACTCGCTGCGCCGCGAACTGCTGGAAGGCAAGATCACCCTCGCCGAAGACGACGTGGTGGACTCGCGCGCCTACGTCATGGCGGTGGCTGAAGAACTGATCGAGGATCTCGTCCAGACCCACGCCGGTAAGGATCAGGACGAGTGGGATCTCGGGGAGCTGGCGCGCGCCGTCAGCGACCTCTTCGGCATCGATGTGGAAGACGTCGCGGCGCTGGGTTTGGACCAGACACCTCAGGACCAGATCGCCGACCGGATCTACGAACTGGCGGTGGCCAAGTTCGATGAAAAAGAAAAACAGGTCGGCATCGACCCGGCCCTGCTCCGCCGGATCGAGCGCGACATCATGCTCCAGATCGTCGACGCGCAGTGGAAGGACCACCTTTACAGCCTGGACCACCTGAAGGAAGGCATCGGCCTCCGCGGGTACGGCCAGCGCGATCCGCTTGTCGAGTACAAGAAAGAAAGCTTCACGTTGTTTCAGGCGATGAAGGCGCGGATAGACGAAGAAACCGTCCGCTACTTGTGGCGGCTCCGCCCCGTGATTTCGGGAGAGGGCGAACCGCAGCCTCCGCCGCGTCCGGCGCCTCGGAAGGCGCCTGCGCTGACGCTATCGGGCGGCTCAGCGTCCGCCGCGGCACGGCCGCAGGCCGGGCCTCCCCGTCCGGCGCGAACGGGTGGCGACGACGCGCCGGTCAAGACCATCAAGCGCGACGAACCGAAGATCGGCCGCAACGATCCGTGCTACTGCGGCAGCGGGAAAAAGTACAAGAAGTGCCATGGGGCCTAGAAAGTCAGAAGGTAGAAGTCAGAAGTCAGAAGTTAAGGGACGACGTGGGAAGTTGAGAGACTCCAGTCAGAAGTTGAGGGCGACGTAATGACCGATCGACTGAATGCCGCGGCCCAGGTGGCCGCTGGACTCCCGGAAGCCCTGACGTTTGACGACATCCTGCTTCTGCCACGTCACTCGCGCGTGCTGCCCAGCCAGGTCGACATCACCTCGCGCTTCACTCGAGGCATCAAGCTCAACGTCCCGATTCTCAGCGCCGCGATGGACACCGTCACCGAGAGCCGGCTCGCCATCGCCATGGCGCAGCAGGGCGGGCTCGGCATCATCCACAAGAATCTGAGCATCGAGGAGCAGGCATCGGAAGTGGATCGCGTCAAGCGATCCGAGAGCGGCATGATCGTGAACCCGATCACACTGTCTCCCTCTCACCGGGTGTTCGAGGCACTCGAGCTCATGAAGCGCTACCGCATTAGCGGCGTGCCGATTACCGACGACGGCAGCAAGGAAGGCCGGCTCGTGGGGATTCTCACGAACCGCGACCTGCGGTTCGAGGCGACCGTCGATCGCCCGATCTCGGACATCATGACGCGCGAGAACCTCGTGACCGTGCCGGTCGGGACCACGCTGGATCAGGCGCGCGAACAGTTTCACCGACACAAGATCGAAAAGCTCCTGGTGGTGGACGCCGACTTCCGGCTCAAGGGACTGATCACGGTCAAAGACATCCAGAAGCTGGTCAAGTATCCGAACGCGTGCAAGGACTCGCTGGGCCGGTTGCGGGTCGGCGCCGCGGTTGGTGTCAGCAAGGACACGATCGAGCGCGCCGCCGCACTCGTGGCCGCGCACGTGGACGTGCTCGTGATCGACACGGCCCATGGTCACTCGCAGGGTGTACTCGATATGGTGGCGACGCTGCGCGCACGACACAGTGACGTGCAGATCGTCGCCGGCAACGTCGCGACGGCGGAGGCGACCACCGCGCTGATCGATCGCGGTGTGGACGCCGTCAAGGTTGGCATCGGTGCCGGCTCCATCTGCACCACGCGCGTCGTCGCCGGCATCGGCGTGCCGATGATTACCGCGGTGGCCGCCTGCGCGCGCGCGGCCGCTGACCGCGATACGCCGATCATCGCCGACGGCGGGATTCGGTATTCGGGAGACATCACAAAGGCGCTGGCTGTCGGTGCCTGCAGTGCGATGATCGGCAGTCTCTTTGCCGGCACGGACGAAAGCCCCGGCGAGATCATTCTCTTCCAGGGCCGCAGCTTCAAGGAGTACCGCGGCATGGGTTCGCTCGGCGCCATGCGCCGCGGCAGCCGCGATCGCTATTTCCAGGACGAGTTCGATCTCGAATCCGGCGACGGCACGGAGAAGCTGGTACCGGAAGGCATCGAGGGCCGCGTCGCCCACAAAGGCAGCGTGGCCGCCATGATTCACCAACTGGTTGGCGGCATCCGCGCCGGCATGGGCTACTGCGGCTGCTCCACCATCGCCGACTTGCAACGCGACGCGCAACTCATCCGCACAACCACCTCCGGCATCCGCGAAGGCCACGTGCACGACGTCATCATCACGAAGGAGGCACCGAACTACCGCGTGGAGTGAGGGTGAACGGACGACGAACAACGAGCAACTAACAAGCAACTAACAAGCAACTAACAAGTAACAACTAACAGGTGAGGCCCGCTGAGGCGATCCACCTGTTAGTTGTTGGTTGTTAGTGGGTTGTTAGTTGTTAGTTGCCAGTTTCTCAGTTGCCGGTTGTGACCGTAATCCTCCGTCCGTCTTCCCCCGTGCTTTCGATTCTGACGTCGATCCCCGCCGGCGCCGATCGCCATCGGTCGGGCCACTCCACGGCAAGGACGGCATCTCTCATCAATTCGTCAAGTCCCAAATCCTCCACTTCGATCGGATTCAGGCGGTACAGATCGATGTGGTGAAGCGTGACCGGACCTGAGTATTCCTGGATGATCGTGAATGTCGGGCTTGAAACCGCCGAGGGATCGCAGCCGAGCCCTTCAGCGAGCCCGCGTACGAAGGCGGTTTTGCCCGCCCCGAGCGAACCAGACAACAGGACGACGGCGCCGGGGCTGAGCGTCGCGCCCATCGCGCGACCGAGGGCGATCGTTTCGGCCTCGGATGAAGTGGTGTGAACGTCGCGCACGGCGATCAGGAAGGCGCGGTGGCTTTCTTGCGCCGCGCGGTCAAATCCAGCACGGCGTCCCCCAGCCGATCCGCGATGTCGCCGGCGATCATGCCGACTTCGCCCTCATCGGCCTCGGCCAGATCGCCCGCGAGGCCGTGCAGGTACACCGCAAGCTTGCAGGACGCCTCGATGTCGAGCAACTGAGCCGCCCAGGCCGCGACAGCGCCCATGAGAACATCGCCGGCGCCGGCCGTGGCCATGCCGGCATTCCCCGTGCTGTTGATGAACGTGCGGCCTTCGGGCGTCGCCACAATCGTGCGGTGGCCCTTCAGAATCAGATGGACGCGATGGCTCGCCGCAAACTCGCGCGCCAGGGCCAGGCGATGCGCCTGCACGTGCTCGATCGGCAAACCCAGCAGCGTCGCGAACTCGCCAGGATGCGGCGTCAGAATCACTTCAACGCCCTCGCGAGCGACGAGCGCGCTCGCGTCACCGGCAAAGGCGACGATCGCATCCGCATCCATGACCAGCGGTATCGCGCATTGTTCGAATAAGGCACGCACGAACGCGCCCGCCCCGCTCGTGCGGCCGAGGCCAGGACCGACGCCGATGACGTCCGCGTTGAACGCAAGAATCCGGTCAATCGCGCCCGCGGTGACTCCCCCGGCCTCGTCTTCCGGCAGCGCGAGCGTCATGAATTCCGGCGCGAGCGAGGCCACGATCGGCACGCATGATTGTGGAGTCGCGATCGTCACGCGCCCTGCCCCGGATCGGAGCGCGCCGATCCCGGCCAGGGCCGCCGCACCAGTCTTGCCGGGCGACCCGGCGACGATCAGCACGTGTCCGTAGTCACCCTTGTGAGAATCCTGCGCGCGCGGCTGCACCAGCCCGCGCATCGACGGCCGCGTCAGCAGCTCGACATACGGGCCATCGACCGACGCGATGACCGACGCCGGAATGCCGATGTCCGCGACGATGAGGGAGCCGGCGATGGTTTCGCCGGGCGGCAGCACCAGCGCGAGCTTGGGCGCGGCGAGTGTGACGGTGACGGCCGCGTCAACCACCGGACCAATCGGCTCCGGTGAATCCGCCGAGAGCCCGCTCGGCAAGTCGATGGAGAGGACCGGTGTGGCCGACGCGTTGAGATCTTCCACCACGGTCTGCAGTAGCCCGGACAGCGACTCGCGCAGGCCCGTCCCAACGAGCGCGTCGACGATGAGATCGGCGTCGAGGATGCCGCTGCCGTGAAGCTCCCACGCGCCGGCATCGGCAATCTCGATGACGTCGATCTCGAGGGCGCGCAAGATCTCCAGATTCGTCCGAGCCCCGCCCGTCACCATCGCCGACTCGCCGATCAGCACCACGGTGGTGGTCACGTCTCGTTCGACCAGAGTGCGGGCCACGACGAAGCCGTCGCCGCCGTTGTTACCGCGCCCGCAGAGCACCGCCACGCGCATCGAGACCAGGGACTCGAACGCCGATTCCATGGCGGCCACGACCTGCCGTCCGGCGTTCTCCATGAGGACGCTGGCCGGCAGCCCGATGTCGTCGATGGCGCGGCGGTCGGCGTCGCGCATCTGCTGCGTGTTGAGGACGCGCATTAATTTCTTTGTGGGGCCATTGACCTGTTCGCTCTCGTCGAGCCGTCCCGGGCGCTTCGAGCCCGAGCGTATCGCGTGCGCCGGCAGGCCGCAACCGGATACAATTCCCGGCTGCTGAGGTTCACAAGCATGAACGTGTCCAGTCTCGTGAAGCGCATTCTCGTTGGCGTGTTGTTGTCCGTGCTGCCGGCGGTGCTCGTCACCGCACAGACGCCCAAGACGCCGCAGGCATCCAAGCCGAAACCCGGCGCCTCCAAGCCGATGACCGATCAGGAACTGGCCATGGCCAAGCCGGGCCCGGATCCGAATCAGCCCATAGACGAGGAGTACACCAAAAAGATCAAGGAGTACACGACCGAGCCGTACTTCCTGTCGCCGATCGTGGACTACATGCCGGCCTCCAAAACGGTCCCGACGCCGAAGGTCGTGCTGGGCGACATAGCCGGCGCGCCGGGCAAGCTGCCGTATTCCAAGGAAGTGTACGAATACATGCGGCTGCTCGAGAAGGCGACGCCGCGCGTGAAGGTCTACAGCATCGGCACGACGGAAGAAGGCCGCGAGATGATCGCGGTGGCCGTTGCGTCAGAGGCGCTGATGGCCAAGCTCGACCAGAACAAAGCCGACCTCGCCAAGCTGGCCGATCCGCGCACGATTCAGATGAACGACGCCGCCGCTGACGAAATCGCCAAGCGCGCCGCGCCCGTCTACTACATTACCGGCACGATTCATTCAACCGAGGCCGGCGCCCCGACTGCGCTGATGGAAATGGCCTATCGGCTGGCGGTCGACGACAGCCCGTACATCCGCAACATTCGCGAGCATCTCATCACGCTCATCACCCCCATCGTCGAAGTGGACGGGCGCGATCGCGTCGTCGATCTGTATGAGTACCGCAAGAAGCATCCGAACGATCCCGTGCCTGACGCGATCTATTGGGGCCACTACGTGCGGCACGACAACAACCGTGACGCGATGGCGCTCACGCTCAAGCTGTCCCAGAACGTTCTGGACACGAACCTGGGCAAGAGCGTCCCGACGGGACCGGCGCAGGTGCTGCACGACCTGCACGAGTCCGTCGCGCTGCTCTACGACAACACGATTGGCGACGGTCCATACAACGCGTGGCTCGATCCGATCCTGACCAACGAGTGGCAGATGATCGGCTGGAACAACGTCAACGAAATGACCCGGTGGGGCATGCCCGGCGTCTTTGCCTTCGGCACGTTCGACACCTGGTCGCCGGGCTATCTCATGTTTATGGCCGCCACGCACAACGGCATCAGCCGCCTATACGAGACCTTCGGCAACGGCGGGTCCGCCGACACGCAGGACCGCACGCTTTCCGCGAGCGATACGTCCCGTACGTGGTACCGCCAGAATCCCGCGCCGCCGCGCGTGCGCTGGTCCCTACGGAACAACAATAACTATGAGATGACCGGCATCCTGCTGTCGGAAAATTATTTCGCCAACAATCGCGTCTACTTTCTCCGCAACTTCTACGAGAAGAGCAAGCGATCGATCCTGAAAGCCAAGACGGAGGGCCCGGCCGCGTACGTGCTGCCGGCCAGTGATCCGCGGCTGGGATCGCAGGCCGAACTGCTGCGCGTGTTGCAGAAACAAGGCGTCGAGATCTCGCGTGCGACGGCCGCCTTCACGGTCACGCTGCCGGTGCGGCAGCCGGCAGGCGGAGCCGCCGGCGGTGGCGGCGGGCGCGGCGCTGGACGTGGAGGCGCAGGTGGTGGCGCCGGAGGTGGCGCGGGCGCTGCGGGTGCGGCGGCCGCAGGTGGTGGAGCTGGCGGAGGTGCGGGCGCCGCTGGCGCAGCAGGTGGTGCCGGCGGTGGCACGGGAGCCGGGGCCGGCGCTGCGGCGGCGACTCCGCCACAGACCGGTCGCGCAACCGGCGGGGCGGGCGCAAGCAATGCCGCGCCGATGCCCGTCCAGCGCGAATTCCCAGCCGGCAGCTACATCGTTCGCATGGATCAGCCGTACTCGCGCATCGCGGATGCCCTGCTCGACTATCAGTACTGGGCGCCGAACGATCCACAGAAGCGCCCCTACGACGACACGGGCTGGACCTTCCCCGAGGGCTTTGGCGTACAGGCCGTTCGCATCACGGACGCCAAAGTGCTCGATGCGCCGATGACGATGGTGAAGGGGGAGGTGCACGCGGACTCGGGCACCCACGGCACCGGATCGATCTTCGCGATCAAGCACAACGCCGACAACGCGCTGATCGCGCTGCGCTATCGGCTGAAAAACGCCGACATGCAGCTGGTCGAAGAGCCCTTCGAGGCGGCGGGCCAGAACTTCGGCCGCGGCTCGTTCGTGATCAAGGGCGTTCCACAGGCGGACATGGACAAGACGGCGACCGAGCTCGGGCTCACCGCCTACGCGATCGACGCCGCGCCGTCCGTGAAGATGCATCCGGCGCGCGCGGCGCGCGTGGCCATCTTCCACGCCTGGGGCAACACGCAGAGCGAAGGCTGGTGGCGCCAGGCGTTCGACGTGTACGGAATCCCGTACGACTACGTTGACCCGGACACGATCGGCAAGACCGCCGATCTCAAGTCGAAATGGGACGTGATCGTCGCCGGTCCCGGGCTTGCGCAGACGATCATCGACGGACAGCCGATGTGGAACCCCACACCGACGCCGTATCGTCACTCGGAGGACATGCCGAACGTCGGCACGTGGGCCCAGACGGACGATATCCGCCCCGGCATGCAGCTCGAGGGCGTGCTGCACGTGCGCGACTTCGTGCGCAATGGCGGTGTCGTCGTGGCTGCCACGTCGAGCGCGGACACCTTGCTCTCGTCCGGGATCGTGCGCGGCGTGACCATGCAACAGGCCCCGGCCACCTCGCGCGTCGTCGGTTCCCTGTTGCGGACCGCGTCGCCCGATGAGACGAGCCCGATCATGTACGGCCTGCCGGCGAATCTGGCGGTGTACAGCGACCGAGGCGATTACTTGAATGCCGGCGGCGGTGGCGGGCGCGGCGGTGGTCCCGCGGGCGCGGCCCCAGCGGGCGCCCCAGCCGGTGGCGGCGCGGCCACCGGCGGCGGCCGCGGCGGCGG